>Ga0315910_10002884_pt1 | contig 14888 bp, 8 predicted proteins | sample EdamamesoilMG_FD_204470 | JGI IMG/M metagenome (GOLD analysis project Ga0315910, IMG submission 204470) | Garden soil microbial communities collected in Santa Monica, California, United States - Edamame soil | ecosystem: Environmental > Terrestrial > Soil > Garden | place: USA: California...
AATAATGGAAGGATGATTGAAGTGTTGCTCAATCATATTGGTCAACATGGTTCTCGCTTGTCTCTTATAGACTTCACCTCCAAGACCGCCCCGGCACCAAGGAATTTCTTCCCACACCAGTATGCCCAGGCTATCGCAGAGATTTAGTACAATGCGTGATTGTTGATAATGCCCTAACCGGATAAAGTTGACCCCCATCGCTTTCATCATGATCATTTCGATGCGTATCATTTCTTCCGTCATGGCAGCTCCAACAGCTGCATGGTCTTCATGACGGTGGGTACCGCGTAATAAAAGGCGTTGACCATTCAATTTAAAAGGACCGTTCTTTACAAATTCAAAATGACGAAAACCGATTTGTTCATTGTGTGTGCTGGTTCCTCCAGCTGATGAGACCGCTACTTTCACGGTGTACAACGTTGGGGTCTCGGGTGACCAGCGAATTGGTTTCTTCACTTCAAAAGTTGCCAGTTCGATATCCGTATCTGTATTGGCAAATTCCAGTTCCTTACTATTCATTACTCTTCCTTTTGGATCAATCAGAGAAACGCGCACCTGTCCTTTCTGTGGTAAAGGATTGTACAAACGTGCGGATACTTTCACGATACCCTTCTTCCCATCAACATCCATTTCAGTTTTTGCAAAAACCTTATCAACAGAAACCGATGGTTCATAGACCAGGTTTAGATAGCGATAAATGCCACCATAGAGATTAAAGTCTGAAAGATCAGACGGGATGAGTTCAAGATCGCGAGAGTTATCTACCCGAATAGAGATGGGCATTTTTCCGTTGAATTGCCTTTGAAAAAGTTCGGTGCTACTAAATTCTTCAACGGCCTTCGTTATGTCTATTGTCCACTCATCATACCCACCCACATGTTCACCAACTTTAGTGGTATACACATACACTTCTGTTTTCTGACCCGATCCTTCAAAATGCAAAAGCGTTCTTCCTTTTGCATACGGATTTTTAATCTGGAGTTTTGTCCGATACCAGGCTGGCCCCTGGTAATAATTAACATCCGGATCAACAGCATCCAACGCATTGACGCAATGTGGTAGTGATACCGCATCCCAACGCGGCACACTTTCCGGACTTCCTATTCCAACTGGACGAACAGCTTCCCAAATTCCACCGAGATCTTGCTTTAAAAATTCCCATCCGTCATTAAGTCTTTGCTTTTGCTGGCTCCATACCGAACTCCAGCCCATCACTACTGTAAATACTAGTATGTATTTCCTCATCCTCAATATCCTAAAAAGTACGCGTTGTAAATTAATCCATCCAAATCAAAGGGTTTCGAATAGGAAGGTTTCTGATCACCTCTTCAGTCTCTGGTTGGTGATCCAAATTTTTCCAGGTAATTACCCATTCCCGCTGTTGAAACGCAGCAGCTCCAAACACTAAGAATGGTTGTGCTACCGGCCAGTTATCCCAGTACATGACATCCGGCTTTAGTGGCCAGGTTGATTTGTTTTTTATAAACGGATATAAATATTCAATTCCTTTCCTGACTGACTTTCCATCCGGAGTTGTGTAGGTCCATAAATCACTTTCCGGATCAGATAGAATCTGGCAAATCATCACCATCGCATCCAGGTTAAAGAGGGAATATCCATAAGGTTTTGTTCGCTGAAGTTCTAACGGGAATCCACCCTGTTCATCCATTTGCATAGGCAACAAAACATTCCTGAACCGATCACTACAAAAATCCAATACCTTCTGATTGTCTGTCAACTTCGCAAAAGCAGCAACCTGCATTACCCAGCAGGTACCATGATTGTTTTTTGCATTCATCTCGGTAATTCCGTATTCATGGGTTGTTAACCATTGCACGTAGTCAGCAAACCATGCTTTCACGCTCCTTACTACATCCTCAGAAAACGTAGGTGAGTTTTCCAAAACAAGAACACTTTGTGCTACTTCCATCAAGTGGATTGTATCAATGATACCAATTCCTCTGCCTGTAACCCTTCCACTAATGGCTTGTGCATAAAGCAAATTTGGATTCATACGGGTTTGATGCGAAATAAACCATGCTGTTACATGTGAAACCGCATGTTGTGCATACTGTTCATCGTGCGTGATGAGGTAAGCAGATGTTAATGCTCCAATAATTTTACTAAACCGAATTAAAGCTTGACGATGGGCGACAAAGTTGTCAGGATTAGTCATACCATCCCGTTGTATGTAAGGCCCCGTAGGATCATCCGGATTTGGCCACCAATAATCACCTTCCGAATAAAAATCATGTATTGAACCTGCACTTCTTGAGGCTGGGTAAGCAGTAATGGTGCTAGGTTGCTGCCGTAAAGCCCATGCCGCTTCATTTATAATTTCATCTCTAAGAACGGCCACTACTTCATCGCGTACGGATAATTCCTGCGCATGAGCACACGGAATCAATAATAGGCAAATACCAATGCAAAAATTTAAACGTCTCATTTCAAAACTACTTCTAGCGGATGTTGCAATCGCATAGCAAACTGCTCCAAATAATTATTCCAATGATGAAGTGTTTGAATCCTTCCTGCTTTCTTCCAGGCAAATCCGGTGTAGTAGGCTACCGTCTCATCAGGTTTGGCAACAATGTAAAGCTGGCTTAAGTCTTTCTTCTTTGTATGATATTCATGATACTTTATTATTTGGTCAGGAGCTATTACCACTCCGGTTCCAAACTCAGAATCATCCATCGATTCCCAATAACTAAAGAAGCCATTTAACGAATCAGCGAAAGCAGTTCCCATTCCATCGTGCATCGTAATACCAATGGTAACATTTGGAATACTACCCGATACTTCGATTTTATCATCAACCTTATAAAGTTGATTTCCCAAATCAAGGGTGATGCGTTTTGTTTCCGATATAGATGCATCTCTTGCAGACCAGGGCGTGTAGGTTAATTCAAAAATAGTTCGAATAGGCCCTTCAGCTATTTTCTTGTAGCTTGTAAAATTCTTCGATACAAAAAGCGAATCTTCTATCCATACACCGATTCCTCCACAGCCACGACTCGCTCCTACATGATACGGATCATATCCTTCCCCATCATCCTGATGATACGATCCACCATCCGTGTATTTCTTATACCACCGATCAATGATTGGATACTCAACGCGTTTTAACCAGCAGTCCATTCCGCTCGAAAGCGTTCCGCCTTTCTTGCCTTCTTCAACCATCCGTTGTGCTTTCGGTCCATAGGTACGAAATGCCACTAAATCATTTTCCCATGCATAGTCATCCGTGCGTTCGGGTACAAAACGAGAATAGGTTTGAATCGCCTGTTGAATTGCATCGGCTCTTTCTGTTACCTGAATAACAAATTGTCTTTGCTCTTTGGCCTTTAGCGCTGCAAGAAAGACTAACTGATCATCATTTGAGTTTTGGTCAACATCAATCAATTGACTCAATACGCTATTCGTACCATCCATAACCTGCCACACCTGACCAGCATCCAAGGTTGGCAGATCAGCAAGATTGATGGTCACTACTTCAGTTCGATCAAAATCCAGCGTATTGTTAACCTGTACCTCCCTACTCCTGGAGGTTTGCTTACATGCTGTCATACAAGCAAGTACAACAATCCAATAATTTAATTTATACATCATGCTTTAGTGCAAATACCATCGCTCATATCGGATCAATGCTTCCAAATAATAATAGTCTGCGTAGATAAGCGGAACATCAATCTCCGACTTTGCTGGTTTATGCCCTACACTATGGAGTAAAACAAAATTTTGATTAGTACCTGGTTTCGCCAGATAATCTTTACTTCCTAATGATTTTAGAATTGTCTTTGCAGACTGAAGATAGTCGTTCTTAGTTTTGACATATTGCGCTAATTCCAATAATGCTGATGCCATAATAGCGGCTGCCGATGCATCCCGTTGTGTATTCGGAATATCAGGAGCATTATAATCCCAATACGGAACTTTGTCTTTCGGCAGATTAGGATGATTCAACATAAACCTGGCAATCTTAACTGCCTGATCTAAATATCGTTTATCTCTTGTTTCCCGGTACATCATCGTATAGCCATACAATCCCCACGCCTGCCCGCGTGCCCATGCAGATTCATCGGCATATCCCTGATGCGTAATTTTGTTGATTACATTTCCCGAAGCGGTATCATAGTTCAACACATGGTAGCTGCTATTATCCTCACGAAAATGATTCTTGATGGTGGTGATGGCATGCGTGACCGCAATTTTATAAAAGCTGGAGTCACCACTCACCCGTGTTGCCCAAAATAAAAATTCCAGGTTCATCATGTTGTCTATAATCACCGGATATTTTCCAGTACCGTGGTCCCAGGAACGTAGCACGCCTGCCGTTTCATTATAGCGTGAAGCCAACGACTTCGCACCTTGCAATAAGATTTCCTTATAAGCAGGGTCATTGGTTAACCGCAAACCATTTCCAAAAGAACAGTACAGCATAAAGCCCAGATCGTGTGTTCCCGTATTTAACTTCTCTTTTTCCAATCCGGCAGTCCATTTACGTGCGGCCTGCTCCCACTTTGCATCCTTAGTGTAATCATACATGTACCAGAGAATACCGGAATAAAATCCGCTTGTCCAATCCCTGGAAGGCACGGTTACCAGTTGATTGTTTTTTGCTGTTCGAGGAAAGCGCGTGGTATCGGTGTACTGTTGCAACCGATTCTCTAAATGCTGTTGAATAATTTTCTGCTTCTTCTGCGCAACACTTGGTATTGAGAACGTGAGAGCGCTAACCAGAACAAAAAAAATGACACGTGTTAATGATCTGTTCATACTTACTATTGGAAATGCTGTGTTTTAAAAATTGGTAGGTTGCCTTACCGTGCAACCTACACCAGTCACTATTGGAGAACTACCGAACGCGTAGCTTTTCCAACCAAACTAAAAAAATTAATAGCCGGGGTTTTGAGGTTCGAGATTTGGATTCATGATCAACTCCGATGCAGGCAGTGGCATCAGGTAATCTCGTGATGCATCGAATTCAGGACGAGGTTCTAAACCACCCGGACCAAAAACCGCAGCACCAAGATCACGTCTCTTAATGTCATACCATCGCTTCCATTCAAATGCTAATTCTAATCTTCGTTCTTCAAGCACCATATTGATAAAATCAGTTTTGTTCATACCCGGAGTCACATCTGCTGGAAAAGCAGTTACTGTTCCTGCCCAATTTCTTGCCCGGGCACGAACCTGGTTAACATATCCTTCTGCTTCTGCATTTACACCTACTGACTCAGCGAGTGCTTCCGCAGCAATTAACAGTACTTCAGCATATCGAAAATCCGGATAGTTATAATCTGAAATCCGGCCATCTCCTGTTACCCCTGGATACCTTCTCCATTTAGCAATGTGTGGCCGCTTTTCATTTGGAAAATCAGGGTATCCAACCCATGTACCGTTCGTCAGGAATGTTGAATCAGTGAAGCTTACCTTTCTACGATAGTCCAATTCATTCCAGGAAGTATACACGAGCAATGATGGAACACTTACACCAAATCCTAACTCAGCAGCATTCCTTACCCCCACCATGGGAGCCATGTAGTCGGTATTGTAATCACCTTGACTTTGTTGTCCAAGAAAATCAAATGTAAAAATGGTCTCTTGCAAGTCATCGGCCATATCCGAACGAAAAAGATCCTGAAAGTCATCTTCCAACTTGTAGTTAAAATCATCCTTATGGTCAATTACCCATTTGGCTTCCGAATACGCATTGGCAAAATCCCCTTGCGTAAGATGGACAGAAGCCAAGTAAGATGCTGCCGTTCCTTTGGTGGGGCGGGTTCTCACATCAGACGCATACGTATCAGGAAGCCATTGCTTGGCAAATTCCAAATCAGCTAGAATACCGATATAAATATCATCTTCAGAAGTTTTAGAAATTGTGGCTAAGGTTAGCGGATCTGATACCGCAAAATCTATGTACGGTATTTCACCAAACACACGCACCATGTGGTAATAACTAAAAGCCCGTATAAACCTCGCTTCTGCAATTAACGGGTTGATTTCTTCTTCTGGCAATCCCAAACTTATCGCCCCTGCCTCTGCTGCATTTGCAGCATTGATTACGCGGTACCATGCCGGCCAAAACCTGGCTACCATTCCATTGCGGTCATCCATATTGAAGTCATTAATTTGAATCCGCTCGGCAGAAGTAGAACGATTGCCGATATCAACCATATCGCTTCGGAACATCAATGCACAGGAAAAATGTCGGCCAAAGAGTGACTCAGAAGCAATGACCCCATAAGCACCAAAAATTGCTACCTCTACATCTTTGGTGGTCTTAAAAAAAGTCTCCGGTGCTAACAGCCCTACTGGATTTTCATCTAAATCAGCGCATCCAATAACTGAAAAGAAAAATCCTATTATAAATATTCTCAAAATTTTATTTTTCATAATTGTTCTTGATTAAAAGCCAATTGATAAACCTAGTGTGAATGATTTTGCATTGGGATAACTGCCATAATCCAACCCTAAATTTTGATTTGAAGCTGAACCTGATCCGCCAGAACTATAGTTGACTTCCGGATCTATGCCTGGATAATCCGTGAACGTAAGGATGTTCTGTGCACTCACATAAATCCGTAATCGTTGAATCGCTAGCTTGTCAACCAAATTTTTAGGAAGTGTATATCCCAATGCAATGTTCTTCAATCGCACATAACTTCCATCAAACACCCAGCGCGATGATACGCGTTGTGATCTGCCGCCAAATGCTTTTGGCACATCGGTATCCGTATTCGTGGGGGTCCAACGGTCTAATGCACGGGTAGTTGAATTGTTGAATCCCGACATGGTTTCAAGTTCCAATAGTGTATAGCTGAGGATATCATTTCCTTGTGATCCTTGAAAGAAAATATTCAAGTCGAAATTTTTCCAGCTAAAATCATTTGAAAAACCCCATGTAAATTTCGGATTTGGGTTTCCAATAATAGTTTGGTCAGCACTATTCAAATTCCCGTCATCACTTACATCCCTGAATTTTTCCCCGCCTACACTTTGCTCAAAACCGGAACCAGGAATAAACGAGTCGTCTGCTTGATAAACACCATCGTATTCAAAACCCCAAAAGCTTCCTACCGGATATCCTTCACGCAATATTTGAGTGGAGCCACTGATACCGACTAAATGGCCCGGACGCGATCCGGTAAATACATCATTGCCATCCGGTAGCTCAAGAACCTTATTCTTATTGAAAGAGATATTGAAATCAGAATTCCATTTAAACTCACCCACCAGATTTCGGGAAGCCAAACTAAATTCAAAACCTTTATTCTCTACCTTACCAACATTGCTCAGCACGGATCCAAAGCCTGTGTATTGTGGTAGTGGAAGTTGAAATAATAAATCAGAAGTAACGCGATTGTAATAATCTGCTGTTACTGTCAATCGATCATTCCATAACCCAATGTCTGCACCGATGTCAAATTGTGCTGCCGTTTCCCATGTGAGGCTATTGTTTGCTACTGAAGTAGGCCTGGCGGCATTTACAGGTGTACCATTAATAATGGTAAATACTTTATCAAAGCGGGCAAGCGATTGATACGGGTTAATGGCTTGATTGCCGGTTAGCCCATAACTTACTCTCCACTTCCAAAAACTTACTACATTAATATCTGTCATAAACGTTTCATTTTTCATATTCCATGCCAATGCACCGGATGGAAAAAATGCCCATTTATTATCCTTACTAAAATTTGAAGACCCATCATAGCGTGCATTAAACGTTAATAGGTATTTATCTTTATAGGAATAATTTAAGCGGCCATAGTAAGAGGAAATTACCGATTCGGTAAAAGAAGAATTGGGTGGCTGTGCAACCGCGCCACCATCCAAATCCCAAAAGGAAACAGCATTAGTAATAAATGACTGTGATGTAGCACCCCATGTTTCGTTGCTGAATTTTTGAAATGAATAACCCGCCAATACTGTAAGGGAATGATCAACACCCAGTGACGTGGTGTAGGTCAAATAATTCTCATTGATAAAGTTGGTGCGTTTGCTGCTATTGATGCTGCCTTGTCCACCTACATTTCTACCTTGGTTCAAGGTTGTAGGTATAAAGGTTCCTGTGCGTCCGTTGTTTACTGATGCACCAAACGAAGTTCGAAATTTCAATGATTCCAAAATTTTAAACTCACCATACACGTTGCCTTGAAAGCGATCGGTAACAGTTTCATTTTGATATTCATTTGCAACGGCAACCGGATTGTCAGTAGGGTCACCCACCAATGCTGTTGTATACGATCCATCTGGTTTGTATATCCCCTGGTCAGGCATGAACTTATAGGAAGAAGATACAACCCCTGTATTGTTGGCTCCACCGGATGTTTCCTGTGTTTTTGTTCCCTGTTGGTTTTCACGTTGCGCAAAAAGATTCAGTCCAATGTCCACGCGTTTTCCCGCTGTAAAATCCAGATTAGAAGTAACAGAGAACCGGCCATAGTCTGAACCTTTAATAATTCCTTTCTGATCAAAAGAAGTGGCGCCTACATAGTAGCGTGCAACATCATTTCCTCCGGAAGCAGAAAGCGAGTAATTCTGAATGGCCCCTGGCCTGAAAATTTCATCTTGCCAATCGGTGTTCTCACCTGATGAAACATATCCTGGATTGATTTCAGTGATGTAATCCGTGAATTGTTCACCATCCAATAAATCCAGCCGACCGATTTCTTTCTGAAAGGAATACGAAGTATTGAACTGAACATTGGTAGTTCCTGCCTTTCCTTTTTTTGTAGTCACGATGATCACTCCATTGGCAGCACGTGACCCATAGATAGCAGTAGCCGAAGCGTCTTTTAGTACTTCCATCGACTGGATATCCTCCGGTGGTGGCAAAACCCCGCCAACAAAGCCATCAATCACAAAAATCGGATCACTGCTTGCATTAATGGAAGAGGCACCGCGAATACGGATTTTAAAATCAGATCCTGGTGCTCCATTATTGGATTGAATCTGTACACCTGCTGCGCGGCCTTGAAGCGCTTGCTCAGCATTGACAGCGGGATACGCAGTTAGTTGTTCTGATTTAACAGAAGTTACTGATCCTGTCAAATCACTTTTCTTTACGGTACCATATCCCACTACCACTACTTCGTTAAGGGAGATCAAATCGGTGTTCAACACCACATCGATTTGAGTACGGTTTGCGATTTCAACACGCTGTGTTTCAAATCCAATAAACGAGAACATCAAAACACCTGTATTCGGTGCCTCGATTGAATACCGTCCATCCGCATCAGTGACGGTGCCCGTGGTGGTTCCTTCCAAACGAATGGAAACCCCTGGCAATTTTTCACCAATTTCCACAGAACTCACCACTCCGGAAATGGAAATCGTTTGAGCGCTGACGAGGAAAGGTGAAAAAAACACTGCCAGAAATGCGCAGCATTTTAAACTTGTTTGTACTAGTTTGCCCATAGTTGCTTGTTTTAAGATTGGCGTTTGGTTTCAAATGAAATAGATAATCAAAAGCGACATGGCGACTATCAATAGTCCCAGCATCCATTCTTTCCAATACCTTTTCATCTTGATTATTTAGGGCAATAGTACCCCTTCCTCCCAATCTGAAAGTCCAAAATTGTGGGTAAAATCGTACAGGTTTAAGCTAAGATTGTCCTATTAGGAAGTCAAATCGGTGTTTTCAAACTTTTCGCAATAAGTAGATGGCGAAACACCGTGGTATTTGCTAAATGATTTTGAAAAATATTTGGGATCCGTAAAACCCACCTTATACCCCACTTGGGCAATACTCAATTTGCCCAATTCCAAGAGCTGGGCGGCCCGCTTCATGCGCATGGAAAGAATAAACTCATTGGGTGTCATTCCGGTCCATGCATTGATCTTCGTAAAAAGCGTAGTACGACTAACTGCCAGTTCCTCCGCAAAAAGGGCGACATCTAGAAATTCATTTTCAATGTTCTTCTCCACAATACCGATCGCTTTTTTCAACAACGCTTCATCCATTGAAGTGATTGTAATTTCTGCGGGGGCAATCAGATTGCTTTCCCTGAACTTCTTTTTCAGGTTTTGAACAAAGAGCAACAGGTTTTTGACTTTCAGCTTTAGCTCGCGAACATTAAAGGGCTTTGTGATATACTCGTTGGCACCCGACTCCAACCCTTCGTACTTAAAGATGAGCGAGGTGCGTGCGGTCAAAAGAATAAAAGGAATATGACTGGTTTTGATATTTCCTTTTGCTTGCAAACAAAATTCAATGCCATCCATCCCCGGCATCATTACATCGCTAATAATCAAATCCGGTGTTTCCTGGGTGGCCAATTGCAATCCCTGCTGACCATCACTAGCCTCCAGTATATTGTATTCCTCGGCCAAAACCGTCACAATAAAATTGCGAACCATGTCATTGTCTTCTGTAACCAGAATTGTTAATCGGTCTTCGAGTCGAATAAAACGGTTAATGTCAAAATTATCTTTTAATGCAGGCTCATCTGATGCTTCCCCATGATAACAACTAAAGTCTTCGCTATCCTTAAAATCTCTTATGATCTGTGATTCCTCAAAATGATCGGTTCCCTTTTTCAGCCGAATACAAAATTCACTTCCCTTTGCCGGCTCGCTTGTTACGGTCAAACTCCCCTTGTGCAAGTCAACAATTCCCTTTGACAGTGCCAGTCCAATACCGGTGCCGCGACTCTTCTCAGAATGATAGGTGGGGTCTGGAACTTGATAAAAACGGTCAAAGATTTTGTTAAGGTTTGATGGCGGAATTCCCTGCCCGTTGTCACGCACATAAATTCGTACAGCGGTATCATGCTCTTCAACAAGAATACTTATTTCGCCACCTTCCGGAGTAAATTTAAACGCATTGGAGAGCAAGTTATAAACAACACGCTCCAGCTTGTCGCGATCAAAATAGATCTTGATGGTTTCGCTGCTTTTGTTGAATGTATAGGTATAATTCCCCGTGTTGGCTAAAATTCTAAACGACAAAAATATCTCATACACAAACCTGACAATGTTTCCTTCAGCTGCTTCCAGCGCGGCTTGCTGGTTTTCAATTTTCCTGAATTCCATCAACTGGTTCACTAACTTTAATAGCTGACTGGCACTTTGCTGCATCACTTTAAGTTTCTTAAAGGCAGCACTACTTCCGCGATAATCATGGATCAAGTCTTCCAGCGGGCCGAGGATAAGTGTTAACGGTGTTCTAAACTCATGGGAGATATTCGTAAAGAATTGAAGCTTGTTCTGATTTAATTCCTGCTGTTGCAAATTGATCTTATGTTCCAAATCCAATTCATACTTTAATCGTGCTTTGGATTTGATCATCCAGTACAAACCAATCAATGCTACTGCGATAACAAAACCGTAGAGCAAGAATGCCCACACGGAACGCCAGGGAGCGGGATGCACCACCACGTGGAGTCGAGTTACCTCAGCGCCAACGAGGCCGTCATTATTTACTCCCTTGATTTCAAAAACATACGTGCCCGGATTTTGAATTACATACGCAACCTCTGTGCTTGCGGATCGCTTCCATTCATCCTCCAACCCTATCATCCGGTAGACGAATTCATTTTTGCCAGCGTTAACAAAACTTGGCAAGGCAAACTCCAACGAAAAATTGGCCTGATCATAGGCTAGTTGAATAGCTGTTGTCTGCGATGCTGTTTTGGAAAGTATGTTGGTTTGATCTCCTGGAAAAATCCGTTTACTATTAACTTTCAATCCTGTTAGGAGTACCGGAGGCGTATAGGTGTTTGATTGTAACATTTCAGGTTTAAACCAGGTGACACCATGCGGCCCGCCAAAATAGAGAATTCCATTTTTAGTAAGAATGGATGCACTATTATTGAATTCATTTGAAACAAGGCCATCTGATTCTTCAAACAAGGTGGATGTATTGCTGGTAGGATTGTAACGAAAAATACCATTACTGGAACTGATCCAAAGCAATCCGTTATTATCTTCTTCTATGGATTGAATTCCCTGGCTTTGCGCTTCATCAGAAGCAAACAATTCAATAGACACAAGCCCGTTGCCAGTCCACTTGTGTAAACCGGTTTCTTTCGTCCCAACCCAAAGGGTCTGGTTACTGCCTTCGGAAATGCAAAGGATATCCTCTCCTGTTTTCGTTTCTGTATTATAGAGGTAACGTGTAAACCTGAATTGCTTTGAAGCAATATCAGCAGCCGATAAAAGATTAAGCCCGTGTTGCGTACCGATCCAGATATTTCCCTTTGAATCCTTCTGTATAACACGAACCTGATTATCCGTTAACGATCGGGGATCAGCTACACTACTCACTATCCACTTTACCTTTCCTGTGGTGGAATTGTACACATTCAATCCACCTCCGAAAGTTGCGATCAACCATTGCTGGCCATCCAATGGAACAATATCATAAACACTGTTATGACTTAAACCCGATTTCGTATCGATTACCGTAACAGCTTTGGGAAAACGGGGATTAAAAATGTTCAAGCCTGCGTCAAATGTACACACCCAAAGCTCCTCGGTTAAAGGGTTCCATCGTAACGATTTGATATTGTTACTTCTCAAACCCGAAGATTTCGTATCAAAGTAGGTAAATACTTGGGTCTCCTTATTATAAGCACTAATACCCATCGCCTCGGAAGCGAAATATAAATAGTGATCATCCTCTACAATGGAACTAATCACGTTGCTGGCCAAGCCTAAATTATTCTCTTGTTGTTGAATCGAGTTGAAATTAAAATTGGCTTCATCCCACATGTTAACACCACCATAGTAGGTACCCACCCATACTGAGCCTTTGTTGCTACAAAAAATACTCTTTACCTTATTCTCATATAAAGAATTTTGAACGTGTGGAATATTCTGTGCGGATGTAAACGTGCCATCCTTTTCTAAACGGCTCACACCACTATACGTACCCACCCAAAGTCGTTCCTGCAAGTCGATGGCAAGTGCCCGAACATTATTATCAACAATATGATCCGTTGAGTTTCCGCTGGTATACTGCTTCAGTACTTTTCCTGACAAGGACAAACCATATAACCCTGAATATTTTGTTCCAACCCAAATCACTTTATTGTGATCTTCACGGATTACTTGGATAAAATCAGATGAAGCGCTGATCGAAGAAAGGGGAATTAGCTGAAATGTAAAGGAGCCATCCTTACTTTTAATTAATTTATTAAGTCCGTTTTCGGTTCCAACCCACGTTTGATTTTCAGAATCGGTGAGGATATCCAGTATATGGTTGTGTGAAATACTGCTGGCATCTTCAGGTCTGTGGAAGTACGGTTTAAAAATTCCTGTTGAAGGACTGAAGTAGTTCAAACCATTTGAAGTACCCACTAAAATCTGATCGGATGCCAAGATGTCAATTGACCAAATTGTATTGTTAGAAAGCTGGTTCTTTTCAGAAGATATATACCGTGTAAAGTTTTCATTTTCCAGATCATATCTATTTAAACCATTATAGGTGGCAATCCACAAATTCCCTTCACCATCAATAGCAAGATCCAGAATATCATTATTACTAAGGCTGTTTGGATTGGCTGGATCATTTCTAAAGACTTTTATTTTATTTCCATCGTAACGATTCAGTCCATCGCGGGTACCAAACCAGATCATGCCTTGCGCGTCCTGCGCAATCGCTATCACTGAACTTTGTGACAACCCATCTGCTGTTGTGAGGTGCTTAAACTGAATAGCAGGTGTCTGTGCGGTTAAATGAAATCGCAGGAAAACAAGTAGAATTATTAAAAAGTATTTTTCTTTCAGAAATTTCATCGACTCATCAAAACAATCCATTAAATCTCAACTTTGGGTAATCGGTCCAATGTACCACCTTACCTTGATCCAACGCATCCAATGAAGGTTGCACACATTCTTGAAGTATTCGATCCTGATTCAATATCCGTAAGAATTTTCCCGCTTGTCTTCCAATGGACGTTCTCCCACTATACGATTTACGAAATCTATCTGGTGGGAACAACGTTCAGCAACTAAACCTCCTGAATATATACGTGTACCTCCGCCTGTTAATAATCCGCGCTCACCTTGGATTGGCACGGACTACGCCAATCTTCATTTCTATTCCAGTAACACATGAAACCTGCGACCTCACCTGTTTTGATAAAGTTGAGAACTGGTGTATTGATGTCCTGTCAGAAAAACAAGATTAGTGATCAAATCCTTGAAAATCTCGTAGACTCGGAATTTCCGTCAGATAGGCCTTGCAAGCTCTGGCCTCTTCATTCTTGCTGTCGATGCGTCCGGAACCGGGTATCCATTGTTTCAGGTAGGAGTTACGTTGTAACATTTCCATTCGAACACCATCGATCGATAACCGCAGGTAGATCTTTTCCTTCTGCATCCGGTGATGTAGTATACTTCATTTAGAAAGAGAATTTGATTGAAGATCTTTAACATGACATGATTTAGGTTTAAAATTCACCAATGTCGCGGCTTGAAGTCAAGATGTTCATCTCCCGAACATTTTTGATTATGGGGTTATGAGCAATTCGGTTCGTGTTTTTTTAGTGTGATTAGGAAGGGGGCCGAAACATACGCCCACTTGCTTAAGTAATCTTTTTGGATTGCTGTAAAAAGAAAAAACCTTCCAAAATTTGAATTTGGAAGGTTTCGATTCGCTTTGTTAAGCAAGTAGTAGTCTGTACGGGAATCGAACCCGTGTTACCAGAATGAAAATCTGGTGTCCTAACCCCTAGACGAACAGACCGTGAGGCAATTGGTGTGGTGTTCAGCGTGTGTTTCTTTACAATTCCTGTAAAAGAGGCTGCAAATATAGACCCGTGTTGTTGATTTGCAAACCTGTGCAGTAAAAAAATTATAAAACCACATTTTATTTCATTGGTTTTAGCGTCCACGTACTTTATTTTTGGCAACTCGAAATTTAACCAGACAATAAA
>Ga0315910_10002885_pt1 | contig 14886 bp, 14 predicted proteins | sample EdamamesoilMG_FD_204470 | JGI IMG/M metagenome (GOLD analysis project Ga0315910, IMG submission 204470) | Garden soil microbial communities collected in Santa Monica, California, United States - Edamame soil | ecosystem: Environmental > Terrestrial > Soil > Garden | place: USA: California...
GGCGACCGCGGTCTCGTCGGTCGGAAAGCGCTTGCCCTGGATCGCCTCGTTGATGATCGCCTTGGGCAGGTCGAGCATCGAAAAGTAGATCAGCATCGAGGCAATCACCAGCGGCAAGATAAGCAGCTGCTCGCGCTTGCTGTAGCGGATGATGAACCGGAACAAGGACCTTTCCATGGGGACGGATCATAGTGCAAGGCGCGCGGGTTCGTGCCACAGTAGTGCCTGTGAGCGAGGGGAATACTCCCGGAGACGGCTTTCTGGTGCGGTTCTGGGGCGTGCGGGGCAGCATCGCGACGCCCGGGCCCGCGACCGCCCGCTACGGCGGCAACACCTCATCGATCGAAGTGCGTTGCGGCGGCCGGCTGCTGCTGCTCGACGGGGGCACCGGCATCCGCTACCTGGGCGGCGCACTGGCGCGCGAAGCGCCAATCGATGCCGACCTCCTGTTCACCCACACACATTTTGACCATGTCTGCGGACTGCCCTTCTTCAAACCCTTCTTCCAGCCCGAAAACAGATTCCGCCTCTGGGCCGGCCATCTGGGCGCAGGACTGACGCTGCACCGGGTGCTGCGCGAGTTCATGATGGCGCCGCTGTTTCCCGTGCCGCCCGACGTATTCAAGGCGGCGATCGAATACCGCGACTTCAAGGGCGGCGACACACTGCCACTCGAGCGGGCCCCGGGAATCAAGGTGCGCACCGCCGCGCTCAACCATCCCGACGGCGCTACCGGCTACCGCATCGAGTACGCGGGAAAATCCGTGTGCTATGTCACCGACACCGAACACGTGCCGGGCAAGCCCGACCGCAGCGTGCTCGGCCTGATCGACGGCGCCGACATCGTCATCTACGACTGCACGTACACCGACGAGGAGTACGCACGCAGCTATGTCGGCTGGGGCCATTCGACCTGGCAGGAAGCGGTGCGCCTGTGCACATTGGCGCGCGTCAAGAAACTGGTGGTGTTTCATCACGACCCGGACCACGACGACGATCGGATGGACGCCATCGGCCGCGAAGTCGCCGCCGCGATGCCGGGCGCGGTCGTCGCGCGCGAGGGAATGACGCTGACCCCCTAGCTCAAGCCCGCTGTCGCCCGATCCCCACAATAAAAGATTCGAATCTGCTGTAACAACGGCGTAGCTTCGCGGTTCTAAGCTTGCTCATCAGACGAGACAGCGGAGAACGCCATGGATTACCCAGTCGTATCCCTCACGGCCGTGTTCCTCAAGGACAAGCACGGCTACACCGGGTTCGTGGAGGAACTGCCCGGCGTCAATTCGCACGGACAGACCATCGACGAGGCACGCACAAACCTGCAGCGCCTCGCGGTCGTGGTGTTCAACGACGAGCGCGCGCAGTCCGAGGAATTGCTGCAGGGCAAGGATGTCGTGCGCGAGCAGTTCCGGGTCGCGGTCTCCGGCTGGTGACGTCGGAAAACGGCGACAGTGTTGCGATGTTTATGATCGAACGGACGCTGGCGCTGGGATGTCAAAAGGTCATAACAAGGAGGCAATATGACCATTGGCATCCGCAATTTCCTGTCGGCAATTCTTGCGGTCGGCGTGCTCGGTATCGGTGCCTACACGGCGCCCGCGGGCGCCGGCATGATCGGCACCGGCGAATCGGCGCAGCAGTCCGAGCGCGAACGCGTGAAAGCCCTGGTGGCGCGGCCCGAGGTCGCCCGCAAGCTTGAACTGCAGGGCGTGCTGCCGAAGGACGCCGCGGCGCGCGTCGACGCGCTCACCGACGCGGAGATCGCGTCGCTTGCCAGCCGGATCGATGCGCTGCCCGCGGGCGGCTTTCAGACGCAGGAATGGCTGCTCATCATCATCGCCATCCTGCTATTGATCATCATTCTTTAGCGGAGGATCGGCGTTGCTTGTACGAATCCGCCGCGAAGCGACGCCCTGAAACGCCATCACCCCGCGGATTTGGATGGAACCGCGCGCACGACATACTGAAACGCACGGGCATCTGTGATCGCCTCATCCAGATCCGCACCCGCTCGATGCGCAAGACGTCCGATGTGAATCAGAAGCCGCTCGGGCTCTGGGCCCTGAACGGAAAGCGGACGTATTTGCGCGACCTCGAATCCAGCATTCTTGAACATTTCCAGAATTGTCTTGCGTGTAAACCAGCGCAAGTGGGTCTTGTCGAGAATGCCAAGTTCTTCATACTGGAAATCGCCTGTGCTTATCCGGGCCTGCACACTCCAATGCTGAATATTGGGAATGCAGCACACGATGCTTCCACCGTCGGGAATCACTTTCCTGATCATGGAAAGCACATGCCACGGATCCCGCAGATGCTCCAAAACGTCCGCGAATATCCAGCAATCGCTCGAAGAGTGGCTGGCCCAGAAGTCGGCACTCATATTTTCGATGTCGCCGACCAAAACCTCATCGCAGTGCCTTTTCGCCATCTCCGCATAGCTCGGCTCGATTTCAATGCCGAGATATCTCGCCGCGCCATTCAACTTCTTGTACTCACGCGCCAGCGCGCCGCTGGAACACCCGACTTCCACTAGGAATCTCGCGTCGAGCGGAATCAGTTTCAACAGCGGGTCGTTGTGAATCTCGTGAACCGGCGTCTGCTTCATCGTCATTTCAGGCTTCCACAGCATTTCGCGAATTTGCGGGCCGATCCGCACCAGCAGTCGGCATTCCGCCTGATTATCTCCGACGCGAGCTTCAAGGTGCCCGGATCTCCCCGCCTCAATGCCAGCCGTTTCTTCAGAATGACTATGGCTTCGTCTCGCCTGCCTTCGTCCAACAGAGACTCGGCAAGAAACAGGGCTTCCCGATACAAGGCCAGATCATCAGGCAGTTCCGCAAGAATCTTCGTCAATTCGCCGCTGTCGAATACACGGCCGAAATTTTTCAACGAATGAAAACCAAAAGTCGGGACCGCAACCGGCTCGCTTTCTTCATAGGCGAAACGCTCGGCAACCGCAAGCGGCGCAAATCGCATGCCGCGCACGCTTTCCAGGTACGGCCTGCAGGTTACGCAAATCCCAACGTCCTCCGCCGGCGAATTCTCCGAGAACGCTTCCTGAATGAATTTATCCTGAAGCGCTTTGAGCAGCTTCCTTGACCGCAGCGAGAATCCGCCGTTCCCCACGAGGCTGTGGCCGGTCGGAAGAAAGGACTGGCGCGGATGCCACGGCGCGCCTATGTAGTCAAATTGCAGGAACTCGCCAGTCCATGCGGATTCGTGGATGACAAATCCATCCCACTGAACTACCAGCACGTGGTCGGTTTGGACGTGATGAATCAGTCCGTTCACCATGAACGTTGAATAGTCGTGCTTGGAGCGCAAATCGTCGATAGGGACGATATTTATCCCAGACTGGTCCGTATTGGCGAACCGAGCGCTCGTAAAGAGGATGCTTTTCGCAAATTCGATGCGCTCCATCGAGCGCTTCATGGCCCGCAAAGCCAAACGCGGAAATCGCGTATCGGCGCAGCACAAGGTAACCGTGGGCAATCTCATCGCGGCAGGATAGTTAAAGTCCGGATTCCCGATGTTGCTGCGACGGCGGACCAAGCAAAATTGCCGACAATCGAACGCCTTGGTGCCGACTGCGAAATTTACTTATAGGGATCCGCCGCGTCGCGCAGCCCGTCGCCGAAGAAGTTGAACGCCAGCACCACCACGAACACGGGTACGACCGGCAGCATCAGCCAGGGATAGAGCGCGACCACGTTGATGTTCTGCGCCTCGTTCAGCAGCACGCCCCAGCTTGTGACGGGCGGCCGCAGGCCGAGGCCGAGGAACGACAGCGCGGTTTCGCCGAGGATCATGCCCGGCACCGACAGCGTGAGTGAGGCGATCAGGTGGCTGGTGAAGCTCGGCAGCAGGTGCTTGGCGATGACGCGCCGCGGCGAGGCGCCCATCAGCACCGCCGCCGAGGCGAAATCCTCCTCGCGCAGGGCGAGGAGCTTCGAGCGCACCGCGCGCGCAAGGCCCGGCCAGTCGAGCAGGCCGAGAATGATGGTGATGCCGAAGTAGATCAGCACCGGACTCCAGTTGACCGGCAGCGCCGCCGACAACGCCATCCACAGCGGCAGTTCGGGAAACGAGCGCACCATTTCGATGAAGCGCTGGATCACGTTGTCGATCCAGCCGCCGTAGAAGCCCGAGATGCCGCCCAGCGTGATGCCGATGATGAAACTCACCGCGATGCCAAGCAGCCCCACCGTCAGCGAGATGCGCGTGCCGTAAATGATGCGCGACAGCACGTCGCGCCCGAGCCGGTCGGTGCCGAACAGGAAAAAGGTGCCCCCCTCCGCAGGACAGACGAGGTGGAAGTTGCCGTCGACCACCCCCCAGAACTCGTAGTCGTCGCCGCGGCAGAAGAAGCGCAGCGCCTGGATCTTGCCCTTGTCTTCGGTGAACACCCGCCGCATGCTCTGCTGGTCGAGTTCCATGCTGTAGCCATAGACGAAGGGCCCGACGAAGCTGCCGTTATGGAAGAGGCGCAACTCCTGCGGCGGCGCGTAGATGTGGCGCGAGTCGCGCGTATGCAGGTTGTAGGGCGCGAGGAACTCGCTCACCAGGATCGAGGTGTAGAACGCGAGAAGGATCATCGCGCATGCCACGGCGATGCGGTGCCTGCGGAAATTCCACCACATGATCCGCCACTGCGAGGCGCGGTAGAAGCGCTCCTGCTCCGGCGTCAGCTTCTCCGTGGCGAGCGGCTCGAAAGGCTCGCTCGATACGTAGTGCTCGAGCCGGGCGTCGGTCTTGGCGGTCATTTCGCCACGCCCCCTGTCAGCCGGATGCGCGGATCGAGCGCGGCCAGCAGCACGTCGGAGATGAAGGTGCCGATGACGGTCAGCAGCGCGAGGAACATCAGGAACGAGCCCGCGAGGTACTGGTCCTGGCTCTGCAACGCCTCGAGCAGCATCGGGCCCTCGGTCTGCAGCGAGAGCACGACCGACACGATCGCGGAGCCCGAAATCACCGACGGCAGCAGGTTGCCGATGTCGGAGATGAACGGATTGAGCGCCATGCGCAGCGGATACTTCATGAGCAGCCGGAACTGCGGCATGCCCTTGGCGCGCGCGGTGACGACGTACTGCTTCTGCAGCTCATCGAGCAGGTTGGCGCGCAGGCGCCGGATCATCGCGGCCGTGCCCGAGGTGCCGATCACGATCACCGGGATCCAAAGGTGCGTGAGCACCGAGCCCGCTTTCGCCCAGCTCCAGGGCTTGTCCAGGTACTCCGGGTCCATCATGCCGCCGATCGCCAGGCCGAACTGCACGTTGGCGAAGTACATCAGCACCAGCGCGAACAGGAAGTTCGGCGTTGCAAGGCCGATATAACCGAGCAGGGTCAGGCCATGGTCGCCCCAGCTGTATTGATGCGTGGCCGCGTACACGCCTATGGGGAACGCCACCGCCCATGTGAACAGGATCACCGAGAAATTCATGACGAATGAGAGCAGCAGCCGGTCGCTCACCAAAGTCCAGACCGGGAGGTCGTGCTGGAAAGACCAGCCCCAGTCGCCCTGCAGCAGGCCCGAGAAGCCCCGTTCGGTGGGCCAGATGCCCACCCAGACCGCGTACTGCTCGAAGAAGGGCTTGTCCAGGCCGTACTGCTTGCGCAGGAAATCCACCCTCTCCAGCGCCGCCTTGTCGCCCTGGCTGCGCAGCTCGGCGATCTGGTTGGTGAGGAAGTCCCCCGGCGGCAGCTTGATGATGCTGAACGTGACCAGGCTGATCACGAGCAGCGTCGGGATCATGATCAGCAACCGCCGGAGGGTATAGGTCAGCATGTATTCGGAAAATGCGCTGGCGCGGCGCCGTTCATTTTTGCTCGGCGAACCAGAACGTGTCCGGGTGGTAGATGCCGAAGAACGCGCCGGGATCCCAGTTGTAGATGCCCTTCTCCGGTACGTTGCGCAACGTGTTGCGCACCACGACCGGCTGCGACACGCCGTTCACCACGCCGATCGTGAACAGCTGTTCGGAATGGATCTGCAGCATCCGGTGCCAGATTTTCGTGCGTTCGTCGCGGTTGGCGGCGGCACGCCACGCGCCGTTCAGCCTGAGCAGTTCCGCGACCTCGGGTATGTCGGGCGCCTCCCCAGTCTTGCCCGAGGTCTCGTAATGCTGGCCGAACTTGGGCCAGTGCAGCTGCTGCTGTGCGGTGGGCGCCAACTCATCGGGGCTCACGTCGGGGCCGGCGAGGCCGTTCTCGATCCCCGACCACACTGACATGACGGTCTCGCCCGCGAACACGCGGTTGCGCAGCACCTCGCGCTGCGAGGGCTTGGGGAAGAGCTTGATGCCGACTTCGCGCCAGGTCTCCCGGATCATCTCGAGGATGTCGGTTTGCTCGGTGGACTCGCCCGCGGTTTCGACGATGATCTCCATCAGCCGGCCATCAGGCAGGCGGCGCACGCCGTCGGCGCCGCGCTTCAGTCCCATGTCGTCGAGCAGCTTGTCGGCCGCCTTCTTGTCGAACTTTGCCCAGCGCGTCTGGTACTCTTTCTTGTAGAGCGGGCTTTCCGGGACCAGTGTGTCGTTGCTCTCGGCAGCGAGGCCGAAATACAGCACCTGGTTCACCTGTCCCCTGTCGATCGCCATCGACAGCGCGCGGCGAAAACGCGGATCGCGCACGATCGGCTTCCACACCGGGTCGTTCACGTTCAGGTTGGGGAACAGCGCGAAATGCGCGCCGCGCACCGTCTTCCAGAGCAGGGTGCGGTAGTTGTTGGTCTTTTCACCCTTCTTGAGGAAGGTGTAGTTGTTGAACTGGAGGTCGCGCGCCTGCAGGTCGGATTCGCCGGCGCCGGTCTTGGCCGGGATCAGCTTGCCTTCGGCCACCGGGAGGACCACGCGGTCGATGTAGGGCAGCTGGCGGCCGTTCGCATCGACCCGGTGGAAATACGGGTTGCGCACGGCCACAAAGCGGTCGGCCGGCAGCTTGGTGGTGTTCATCCAGGGCTGCACCGTAGGCAGGGCCGGGTTGTCGAACTGGTACATGTTGTCCTCGCGGTTGTGGACCGCGGCCCAGCCCCGCTTGGAAGCGCCGCTCTTGTCCGCCTCGGCCGCTTTCTTGCTGTGCTTCGCGTGGAACTGCTTGAGGTAGTGCGCCGGCCGGAAGATGAACAAAGGTGACGCCCCCGCCATGCGCGGCAGGAATTCGGGATTCGGCTTGGACCACGAGTAGCGGATCGTCTGCTTGTCGGGAAACTCCACCTTGGGCGCCTCGCCACTCACCAGGAGGTCGCTCGGCGGACCTACGGGGCTGAGCTCCTTGTTGTTTGCGACGTCCTCCCAGAAATAGCGGAAATCGTCGCTGGTGAACGGCTGGCCGTCGGACCAGCGGTGGCCCTTGCGCAGCTTCATGGTGAACACGCGATCGTCCTTGACCTCGATGCTCTCGAGCATGTCGGGCACGATGTTGAAGTTCTGGTCGTAGCCGACCAGCCGCGAATAACCGTAGACCACCAGCATGCGCACGTCGCGGCTGCGGCCGATCAGCATGTTGAGAGTTCCGCCGTACTGCCCGGGCTGCGCGCCCGCGGGCAACTTGAGCACCAGCGGATTCTCGGGCAGGCGCTTGGCGACCGGCGGCAGCTTGCCCGCCTTGACGTCGGCCTCGAGCGCCGGTGGTTCGATGTATTTCGCCTGCGCGACCGCAAGGGACGCCGTGCAGGCGAGCAGTGCGGCAGCGAGGGACCGAAACAGATTCCTTGTCATGAACGGAGCTCCGAGATATCAGCGTTTTCGTGGGCGCGCACCAGGTGATCCGACCCGATCTGCAGCATCGCCGCGCGCTCGTAGCCATCGAGCCGGAACGGCGCGGGCCAGGCATTCGGATCGGATGCCTTGCCTTCCATCAGCGCCGCGAAGTCGAGCTTGCGGTCCAGGTCCGGGTCGGGCACCGCGGCAAGGAGCGCCCTAGTGTAGGGATGCACCGGATTGCGGAAAAGTTCCGCCGCCGAGGCGAGTTCGACCAGCCGGCCCGCGCACATCACCGCGATCCGGTCGGCCAGGTAGTGCACCACCGCGAGGTTGTGCGAAATGAAGATATAGGTGAGGTTGAGCGCCTTCTTCAGGTCCAGCAGCAGGTTGAGCACCTGCGCCTGGACGGAAACGTCGAGCGCCGAGACCGGCTCGTCGCAGATGAGGAGCTGGGGGCCCAGTGCCAGCGCCCGGGCGATGCCGATGCGCTGGCGCTGCCCGCCCGAGAAACTGTGCGGGTAGCGCCGCAGGTAGCGCACGTCCAGCCCGACCAGCGTCATCAGCTCCTTGACCCGCGCGAAACGTTCTTCCATGTCGCCGATATTGTGGATGAGCAGGGGCTCGGCGAGGATGTCGTTCACGGTCATGCGCGGGTTGAGCGAGCTGAACGGGTCCTGGAACACGAACTGCACCTTGCGCCGGTAGGAAAACAACTCTTCGCCCTGCAGCGCCAGCACGTCGCGCCGGGTGCCGAAGTCGTTGAACACGACTTCGCCGCTGTCAGGCGTAATCGAACGCAGCATCATCTTCGCGGTGGTGGTCTTGCCGCAACCCGATTCCCCGACCAGGCCCAGACATTCTCCGGCGTCGACGTGGAAACTCACGTCGTCCACCGCGCGCACCTCGCCGGCCAGCTTGCGCCCCAGCAGCGAGGTCTTGCGCGTCGCGAAGCGCTTGACCAGGTTGCGCACTTCGAGCAGCGGTCCGCGGCCCGCGGAATCCTGCTCGGGCATGCGGCCGCGCCCGGACAGCAGGTGGTCGGTCGAGGCGTGAACTTCGCGAATCGGCGTCAGCCGCTCGCCGGGGGCCATGTTGAAGCGCGGCACCGCGCGCATCAGCGCCTTCAGGTACGGATAGCGCGGATCGCGAAAGATGTCTTCGACGGTGCCCGACTCGACCACCTTGCCGTGGTACATGACGACGACCTCGTCGGCCATGTTGGCCACGATGCCGAGGTCGTGCGTGATCAGCAGCATCGCCATCTTCAGTTCGCTCTGCAGCGTCTGCACCAGCTGCAGGATCTGCGCCTGGATGGTGACGTCGAGCGCGGTCGTCGGCTCGTCCGCGACCAGCAGCGCCGGCCGGCAGACCAGCGCCATCGCGATCATTGCGCGCTGCCGCAGGCCTCCCGACAGCTCGAAGGGATAGGTGTGCTCGGCCTTCACCGGGTCCGCGAAGCCCACCAGCCGCAGCATTTCGAGTACCGCGTCGCGCCGCTCCGTCATGCCGAGGTTCGAGCGGTGCAGCATCAGCGCTTCGGCGATCTGGTTGCCGACAGTATGCAGGGGCGACAGGGCCGTCATCGGTTCCTGGAAGATGATCGAGATGCGCCCGCCGCGGATCGCGCGCACGCGCTCGCCCGCGGGATCGAGGCGCGCAATGTCGATCACGCTGCCGGGAACTTTCGGATCGTGAAACAGGATTTCGCCCGACTCGTAGCGCGCCACGCGCGGCAGGATGCTCATCACCGCCTGCGCGACCATGGACTTGCCGGAGCCCGACTCGCCCACCAGCGCCACGGTGCGCCCCTCGGGGATGCGGAACGACACGCCGTCGACCGCCTTCACGGTGCCGGCGTCCACCTCGAGATAGACGCGCAGGTCGCGGATCTGCAGGACGTCGGCCATCAGCCGCGGGCCCTCGTTGCCTCGTCCTTCGAGCGCGGACCGGCATCTGCAAGCGCGTGCATATTTGCCAGCGTGGCGGCATCGAGCGCGAGATCGCGCCGCGCGGCCGCGCGCGCGGCGACGCCGACCAGTTCGGCGAAACCGTCCAGGCCCGAGTCGATCCGGATCGTGTGCCGCGCGTCGCCCAGCCTCAACTGCATCCATCCCCCCTCGCCGTCGCGCCGCGTCGAGTAGTAATCGAGACGCAGCAAACGCAATTCCGCCCACCGGATCGCGGCGTTCAGCGGTCCCACGGCGGGCCCCCTGACGCGGATTCCGGCCTCATCCAACTCGATATGGGTCAACTGGCGGCAAACCGTGCGGGCAAAGTATACGAGGAATAGCAGCGCGGCCGCAGACACGAGCCACGCAACCGGCGCGGCCAGTGGTACATATCCGATCAGCCCCAGGGACACGACGATTCCGCCGCCGCTGCCCGCATAGTCGGGCAGCAGGGAGTGCAGCGAATAGCGGAATCCGGTTGGAATTTGCATCGTCACTGACTGTGAAATAGTTCACGCACGCCCATCCAGCGCAGCCCCGGTTCCGCGCGCAGCGTTTCGAACAGGCGTTCGAGGAACGTCCAGGCTGCCTCTTCGTGCACGGCATGGTGGCTCAACCAGCCGGTGGGCTCGCCCGCGTCCGCCCGGCCCTCGCGCTTGGCGGCCAGATGGCCCACCGCCGCCGCCAGCGCGGCATCTTCGCCGACGAATCCGCGCCCCGCGTGCCAGGCGACCAGGTCCACATGCGTGTTGACTTGCCTGATGCCGGGCGCGGGTTGCGCCGCCGCGCGCACGCCGAACCGGCTCAGGCCGCGAAAACCCGCAGGCGCAAGTTGCGGGATGAAGGCTTCGGGCAACCGGTTCCATGGCGGCGCAAGGACCGGAACGAAACGGTCCTGCGCCCAGGCCGCCAGCCGCTCCCGGCCAGCCGTCAGGCGCGCTGCCGCGGCCCGAGGCGATTCGCCGGCCGGAAATTCCGTCTTCTTCTCGCCCGCGCCTGCCCGGTTGCCATGGTCGATGCCGTGCTGGATGATCGAGACGCCAGGCCCGATGCCTTCGAAAGCTTCCTCTTCGGCTTGCATCGGTACGACCGCGAGTGCGAGCGGAGTGCCGGTTCCCTGCGCCAGCGCGAGCAGCCGCTTCAAGGCGGGATCGGGCCGCGCCGCATCGTCGTCGCGCCACCAGAATTCAGCTACGCGCCCGCCCTCGCGCCAGCGCGCCAGTTCGTCCGCCAAGGCGCGCCAAGGTGCACTTCTGCCAGCGTGCAATGCCGCGCTCATGCGCTACGCTGCGCAGCCCAGCGCGCAATCAGCGCCGCGCTCTTGCGCGCTCCGTCGAGATCGATCCCGCCCCCGGGCGGCGGCGGGCGCCGCATCGCGCGGTCGACCGCGGCCGCCAGCGAAAGCGGTGTCAACGCCGCTTCTTCCACCACCTCCAGCAAGCCGCGATCGGCGAAGCAGCGCGCGCGCAGCGCCTGCTCGGTTTCGGCGCCGCCCGCAAACGGAACCACGACCGCGCGCGCTCCAGCCCGCACCGTTTCCAGAAGCGTGTTGTAGCCCGCCTGGCTGATCGACAGTGCGCAGTTCGCGAGCAGCGCGGTGAAATCGGGCCGGGATTTCTCCAGCACGATGCCTCCGGCGCGCTGCGCGAGCTGCGCCAGGCGCTCGTAGACCGGTTGTGCAAGATTGCCTCCGGCGAGCACGCGCCAGGTCCGGTCGCGCACGCCCGTCAGCGGTTTCGCCGCGATGGCCGCTTCGAGCAATGCTTCGCCGACCGCGCCGCCGCCGGCGGAGACCAGGACCTCGCCCTGACCGTCGCGGCCCGCGTGCGCGGCGGGTTCGTCGACCACGTAGCCGGTGTAATGCAGCTTGTCGGCAATGCCGCCGGCGAGCGCAAACGTACGCTCGAATCCGACCACCTCGGGATCGCCATGCACGAGCACGCCGTCGAAGTAGCGCCGCACCAGGCCGACCGCCTCCTGCTGGCGCCCGGCGCTCTTGCCCCCGCCAAGAATGTCGCGCACGGAGCAGACAATCGCCGGCCGCCGCTGCGCGGCAGCAGCGAGTTCGAGCAAAGGCAGCAGTTCGAAGCGCATCTGGCGGCGGCCGAAGGGAAACAGTTCAAGCGCCAGCACGTCGTGGTCGGCCGCGCGCCAGGCGTCGAGCAAGGCCGCCGCGCGCCGGTTGCGCCAGCCTTCGTCCACGGTGTGCCCGCGCTCATCCACCAGCGTCTTGAAATTCAAATCCGCTGCGCTTGCCGGCGGCAGCTGCGCGAGGCGCACGCCCCGCGCGGACAATTGCTGCGCCAGGCCGGGCACCGCCGGACCTCCGCTCGCGAGCGTCACCTGCAGCCCCCCCGCCGCCAGCGCGCGCGCGAGTGTCGCCGCGCGCTTCAGGTGGCCAATGCCGAGCAGGTGCTGGACCCACAGGAAAATCCGCGGCGCGCTCAACCGGTGCCCTCCTTGAGCGCGGCGATCGCCGGGATGCCGGCCAGGTACTTGCGCAGGCGCGCAATCGCTGCTTGCTGGCTGCGCTCTTCGGCGACAAAGGCGGCGGCCGCTGCCCCGAGCCGCGCTCGCTTCGCGGTGTCCTGCAGCAGCTCGCGCAGCAATCCGGCGAACGCCGCTTCGTCGGCGCCGGGAGCAAGCAGCCCGGTGCGGCCATGCTCGACGACATCCGGGACGCCGCGCGTAGCGCAGGAAACCACCGGCAGCCCGGCGGCCTGCGCCTCCAGCATCGCCATGCCGTAGGCCTCGTTGACCGCGGGCCAGGCGCACAGGTCGGCCGCGCCATTCAACGCGGCGATAGCGGGCAGATCGAGCGCGCCCAGGTATGCGGCACGGCCCGGAATCGAGGCCTCCAGCGCCTCGCTGACCGCCGCGCGCGCGCTGCCGTCGCCGGCCACCAGGACGCGCCAGGGCAGATCCCGCAGGCGGCCGAGCGCGCCGGCCAGCGCGCGGAAGGACGCGAGCTTGTCGCCTTCACGCATCATCGCCACCACCGCGATCCACGGCACACCGGGATCCAGGCCGTGCGTGCGCACGAGCTGCGCACGCTGCGCCGCGCGCGCTTTCGCGCCCGCGCGAAACGGTGCGGGGTCGAGGAACGGCGGCAGCCATGCCACGCGTTCCGGTGCCGCTGCAACTTCGCGCAGCGCCTGCATGTCGTCGCGCGTCGGGCACAGCAGCAGGTCGGCGCGCCGGATTGCCGCCAGCGCGCCGCGATGGCCGATGTCCCAGGGTCCGCCGGCGCGCTTGGCCGCATGCGAGGCCTCGGCGATCACGTACGGGATGTCCAGCATCGCGCAAGCCTCGGGCCCGAGCCAGTCCGGCGCCTTGTAATAACCGTGGTACGTGAACCAGAGATCGGGCCGCGCTGCGGCCGGGCCGCCAAGCCACTGCGCCGCAAGCTCGCGCCCGAGCGCGGCGCCCTGCGTGCGCAACTGCGCCTGGCGCTGCGGATCGCCGTCGGCGTCGAAGCTGCGGAACGCCGACACCAGTTCAACGCGATGGCCGGCGCCCTCGAGCGCTTCCATCAGCAGTCGCGCGACGCGCCGGTCGCCCGAGGGCGTGGCGTGTGTCGGCGGCTTCAGCGGCGCGTAAAACGCGATGCGCATGGACAGGTTCCTGGCACGGACGATTCTAGTCGCCTGCGCCAAGGCCGAACTTACGCGCGAGACGCGCGACGTTCGGATCGAGCGCGAAATTCGCCGTCACGCGCAGCCGACCGGCCTCCCCGAGCGCCCGGCGCCGCGCGGGATCCTGGATCAGGGCAGCGAGCGCTTGCGCAAGCTCCGCGGGCGCTTCCGGGGCGACCAGCACGCCCGTGCGCCCATCGTCGATCAATTCGGGAATCCCGGATACGCGCGTGGCGACGCAGGCCAGGCCCTGGCTTTGCGCCTCGACGAGCACGTTCGGCAGGCCGTCGCGATCGCCGTCGCGCGCCACGCGCGAAGCGAGCGCAAACAGGTCCGCGGCGCGGTACTCGGCCAGCAGTTCCACCTGGGTGCGCGCGCCGCGCCATTGCACGCGTTCGCCGATGCCGAGCCGGCGCGCGCGCCGCTGGAGTTTTTCCTTCAGCGGTCCGCCGCCGACGTGCACGAACTGCCACGACAGCGCCGCGGGCAGCCGGGCGAGCGCTTCCAGCAGCACGTCGGTGCCCTTTTTTTCCACCAGCCGGCCCACCGAAAGAATGACGACCGGCGCTGCATCCTTGCCGGCAGCGCTTTGGTCGGCGGTAGGGAAGCGGGAAAAATCCAGCCCGTGGTAGACCAGTTCCACCCGTGCCGGCGGCGCGAGCGCCGCGAGGTGGGCGTGGCCGGCCGCGGTGCAGGTGACCAGCCACTCGCAATCCGCGAGCTTTTCGCGCTTTTCCCATGCCGGGATCGTCCAGATGTCCTTGGCGTGCGCCGAGCCGGTCCACTTGAGGCCAAGCAACAGCGCGGCGTAGCGCGCGACCGAGGCCGGCGTGTGCAGGAAGTGCGCGTGCAGGTGCCGCACGTCGCCGGGCAGTTCGGCCGCCAGCACCAGCGCCTGGCCGAAGCGGCGCATGCGGTTCGGCGTCGGATCGCGCAGGAGGTCCCGCAGCCAGAGGCCACGGGCCGCGATGTAGTTCGATTTCCTGCGCTCACGCCACCACGCGCGCATGACCCTGAAAGGCTCAAGTAAAAGATACTCGGGCAAGTACAGGACCCGGGCGCGGATTTCGTCGTGGACCGGATGCCTGCGCTCGTCGGTCGGATGCCGCAGTGAGACGATCAGGATGTCCAGGCCGCGCCGCTCAAGCGCGGCAATTTCCTGGGCGATGAAAGTTTCCGAGAGCCGCGGGTAGCCCTTCAGGACGAAGGCAACCCGGCCCAGATTCGGGGCCAATCAATTCAGGCGATGCGCGGAATCGCCCGGGGCTCTTCGCTCGCCGCCGCGGCGGTTTCGATCCACGGCGCCACCAGGCGGCCGACGTTGTCCAGCCCTTCGAGCAGGCCGGGCACGACGATCTCGGACGGCCGGTTCTGGCTCGGCAGGCGGCGCAGCGCGGCGGCCATCACCGTGGGATCGTAACGCCCGTCGTCCGCCAGCATCGAGATCAGGCCCAGCTGCGCGGCGCGCGAAATCCGGATGTACTGCTCCAGGCGCGGCTCGGTGCGCGGCACGATGAGCGCGCGCTTGTCCATCGACAGGACTTCGCAGAAGGTGTTGTAGCCGCCCATCGACACCACCCCGGCCGCGCGCGCCACCAG
>Ga0315910_10002886_pt1 | contig 14886 bp, 17 predicted proteins | sample EdamamesoilMG_FD_204470 | JGI IMG/M metagenome (GOLD analysis project Ga0315910, IMG submission 204470) | Garden soil microbial communities collected in Santa Monica, California, United States - Edamame soil | ecosystem: Environmental > Terrestrial > Soil > Garden | place: USA: California...
GGGCTGATAGGCGGACGCGCCCTGTTCGGCGGCGAGCTGCTCCACGGCGGCGCGACGGAAGACCCAGGAGGTGCCGACCTGGGCCCCCTTCAGGCGGCCTTTGGCGACCATCTGCTGGACGGCCTGGTGCCTCACGCCCAGGATCTCGGCGGCTTGGGCCTTGGAGACCAGGTCGGGGATGCGCTTGTCTCGCTCGGTCATGCGTGAACGCTACCGCAAGCGTTGCAGATCTGCAAGTTCGCGACGCCGCTTAGCTCGATGGGGTGAATCGGCGCTAGAGCTGGCCTGATGGCTTGCAGATCTGCAAGCCAAGGAGTACGTTTGCGGCATCACCAAGAGCGAGGAGCAGACGGAGCAGCAGCTCACACGAGCAGCGCCCGGCGCCCCGCCCCACAGACAAGGACCCCCACCATGAACCGCACCTACCTCGCCGCCAAGACCATCACCATCGCCGTCGCCCTCCTCGCCGTCGTGATCAGCTACACCCACATCGTCCACGCCTTCAACCTGCTCGGACTCACCGGATGGCAGGCCTACGCCGCCCCGATCTTCATCGACGGGTTCGGCGCCCTCGGCCTCCTCGCCCGCAACGCGAGCTTCGCCCCCGACACCCGCAAGCTGGGCCTGAAGTTCCAGGTCGCCGCCACCACGGTCAGCCTGATCGCCAACATCGCCGCCGGCGGCTCGCTCGGCGGGCAGATCTTCGGCGGGATGGTCGTGGCCGGCTACATCGCCGCCGAACTCCTCGCCGACAAGATGCGGTCGGTCGAGGCCGCCCAGGCCGACGACGCCAAGGCCCGGCGCTCCGCCGCCGCCAAGAAGGCCGCGGCCACCCGGGCGGCCAAGGCGAAGGCCCCCGCCCGCAAGGCCAAGCCGCTCGCCGCGGTGGCCTGACGAGCCCCGGGGCCGGGAGACCGGCCCCCACCCCCACCGAGACACAGGAGAGACCAATGATCGACGTGACCGTGACCGTGGACCCCGCCACCGGGAGCCTGACCATCACCCTGGACCTGGCCGCCGCGGGCGCCCTGGAGGACGTCATCGACGCCGCCGACTTGCGTAGCCTGGCGCGCGAGCCCGAGAGCCGCGGCCTGGACGACGCGGACGGCGCCGCAGCTGCGGCTGTGGGCCGGGCCATCCTGGCCGGCATCCGCCAGGCGCGAGGCCACTGAGCAGCGGGGCCGGTCACCGGCCCCGCCCTTCTAGGTCATCTTGCAACGTTTCATTCCGGCGGTCAGTCGACACCTCACCGGCCGAGGATCTTGCCCCAGGTGCGTCCATCCACCACCCCGGTCACCGGCACCCCCACGATCCGCTGGTAGCGGCGCACCCGGCCCTCGGTGACCGCCCCGAACCGGCCGTCGTCCTTGGCGCCCACCCACCGCTGCACGAACGCCACGTCGGCGCCAACCGCACCCCGGCGGAGATCGCGGCTGCCGCGCGATGGCCCTGGCGTGCCCGGCTTGCCCGAGCCCTGGAGCGCCTTGACCGCGGCCAGCGCCATCGGGCGGCTGACGTTGAGCTCGAAGTGCATGTCGTCGGGGCGGGTGAAGTCGGCGCCCCAGCGGATGAGGTGCGTGCCGCGGTAGCTGTAGCGGGCGAGCAGCGAGCGGATCTTGGCGCGCTTGGCCGGCGGGAAGGTGTTCCGCTTGCCCATCGGGTGCAGCAGCCAGTTCAGGTCCTCAGCAGCGGCGATGGCGTGCAGGCTCCACGCGTTCGTTCCGGCGATCTTGCGCGGGTTGAAGCCGCCGCACTGGCCCGGAATCAGCTCCTCGACCTCGCGGTCGAAGTCGCGCGCGAACCCGATCATGATCGGGGCGATCGCCCGGTCCACCGTCAGCTTCGCTGCGGTGCCCGGCACCAAGAAGGTGCCCAGCGTGGACCCCTTGGCGGGCACCGGGAAGCCCAGCAGCGTGGCCATCAGGCGTCTCCGTCCTCGTCGTTCTCGGCCGGGCAGTGCGGCAGCAGCTCGGCCGGGCCCGGCTCCACCTCGACCAGGTCGACCGGCTCGACGCCGGCGATGTCAGGTGCGGTCACGGATGACCCCCTGCTCGCGCAGCTCGGCGAGCACCAGGTCCGCGGCCGCCCGCGAGCCGGCCTCGATCCTCGCGTCCAGCTCGCCGTTGGTGCGGCGATCGATCACGGCGAGGGTGCTGGTCTGGGCGCTCGTCTCGGCGTGGATCTCGTCGAGACGCGGCTGCACGCCGCTCGCCGCGGCCGAGCCGGCGATCGCACCGCCGCTGATGCCGGCGAGGACCGCGGCCACCGCGATGACGTCACCGGCTGGCCAGTCGGCCAGGGTGGCGAGAGCAACGGTGAGGCCGCCGATGACGCCGGTCAGGCCGACAGTCGGCCAGGTCAGCTTGGGCATGGGGTGCTCCTATTCAATCTGCCGGTACATGAATGCGCTGCCGGCCTTGACGCTCGTAACATTGGCGCTGCTCGCGAACTGCGCCCAGGACAGCGCCAGATCGCCCGCAACCGTCACGACCACGGTGAAGCTCTCCTCGGTCGCGCAGTTGAAGCCCGTCGACGCCGCCGATCCGTAGCTCACGTCAGACGCGGCCGGCACGCCGTTGAACTGCGTAGTCGCGACGTCCGTGCGGGCGGCAGTGTTCGTGGCACCGGGCCCGATGCACGCCCGGATCGGGTTGTTCCAGCTGCCGGAGAACGTCCACGTCGTCTTGATCCGCTGCGTGTTCGTGGTCGGGGTGGTCCAGAAGATCAGCAGCTTGACCCACCACGTGCCGACCCCGAGCGCGATGCCGGACAGCTCCGGGTCGGCGACGTAGGTGGTGCCCGTCGTGGCGGATGACCGGTCGGTGGCGGTCCCCTTGACCACCGAGAGCGGGATCCGCGCTTCGAGGTCATCGAGTGCCCCTGGGGTCACCGGTTTGCCGGGGATGATGGCCACGAGCGCCTCCTATCGGGCCCAGCGCAGCGGCTGGTGGAGCACGAGTTCGGCCCCGGCGTCGTGGGCCAGGGTGTAGCCGTCCAGGCCGCGGTCCATGTCGAACGTTTGCGGGCTGGTGGCACCGCTGACCGCCGTGACGGTGACCCGCTCGGCCTGGGCGCCGGTGGCGGTGAGGATCCACATCACGAACGGCGTGTCCGCGTCCAGCGCCCACGGTGTACCGACCACATCCACCGACACGGCTTGGCTCGTCCCGGGCGTGACCGCGGACAGGCCGGAGACCAGGGTGGTGCCGTCGCTGTCGGCCAGGTCCACACCGGCCACACCGACCACCCACGGCCCGTGCGGCAGCGTGTTGAACGTGATCTCCCGCCGCCTGGGGCGAATGACCTCCGCCCAGCCCTGGATCTGGATGTCGATCGGGTCCGGCGGCAGGTCTGGCGGCGGATCGGTAATGACCAGCCGGTCGCCGGGCCCGGCCGCAGCGATCGCCCGCGCCAACTCCGGCTTGCCCGCGTCGACGAGCCGGGTCAGCGGGACCCGCACCCCCGGGATCCGGACGTTGTCCCACGTGCCCACGTGGGTTTCCCACCAGGCGACGTCGTGCAGCTGCTCGTCGGTCTCCAGGTCGAGGGTGTCCCCGCCAGGCCGCGGCCCGACGCCGTCCGGGAACTCGGCAATGGAGAGCCGGCCGGTGGTCTCGCGCGCCTGGTAGCTGGAGCCGCCCCGCCTCTCTGCCGTGTAGTCGTTGACGACCTCCTCGATCGGATCGTCCGGCTCCAGGTGCGGGGACTCGCCCTCGGTGTCGTACGCCAGCGTCGCCCTCGGCGTCTGGTTGTACAGCGACATCCGGGTGCGGTACGCCAGCACCATCGCGTCTCGGGCCTCGAACAGGATGCCCCGGTCCGCCGCCGCGCACGAGGAGAACAGCTCCAGCTTCGTGCCCGGCTGCTGCGGGCCCATCCTCGTGGTGTCGTCGGGGTTCCCGACGATCCGGACGGGGATCCCGAACTCGGTGCCGAAGCGGAGCAGCCGCCGGCCGGCGGTCTCGCCGTCGTTGCCGACGATCGCCTCGTCGATGCCGGCCGCCAGCGTGGCGCTGGTGCCGAGCATCAGGTGGCCGACCGCACCCCCGTCGAGGTTCCCGGCCGGCGCGATCCGCAGCCGCGTAGAGCGGCCCTGAGACTGGGCGACGAACGTCCCGTCAATGCCCAACTCGGTGATGGTCAGGTCGTCGCCGATACGCCGGGTGAAGATCTGCCAGTAGAGGTCAGCACCGCTGACCGTGACCTGCCAGCCGATCATCTGACGGCGGCCGGTCACGCCGAACGCGATCGCCCCGGAGTCAGCCACCTCCGCGCCGGTGTTGTCCAGGCCGCGCAGCCTCAGATCACCGGCCGCGGACACCTCCAGACGCCAGGTGCGCACCGTGCCGGACGAGGTGGTGACCTCGCACAGCGCGGCGTCCGCCGTCCAGCCGGTGGCCGGCACGTCCGCGACCATCCGGGCGGCGATCACACCGGTGGCGGTGTGCGTGATCGGGACGCCGGTCAGAGTAACGCCGGTGGCCAGTTCTAGCAGCGGGGCGGAGCCGGGGATGCGGTCGGAGGCGGCCAGCGACGGTGAGCCGGTGAACGTCATGGCGGTGCCGCCGGGCAGACCGGACGCCAGCGAGGTGGCCTCGGATCCGTCCTCACACGACGCGTACAGCACCATCAGCGGCAGGTTGGTCGCGCTGGTGGCCTCGCGGAACAGCGGCGAGTGGACTGGCTCGCTCGGTAGTTTCAGGCGGCGCAGCCAGCCGCCGATCTCCACGCTGGCCCAGCGCTTGCGCCCGCTGGTGGTCCAGCGGGTGGGCCAGTCCGCGATCTCACCAGACGCGCGGGTGTCCCAGTCGCGGATCTCCGCATCACCGGCGAGGCTCCAAGTGCGGCCTGCCGAGTCAGCGAAGCTACCGGCACCGGGCGTCTGGGCGGTGAAGTCGGGGTTGGCCACGATGCTGCCGCCGATCCCGGACCGCACCTGGAGCGCGTGCACGCGGCCGATCACCGGGTCGATCGCCAGCGCCAGCGAGGTACCGGAGACGAGCGTGGCCGTGCTCGCGAAGATCGAGGTGACGCCCGCCGTGACGACCGGGTCCCCGAGCTGGGTCCACGTGCCCGTCAGGTCGCCGCCGGGCGCGGTGTAGAAGGTGACGGTGTTCCCGCCTCCGCCGTTGTTGACGTCCAGGGTGGCGCGGAGCGCGATCCGGCCATCCCCCGCGGGCACGATGGCCTCGGTGGAGCCGACCTCGACCACGGCGGCGAACGTGCCGTCCGGCGACCAGCGCAGCCACATGATCATGTCGTCGTCGATCCACCACGACCAGCTGCGCTGGTTGCCGGTGGTCACGTACTTCTCCATCAGCGGCAGCCCGAGCTCGCGCTGCCAGTGCAGCGGCTGCACATCGGCGCGCACGTCCAGGTCCCCGGTGATGTCCAGGCTGGCATGGTCCGGTGTCGACACCGACGAGCTGGCGTCGGGCAGCCACAGGTGGGTGTCGTCGGGCACGATGCCGCGGGCCGGGACCGCCCGGCCGAGGAAGCCGAAGTGGGGGCCGCGCGGGTTCCGGCTGCTCAGCGATCCGTCGTCGTTGCGCAGCTTCAACGCGCACCGGATCGGGTCGGCGACCGCGGCGTTCTTGCCACGGCCGCCGGTGATCCGCGCCGGCTCGTCGGTGTGCGCCGGCACCGTCGTCCAGGTGCCGTTGATGTAGAGCTGGGCTCCGAACGGGGCGTCCACCGGCACCTCCTGCTATTGGCCGAGGACGACCTGGACGTTGCCGCCGCGCGGCTTGATGGCGCCGCGCAGGATCTCGATGAGGAAGTCGTCGACCGCGCTCCCGGAGGACCGGAGTTCGAGGACCATGCGGCCGAACATCTGCTGGAGCTTGCTGAGCGGGATGACCGCCTCGTCCTCGCCGCCCTCGCTCATGTTGACGAGGCGTCCGCCTGGTGTGGCCGGCACGATGCCGCCCGCAGCCAGGCGCGGGATGTTCGGGGTGTCGAGGCTCATGGGCGGCCAGGACATGCCCATGAAGCTGCCGCCGGGGATCCCGAAGCTGAGGCCGTTCCATTTGTCGATCACGTAGTTGATCGCGCCCTTGAACGCGTCCTTGATCCCGTTCCACATGCCACTCGCCTTTTTGGCGATCTTGCCCGGCAGCTTCTCGAACCAGGTCATCATGGCGTCCCACTTGCCGACGACCCAGTCCTTGGCGGCCCCGGCCGCATCCTTCACCTTCTGCCACCACTTGGGGGCGTTCTTCCCGACCCAGGAGATGGCGTCGCCGACTGCCCCGATCACGTTCTTGATCGCTTCGATCTTCGTGGCGGCCAGATCCACGGCGACACCCACCACCGTCATCACCGGCCCGATGATCGGACCGATCTTCTCGATCAGCTCGATGAACTTCGAGGTGTAGTCGACCAACGAGGTCCAGAAATCCTGGATCTTCTTCTTGTTCTCCGGGTCCGCCAGCCACTTCCGAACCGACTCCAGCGCGCCCTGAAAGGACTCCAGCGGGTTCTTCTCCTCCGCCGAATCCCAGATCGCCGAGAACAGCTCGCCGACGATCCCGACGACGGTCTTGCCGATGCTCACGACCTGGCGAAAGAACCCGGCCGCCGTCGTGAAGAATGACTCCAGCTTGCCCGACTTGTCCGCCTCGCGGATCCACTCGGAGAAGCCCTCAACGATGCCCGCGATCTCGTCGCCCATCGCCTCGATGAACGGCGCCGCAGCCCTCGACAGGCGGCCCCAGGCGTCAACGAACGGCCCGGCGAGTGCACCGCCGATCCGGCCGATCATCTTCTCGAAGGACTCCATCCCGACGTTCATGTCCGAGATGAAGCTCTTCTTCGACACGCTCTTGCCGAGGTTCTGGAAGAGACCGTTCAGCATCCCCGCCATCGACGTCAGTCGGGTTCGCAACGTGCCCTTCCATGCCTCCGCGACTGAGGTGATCCGGTCGCCGACGCCCTTGAACAGGCGCTCCTGCACGGCCAGGCGAAGATCCTCGAAGGCGGGCTTCAACCGCTTGATCGCGTCGACTGCGGCCTGAGCCGCCGGCGCGAGCTTCGTGATCTCGGCACCCGCACCGCCGCCCCCGCCTCCACCGCCGGACTTCCTGGCCTGCGCCAGGGCGTGCTCGGCATCGGCAACGCCCTCGACCGCGGCGCGCTCGCGTTTGCGGGCGGCGGCCACCTCGTCGGTGGCGGCGCGGTGGCGCTCCTGGGCAGCCTTGACCTCGTCGCTGCCCTTGATCCCCTTCTTCGCCGCCTCGGTCTGCTCTTTGCCCAGGTCCTCGACCCGGTCCTTGGCCTCCTCGGCGGAGTGCTGGGCCTCGCGGAGAGCGAGGCTGGCCTGTTCGATGGCCGCCGGATCGCCCTTCGCCACGGCCTCGTTGTACTCGGCCGTGGCCTCCTTCACCCGGAGAGCAGCGCGCTCCTCGGCCAGCTTCGCGCCCTCCACGTCCCGGGCCAGATCTTGCAGGTTTTCGGCCGCCCGCTCTTCGGCCCGGCGCAGATCGTCTTGGGCTTCTTTGGCCCGCTGACGGGCCCGGGTCAGGTTCTCCTGGGACGCGAGTACCTCTTCGTTGGCGTCTCGGACGCGCCTCTCGGCCTGGGCGATCTGGTAGGCGGTATCGACCATCGACTTGCCCGAGCCGCCTCCACCCCCGACCTTCTTGAAAGCGGAGTCCAAGCCCATGAAGCCCAAGCCCAGGACGCCGGTGAGCGCGCCGAGCCCACCGATCAGGCCAGGCAGCGAGCCGAGCATCCCGCCGAAGACGCCGATCGCCGGCGCTGCGAACAACGCCGCGGCGCCGACCCCCGCGATCAGCGGGGCGATCGTGCCGAGTGGCCCTGCCACCTGCGACAGACCCGACTGGACGTCTTGCAGCGAGTTCACCGCTACACGGCCCCCGGCGCCGATGCCCTGGCTGAGGGCGTCTCCGACCTCGGCGCCAGCGGCAACGAACCGGCCGCGGCCGTCACGGAGGCGGCCGTCCGCGCCGCGGGTGAACGCCTCTCCCGCAGCGCGGCCTGCCTCGTCGGCGGCGGAGACGAAGCGGCCCTTCCCGTCGCGCAGCTGGCCGCCTGCCTCGCGCGTGAACGCGTCGCCAGCGCGAGCACCGCCAGCGCCCCACTGGCGGGCGATCCCGGCCGCCGCGGTGGCCGCGTCGCCCTCCATCGCCTGGCCGGTCGCCTTGGCCTTTCGCCGGCCGTCGTCGAGGCCCTTCTCCAGCTGCTTGTTGTCGGTGCGGAGGACCGCGACCAACTCGCCCAGCTTGAGTGCCATCCCGGCCTCCTACTCGTCGACGGGCTCGTGTTCCTCGGCGGGCTGTCTGAGGGCGCGGGAGATCCTGGTCTTGGGTTCGCTGAGCAGCTGCACGATTCGTGTCTGGAGCCACCGCCAGGACCGGGCACGCATCAGCGCCCGGTCCTCGACGTCCACGCCGTACACCTCATGCAGGTCGGCCTCGATGAGCGGCCAGTGGCCGAGCAGCTGCTCCCAGGTGATTACCGGCGCCGACTCCTGCGCCCGGATCTCGTCCGGGATGTCGTACCACTCGTAGAGGCCTGTGGCCTCGTCCCGCCGTCCTCGCCCGTACTGGTCCCGCCAGCTTTCGCCGCGGCCCTCCGGTCGGCCCGGTTCCCCCGGGCCAGCCGTTCCGGGTCGCCACCGGACTTCCAGTAGGTCTCAGCGGCCTCGTCACCGCTGATGATCCAGATGAAGGCAGTCTCACCGCAGAACTCGATGTAGGCGTCCGCGACACCGTCCGCGCGCATCTGGTCGTAGGCGGTTCCGAGCACCCGCTGGGCGAGGGTCATCTCTTCGCCCGGGAGTTCGGGCAGCTTGTCGCGCTCGCCAGCGGCGGCCAGTCGGCACCAGAGGCCGAGTTCGGCAGAGGCGAGCGGCACCACGTAGTCCCGCTCGACTTCATCCGGGCCGGGCACGGTGAGGGTCAGCCCCGGTGAGAAGAACTCGCCGAGGCCACCGAGCTTGGTTGCCACGTCAGCTGATCACCAGGTCGTCGGCGGTCGTGTTGCTGTTCGAACCGGACGGTGTGGTGACGAGGGTGTCCTTCGTGCCCGCGGTCAGGGCCGGCTTGGTGGCCGCGATGAGACCGTCGTTGACGACCACGAAGTTGGTGGCCGCGGTGCCGCCGAAACTGACGGCGGTGGCGCCGGTGAACTTCTGGCCGAAGATCTGGATGATGCCGCCGGCGGCGGTGCCCGCGGTGGACGGGGACAGGCTGGTGATGACCGGGTCGTCGTTGCCGAGCGGGTTGGTGATGTCCTCCAGTGCGCCCTGGCCCATGAGCACCACGTCGATCACCTGGCGGCCCTTGCCGCCGCTCTGCTTCCACTCCTTCACGTACGCCCGGCCCTCGCAGCTGTGTCCGTCGGTGAGGCCGTCGCGGTTGTAGAACATCACGCCGAACTCCGACGCCTGGGCGCTGGCGGAGCGGAGGGCGACGAACTTGGACCGGAGGAAGGCGTGGACGGTGTCGAGCGCCGTGCCAGCCAGGTTGGTCGAGTAGGCGAGTTTCAGCTCGATCTGCCAGCTGTAGCCGGTGACCGCCTCGCGGGCGGCACCGCCGTCCTCGTAGGCCTCGTCGTCCTCGGTACGCAGGGTCTCGATGAGCTTGGCCTCTTCGATGCCCATGCACTGGTTGTAGGAGACCGTGGGGCTGGTGCCCGTGTCGATGTCGATCCGGTATTTGCGGGAGAGGACTGTGACGCGGGTGGTGGGTTCGGTGGCCATGCGAGCCTCCTGCTAGTCGGTGTTGTTCGAGGTGGGACGCATGGCGTCCACGAGGTAGTTCTCTGAGCGCTCCCACCTGCGGGAGCCGTCCTGACCGAGCGATGTGTATGAGCGCCGGCCGACGTCCTTTACGGGGATCTCGCTCCAGGTCAGGCCGGATGCACCGTCGAGCAGGTCGAAGATTCCGTCGGCGAGGTCGTCGCATTCGCGCGGGTCCGAGCCCGCACGTAGCCGGATCTGCACGCCCAGGATGTGGTCCGCCATGCCCGGCAGATTCCGGTCAAGCGGGTACGCGGTGAGCGTGATGAGCCGGTCGGGTTGGTCCGGGATGGCCCGGATCACGATGGCGGTGTCGCCGGTGTCGTAGGCGGTCCCGGTGGGGTCCCAGGTGCCGATACCCGCGTCCGCCAGGTGCTCGGCCATGCCGGTGAGCAGGCGGGAAGTCCAGCCGTCTCCAGTCGCCACGTCAGTCTCCGATCGTGTCGCGGAGCGGGCCGGCGAGCAGGGCGAGCATGGTGTCCCGCTCGGTGCTCATGGGCTCTTCCAGGTATTTGGCCTGGCGGCCTTCGTCGTGGCGCCAGGCCAGCTCCTCGTGTTGGCGCACCGCGTACGGGCGGTCGTAGGAGACGGCGGCGGCCGGCTCGGACTCGTCGACGGACACCTCGCCGGACCGGTCAAGGTCGCCCTCTTCGAGCGGGACGAGGACGCTGGATGAGGCGAGGAGGTGTTCGGCGGCGAGTTGGAGGCCGTCGACGGAGGCTCCGTGCAGGGTGGCCAGTACTTCGTCGTCGGCCCACGTGAGGGTGAAGCTGTCGCCGTTCTCCACGTCCATGGCCTACTCCAGGGAGAGTTCTTGGTGCTCCGGCAGTGCCAGACCTGGCGCGGTGAGGCGGGCGACGGCGATGACTCGGGCTGGCCGGCTACGCCACGGGACCGTCACCAGCGACCCGGGCTGTACCTCGGGTGTAAGCGGGGCGTACACGGTGGTGCTGGACAGATGTTCCTGTCCATACGCGTCGACGGTCTGCACGGTGACGGCCCGGCGGACGTCCTCGATCACGCATGGGCTGATTTCGGTGGCGTCCGCGTGGGTGTCGCCATAGGCGCCGGAGCCGGTCCAGAGCTGCACGGACACGGCCTGGGTGAGCGCTTCGGGAATGCATTCGGCGACGAACTCTTCCCAGGTCACCAGGCCGCCCACCGTTCGCCGGGGCCTTGGCCGGTGAGTCCGGCAGCTTGGAGGGTGAGCCAGGCCTGGTCGACGAGCCCGTTCGTGCGCGGGACCGGGGTCGTCGAGGTGGCCGCGCGCTGTACCTGGATCTTGCCGATGCTGAAATTTGTGGCGGTCTGGGTCAAGCCGCCGAGGCCGGTGGTGTCACCATCCTGCTGCGCGCCGGCGATCTGCTCAAGCGAGGCCTGCCGCAGCGCCTCGATCACGTCCGCGTCCTCAACGTCGTAGACCGAGCAGATGAGCGCCCGATCGATCTCCCGGGCGGCCCGCACGAGCAGGGTGTCCGCGTTGTCGGGCAGCGGGGACAGGATGTTGGACAGGTCCGCCTGGCTCGCGTACGCGCCGGTGGGCGGGGTGGTGAGCGTGCTCCCGTCGACCACGGCAAACGCCCCGTGGACGATGTCGGTGACCGGGCCGGACACCACCACGTCATACGTCCACTGCCCGGCGGCAGCCGGGGCGAACGTGGCGGCCCGGTACACGCCGGTGGACGGCGAGGACACGGCCGGCACGACCGGCGAGCCGCTCGCCGGTGTGGCGGTGAACAGTACGGTGGCCCCGGCGGTGAGCGCCCCGTCCCGGTCGTAGACGGTGTGCTCCAAGTTGACGCCCTGGCCAAGCAGATACCGGGGCATGGCGTCCTCCAGGAAGTCAGGTCGGTGGTTGTCCGGTGAACAGCGTCTGTGGCCGGGAGACCGTAGAGAGCGTGGGCGGCCTGGACGTGGTGCGGAGCGTGCTGGTCGGGGAGGAGACGACCGGAGGCACCACGGTGGCGGTGGCGGCCAGGGCCCCGACGGCCGCGAGCGTGGCCGTGGTGCTGGTCGACCGAGCGCCGATGCCGGTAAGGGTGGCGACGGCGGCGAGGAGACCGATGTCGACCGCGGTCAGCGCCGCGGCCGCGGAGAGTCCGCCGGTACTGGCGAGTGTGGCGGTCGCCGGCTGAACCCGTTCGCCGTCGGCGGTCAGGGTCCCGCTCGCGGCGAGGGTGACCGTGGTGACCGCGGTACGGTCTCCGGCCGCCGTGAGCCCGCCGGTGGCGGCCAGAGTCGCGAAACCCTCGACAGGGGTGTCCCCGGCGATGAAGTCGATGTCGGCGAAGTACGAGCCGTTGCTCCCGGCGCCGGTGGCCGGATAGGCCAGCCCCGCATTGATCGTGAACGTCGCCTGTCTCAGCGTGCCCAGTCCGACCGGGTCGTCTCCGGCGGCATCAGCGACCAGGTCGGCGTTGACGATGTCGCTGGCATGCAGGTTCGCCGAGTACACGTACCGGCCGGCGGAGCTGTAGACGGCGGCGCGGTAGAGGACTCCGGCGGTGATGGGCACGGGGCTGTCGAAGGTGATCGACTGCCATCCGCCCGCGGCAGGGGAACCGACCAGCGTCTTCTGCTCGAGCAGGGTGCCGGCCGGTGTCGGGTCGTCGGCGGCGTCAACCTCGTAAATCGCGCCGATGTAGGTGCCGGAGACCGTGGTGGTGGTGTACCAGCGGACACCCGACGCGTAGCCGTCCACCGTGCTGCGGATCGTGGTGCCGAAGGTGATGCCCGGCGTCCCGTCGTCGGCATCACCGACGGTCGGTACCTGGTCGGTGAACACATGCTGGACCTGGCCCGGGATCTCACCATCGGCGGTGAGTGCACCGGTCGCCGCGAGGGTGGCGGTGGCGTCGGTGGAGCGGAGGCCGCTGGCGGTCAGAGCGCCAGTCGCCGCCAGTGTGGCCGTGGCGTCCTGGGCGCGAACCCCAGTTCCGGTGAGGCCGCCGGTCGCGTCGAGCGTGGCCGCCGCCGCCTGGGTACGTTCGCCGGCGGCCGCCAGCCCGCCGGTGGCCGTGAGCGTGGCGGTGGCGTTCTGGGTGCGTACGCCGGTAGCGGTCAGCGTGCCGGTGCCCGCCAGGTCCACCGTGGTGCTGGTCGAGCGGGCTGCTGTACCCGTGAGCGTGCCGGTCGCGGTGAGGGTGGCGGTGGTGATGGCTTCTCGGGTGGCTGTGCCGGACAGGCCGCCAGTGCCCGCCAGGGTGGCCGTGCCGACGCCGGTCAGGACAGCCGTGCCGGCCAGTGCACCGGTGCCGGTGAGAGTGGCCGTTCCGGCGCGCTCTGCCGTGGCCGTGCTGGTGAGCGTGCCCGTGCCGGTCAGCGTGACGGTCGTGCTCTGGACGCCGAGGGTGTTGAAGTTGTCGACGTAGGCGTGATTGGCCGTACCCGAGCCGCGCTGCGCCTCAAAGATGATCCGGAGATCGGTGTCGGACGTCCACGCGGGTGCGGCCAGCGTTCGCCGCGTCGTCCAGGTCGTACCGTCCGGCGCCGTGGACCAGACGATGTTCCCGCCGGTCAGCTGGATCCGCAGCCACTTGTGGGTGGTCGCCGAGTAGGCGATCTCCGTGGCCGATGCATCGAAATACGACGTGTTGCTCTCGAACCTGATGTTGCCGCTGACGGTGTCGATGCTGCACGCCAGGTTGGTGCCGTCGGTGATCGACAGCACCGCCAGCCTGGTCAGGCAATAGTCCGATGCACCGGCAGCCGCCGCGGCGGTGACCTCGGCATACACGGTGTCCAGGCTGTAGATCGCCTCGGACAGGATGCCCGCGAAGTCGGGTGTGCCACCGGTCTGCGAGACGGGCACTCGGCCGCGGCCCGAGTCGATGTCTGCGCCGCCGTAGGAGTTGTCCCACGGCGGGATGGCCAAGGATGGCCCCGGGAAGGTGTCGACGACGGTGCTGGTGGCTGGCACAAGCGCTCCCCGGGGGCCGTGAGATGGGTCAGGCTGCCAGGCCGCCCTGCGTCGCCGTCGCCGTGATCGACAAGGTGTCCCCGTTCGCGACTGCCTTGCTACTGGCCAGCGCACCCGACGACGTGAAGTTCCCGGAGGTCAGCGCATCCCACTCGCTGATGTGGGAGATCGTCTCCGACCCTGCCGACCACGCCGTCCACGAAACCGCCGACGCGGTCATGGACCGGTTGGTCGACACCGTCGACGGCGCCCCGTACGTCAGCGCCTTCCGGAGCGTCTCCGCCGAGGCCGCTGTCGTCCCCGCCGCACCCGGATCAGCGGTGTGCAGCTTCAGGTGCGCCGTGAAGCTCGTGAACGACGTGGCACGTCGAACGTTGAGAACGCTGTCCGCATACGTGCTGCTCAGACCCGTCGTCACAGCTCAGCCCCTCCCATCAGGTGCGCCAGCAGCGCCCCACCACGCAGTTCCTCCGCGCCTGCCGTCTGCGGCCCGCACACGCCCTCCGGGCAGCCTGCCACCCGGCAGCAGTCCATGTGCCGGTCGGATGCGTTGGTGTCGAGCAGCTCGTCGACCAGGCGCACCCGCTCGGCCTCCGGTGCGTTCGCCAGCACCTTCGCCACGATGCCCGGGCCCGGCTTCTCGAACTTCTGGCCGGTGAGCACGTGCCTCGGGTGATCGTCCACGCCTCCGCAGAGGTCACAGACGCGCAGCGGCCGGTCGCCGCCGATGTTCTCGCTCATGAGCCCTCCCAGGGCGGTTGGAACGGTGCGGGCCCAGCCAGATCAGCCAGGGACCGGACCCGCACCGAGATCAGGTGAGGACGACGTACGGGATGAAGTTTTTCGCCGTCACGCTGGTGATCGTGGCCGGGGCGGTCGTCGTCAGGCTGGAACCCGACGAGACCGACAGGTTGCCCTCACCGGTGACGATCGCCGGAGCACCTAGGGTGCCGAGCAGCGTCGGGACCGCGGTCGCCTTGACCATGATGCCGACCCAGTAGACCCCGTCCACGGTGATCGTCTGCGCGGTCGCCAGCGCGACCGTCTTGGTGCTGTTCGCGGCGATCGCCCCGGTGAGCTGGTCGGCGCTCTGCGCCAGCAGCGCAGGCGTGGCCGCGCTGGAGTAGAGCGCGACGAACCAGTTCGTCGGCGTGTCCGCGGCGGTGGCACCGCTCCGGAAGGAGATGTTGGTGACGATCTCTCC
>Ga0315910_10002887_pt1 | contig 14884 bp, 10 predicted proteins | sample EdamamesoilMG_FD_204470 | JGI IMG/M metagenome (GOLD analysis project Ga0315910, IMG submission 204470) | Garden soil microbial communities collected in Santa Monica, California, United States - Edamame soil | ecosystem: Environmental > Terrestrial > Soil > Garden | place: USA: California...
GGGGACGCGCGCGCCGGCGGCTTCGGCGGCCGGCGCGGGCCATGTGATCCCGCCGGAATCGAAGGAGAACGTCGCCGCGGCGACGGCGGCGGCTGCGTCGATGAGGCCATAGCCGAAGGAGTCGCTGAAGCGCTCGGGCAGTTGGAACCTACGGTCGGCGCCGACGACAACGTCGGTTCGCGCGGTGTGGCGGAGGATGCGTCGGACCTGTTCGGCGTAGAGGTCGGGGTTGATCGAGAGAATGAGTGCGGCGACTCCCGCGGCGAGCGGCGTGGATGCGCTGGTCCCGCCGAAGCCATAGGCGGAGTCGCCGGTGACGTGGCTCTGCTGCTGATTGTACCCCGAGGCGCCGGTGATGTCGGTGGTCATGAGGCCGACAGTGCCGCCGCTGCCGGGGGCGACCACGTCCACCCACGGTCCGACGTTGGAGTAGCCGCTGCGTTGCCCCTCGTTGGTGAGCGACCCGATCGTGATGGTCTCGCTCAGAGAGGCGAGGGAGGAGCGCCAGACGACAGGCCTCGTGTCGTTGCCTGCGGAGAAAAAGAAGCACATGCCGAGACCATCGCGTGCGTTCTTGGCGAGATCGAGCACAGCGTCGCGGACGACGTCGGGTAGGAACGTCGGGTCGGTGAAGCCCCAGGAGTTGGTGTGAACGGCGGCGCCGGCGTCGGCGGCGGCGTAGATCGCGGCGGCCATGTCGGCGTGGCTGTTGTAGATGGAGGTGGCGAAGATGCCGGCGGCGGGGGCGGTTCCGCGTCCGCCGTAGTAGTTGGCTTCGGCGGCGCAGAGCCCGGCGACGGCGGTGCCGTGGGAGGCGCCGCCGCCGAAGAACGACGAGTCGTAGTCGAAATTGTTGAGAAACTCGCCGACGATGCGTTCACGGAGTTCGGGATGTTCGAGCTGCACGCCGCTGTCGAGGATCCCGATGGTCACGCCCTCGCCGAGCGTGGTCTGCCACGCTTCGACCGAGCGCAGATCGTAGCCGGGGACGCCGTTCTGATAGCCCTCGTTGCGATGGTGCCACTGGCGGAAGAATTCCAGGTCGTCGATCCCTCCGGTGGGCGGCGGCTCGGTGACCTGGCCGACCAGCTCGATCTGGAACTCGCCGATGTCGAGCGTGTTGGTCAGGAAGGAGAGCGTGCCGGAGAACGCGCCGCCGGTCTCCGCGTCGAGCGTGATCTCCAGATACGCGGACTCTCCCGCGGGGATTTCGGACATGGGCGAGTTGCGGAGCGAGTAGCCCGGCGGGATGGAGACGAACAGCAGGCGGAGCGTCTCGACGCCGATGTTGCGCAGCTCGATCGGCTTGAGCACGGGCTTGTACCACTCGGCGACGCCGAAGCTCAGTTGTCCACCGTTGGCGAGCGGCGTGTTGTCTACGAGGACCTGCATCTGCGCGCCTTCGTCGCCGTCGGCCACCGTGCCCGTGACCAGGAGGTCGAAGGGGTTTTCGTCGGCGTCGTCGTTGAGGAACGAGAGATTGCCGGTCGGCGAGCCCGCGATGGTGGCGTTCATGCGCACGCGGAACTCGGTGAACTGGCCGCTGAGCACGGGGGTCTGGGGCTGGGCCATCACGGTGAAGCCGGTCGGCGCGGCGACCTCGCCGACCGAGAGCGGCGCTCCGCCGATGTTGGCGATCCGGAACGTGCGCTCGAGCCCGATGCCCGTGGGCGTCGAGCCGAAGCCCACGGTCTGTCCGTCGATCAGCGCGACGCCGTCGAGGGTGACCTGGATCTCCGCCGGTCCTGCCGCGGCGTCGACCTCGCCCTCGAGCACGAGATCGAAGGGGTTCTCGTCGTCGTCGTTGTTGAGGAAGGAGAGGGACCCGTTGACGGCTCCGACCTGATCCGTGTCCATGCGGAGGCGCAGGGTGGTGGATTGCCCCGCGAGCAGATTGGTGGACGTGAAGCCGTCGGCGATCTCGAAATCGCCGTCGATCGAGGGCGTTCCGAGGACCAGCGTGGAACCGCCGTCGTTGATGATCGTGAGGACGGTCTCGACGCTCTCGCCCTGCAGAACTTCGCCGAAATCGGCGACGTCGCCGTCCGCGATGTTCGCGCCCTCGAACAGGACGCGGATCTCGGAGCCCGACCCCGCGCCGGTGGGCGCGCCGTCGAGCGTCACGGCGCCCAACCCGTCCGGGTGCGCGAAGCGCACGCCCGGCGTGTGCGCCAGACGGTCGGCCAGCTCGAAGGCGTCCAGCGCGCTGTCCGTCCCGACGATGAACACGTTGCGGCCGGGGCGGGGCGTAGGGGCGTCGGTCAGTGGGGCGATGGCGGTGACGAGCCGCGCCGCGTCGTCGATCGTGGCGCCGTTCTCCAGCGCGAACACCACGCGGTTGAACGCCACGAACGCCGGGGCGACGCCCGGCTGGAACGTTGCGGCCAGCTCCGTCGCTTCGCGCCAGTCGGCGTCGTGGGGCCTGGCCAGCCAGACCTGCAATCGCTGCCCGTTCTGCACGTACGACGCCGAGCCGGCGAGGTCGGGCAGGTCGGTCGAGACGCCGAGCATGAGCGCGGCTTTCTCCAGGCGCGCTTTATCAGCGCGGATGGCGAACGGTTCAGCGCCCGCGCCGCCGCAGACAAGCGCCAGCAGCGCGGGCGCGCAGAACCTCAAACCCCATCGAGGCCCGGAAATCGATCGTGACATGGCGCCAACTCCAGCAAGCAGCAACGGCCGGCGCCATGAACGGCGCCGGTGTCTCCAGTGGCTGCCCGGCCACCCCCGGGCGACGAGTGCGAGCCCGCGTTGCGGAAGTTCCCAAGTCCCGAAACGCGGCTTTCTCCGCTCCGTCGTTGGTGGAGACTACCTCTACGCGGCGCGAGGGACAAGGGTTGTGCCGAAGTTTGCAAATGCCAATTTAGATTGCCGCCGCGATGGCGCCGGCGAGCGCCTTGCCGGCCTCGCCGTCCAGTTTGCCGGGCTTCCAGCCGATCCCGAGACCCGAACCATCGGCGAACTTCGGGATGATGTGGAAGTGGACGTGGAACACCGCCTGGTGCGCTTCGGCGCCGTTGTTCTGCAGGACGTTGAAGGCGGTGGCGCCGGTGGCGCTCAGCACGGCGCGGCAGAGACGGGGCAGAACGCCTCCCAGCGCGGCCGCGGACTCGTCGGAGAGCTTGTCCAGCGTGGGCGCCTCCTCCTTGGGGATCACCAGCGTGTGGCCTTTGGAGAGCGGCCCGATGTCGAGGAACGCCAGCACGTGCGCATCCTCGTACACCTTGTGGCAGGGGATCTCTCCCTTGATGATCTTCGAGAAAATCGTGCTCATGCGGGCATTCTAAGGGAGGGCCGTACAATCGCCCCGCGATGACGCCCGGCGCCGCCAGCCCGAGTTCCCCACCCGCCACCCGGAGCGCGATCCGCGTGCTGCCGGCGCTGCTGGTCAACCAGATCGCCGCGGGAGAGGTGGTCGAGCGCCCGGCGAGCGTCGTGAAGGAGCTGATCGACAACGCGATCGACGCCGGCGCGGCGCGGATCACGGTGGAGCTGGAGCAGGGCGGGATCGAGCTGGTGCGGGTGACGGATGACGGAAGGGGCGTGCCGATCGCGGAAGCGCGGCTGATGCTCGCGCCCCACGCCACGAGCAAGATCCGCGAAGCGACCGATCTGGATCAGATCGCGACGATGGGCTTCCGGGGAGAGGCGCTGGCGTCGATCTGCTCGGTGTCGCGGGTGGTGATCCGTTCTCGCTTGGTGGAGGAGCCGTCGGGGTGGCTGCTGAGCGCGGAGGGTGACTCGATTGGCGAGCCGCGGCCGGAGGGCGCGCCGGTGGGGACATCGCTGACGGTGCGCAATCTGTTCTTCAACACCCCCGCGCGCCGCAAGTTTCTGCGCACGGCGGGGACGGAGCAGTCCAACGCGCTGGACATCGTGCGCGATCTGGCGATGGCGCACCCGGCGATCGCGTTCAAGGCGGTGTGCGACGGGCGGACGACGCTCGATGTGCCGCCCGACCAGACGCCTCGGCAGAGGTTGCTGGACATTCTCGGGCGCGAGCTGGCGCCGCAGATGCTGGAGGTCCACGCGGACGAGTTCGACGATGCGCGGGGGTTGGCGCTGTGGGGGATGATCGGGCTGCCGACGATCGCACGGGCGACGGCCAAGGCGCAGCGAATCTTCATCAACGGCCGCCCCATCCGCGACAAGACGATCCAGCACGCGGTGCGCGAGGCGTACCGGGGGCTCATCGAGCCCGGTCGGTATCCCACTGCGGCGCTGATGCTGCAGATGTCGCCCGAGGGTGTGGATGTCAACGTCCACCCGACCAAGAGCGAGGTGCGGTTCCGCGATTCATCGCTGGTGCACCGCGTGATCTACCGCGCGATCAAGGAGGCGCTGCAGCGGGCGGACCTGACGCCGGCGGAAGCGTGGAGCCGGCCGGGCAGCTCGCCGGGCGCATCCTTGTATGGCTCGGGCGTGATGCCGGAGGGTGGGGGGGCGTTCGCGGATTCGGCTGCGCCGGTCGAAACCTCCGCCGACACGGCGCGGCGGTTTGTCGATTACTTCAATCGTGTCTCCACGGCCGGGCGCCCGAACGGCAGCCGCTTCGATTACGACGCGCTGCGCGACGCGGTGGAGCGCGAGAAGGTCGCGGCGGCGCCGGAAGCGCCGATCGCGCCGCCATCGGCGCCCGTACCGGGCGACTTGCTCTCCGCCGCGAAACCCGCGGAGCGGATCCTGCAGGTGCACAACTCGTACCTCGTGACGCAGGACGAGCACGGGCTGGTGATCGTCGATCAGCACGCGCTGCACGAGCGGGTGATGTTCGAGGCGCTCTCGGCGCGGCTGGCGCAGGGGCCGCTGGAGAGCCAGCGCCTGCTGACGCCCGCGACGCTGAGCGCGCCGCCGTCCCAAGTGGAGAAGCTGGCGGACCTGAGCGCCGTATTCGCGCGGCTGGGGGTCGAGGCCGCGCCGCTGGGGCCGGACGCGGTGGCGATCCACGCGTTCCCGACGTTCCTCTTCGATCGGGGCGTGGACCCCGGCGAATTCATCGCGGGCATCCTCGAACGTGCGGAGGCGGAGGGTTTCGGGGCGGGGGATGAGGAGGCGCTGCACGAGGCGCTGGACATGATGGCCTGCAAGGCCGCAGTGAAGGCGGGTGACCGGCTGAGCGACGATGAGCTGCAGGAACTGATGCGGTTGCGCGAAGCGGTGGACCGCTCGAGCAATTGCCCGCACGGGCGTCCAACGGCGATCCGGCTCAGTATCCGGGACTTGGAGAAGAGGTTCGGGAGGGGTTGATGTGGAACCTTTCGGCTGGCCGAAGGTTCATATAGATCGGGGGAACGTGGAGGCGCCGATGCGACATTTCAAACGGACCGTTCTGATCGCCTCGGCCGGCTTGCTGGGCGCTGGGTCGATCGCCGCTGCGCCCGGAGTCGGCGCCGCGTATCGGGGCCTCGCCCACGCTGCGCCGCAGGCCGCGCCGAAGCCGTATGGCAGCGCGGGGTTGAGCGACCTTCTGCGATTGCGTCTTCGGGGCATGGGACCCGTCACGATCCTTCCCTCGCTCCCTGCGCAGGCCGATCCGGGCTTGGCGCCGCTGTTCCCGGGCGCCGAGGTTGATCCGCGGACGGGGCGGATTCGGTTGCCGGAGTTTGGCGTGTGCATCCTGCCGACGTATCCCGCGCAGGTGGCGCCCGGTCAGGACGCTGCGCTGGCGCCGCGGTTGAAGACGTTTCTGTTCGGCGATTGTGGGCCGCGGTTCATCGAACCGGAGGACGAGACGATGTTTGTGCCGCAGGAACTCGGGGAGCCGGACCCGGATTAGCAGACGGTGGCGTTCAGCGGCGCGAGTTCGTTGCGCCCCTCCACTCGTTGTGCTGGCCGCACTGCGAACAGACGTTGGTGATGGAGTTACGGAACGACTGCGCACAGACTTCGCAGCGGTCGAACATGCGACGCCAAGCCAGCGCTTTCCGGCGTTCGCGAGGTGGGATCGCGCTGAGCAGGATGCCGATGGTCATTGCTCCCAGAACAGCTCCCAGGCGGCCGGCGCCGCTCTCCAGGAGTGGAACGACTACGACGGTCACACAGGCGATGACGGCTGCGACAAACCATGGGTACGCCCGCCAGAAGCGGTCTGAACCATTGAGACAGAGGAGCGCAGGAAGCGACACGGGCCACAGCGCGGTGGGGGATGCGGCGATGTCCGGATCGACGTGCCGAAGCCGCCAGACTCGAACGGCCGCGATCCCCACGATCACGATGCACGGGAGAACCACCAAGTGCCCCCGATGGAATGAATATCGAACATTCGGATCTCGAAAGCTACGCGAGAGTTCGGGTCCGAGGACGAGGAGGAAGAGCCACGCCGCCAGCGCCGCGAAGGCGACACTGACGCCGAGGCCATAGAGAGCGATGCGCCGCTGTCGTCGCGTATCGAGCAGAGCCGGACGCGGCGCCAGATGCAGCGTCGGCGCCGCCGTTTCTGGGGCGCCGCGCTCCTCGCGGTAAGTCGGCGGTGTCTGGGCCGTCGATGTCTGCGCCTGTCGGCGGCTTGCCTGCTGTCTCCATAAGTTTGGATCGCCGCACTCGGAACATTCTTCGAGACCACCGGACAAGTCGTACCCGCACCGCTGACATCGCCTCAGCAACCGACGCGCGCTCCGCGTGTGCTGGCGGCCCATCCGCAGGAGAAGGATCACCGCCGGGACGCCCACCGCGGCGCTCGCGAGCAGAAACCCCAGCGCGAATGTCGCGTCAAAGCCGAGCAGGGGCACAATCACGATCGTGGCCGCCCCGAGATAGAGCGCCGCACCGCGCGGGCTCGCGCGAAGCGTCGCATCCTCCACGATGCGCCCCTCCTGGCTCCGATCCGGGTCGGTCTCGCGCACCCCGGTCCGTGCAAGCCAAGCGCCGGCGACCAGCGTGACGAAGAGCGTTGCAATCTCAGCGATCAGCGGCGGAAGTCCGGCGTATGCGGCGACGCCTCCATAGATCGCGCCGAGCAGCCCGCCAAGCGGCAGTCCAAGAAACAGAAAGAACAGAACGCCTCGCACGACGCGACGACCGGTCACATTCCCGCCGAGACTCACAGCGCCGGTCCTTCGTGGATTGATCGCGAGCGTCGCTCCGCCGAGGACGCTGGCCCCATCGGATCCTCCCGCCGCTCCTCGTACCAGAGCCCCATGTGCTCGCGCTTCTTCGCGAAGCCGGGGCCGCGGAACGTGATCTGCCCGAGGGCGCCGATGATCTCGCCCATCGAGTGCGTCCGCAGCTTGCGGCCTGAAGTCACGACCTTCGACCGGATGAGCCGGAAGCGGCCCTGCTTCTTCAGTCGCTGCGCGAAGATGACTTCCTCGCCGCCGAAGAGTTCCTCCGGATATCCGCCGCTGGCGTCGAACGCGGCGCGGGTGCAGAACATGAAGCAGCCGGCGGAGAGGCGGAGCGGTCGGTAGAGCGCGAGGAGCGCCGCGAGGAGCAGGCGGGACCATCGGGGGACCGGGCCGTCCATCGTGATCAGCGCGCCGCCGCCGACGCAGCCGCGGGCGAGGAGGTCGAGCGCCTCGCGGAGGTGATGGGGTTCGATGATCGTGTCGGCGTCGATGAAGAAGAGGATGTCGCCGGAGGACGAGGCCGCGGCGCTGTTGCGTGTGGCGCTGATCTTGCGGTGTTCGACACGCACGACGCGCGCGCCGGCTTCGGCGGCGACGGCGCCGGTGTTGTCGGTGGAGCCGTCGTCGGCGACGACGATCTCGAAGGGCTGGCCGACGGCCTCCGCGGCGGCGCGGATCGCGCGTACGGTGGCGCCGATGAGCGCGGTCTCGTTGTGGGCGGGGATGCAGAAGGAGATCATGGCGCGAGGCTCCAGAGGATCCGAAGCAAGCAAACGAGGCGCCAGACGGCGCGCCGAGGGAGGGGTTGAGCCCAGATCTTTGTAAGGCGCCGACCGTAACCGAGCAACTCGTTACAGGCCTGATTTGCTTCATTCATTTGCAACTCCCATTGCTCATTGTTCGTATAGAAGAAATAGACTGAAGTCTTGATGCCGAAACGACCTTAGGAGTCGGATCGGGAGGGGGCCGGCGCCGCATATCTCGTAAAGCGAGGCGCAGCCATGAAAAATGAACGATTGATGCTCGTGGCTTCCGGACTGACGATCGCGCTGTGTGTCGCAGCGTGGGCGGGATCGCCGGGTAGTCCGAGTTGGCAGTGGGGCGGCGCCAATTGCGGCTGCACCTCCACTTCGCCCAATCCTTCGTTTTTCACATGTCGCCTGTGTTGCCGCGGCATACCGGCGCCTCTTTCACCCACAGGATGCTTGAGATTCTGCGCTCAGGCCACGTTCCCGTGCCAGCCCCCGGGGCCTTGGTGGATGCCCATCTGGCCGTTCTAGAAGGGAGCGTCTCATGGTCACGCGTCGATCCTTGCGGGGATGGTTGCCGCTCGCTTGTGGTGCGCTCGTGTTCGTATTCGCCGTGCACACGGCGTGGCGAGTTCTGACGCCTGCGGAGCGTCCACCGCCGGTATGGACGCCGCGGGCGCACTTATCTGATGAGTTCAATGCATCTATGATGACCCTCAGCGCTATCGCGGGGCGCGAGCGGATCTCCGACGCGGACGCAGAGTTCCTTCTTTCAATAATGGATTGGAAGATCGAGCGTCTCCCGAGTCAGCTCGATGATGCGACGTTGACGCCGGATCAGGAAGAAGCGATGTGGGCCATCGGTGATGGTTACGCGATCGCTGGGGAGCGCCTTCGTTTCGGCGGCGTCACCGCGGAGTCCAGAGAGCGTCTCGCTGCTCGTGTAGTGGCTGGATTAGACTCAGACAATCCCCACGAACGTCTGCTCTCCATCGCGATGGTCTGCTACGGCCGACTTGTCGCTGAGGATACGGTGCGACGGAGAGTGCTCGAGCTGCAGAGCGATCAGGACGAGGCGGTGCGATCCCAGGCCATCCGACAACTCGCTCATTACGACAAGATCGCGAGCCTGGAGCAGACCGGCCGCTGGAAGGAAACCTCAAGGAAACATTGACGTGACGAGGGTATGAACCTCGGGGAGCGCTCTCATGCAGGCTGTGAATGTCAACGCACGGCGAGTGATTCCGGTTCTCTTTGTCGCAGCTCTCGCGGCTGCGGGGCTGACGGCAGGACATGTCTGGGCGCCCCACGCCGGCTGCGGTCCCTGCGAGGCGAAGGGATGGTCGTCCAACGAGCGATTCTCGGACGAGTTCAACCACGCCATGGCCCGCCTCGGCGAGTCGAGCCGAAGGAAGCGTCTGGACGCCGTTGCTTCTCAAGAGCTCATAGCAGTAATCAGGGCGTATGCCCCGCGAATGCCGACCCGGTACTCGGCGGAGTTCACAACCGATGAGGCCGAAGCAAGCCAAGCCATGGGATATGGCTACACGCTCATCGGCGACCGGCTGCGACGCGGCGGCCTCTCTCCAGCCGATCGAGCCTCTCTGGCGGCGTGCGTAGCCAGCGGATTGAGATCCGCCAATCCTCGTGAACGACTGCTCGCCTCCGCCGCGGCCTTCCACGGGGGACTGGCGTCCGATCCCGACTTCTACGGCAGAATCGCGGTGTTGGCGACCGATGAATGCCCTATCGTCCGCGAGCATGTCGTCCGGCGGTTGGCGCTTCAGCAGGGCGAAGACACGCGGCGCGATGGTTATCCAAGGGACTGATATCCCGACCTTGAACACCGGCCGATCGCGTCGCCGCACGGCCCCAAGAGGAACGATCATGAGCGCGCCATCGTCAAGGTCATTCACCCTCGTCGACACCCTCGTGACAACCGGGGTCGTCGCGACGCTTGTTGCGCTGGCTCTTCCAGCGATGTCGAGCGTGCTGCAGGCGTCCAAGCGAACAGCATGCCTTGTCAATCTCAAATCTCTCCACCTTGCGACTCTTATGCACATGGAGGACCACAACGGCCTCCTCCCCTTCGCAACATCCGCAGTTTGGGTGGGTATAGGGGATACGGCGCCCCTCGGCGATCTTGCCCGCTACCTCGATACAGATATGCCACGTATAGGTCTGGATCAGCAGATCGAGGCGCTCAGCGCGCCATTCCTCTGTCCCTCAGACCGCGAGCATGCCAGCGCGACGGGCTTCAGCTATGCCTATGTCCCTGCCGAATTCATGGGGATCGAAGGACAACAGATTGTTTCGCGGCGTTACGCAGAGCATCCGCGATTGATTTTGTTCGGCGAGAGAGGTCGATGGCACGCCGGCGAGCCAACGCCCGAGGGATATGAGCATCTTCCAAGCGGGAGCAATGCCGTGACGCTCGAAGGCGAACTGGGTTGGAATCTGGAGCTTCAGGCGGCGGGCCTAATGACCATGAGATAGCGCGCCGCTCTCGGCGAGCGACGTGGAGGTCTAGACGCTCGTCTCCGCCGCTGCGCCCCGGGATGTTGCTTGGCCCGCCTTGCGAGCCAGTCGCTCCATCTCGATCGAAACGATCGTCGTGAGGACCACCGCGCCGGCGAACACGTAGAGCCCGGCGCGGGGCGCGACGTCGGCGAAGGCGTTCGCACGGGTGAGGACGATGGTCAGGGCGACGACGAAGACGTCGAGCATGGACCAGCGACCGAGCGCCGCCAGCCAGCGGAGGTAACGCCGGCGCGAGTCGTCGCGCAGCGGCGTGAACCAGAGGGCGAGCATCGCGCCGAGCTTCAACGCGGGGAAGACGACGGAGAACGCGCCGATGATCGCGGCGAGGACAAAGTAGCCCTCCTGCCAGAGCGACACGACGCCGGCGATGATCGAGTAGTCGTCGTTCCAGAAGACCAGGCGCTTGATGGACATGACCGGCAGCGCGAGGCCGACGCCGAGCAGCGCGCCCGCGGCGGCGACGCCGAGGGGGACGTCGATGCGCCGGGGGTAGGTCTTCAGGAGCGAGGCGGGGGGCGGGGGCATGGGATGGCTATCGGCTCGGCGGGGCTTCTCGCTCGTCGAAGCGGCCCGAGTTATTGTGGCCGCACTCGGGGCATATGCGGTTCTCGGCGTCTACAAGCGGGTATGCGCATCGTTCGCAGAGCGAGAGTTCGCGTCGTGCTCGGAGCGTTCGCGCTCGATCCCATGGCGGGATCAGCGCGGCCATGCCCGCGGCGACAAAGCCAACCATCATCACGCTAGGACTGAGCGGGCGCTTGGCGAGCAGCGCCAGCAACACACAGCCCGCTCCCCACCCCAGCAGAGTAATCACCGGCGCGACAAACATATACCGGCCCCACCAACCGTCCGATCGATGCAGATTTCGCCTCGTCACCGGCGAGAGCGGCCAAACACGCGGATCGACCTCGGGGCGGGCGAGCAATTGGCGTCGAAGGAGGAAATGGAAGACCAACTGTAGAGGAACACACACCCAAGGGGCAATCGCAAGAGTGGCGACCGTTCGGAGCATCTGCGGTGTGGCTCCTGCGGCCACGAGGGATGGCCTGAGCGCGAAGACGATTGTTGCCGACCACGCGGCCGCGATAATCCCCATGGCAAGAACACCCATGAGCGAGAATCGCAAACGCCGAAGCACAGCCGGATGTGGGCTCATTTGGCGTGTGCGCCGACTGTCGCACCTTCGCGATTCTTCTCCACCCACCCCCTCACATTCTCCTCCAGAACGGTGAGCGGGATATGGCCGTGCCCCAGCACCACATCATGGAACGCGCGCCGGTCGAACTTCTCGCCGAGTTCTCTTTCCGCGTACGCGCGGAGTTCGCGGATGCGGATCTCGCCGATCTTGTACGCCGTGGCCTGACCGGGCCAGGCGATGTAGCGGTCCACCTCGCGCTCGACGTTTTCTTTCGAGAGGCCGGAGTTGGCGAGCATGTACTGGATGGCTTGTTCGCGGGTCCAGCCCTTGGCGTGCATTCCGGTGTCGACGACGAGGCGCATGGCGCGCCACATCTCGTAGGTGAGGCGTCCGAAGTCGTCGTAGGGGTCCTGATAGAGGCCGCGGTAGTCGGGGGAGCCGGGGGCGACCTTCTCGATGTTCGGGTTGGGGCTCTCGCCGACCTCGAGGCCGAGGCGTTCGGAATAGAGCGCCCAGCCCTCGCCGAAGGCGGTGAACCACTGCGTGGAACGCCACTCGTGCGCGCCGTCGAGCTCCTGCGCGATGGCGACCTGGTGATGGTGGCCAGGGACGGCCTCGTGCATGGTCAGCGGGATCATCTCGTACTTCGGGCGCTGATCGAGGGCGTAGGTGTTGGCCACGAAGAAGCCCGGGGCGCCGCTCTCGAGCGAGCCGGACTGGTAGTACGCCGTCGTCTGCGAGGGCGCGATCACGGGGTTCATCTCGCGCACGCCGTAGGGCAGCCGCGGCATGTGGCCGAACCACTCCGGCATGTGCTGATCGACGATCTTGGCGATGTTGCGGTACGCGGCGAGGAGTTCGTCGGGGCGTTCGAAGTAGAAGCGGTCGGCGGTGCGGAGGTAGTCGAGGAATCCGCGGAATCGGGCCTCCGGGTCGGCGTTGTTGCGCCCGGGCCAGTCGGAGCGGGCGATGGTGTCGCTCATCTCGGCGCGGATGCGGGCGACCTCGTTCAGGCCGATCTGGTGAATCTGCTCGGCGGTGAGGTCGGTGGTGGTGTGGCCGCGGAGCATCCAGTCGTACATCGCGGAGCCGTCGGGCAGTTCGCTGGCGCCGATCGACTCGCGGCACGCGGGGACGTACTCATCGCGGAGGAAGTGGCCGAAGGCGGTGAGCGCTGGCAGCAGCTCGCGCTTGATGACGTCCTGCGCCTTGATGGCGAGGGCGTCGTCGGTGGAGAGGGACTTGAAGGGTGCGTAGAGCGGGTGAGCGGTGGGGTCGCGCTCGTAGGTCTCGCCGCCGAGGGCGAGGGCCTGCTGTGGGATGCGGGTCATGATGGCTTGGGGCGGCGTGCGCCCGGAGGCCATGCCGGCGCGGAGCATCTCGATGTTCTGCTCGATGTACAGCGGCGAGGCCTCGAGGCGCTGGAGGTAGGCCTCGAGCTGTGCGCGCGAGGAGAACGCGATGCTCTCGGGCATCTGCGTCAGCTCCATGTGGGCGCCGTGCAGCGGTCCGACGGCGAACTGCCACGTCTGGAAGTGGTCAGCCTCGATGCGCTCGGTGAGTTCGTGCTCGAGCAGCGCCGCGTCGAGACGCTCGGACTCGGACATCGCGGCGCGGTCCAGCGCGCGGAGGGCTTCGAGACGTTTCGTGGATTCGGCGATCCACGCGGCGCGGGCTTCGGGAGAGCCGTCGGGCATCAGGTGGTCGAAGCGCCGATCGCCCCGGCGCGAGGCGCCGATGGGGTCGTGGCGAGATAAAGCTTCGAGGTCCTCGGTCAGCAGTTGTTCGACGGTGGGGGCGGCGAAGGATCCGGCGGCGCACAGCAGCAGCGCGGCGCCGGCGAAAAAGACAGCGAACGGACGGATGTTCATGAAGAAAGGGTACCGGAGGGGGCGCTCCCGGGTGGCATGGTCTTGCCGTCCGCGGCAAGGCCATGGTGGATGCGCCGTTGCGTGCGGCTGCGCGAAGAGGCGTTCGACGCCTCTGCTGACGCCCCGCATGGCCTCGCCGAAAGGGTGAGACCATGGCGCCCGCTGGCGCTCAGCACGGGTCTCCGCAGCGGCGACCTGTGCCACCCAGCCCGTTTAGACGTGGCGGAGTTTGTTGGCGCCGTTGAACGCCGCGACCTTGTAGCACTCGGCGAGGGTGGGGTAGTTGAAGACGGCGTTGATGAAGTAGTCGACGGTGCCCTTGAACGCCATGACGGCCTGGCCGATGTGGATCAGTTCGGTGGCGCCGGCGCCGATGACATGGACGCCGAGGATGACGCGGCTCTCCTGGTGGATCAGGAGCTTGAGCATGCCGGTCTCGTCGCCCATGAGCTGGCTGCGGGCGATTTCCTTGTACTGCGCGATGCCCGCCTCGAAGGGGATGCCCTCCTTCGTCAGTTGCTCCTCGGTCCAGCCGACCATGCTGATCTCGGGGATGGCGTAGATGCCGTAGGGGAAGAGACTGGCCACGCTATCCACCCGCTCGCCGAACATGTGGCACGCCGCGACGCGGCCCTGCTCCATGCTGGTGCTGGCGAGCGCCGGGAAGCCGATGACGTCCCCCGCGGCGTAGATGTGCGAGACCTCGGTCTGGTACTTCTCGTTGACCTTGATGCGCCCGCGATCGTCGGCCTTGAGGCCGGCCTTCTCGAGGTTGAGCCCGTCGGTGGCGCCCTGACGACCGATGCAGAAGAGAAGGCAGTCGGCGACGAGCGTCTTGCCGGACTCGAGCGTCGCCTGCACCATTTTGTCGTCGCAGGAGCGCGCGCCCTCCGGGGTGTCGATGATCTCGGTCTTGACGACTTTTTCGCCCATGCGCAGCGTCATGCCGGCCTGGCGGAGGTGGTACTGAAGCGCCTCGGAGATCTCGGTGTCGAGGAAGTCGAGCAGACGTGTCTTGCCCTCGATGAGCGTGGTGCGGACGCCGAGCGCCTGGAGCATGGAGGCGTACTCGGTGCCGATCACGCCGCCGCCGACGACGATGAGCGAACGGGGCAGGCGGGGGAGTTTGAGGAGGCCGTCGGAATCGACGACGTTGACGCCGTCGAAGGGGACGGTGGAGGGGCGCGCGGGGTGGGTGCCGACGGCGATGATGAAGTTGTCGGCCGAGAGGACCTCGGTGCGCCCGCCCTCGTCCTCGACGCGGACGGTCTTGGCGTCTTCAAAGGACGCCATGCCCCGCAGCAGCGCAATCTCGTTGCCCAGCAGCGCGCGGGTGGCGACCTCGACTTCTGCGGAGATGACGCGGTTGCACCAGGTGATCAGGTCCTGCACGCGGCCGTCGCGGGCCGTCTCGCCCCCGGGCCCGGGCTGACCGAAGGGATCGGAGTATGGGCCCAGCCGGCGCCCCGAGACCATGTGCAGGATGGCTTCGCGCAGGGACTTGCTGGGGATGGTGCCGGTGTT
>Ga0315910_10002888_pt1 | contig 14881 bp, 10 predicted proteins | sample EdamamesoilMG_FD_204470 | JGI IMG/M metagenome (GOLD analysis project Ga0315910, IMG submission 204470) | Garden soil microbial communities collected in Santa Monica, California, United States - Edamame soil | ecosystem: Environmental > Terrestrial > Soil > Garden | place: USA: California...
CTGCGCGCAACTGATCACCAAGCGATACAGCCAGCTCGTGAAGGCCGCCTGGAAACGGAATTGCGCCAGACTGTTCGCGAGCTTGATACACGCGAGCTGCGCGACGTCTTCGGCGTTCGCACGGTGCCGGCACCACTTCCACGCAAACCGGAAAATGGTGTCGTAATACAAATCCAACAGATCGCCGAAGGCGGTAGCGTCGCCGGCCTGCGCGCGGCGTATGAGTGCCAGGTCGTCCATCCGGGTTTCTTGTTGGGTCTCGGTCATTGGACGGACGGGATGGCGGAATCCTTGGAACCCCCGGCAGGAAATTGAACGGCCAGGCGCGCCCGGCGGGTTCAGCGTGATTTGACCATAAACCCGCGGCGCCCTCGCCCGACCGGTTCCCGCTAGAGCTGGGCGTCCAGGTGAAACGCCCGCGCGAACCAGGCCTGGAATTTCTGCCCGAACGTGGCTTCCGGTTCGGAATCGAGAGTTTGCGCGCCATCGCTCCAGCGCAGGTTTTTCTCCTCGAGCGTCACCTGCCAGGCGCGGCTGCCGGCGGTCTGCAAGGCGAATATCCCGCTCAACTGCGAGGCCAGCGCCGCGTTCTCGACGATCACGCCCTGCTCGCAATTGAGCCAGGTGGAGCGCGGATCGAGGTTGTAACTGCCGACGAACAGGATCTTTCCGTCGGTCGTGAGTCCCTTCGTGTGCAGGCTGGCGCCGGACGAACCGATGCCTTTCGATTCGCCTTCCGCTTTTTCCCCGGATGCCAGCTTCGCCGGCTTGAGCTCCCAGAGCTGCACGCCGCCCTCGATGAGCTGCTTGCGGTGGCGTGCATACCCGCCGTGCACGCTGGCGACGTCGTTCGCCGCCAGCGAGTTGGTCAGGATCTTCACGCGGACGCCCGCCTTGGCGCGCGCGGTCAGTGCGGCAGTTCCCTGGTCGCCCGGCACGAAGTAAGGCGAGATCACTTCGAGCGATTGCGCCGCATCGCGCACCACTTGGGCCAACGCGGCGCCGACCACGGAGCGCGAGGCATCCTTCTTGTCCATGGTCACCTTCTCCGGATCGTCGGAGACGAAGCGATACCGGCTCGACCATTGCATCTGCCATTCGCCGGCGACCAGCATGCGGATGCCGTCGTCCTCGCGCAGCGACTTCGCGTACTGGCCCTGCGCGCCGGCCTGCGCAGCCGCGGCGAGCCTCTCCCGCAAGGAGCCGAGCGCGGTTTGGTTCACCGCCGCCGCGTCCAGCGCCTCCACCGGCCATGCGGCGTGCGAATTCCAGAACCGGTCGAAGGATGCGGACACATCGCGCACCACCTCACCGACCATCACGAAATCGAGATCGACGAAGTTCACCTCGTCGCTGGCGGCGAAATACTCGTCACCGAGATTGCGGCCGCCCACGAGCGCGATGCGGTTGTCGGCGATCCAGCTCTTGTTGTGCATGCGTCGGTTGATGCGCCCGAAGTCACGCACACCCTCGCCCGCCAGCCGCACGCTGCCACTGCGCGTCGCGAACGGATTGAACAGCCGCACTTCGATGTTCGGATGCGCCGCGATGGCCGCGAACCCGAGGTGTTTGGCGCGCGCATCCAGGTCGTCGACCAGCAGGCGCACGCGCACGCCGCGATCCGCTGCATCCAGCAGCCGCTGCGCCAGGAACGCGCCGGTCGCATCGGCGTGCCAGATGTAGGTCTGCACATCGAGGCTGCGCGCGGCGCGTTGCGCGCTCTGCGCGCGTAACACGAAGGCCTCGGTTCCTTCGACCACCAGGCGGAATCCGGATTCGCCCGGATGCCCGGCTTCCGCTTCGGAGATGACGCGGTCGAGCGTCGAATCGATGGCCGGCACGGGCGCGGTTTCGACCGGCAGGCTGGGTCTGTCAGGCAAGTTGGCGCATCCGGCGAGGGCGATGAGTGAGACGCATGCGAGCAGCAGCGTCGATGATCGCGTAAGCGCTACCACGATGTCGTCAGGGCGCAGGTTCGAACTCGAGGGTGCCGCCATCGGCCATGAGCGTGAGATACAGCCGTCCGTCCTTGACGAGGTATCCACGAACATGGGGCCACTGGCGCACCAGCTCATCGTGCAACGAACCCACCGGGCACATCGCGCGGGTCAGGGCCAACGGGCCGAACTCGATCTGCCCGCGTCCCGGGGAGGTCCAGCTGCCGCGACCGCGATTGCAATCGAAGCGCACGTTGAGCACTCCGGCGGCGCCGAAACCGATTGTGTAACGCGAGCGTTCAATCGCCGGCTTCGTGACGCCGTCGCTCATGGCGATCTGCACCAGCCGCCAGGAGGTGCCCTCGAGATTCGTGGACGCCGCCGGCGCGGCATCCGATGCCGCGGGCGCCGGCGATGCCGCCGGTGGCGGCGCCGACGAACAAGCCGCGAGCCAGGCTGCGGCGAGCCCGGCGAACATTCCAGGAAAAATTCGCGTGTTCATTGCTGGCCTCCTTCACGGGCGGCGTCGAGCGCATCCCGCAGGTATCCCGCCCATTGGGCGAATGCCTGGCGGGCCTCGGCCGTGTTCGCCGCCTGGTCCGCGACCTGCAGATTGCCGTAGTTGCGGCCGCGCTTGCGGTCGATGGCGCGCGCCAGGCTGGCGCCGGACTGCGAGTCTCGCAGCTCGGCCACCAGGCTCATGTCGGCGGTGGAGACGATGTAGTTGTTGCCGCGCTCGCCGGTGCCGGCGGTGCTGCCGCCGACGATGCCGAGATCGACGATGGACGCCGACAGGCGCAGCACATCCGGCGCGGGTGTCTCGACTACGGCATAACCGCCCTGCTCCAGCGCCTGCGCGAACTCCGTGCGAAATACCGAGGCGGCGCCGTAACGGATGTTCTCGATGTCCCCGGGCGGAATGTTCGGATGATTGACCTGCCAGTCGGCCTTGAAGGCCACGTCGACCTTGTCGAACATCACCCGCCGATACCGGCTCAGCGACATGCCCGGCGCGATGAACAGGCTGTCGACGCGCTTGCTCTGCACGCGCACCAGGCCGTCGGGCGAATTGTCCGGATTCTTCGGCGCGATGACGCAGCTGGAAAGTGTCAGGCCGGCGGCCAGCGCCAGCCAGGAAAGTCGATGCATCGGGTCCACCTCGTGCAACGCTTATCGGCGACCGCGGTGCAGCAATACAACGGCACCAAGGGCGCATTGATTGCCGTGATCGCTAACAATGTCGATGATCTCGCCCGGGACGCTCGCACGTCCCATCGACAGAAAAATGAACCGCAAAGGGGGATCCATGAGATTTTTCACAGGCGCAAGTTGTGCCTTCGCGTTGTCTTGTCTGTGCGCAATGGCCGTGGCGGCCGAGGAGAAAGCGCCCGCGGCCGCGCCTGCTGCAGCCGTCGCACCCGTGGTGGTCTACGACACGGCGCTGCAAGCCGGCTGGCAGAACTGGAGCTGGGCCAAGACCGAGCTCAGCATCGAAGTCGCCGGCAGCGCGCGCAAGCCGATCAAGGTCGAGGCCGGCCCCTGGCAGGCGCTCTACCTGCATCACGATGGCTTCAAGACCGCCGGATACCAGAAGCTGCACATGCTGATCCAGGGATCGGCGCCCGATGGCCAGGTGCGAATCATGGCGCTGGTCGGCGGCAAACCCGTGGGTGAAGGCAAGCAGCTCGCACTCGGCAACAGCGGCTGGACGCGCGTGGTGACGCCGCTCGCGACGCTGGGCGTCGAGGATCAGACCATCGACGGCATCTGGGTGCAGAACGCCACGGCCGCCGACCTGCCGAAGTTCTTCGTCACCGAGATCCGGCTGGAGTGACTCGCGGCCGGAACTTGAACACGAAGAAGCGCAGCGGCACGTCGCCCGAGTTGCGGATGCCGTGCCAGTCCCCGGGGCGGGTGTACATGAGGTCGCCCGCCTTCAGGGGCTGTTCCTTGCCGTTGAGCGACCAGGTGCCTTCGCCCTCGATGACGTACTGGAATTCTTCGTCGACGTGCTGATGCGGCGGCTGCAGTTGTTTGCCGGCCAGGAAGGTGAGCGAGGCGGTGAGCATGCTCTCGGTGCCGGCGGTGGGCGTGGCATCCTCGGTGTAAATATTGATCTCGCCCCACTCGCCTTTCGAGGTGCGCGCCTCTGCGGCCGACCAGATGCGTGATTCGAGCACGGGCCGCGGCTGGTTTTCCGCCCACAAAGCGCCCGCGAGAAATGCCGTCGCTGACAGGGCCAATGCGCCGACGATGCGTTTGAACATGCTGTCTCCGTTTGTCTATTGGGCTGCGAGGTCGAGCCGCGTGACCGGCCGCTCGAGTGGATAGGCCTTTCCCCGCCAGACGAATTCACCCGGCAGATTCGCCGGGCGCCGTATTTCCGCCGTGAGTCGGCCTGCGGTCACGCGGTATTTCACGCTCACCGGCCCGTGCGGCGTGGCGGCGGTCGCCGCCAGCGACTTCAGGCTGCCGGGCACGGGAGCCACGCGCAGTCGTGAATATCCAGGCGCGCCCGGCTGGATGCCCGCCACCACGCCCAGCAGGTCGGCCGTCGGATGCGCGCTCCAGGCGTGCGAGTCCGAACGCGTTTCGCCGCGCGACTCGGGCCAGGTGGTGAAGTTGAGCTTCAGCAACTCGCGCCAGCTCTGCAACAAGTCGACGTAACGCTCCGGCATTCCGGCATGTTCGAAGGCGCGCGCCAGGTACCACGCGAAGTAGTAAGTCGAGGTGTACATGCCGGCGGGCGCGTCGATGCCTTTTCCCGGAACGACGATGCGCTCGAGGATGGGCCGCATCTGCGCCGGCTCGGCGATGTCGTAGAGCACGGCGAACACGTTCATGTGCTGGCTGAATACCTTGCGATCGGCGTCGTCGGCGAACAGGCCGCGCTCCGCGTCCCAGCATTGCGCGCGGATCGCAGCGCGCGCGCGATCGGCCAGCGCGGCATTTTCGGCCGCCCGCGCCGCATCGCCATGCGCGGTCTCCAGCGCGGCACCCTGCCGCAGCGCGCCCACCCACATGGCCGTGGTCAGGCAACTGCCGTTGTCACGCCCCCACGACGGGAACGAGTCGCGGTCGTCCCAGCGCTGCCCGGCCCAGTCGATGAAATTCCACTGCGGATTCTTGCCTAACAACCCCGCCGTATTGCGCAGCGGCTCGAACCAGGCAAGCGCGCGCCGCATGCGCGGCAGATGCCGGCGGATCAGTTCCGTGTCGGGCTGCAGCATCGACCAATCGGCGAGCATGCCCACCCAGGCGAACGAAAATGTTGCGATGACCACGGGGTCACGCGTGGGATATCGGCCCTGCACCAGGCCGCCATCGGCATCCGACTCGGCGAACACGTCGATGGCCTGGCGCGCGAGGCGCGCGTCGCCCGACACGGCGTAGCTGATGAGCATCTGCAGGCGCGTGTCGCCCGGATACTGCAGCTGCTCCCAGTAGGAGCTGTCCATGAAGGTTTCGTGGGCGTCGACCCGCAGCGTGCGCCAGCCGATGTCCCAGATGCGGTTCAGCTCGGCATCGTCGCTCTCGAAGTGCGCCACCTGTTCGAATGGATAGCCGGTCTCGTGCAGACGCAGGTTCAGTTCGAGCGGCGCGTCGGCCGTGACGACTTCGATCTCCAGGTAGCGGAACGTGCGCCACCACAGCGGCGCGAAGCTGCGCGTTTCGCCGTCGGCAATGAAGGTGTCGTGGAAGCCGCGCAGCTTTCGATCCGCGACCAGGTTGCGGTCGCCTTTCCTTCCCTCGGCGTCGTACAGCGCTTCGCCGTACTCGACGCGGAATGTGGCATCGCGACCGCCCTTGATCTCGAATTCGGGATACGCCGAGATCATCGCGTCCCGACGCAGCAGCAGCTTCGCGCTCGTATTGGCAGGGATGCGCGCGGAGCGGCGCGGAAAGGCTTCGAGTCCGGGCAAGGTACTTCGAACCAGTTCGCCCGCGCCCGCAGGCACGTACAGCTGCGGCGGCAGCGGATCCGCCACCAGCTTGCGCGCCGCGGCCTGCGGCGCGGCAATGGCGTCGCGCCATCCGTCATCGCTGCGCAGGGTATCCGCGCGAAACTCCCAGTCCTTCTTCCGGCCGTCGATGACCTCGGGCGTGCTCGCCACGTAGAACTGCCAGGGAATCTGCTCGCGCCCGCTGACCGCCGTATGGCCGGAATCGAGTTTCACGCGCCAGCCCGGGAGTGACGTCGATAGCGGATTGCCCCGCAGCCGGAATCCGGTCGCGAGACTCTGCTGCGCCAGCGGCGCGAATTCGCCGAAATTCCACACCTCCGCGGCGACCACGTTCAGGCCTCGCCGCAGATGGGGCGCCAGGTCCAATGTCGTGTAACGCCAGCTTTGCAGCGTCCCGGTGGACGGGCCGCTGGCGACCCGCTTGCCGTTCACGTACAGCACGAAGCGGTTGTCCGCGGTCACCTCGACCGGGAGTTTCGCCGGCACCCGGTCGAGCGAGAGCTCGCGCCGGAAATGCAGCACCACCGGGGTGTGTCCTGCATCCGGATGCGTGATCCAGCCGTCCGCCCCGGCCGGGGCCTGCCCCCGCGCGATCGCCGCCACACACAGCGTGTACAGGCAGGCGGCCAGGCGACTGGGAATACGTCTCATCGGAGACGGAGCTTAGCTTTTCGATGAGCCCAATGAGCCGTGACCACGCGGTTTTCCGTCTTGCTGTTCAGGATTCAACACGGAAGACGCCGCCATGAACTGCAAGAACACTGCCTACGTCTGGGTGGCCGCCGCGCTATTGCTCGGTGGCTGCAAAGACAGCGAAAACGAAGTGCCGGTCCAGCCCGATCCACCGGCCGTCAATCAACCGCCCACCGCGAATGCCGGAGCCGATCAGCTGGTGCTCACCGGCGCGGCGGTCACGCTCAACGGCTCCGGCACCGATCCCGACGGCAGCATCGCGACCCTGGCCTGGACACAGACCAGCGGCACCGCCGTCACGCTGACGGGCGCCGGCACCGGCACCCCCACTTTCACCGCACCGGCCGCCGCCGCGACGCTGGTGTTCAGCCTCGCGGTCACCGACAACGCCGGCGCCACGCGCACCGACACGGTCACCGTCGAGGTGAATGCCGCGCCGCTGGCGAACGCCGGCGCCGACCAGTCAGTGGCCCCGGGCGCGGCCGTCACACTCGCGGGCTCCGGCACCGATGCCAACGGCACGGTCGCAAGCTTTGCCTGGACCCAGACTTCGGGCACGGCCGTGACGCTCACCGGCGCGGCGACCGCGACGCCGGCATTCACCGCGCCGGCCTCGGCAGGCACGCTGGTCTTCGAGCTCACGGTCACCGACAACCAGGGCGCCACCAGCACCGACACCGTCAGCGTGAGTGTGAATGCGCCTTCGTCCGGTGCGCCGGCGATCGCGCGACATCCCGCCAACGTCGTCGCGTACGAACACGGCATCGCGCTGTTCTTCGTCGACGCGCAGGGCGAGAACCTCAACTACGAGTGGCACTATGCGTCCGGTGCGCTGTGGAGCTCGGGACCCGAGCCGTACATGATCCGCGGCACCGTCGCCGGCGGACTGCAGACGAGCAGCGACGGCGACTGCTACTACGTCATCGTCAGCAACGCCGCCGGCAGCGTGACCAGCGAGCAAGGCTGTCTCACGGTGATCGAGATCGAAGGCGACGTGGATCCGGGCGACGAGGAGTCCGACGCGCGCGGTTTCATGGCCGAGAGCTATGGCAACGCCATGCTGGAAGTGTCCTTCGCCGCGGCCGGGCCGCCGACGGGCGGCATCCCGCCTAACCATTCCATGGTGCCGAACATCGTCGGTCCGGCGCGCAACTGCCTGGGCGGCGGCAGCGAGCTGGGCGCCACGATCGACGGGGTCGAAGTCACGCAGGTCACGCCGCTGCCGCTGGGTCAGCACACCGTCACCATGGTGTGGGACGACTGCGAGAACGGCGACCCGGACGAGCCGCGCATCCAGAGCGGCGGCGTCATGATCGAGTACGACTTCCCGACCACATTCGGCGAAGGCACGTACACCATGTACTTCAGCGGTCATGGCGAGCGTCCGTTGTTCGGCTACGGCTACACCGAATTGAACGGCATCCTGCAAGTGAACAACGCGCGCTCGGTGGGTGGCACCGGCCTCGTGCACGACAACATCGAAATCACGCTCGAGCCGTTCTTTTGCGTAGGGCCGCTGCGCGAAGAGCCGCAAATCGCGCCCAGCACCATCGACCTCGAGCGCCGCTACGACATCTCCGGCATCGTGGTCACTGAGGCGATCTTCGACTTCAACGTGTGGTGGAACGATTTCGAGGAAGACGGGTGGTTAGGCACGATGGTCGCCACCTCGGGTTCGAACAATCTGCACCTGCATTTCGACCCGGAGGCCGGCGATGGAGATGTATCGCACAGCTCCGAAGATCACATGGTGGTGCGCCTGGATGCGCCGACCGGCGACTACTACCTCGGCCGGGTTCGCGCCGCCGGCGGCGGGTCGGGCTGGTACTTCATGCTCGACGATCCGCCGGATCCGGATTTTCCCGGCGACGACGAATGAGCGGCACCGCAAACTGCGGCGCGTCAGTTGAATCCTGATCGACGCGCCGGAGATTTGCGGCGGGGCCCCGGTGCAAAACACCGGGGCCTCTTTTTTCACGCGGCGCTCAGCGAGCCAGCTGCGAGAACACGCTGCTCTCGCGCCACTTCGGCGCCTGCGCACGATTGGCAACGCGCACCGCGAGACGCCGCAGCACGTTTTCGTACATGCCGATGGCGCCGAGGTCGACCGGCTGCGAGAGATCGTCGCCCACCGCGTGGTAACGCGTCGCTGTCCACTGCTTCTCGAACTCGGCCTCGGGTGATCCCGCGGCAAACCCCACCTTGGTTGCGAGCGCCGGGATTCCCTTGCGAATGAAGCTGTACTGATCGCTGCGGATGAAACGATTGCGCTGCGGCTGCGGATCGGGCTGCACGCCGATGCCCAGCTCCGCCGCCACTGCCTGGATGTCGTCGCCCAGGTCCGACTCCTCGAGTCCGAACACCATGACATGCCGCATCGGAAACAGCGGCAGGAACATGTCGGTGTTGAGGTTCGCGACGATACGCTGCTGCTTTGCCGCGGCATCGGCCACGTATGCACGCGATCCCAGCAGGCCCATTTCTTCGGCGGTCACCGCAACGAACACGATGGAACGTTTCGGTGCCTTGCGTTTGCCGAGTTCGCGCGCCATCTGCATGAGCACGGCGATGCCCGATGCGTTGTCCATCGCGCCGTTGAACACCCGGTCCTCGCCCTCGCGCGCGACGCCGAGGTGATCGAGATGCGCGCTGATCACCACGGTCTCGTCGCGCAGCGCCGGGTCCGAGCCGCGCAGGATGCCGACCACGTTCTCCGACACCGTCGATTCCGACTTGACGTCGATGACGGCCGACAGACTCACTTTCAGATCGAAGCGCGGGATCGCACCGTCAGTCTTCAACAGGGCGAGCAGGTCTTCGGCGCGGTGCCCGGTACCTTCGAGCAGCTTCGCGAGACTCTTCGGATTGAACTGAATCCACACCTGCTGTCCGGCGTACGGATCTTCGGCCGCGTCGCGCAACGTCATGGATGGCTCGAAGCGCCGCAGGACCGCGCGCTCCCAGGGTACGTCCATGTTGTCGGGGTCCGGAATCAACACCATGCCGATGGCGCCCGCCGCGCGATAGCCTTTCCAGCGTTCGGCCGCGGATCCGAAGTGTGCGGCGGCCGAGCCGGGAATGTGGGGCGGCGCGGACGCGAAGCTGACCACCACCTTGCCCTTCAGGTCGAGGCCGGCGAAATCGTCGACGTTGTACTGCGGCAGGCGCAGACCGTCGCCGACGAACACCATCGACGCTTCCACTTTGGGCGCGAAATTTCCGCGCATCATGATGACCGCGTCTTCGCCCAGTACCAGCGGGGTCCGCCCGGCTTCGCTCACCAGCACCAGGCTGGAACCGGCCTCGTTGACGACCCGCGAATCGAGCTTCACCGGCTGCAGATAACCGCCCTCACCGCCCGGCGTGAGCCGTGCCTTGCGGAATTGCTCCGCGACGAATTCCGCGGCTCGCCGATGTCCGGGCGTGCCGGCGCGCCGGCCTTCCATCGCATCGTCGGCGAGAACCGTGACATCCGCCCAACAGCGTTCGCCGATTTTCTGCACCTCGCGCGCCGAAGGGGGCGAAGCCGCGGCCGCCACCTGGAGACAAGCCGTCAGGATGCAAACCAACGCAAAACCGGATCTCTCGAGCACTCTCATTTCTCCTGCCGTGTCGACGGCAAGAGATTACATGAGGCGCGGGATCGGCGAGGTCCGCGCGGCGCGCGGCCAGAACGGGCCGGCGCGGGCGGCCCGTCCCTGGGCCGCCCCGCGGCGGAAAACTACTTCAGCACGGCGACGATGCTGCGCGCGGTGAGCGTGTTGCGGTCGTCGTCGTAGTTGCCCGAGGCATTGAAGCCGACCATCGCGGTCGACCCGTCGAGGCTCGTGCCGAGCTCGGCGACGAAGTCGCTGAAGTCACGGAAGGCGTGCGACTCGCCGCGCAGCACGATGAGATACGCGGCCGGTCCATCCTGCGGCGGCACGATGCTCGGCGACGCCGGCAGCTGCGACAGGTTGAACACCCGCGGTCCCACCTGCAGCACGTGCACGCGGCCGATGGCCGGATTCGAGAGATCCAGCACCAGCGACGTGGGCTCCTGCGTGCTGAACGGCGCGGTGGTGCCCGTCGGGCTCCAGTTGATCGCCAGCGCGGCGGGCAGCCGCGGGAAGTCGATCAGCGTGCGTGCATCGAAATCCGGCGGCGCGGCGCCGAAGGGCGTCGGGAAGCCGATGAGCTTCGCGGCTTCGCCAGCCGTCAGCGTCGTGAGGTTCAGCGCACCCGTCAAGACTTCGTAGTTCGCGGGATCGGCGTCCTGCGCGGGCGTCGCGCCCGTGCCGGCGAAATCGAACGCGGACACGCGCCGTCCCGCGATCGAATCGAGTTGCAGCGTGAGCGCGCCGGGCCCGGACTGCTTCACGAAGCCATAGATCTTGGTCGGATTCATGCGCACGCGTCCCGCGGTCGCATCCAGCGTCCAGTCGCCCGACATCGCCGAGCTGTTCGCCGGAGTCGCGCTGCCGAAGGCCTCGATGGACTGGCCGACGGAAATGGCGCCGATGTCCACAACCTGGCCCGGAATCGTGCCGCCCTTGATGACCTTGGTGTTGGCGCCAAGAGTAACGCGCACGTTGCCGCGCGCGAATCGCGCGGCGTCGCCATTGCGGAGCACCGTGCCACCGCGCACCGTGAGCACGTCGCCGCTGCGCGCGATCACATCGCCGATCACCGTGTCGATACCCGCCCCCGGAACACTGGTGCCGGCGAATACCGTCGCTGCGTTGAACTCACGCGTGGCGGTGGTGAGCGTGCCAAAGGCAGCCGTGGCAGTGCCGGGACCGGCGGCCAACAAGGCATCGAGACCCGCGCCGCCCGTGTAGCTGGCGCCGTTGACTTCGAATGCGGTGTCGACGTCGGTGTGCACCGTCACCTGGCCGAACCGCATCGAGTGCATCGTAAAGGGCCGCACGTCGATCACGTAGGTTCCGGCGGCCCGGTCGACGCTGACCAGCGGTCCGCGCAGGCGTATGTCCTTCTGCTCCACGAATTCCAGCGAGGCCACCAGCGCCGGCGTGACCGTGACGGTGGCCGGAGCCGTGGTGAGATCGACCGCGTTCGTGGCGGCAAGATTGAAGTCCAGCGAAAACAACGACGGCCGGCCGGGCGACACCACGAGATGATGCCGATTGTCGAGTGTCACAGTGACGTCGACGATGCCCAGCGGATTGCCGCTGGCATCGACCGCGCGCGCCGCCACCGGCGCGCCGTTCTGCTCGACGCTGATGTCGGCGTTCGTGTAGTCGAGCCGCATCGTCGCGGCGACGTAGCTGCCGTTCGGGATCGTCGCCGCGGTCAGGAATTCGGTAAGCTCGACGTACTGCGCGAAGTCGACGCGCGTGGTTGCCGGCAGCGTCTCCACCAGCGTGCCGTTGGCGCGCTTGAGTGTGAGCGAAACCACGTCGACGCTGTAGCTCAGGAAATCGCCGTCGGCGTCCGTCAGGGTGATGAAGGTGGTGCCGCAATCCGTGCAATCCGAAACGGGAGCAGGCGGGTCGCTGGGCGGTGCCGGCGAGTTCATGCCGCCGCCGCCACCGCAGGCCGTGAGGATCAATGCGCACGTGAACAGGCCGAGACGCGAGAGGGCGTCGCGGAAACGGGTTATCTTGACCATATGAAACTCCCCGCTGAGATGTGGTACTGGGAGTGCCAACGCCCGATCATGGGCGCGGTTGACAAGAACGTGCACCGGTCGCCAGCTGGAGACAGGGCGCGCCTCTGACGCAGCGCACTAACTTCTTGAACATGACTTACGAGATCCGCCCGGCCCGCTTTCCGGAAGACCTGGAGACGGTGCGCATGCTGTTCCGCGAATATGCGGCCGGCATCGGCATCGACCTGGGATTCCAGGGTTTCGAAGAGGAACTCGCCTCGTTGCCGGGCAAGTACCAGCCACAGCCGGGACGCCTGCTGGTGGCCTGGCAGGGGCAGGTCGCGGCGGGGTGTGTTGCCCTGCGGCCGCTGGCACAGGGCGACTGCGAGATGAAACGCCTGTACGTCCGGCCGTCGGCGCGCGGCAGCGCGCTGGGACGCGCACTGGCGCAGCGGATCTGCGCCGAGGCGCGCGCGGCGGGTTACTCGCGCATCTGCCTCGACACGTTGGCGTCGATGTCGGCGGCGTTGCGGCTGTACGCCTCGCTGGGATTCCGCGACATCGAGCCCTACGTGTTCAATCCGCTGCCGGGCGCGCGATTTCTCGCGCTGCAGTTCAGGTGATCAATTGGCGCGCTCCCGCCACGCGCCAGAAGCCTTGTACCGCGCCGCCAGGCTGCGTCCCGGCAACTGGATCGACGTCTCGAGTTTCAGATCCGCGGCGGACGCGCCGAGCATCACCTTGTAGTTGCCCGGCGCGATGCGCCAGGTGTTGTCGGCCTCGCTGAACATCGCCAGCAGCCGCGGATCGACGCGCAACTCGACCAGCGCGACGGCATCCCGCTTCAAGTCGACTTTCCACCAGCCCGCGAGACGCTTCGGCGCTTCCCAGCCACCGGCCGCCGGCCCCACGTACACCTGCGGCACGTCCGCTCCCGCGAACACTCCCCTGTTCCTGACCTTGAACTGCACCACCAGGTCCTGGCCGTCGAGGCTGGCCTGCAGGTCGCTGTAGTCGAAGCGCGTGTAGGAGAGCCCGTGGCCGAATGGAAACAGCGGGGCCTGCTGGTGCGCGTCGAACCACTTGTAGCCGACCGTCGCGCCTTCGCTGTAGGTGGCCTTGCCGGTCTTGTTGCCCTGCGCGTCTGTCTCGGTCAGCTCGCGGCGCGCGAACTGGCTCTCGTCTCTCGGAAAACTGATCGGCAGGTGACCGGAAGGATTGACCCGCCCGAACAGCAGGTTGGCGATGGCCTCACCACCGCTGGTGCCGGGATACCAGGCCTGCAACACGCCCTGCACTTTCTCCAGCCAGGGCATGAACACCGCGCCGCCGGTTTCCAGGATCACGACGGTGCGCGGATTGGCAGCCGCGACGGCCGCAATCAGCGCGTCCTGGTCGTTCTCCAGCGCCAGCGGCGAGTCGAACGACTCGCCATTCCACTGCGTGGCGAATACCAGCGCGACGTCGCTCTGCGCGGCGAGTTCCGCCGCGGCCTGGCGATCTTCGCCGCTGGCAAACTCGACTCTCGCGCGCGGCGCCAGCGCCTGGATGGCGAGCAGCGGTGACGAGGGGTAGTACACGATGGGACCCGGCCATGACGTCGGATTGAGGCCCGGAACCGCGTTGCCGCCGATCGGATACACGAGCGAAGATCCGCCGCCCGCCAGCACGCCCTTGTCGGCGTGGCCGCCGATGACGGCGATGCGTTTCGTTTTCGGGCTCAGCGGCAGGATGCCGCGCTCGTTCCGCAGCAGCACCGCGCCGGCCTCGGCGCCGCGGCGGGAGATTTCCGCGTTGGCGGTGAAGTTGATGGGCGCGATCTTCACCGGATGGTCGATCACGCCCTTGGCGAACATGGTGCGCACGATCCGCTGCGCCATTTCCGTGAGGCGCGCATCGCTGACATCGCCGGCCTTCACGGCCTCGAGCAACGGCGCGCCGAAATACGGCTTGTCGTCGAAGGGATAACCCGACTGCTGGTCGAGACCGGAATTCGCGGCCTTCGCGGTGCTGTGGACCCCGCCCCAGTCGGACATCACGTAACCCTTCCAGCCCCAGTCGCGCCGCAGGACATCCTGCAATAGATAGGCGTTCTCGCAGACATGCTCGCCCCACACCTTGTTGTAGGAACACATCACCGAACCCGGATCGGCATATTCGATGGCGAACTCGAAGGCCAGCAGGTCGGACATGCGCGCCTGGGACTTGTCGATCTGCACGTCGATCGAATTGCGATCGGTCTCCTGGTCGTTGAGAGCGAAGTGTTTCACCGTGGAAATGATGAAATTCGATTCCACGCCGGCGATCTGCGCGCCGGCCATCACGCCGGCGAGCAGCGGGTCCTCGCCGGTGCACTCGAAGTTGCGGCCGTTGCGCGGCTCGCGGACCAGGTTGACACCGCCCGCCAGCATGACGTTGAAACCCGCGGCGCGCGCCTCGGCGCCGATCATCGCGCCGGCGCGCTTCGCGAGCTGCGGATCCCAGCTCGCGGCAGTCGCGAGGTTCGATGGCAGCGCGGTGCGCTCGCGTTTCCGCTTCGCACCGCTCTGCGTGGCGACGCCGATGCCCGCGTCGGCAATCCACTGCGGCGGTATGCCCAGCCGCGCGATTCCCGGCACGTAGCCGGCGGAGCCTTCGAGCGCCTCGGGCAGGGTGGTGAACTTTTTCCACGGCGCGTCGGTGCCGAAATAGCCGAG
>Ga0315910_10002889_pt1 | contig 14874 bp, 12 predicted proteins | sample EdamamesoilMG_FD_204470 | JGI IMG/M metagenome (GOLD analysis project Ga0315910, IMG submission 204470) | Garden soil microbial communities collected in Santa Monica, California, United States - Edamame soil | ecosystem: Environmental > Terrestrial > Soil > Garden | place: USA: California...
CGACGTCCTGCGCGTTGGGATCCTGCGCGAGGCTCTCGAGCTTGAGGTCGGCGAAGACGATCCGGTCGACCGAGACCGGCTCGCGGCGATCGGTGATGCGGTGGGCGAACTCCCGCGGGCCGAACTTCGAGACCACGCGCGGGGTGAACGGGCAGAACTCCTGGTAGAGATTGTAGGTGCGGCCGGGCTCGGCGATGTACTCGCCGCGATCGAGGCCGAGCACCTTGCCGTCATCAGTGACCAGATACAGCCGGCCGAGCTGCGCCACCGGCACGTGCTCGAGCACGCGGTAGATGCTCAGGTAGGACGAGCGTTTCGGCGTGCCGTCCTCATGCGGACGGCAGCGCGTCTCGATGTCCGTGAGCGGCAGATAATCGCTCGCGAAATCCGGGCTGACCTCGAAAAACGCCGCCTGGCCGCGGGAGCGCTTTTTCGAGCCGGTCGCATAATAGGCGCCGAATTGTTCGGGCGGGAGATGCGAGGCCACCAGTGCCTCGGGGATCAAGGACAGATACAGGTAGGTCTTCATACGGGGCGAACACGAGCGGAGCCGGATAAGGGAAACTTAACCGGCGTCTCCCATGATAAAGACACCCTGTCCAAGTGCTCCGCATTTCCTGCGGCGTTTCCGGCGCGCGTTGGCGAACATGCGCACGGAGCCGTTCGGCCGCGCAGGATGCGCGTCCCGCGTCGTCGCGGTCGCGAGGCGCGACCCGCGGAGCGACGACGTCAGCGACCCGCCGCGGGCGGGCTGCTGTGATCGCCGAGTCGATCGACGAGCCGTGTCGCCACCTGCACGGTCGCGACGATGCGATCGCCGAGCCGGTTGCGCAGGATGAAGTAGGCGAGCATGGCCGGGATGCCGATGATCAGGCCGGCGGCCGTCGTGATGAGCGCTTCGCCGATGTCGCCGGCGAGCAATTCAGGCCGGCCCATGCCGCCGGCGGAAATTGTCTGGAACGCGCCGATCATGCCGCTGACCGTGCCGAGCAGACCGATCATCGGCGCGATCGTCGCGACGACGTTGAGGTAGTTCACCCACTGGCCGATGGCGTTTTCCTCGTGTTCGAGACCCTCGGCGATGGCCTCCTCGACACGGGCCTTGTTGGCGTCGGGCAGGTCGGCGCGGGCGCGCTCGAGTCCGGCGTGCAGCACCCGCGCGAGCACCGTGCGATCGGCTCCGACGAGCGCGCGCGCCTGCGCGAGCGCGCGTGTGTCGAGGTGCTCGCCGAGCGGGCCGAGCAGGTGGTGCGGGATGAAGCGCGCCCGACGCGTCTCGCGCACGGCGTGGATGACGAGGGCGAAGACCGCGAGCGAGCACAGCCCGAGCGGCCACATCGCCCAGCCGCCCAGGACGATCAGGCCCCACAGGGTGACCCCGTCGGTGTCGGCGGCGTGTGCCGGAGTCGTGGATACTGCGAGGGCGAGCAGGATGAGGACGGAGGGACGCATGGCGGGTCGGGGATTCAGGGCGGGGTGGGGGTCTTGCGGATGGCGTCGAGGGAGCGGGTCGCACCCCCGGGCGCTTCCGGCGCGGGCGCGCGGGCGGGCGTGCTGAAGACCTCGTCGGACGGCGCGGCGAGCCCGCGGGCCGCCATCTCGGCGCGCAGGACCGCCGCGTGCGCCGCGTCGCCCTGGGCCTCGGCCGCGGCGATGGCCAGCGCGTAGCAGCGATCGAGGTCGCGCGCGCCGGCGTGGCCGGCAAACGTCACGGGCTGAAGCGCGAGCCAGCGGGCGCGCTCGTAGTCGGCGTCCTCATACGCAAGCCGGGCGAGCACGCGCCAGCCGAGGGCCGACGGCCCGGCCGGATCGGCGAGGACGCACCAGCGTTCGGCGAGCGGGCGCACGTCGTCGGCCGTGCCGGAGCGCAGCGCGAGTTCCAGTTCCGCCTCCAGCAACGCGAGGCGTTTCTCCGCCGCATCAGCGAGTGGCGCCATGGCGCGAAGGATCGCACGTACGGCGTGCGGATCGGTCGCCGCGCCGGCGTGGGCTGCGAGTGTCCAGAGCACCTGCTGCCGCGTGGCGTCGAGCACCGGGAGGTAGCGCACGCGCTGGCGCCCCAGGGCCTCGAGCCGCGGCAGGGCTTCGTCGAGGTCGCCGCGCTCGAGCAGCTCGAGCGCCTCGGCCTCGAGTTCCGCGCCGGGCAGCGTGAGCCTCGCCATCTCGGCCGGTGCGAAGGAGTAGCCGACCTCGCCCCCGTCGGTCGCGAGACGCAGGTGCAGGCGCCCGTCGCGAAACCCATCGAGCAGGCCGCGCACGGTGCGGCCGGATGCGGGCACGACCTCCGCGGGCTCGCGCGCGAGCAGACGGTCGAGATCGGCGGCCGACGGAGCCGCATGCGCGACGACTCCGACCCCGAGGAGCAGGACGAGAACGAAACCGGCAAGGCGGCTGGAGGCGTGCCGTGTCATGCGTCGGCGGGTGGTGGGGTCGCCCCGGGCAGGCGCTCCTCGACCTCGGCGAGCGCGCGACGCGCCTGCTCGCGCTGCCTCGCGTCGCCGATGTCGCCGAGGTCGAGCATCTCGCGATAGGTGGCCGCGGCGGCCGGGAGATCGCCGAGCTGCTCGAAGAGCGGGGCGCTTTCGAGATACGCATCCGCCGCGAGATCGGCCTGCGCGCGGTAGAGGGTGTAGATACGTTGGTAGTAGGCGATCGCGCGCGCCGCGTCGCCCTCCACCCGCGCGCATCGCGCGAGGCCGGCGAGCGCCTCTGCATGTGCCCGGCCGCGGGCGGACTTCAGCGCGAGAAGTTCCTCGTAGCGGCGAGCAGCCTCGTCGTGGCGGCCCGATTGTTCGAGTACGTCGCCGGCGAGCAGGGCGATGCGGGGCGCGAGCGGATGCGTCGGCGTCTCGGTGTCGAAGCGTGCGATCCAGGCGAGCGCCGCGTCGAGGCGTCGTTCGCGCGCCGCCTCGGCGGCGAGGCCGTGAAAGGCCGCGGCCCGCTCCGGGCTGCGGGGATGGTCCGTGAGGAGGCGCTGGAAATGGTCCGCGGCCTCGGCCGAGCCGATTGACTGTAGCGTGTCGCCCACCCGCGCCAGGCCCGCGGCGTCGAGGGACGCGGGCGGCGTGCTCCCTGCGAGCTCGAGCACGAGCAGCTCGGCTTGCGCGGGTTCCCTGCGCGCGAGATGCAGGTCCGCGAGCGCGATCGTGAGCCGCGCGTGCCAGGTCGGGCGCGACGCGACCTGGGCCCGCATGCGTTCCTCCCGCAGCCAGCCCTCGTAGTCACCGTCGACGATGTCTCGAAACTCCGGCGCGACGCCGATCGGCTGCGTCCCGGCCCGCGCGAGCCGGCGCGACAGGCGTTGCAGCGCCGTGAGCGTCGCGGCCACCTCGCCGGCCGCGGGATCATCGCCGAAGCGGGCGAGCGCCTCGGCGTAGACGGGCAGCGCCGCCTCGGGATGGCCACGCTGCTCCTCGGCCCAGCCAAGATGGTGGAGCGCTTCGCTCACGCGCGGCAACCCGGAGGCGCCCGCCGTGCGCGCGTAGGTGGCGAAGTGCGCGACCATCTCGTCGTGCCGGCCCTGCGCGCGGAGGATTTTTCCGACCTGGAAGGTGGCATGCACGTAGGCTCCGCCCGCCTCGACGGGCACCTCGCCGAAGCGCCGTCGCGCCTCGTCGAGTTCCCCCGCGCCCATGAGGATGTCGCCGAGCAGGACGAGGGCCTCGGCGTGGCGCGCGTGCATCCGGTACGTGGAGACGAAGTGCTCCATCGCGTCGCGGGCGCGCGCCAGCTCGCGCATGGCGTAAAGCGTGGCCGCGCGACGGTAGAGGATCTCGGGAAGCAGCGGGTCGTCGGGATGCGCGGTGGCGAGCGCGTCGAACACCTCCAGCGCCGGTCCGTACTCGCGGGCAAAGTGGTGCGTGAGCCCGACCCATATCCCCGCCTGCACGGCCAGCGGTCCGCCGGGCGCCGCCGCCACGCACGCCGCGAAGTCCGCGCGCGCGGCCGCGTGATCGCCGCGCATCGTGCGCACCCACCCGCGGGTGAAGCGCGAGCGCAGCGCGGCCGGGTGGTCCGGGAAACGCGCGAGGATCTCCGTGAGCACGGGTTCGGCGGCGGCGAAATCCTGCTTCTCCAGGTGCGCGCGCGAGACGAGGAACCACGCCTCGGCCGCGAGTTCGGAATTTGGATACGCATCGACGAAGGCCCGCGCGACGACGAGGCTGTCGTCCCAGCGCCCGAGTTCCGTCGCGGCGAGGATCCAGCGGTAGTGCCCGTCGCGCCGCACCTCCGCGGTCGCATCCGGCGCCGTCGCCACGCTCTCGAGGCACAGCCACGCCTCGCGGGCGCGCCGCGCCACGAGCATGGTCTGGCCGAGCCGCAGGCGCAGCGGCCATGAATAGTCCTCGGCCGCCTCGAGGGCGGCGAGTTGTCCGCGCACGCGCTCGAGGCGCGCGCGGTGGAAGTCGACCCAGAACAACCCGGAGTCGCCCGCGGCCGCGGCGGCGGGCGCACGTTCGGCAAAGAGCTGCTCAAATGCCGCGAGGCGCGCGCGTTGAGCGGCGACGAGGTGGCGTTTGGGCGAGACGAGCCGGTAGGCGCGCACCGCGTCCTCGGCCCGGCCGGCGGCGAGCAGGCGATCGGCCGCCTCCACGGCTGTCATCGCGAGGATCCCGATCTCCGGCATTGTCGTGACCGACCACGGGGCGCCGAGCAGCAGGTCGGCGGCGAGCGCGTCGCGCCCGAGGGCGACGGCTCGCTCGCAGGCACGCAGTCGAGCCTGCACGCGCAGGGTCTCGGCCACGGTCTCGTCGCCGATCACCCTGTGGAGCAGGGCAAAGGCTTCGTCCGCGCGGTCGCGCGCGAAGAGGATCTCGGCCCGGCTCAGCCGCGCGAGGATCGCGAGCGCCGTGCCCGGATGCTCGGCTTCGTAGGTCTCAAAGTGGGCGAGGGCTTCGTCGGGGCGATCGGCCTGGTCGCAGGCGAGGGCGAGAGCGAAGAGCGCGAATCCCCGCTGCCCGGTCTCCTCCGGGTAGCGCTGGATGAATTCCGCGAGATCCTCGATGGCCGTCCCGGCGCGGCCGGCGCGCAGGGCGGCAAATCCCCGGAGCGGCAGGAGCCGGCGCGGAAGCGTGCCGGATTGCCAGGCCGGCTCGGTGCCGAAGTGCGTTTCGACGCTGCCGAAGGCGTCGGCCGCTCCAGCAAAGTCGCCCGCGGCGAAGGCCTGGGTGCCGCGCTGGAGGAGCGACGGGAGCGTCTCGGTGGAGACGGTCGGTGGGGTGGCCGGCGGTGTTTTCCGTGCCGGACCGGCCGGAGCGGCGGTGGCCGCGGTGGCAGGGAGGCAGCACGCCGCCAACAGACAGGCCAGGTGACGGCGTGCGCGGACGTGTCGGATGCGGGTCGGCATCGGAAGCGGACCGAGGGGGCGGAGGGGATCGGAATGGACCGTGGTCGGGGCGGAGAGATTCGAACTCTCGACCTCCTGCTCCCAAAGCAGGCGCTCTACCAGGCTAAGCTACACCCCGGGACGCGCGGTCAGGTGCTCAGGCGATGCCTCGTCTCAAGGGGTGTCAACGCAAACCTCCCCCGGAGTCTCCTCGAAACACGTCGGTGCCGACGGTGTCATCGGACGTGCGGCCGACCAGATGCCACTTGTGTATCTCCTTGCTTATCGGGGACGAAGCGGCTACCGAGGTCGTCCTAGATTTCTCAATTCATGGATACTCCTTCTTCGCCGAAAAGCGGTTCCTACCTCGGGATCGTCGTTGGTATTCTCGCTGTAGTCGCCGTGGTGCTCGCGGCCGTCGCGCTTTCCAAGGCCTCTGCACTCAGCAAGGTGCAAAAGGATGTCGCCGACATGGCCCTCCGGGTCGATCAGGTGGAAGCGTCCACGAAGCGCGTGAGTGACGATGCCTCGAAAAACCTCGCCAACCTGCGCGCGACCCTCGAGCGCAACTTCGAGCAGATCAGCACCGAGTTCGCCAATCTCCGCACCCAGATCAACAAGGTCACGCTCGACACCAAGGAGATGATGGACCGCGCCGCGGCCGGTCCGGCCCCCAAGCCCGCCGCCAATGGTGGTGGCTCCGGCGGCCCGACGGTCGCTCCCGGCACGCTCGCCGAGGACGGCACCTACGTGATCAAGGGCGGCGACACGCTCGGCAAGGTGGCCTCGCAGTTCGGCGTCTCCCTCGCCGATCTCCAGGCGGCGAACCCGGGTGTCGACTCGCGCAAGCTGCGCGTCGGCCAGAAGATCGTCATCCCGAAGCCATAACCCGATCGGAGGGGCGGGTCGGTTCGCCGCTGGCGCCCCCGGTCCCTCGCGATGGACGCATCCCTGCCTTCCGGCCCGCACGCGGGCGGATCTCCGGCTCGCTGGAACAAGCTCTCCAGCGAGCTTCTTGTCGATTGCCGCGTCTTTCGCGTGAACCGCGAACGCTGGCACCATCCCGTGCGCGACACGCAGGGCGACTTCGTGGCGATGGATGCACCCGACTGGGTGCTGGTCGTGGCCGTGACCACGGACGGCGAGATGGTCATGGTGCGGCAGTTCCGCTTCGGATCGTCGGACCTCTCGCTCGAGGTGCCCGGCGGCGTGGCCGATCCGGGCGAGCACGATCCGGTTGCGACGGCGCGCCGCGAGCTGCTCGAGGAGACCGGCTACACCGGCGGCGAGGCCTGGCTCGCGGGCACGGTGTTTCCCAATCCCGCGCTCCAGCGCAACCGCTGCCATTTCGTCATCATCGACGGGGTCCATCCCACCGGCACGCGCAAGTTCGACGAGCACGAGGACATCACCATGGAAACCCTGCCGGTCGCGCGCGTCCTCGAACTGGCGCGCACCGGGCAGGTCACGCACGCGCTGGCCCTCACCGCCCTGTTTTTCTTCGAGGGCGAGTGGCGGCGGCGTGGCCGGCTCGTTTGACAGCCCGGCTGTCGGCCGTTTCTTCCGGCTTCCCGTGCCCGTGTCCGCCGACTCAACAGCCCAAGCACCCGTGATCGTCCGCAAGCAATTCGCCAACTCCGGCCTCGATTTCGAGGGCTCGCCCGACGTGGCGATCCCGCCGCCGCTCGATGCCGAGGTGCGTGCGATCTACCGGCGCAGCCCGCTCTACGGGCGGCGGCGTCCGATCCACGACGAGGCGCTGCGCTGGAGCTGCTACGACGAGATCCCGCTGCTCACCAAACAGCAGATCGTCGACGAGGGGCACTGCGCGTTCTTCGACGACTGCGAGCAGGTCGATCGCGGGATCCTGGCCAACGACTTCGAGCGCGAGACCACCTCGGGCACCACGACCGCGCCGATGACCGTGATCATGGAGCGCGGCTGGTGGGACGAGCAGACGCGCCGCGCCTACCGCGCCCACCCGGTGCTGCGCGAGTTCGCCGACCGCCCTTACCGCAAGGCCGTGCTCGCGCCGGTCAACTGCTCGAGCAACCTCTGCCCGTACGAGGATTTTCCGTATCCAAACCGCTACTTCAGCGGCACGGTCTACCTGAATCTCTCCAGCGATCCGTTCTGCTTCTCCGACGGCGAGTGGGACCGCATCCTCCTCGAGATCCAGGCGACCAAGCCCGAGGTCATCGAGGGCGAGCCGATCTACCTCTCGCTCCTCGCGCGCGCCGCGCGGCAGCGCCACGTGAGCGTGCCGAGCCTGCGCGCGATCATCCTGACGTACGGCAAGGCCAGCCTCGTGCACAGCCGCCGCATCGCCGAGGCGTTCCCCGTGCCGCAGGTCGACCTCTACGGCTCGACCGAGGCCGGTTACCTCTTCGTGGGCGACGCCTTCGCCGACGACTCCCGCGTGATCGAGGCCAATGCCTTCATCGAGCTCGAGCCGCTCGTGCGCGAGGGTGCGCCCGTGCCCGACGTCTACCGCGTGATCGTGACGACCCGCGACCGCGAGGCCATGCCTCTCCTGCGCTACGTCTCCGGCGACGCCGTGATGAAGACGGCGACGGGCTTTCGTGTGCTCGGCCGCGAGCGCGACCTGTGCTGGCGCGCCGACGGCCGCCTGCTCACCCCGCTCGACATCGATCGCGCCCTGCCGCTCGAGTTTCCCTTTTGGCACTACTGCCTGCGCCAGGTCTCGGCCGATCGGTGGAATTTCGACTACGTCGCCGACCATGCCGCGCCGCACGGTCTCGCCGAAAAACTCGCCGCCGCCATCGGCGACGGCTCGCGCGTGAATCTCTTCCGCAAACGCCTGCTGCCGCCCGCGCCGAGCGGCAAGTTCGCGCTGCTCAAGCCGCTCGCGCGCGCCTGACGCGCGTCGCGTTCACGGGCGCAGCGAACGTGCGACCACGGCTCCCGTGGCCGCGTCGACGATCACCGCGACCGGTTCGGGCAGGCGACCCTCCGGCGCCGGGAATCGTCCGACCATGATGGTGTGGCGCGCATCGGGCAGGACCTGATCGAGGTCGCGCAGGCCGGTGTCGACCGACCACGCCACCGCGCCCTGGGCATCCACGCGGGCGACCGAGATGCGCGGTTCGAGGGTCGAACCCGTGCGGTGGCAGACGAGCACCGCCGTCGGCTCGCCGAGCACAAGCGGCCCGGCCCCCGGTGCGCGGCGCAGCAGCGTGCCGCCGGTGAAGCTCGCTTCACCGACCGGCTCGAGCGCGACGATCCGCAGGCGCGTGCCGAGGGGCTCGACCTGCAGGCGATGCAGCTGGCGCGGTTCGCGCGAGCGTTCCGCCGGGAGGTCGTGCGCAATCGTGGAGCCGACGCGAAACGACGACTCACGCTCCTTCGCCGAGAGCGCGACGAGCCAGGTGCCGGTGGCGATCGGGCCGCCCTGGCAGAGGTGCGTGTGCACGTCTGGCGCCGGATCCTGCCAGGTGATGCGCGGTGGTGTCTCGTCCTCCCGCGCGCGCAGCGTGTCGGGATCGATCGTGTAGGAGCGCTGGCGATCGGCTGACATCAGGTGCAGGCGATCGGCGAAGTGAAAACGCGCCGAGGTCCAGATCTCGCCGAGACCCGGATTCGCCGCGCGCAGGTCCGCGAGTGTGATCACGCGCGAGGTGCGCAGGTCGAGGGCCTTGAGCTCGGGCACGAACATCCACAGCAGCGGGCCGTCGGTCCCGAGGAGTTTCGTGCCCGGGTGAAAGGCGTTGCTCCGCAGGCTGCGGGCGAGCGCGATCATGCGCGGTTTCGCGTCGCTGAAGAGCGGCGTAATCATCACGTCGATACGAAAGCGGTCGCGTTCGGGGTTGCGATGCAGGCTCGGGATGTAGCGCTCCTGCGTGCTCACGAGCGTGGCGAGGGAGTCGCCGACGCGCACGGAGGCGCCGAAGGGCGCGCCGAGGGTCCGCACCTGGACGAGGCGGACGACACCGAAGCCGATCACGGCCAGGACGAGGACGAGGAGGGCGACAATCATGCGAATCGAGCGCAGGCGGGTGAGGAAGGTGGATCCGGAGAGGTGGCTGGAGGGATGTTCGCCGCGCAGTTCACGCAGGATGGATCGCCAGGCATCGGGTTCCGACTGGCGCTGTGCTCCCCGTCCGGGCGACACCATCCACGCGTAGCGCTTCCAGAGCGCCTCGAGAAACGCGGTCTCATCGGTGTATTCCCGCCGCGAGCTCCACTCGCCGTATTCCTCGATGACGAACCGGTCGCGCACCCAGTCGATGTTTGTGCCACCTTCCTTGTGCGCCTGGCGGATGTGCCGGCCGGCGCGCAGGGCGGCGAGGATATCGCGCTGCACCGCGGCGATCACGTCGCGGTCGGCGGGGGAAGGGGACGCAGGAGGGGAGGTGAAGGCGTTCACGGGCGGGTGGTGGATGTCCGGGAGGCGTGCCGGTCGAGCCAGGCGTCGAGCATGCCGCGGGCGTTCAGGGGGATGTTGGCGGTTTCCTTGGCGTCGATCACGCGGCGCAACTCGCGCAGGGCCGGTGCGAAGTCCACACCGCAGCCGGCGAATCGGTCGGCCGTCGTGATCATCCGGCGCGTGCGCGGGTCGAAGTCGTCCGCGCGGAAGTGTGTGCTGCGTGCGATCTCGTCGTCGATCACGCGCGTCATCTGGCCAATGCCGTCGAGCACGGCGGGGGCGAGCGCGTCCCGCTCCCCGGCGGAGATGTCGACGGCGGCGAGGTAGCGGAAGGCCGCATCCGCGCGCCAGCTGCGCAGGACCGAAGCGGTGCCCTCGCGCAGGTTCGGATGTGCGCCGAGCTTGGCCATCACGACCGCGTGGATCTCCGGGTTGGAGTGGCCGGAGGCATCGAGCAGTTCGGCGAGATCGGCCTGCGGGTCGAGCGTCTTGAGTCGCTCGAGCATCGTGCGCTCGGCCCGGGCGTAGAACTCCGCCTCCTCGTTCACGCGCGCGATCTGGCTCTGCTGGGCGCGGACAAACCATTCGCCCAGCAGGCCGACGCCGTGCAGCAGGCTGGCTCCGACGAGGATGGCGAAGGGAAGCCGGTAGGCGGCGGGCGGGATCGAGGGGGCGAGCGCCGTGTTCAACGTGAAGAGCAGAAACGCGATCGTGACCAACGGCAGCGCGAGATCGGCCCAGGCAAGAAACGGACGCGAGACCACCGGGAGCTGGGAGACCTCCTCGACGCGACCGAGCACGCTGAAAAGCGAGGTCGCGAGCAGGGCGAGGCCGGCGAGGACGACGAGCGCGTGTTGACCCCCGCGCCTGACCGGCAGCCAGTCGAGTCCGCCGCGCGCCGTCGCGACCGAGAGCGCGACGGTGAGCAGAATCCAGAGAGGAAGAAACACGAAGATCGCGCCCCAGATCGCGCCGCCATCGTTGCGTGTGGCGCGTCGCGCCGCGCCGAGCAGGAGCTGCAGTGGGAGCAGGTAGATGAACGAGGCGAGGCCGAGGAGAATGTTGCCGAAGATCTGCACGATGAAGTGGGTCGGGGCCGGTCAGTTGCTCTCGCGGATGAAGGCCCGGTCAAATGCCGCGGGCAGCGGGGCGAAATCGACGCCCGTGGCGTCAAACTTCGAGACGACCATCGGATACGTCTTCCGACCCCAGGCACGCTGCTGGCGCAGCCAGTCCTTGGGGAAAAAGTTCAGGCGCTCGTGAATCTGCTCCCCGTAGCTGAGCATCACGGCGTGCAGCGGGCGGGCGAGTTCGCGACGCTCCTCCGCGGAGAGGTCGGTGGTCGCGATGAAGGTGATCGCCGTCGTCGGGTCGGACTTTCGGAGTTCCTCGATGAGTCGCGACATCAGACCGGGGTGGGTGCGGAGGCGCTGCGTGGAGCTGGCGCGGATCTCCGGCGAGCTGCCGTGCGCGGCCTGATGGAGGAGCGAGAAAAATTCGAGCTCGGGATCCTGCGTGGGGATCCTCGCGAGGATCTCCGCCTCCACCTGGCTGGAGTTCCCCGCCGTGTGGGCGATCTGCGCGACCGTGCCCGCGGTCCGCCGCGCGGCCCCGATGCCCACGTAGAGCAGGCCTCCGGCGAGGCTGAGGCAGCCGAGGACCAGCCACGGTATCCGGACTGCACCGACAGGAAACCGCCCGGCCAGGCCGGGGTTGAGCACCAGCGCCACGAGCGCGAGGGTGAGCAGCGGTACGAGATGGACCGGGAGGCCGAGCGTGAGGCGCGTGCCCCAGCTGGTGCGAAAGTGCGCGGTGAAGCTCACGAAGGTCGCCACCGCGAGCGCGAGGGTAGCAGCGATGATCAGGGCATGCTGCAGCCCGCGGCGAAGGGGCAACCCGTCGAATCCGCCCTGCGCGGTGGCGAGAATCATGCCGACGAGGAGCAACAGCCACATCGGTCCGAGGACGAGGATCCCGGCGATGGCGCCGCCGCCGTCGTCGCGCTTGCGGGCGACCTCGAGCAGCAGGTGCTGGAGCGGGAACAGGTAGAGGATCCCGGCGAGGGAGAGGCAGAGATTGCCGACGGTCTGCATGGTGCGAGTGGAGATCAGCGAGGGTGGTCTGGCTGGGGCAGGGGAAGCGCGTGCGTGTGCTGCGGCGGCTCAGCCGGGGTAGCCGACCCAAAGCGTGTGATAGGCGAACAGGCAGGCGACGGTCGCGACCACGCCGAGAAACCGCGGCGTGCGGCGGAGCAGAAGTGTCGCGGTGAGGCCGACGCCAAGAAAGAGCGTCGTGAGCACGGTCGCGCCGAATCTCGCCCAACTGGTCTCCGCGCCGAGCCCATGCGCGGTCAGCGCCAGTGACACCGCGAGCACCAGGCTGATCGCACCTGCGATGGCCAGCACCTGGGTCACGAGGCGCCCGATCGACCCGACGAACAAGGCGAGCGAACCCAGCAGCCAGGTGATCCCGCCGAGCAGGATGATCACGACGTCGGAGTGACGCGTGGCCCCGGCGGTCGCCGGCCGGTTCGAAACGACGATACTGGTGTGCACCACGCCGGCGAGGCCGAGACCGGCGAGCGCGAAGAAGGCGAACAGCGCGGCCAACGCCTGAAACGCGATGACGAGGTGGGGGATCGAGAGAAGCGGCATGAGCTGCGGTGTGCTGGAGTTCACGGGAGCGTCTCGAGCCTAGCAGCTGCGCGCGCCGGCCACCATCGGACCTCGGTCGGAGCGGGCCGGCGCGCGGTGCGCCGGCCCTCCGACTTTGGGCGGATTTCGCGGGCCGCGATCCGCGCTGATCGGCGCGATGCCCGGGTGCGCGCTGACCGCGTCGTGAATAAGGGTCGCTTCGCTGCGTGTGGTGGTGCGCTTATAGGCGGGCGTTTGGTTTTGACCGTGTTTAGCGTTTCTTTTCCCCTCCCGCTCTCCGCCGGGGGCGACGTCCAGGCAGCCTTCCACCAAATCGCGGCTCCCATTAGCAACTGCTCATCTCTCATGAACCTCGCCACCGCGCTGTTCACTTCCTCGATCGGCCGAAAGATCCTCATGGCCGTCACCGGGCTCGTCCTCCTCGGGTTCGTGACCGGTCATCTCATCGGCAATCTGCACATCTTCGGGCATCCCGATGAGATCAACGGCTACGCCGCGTTTCTCCAGGGCCTCGGGCCGGTGCTGTGGCTCGTGCGCGGCACGCTCCTCGTCTGCCTTGTCCTGCATGTCTGGGCCGCGGTGGCCCTCACGCTCGAGAACAAGAAGGCCCGGCCGGCGGACTACGGCTTCAAGCACACGATCCAGGCCACGCTCGCTTCGCGCACGATGCGCATGACCGGCTTCGTGGTGCTGGCCTTCGTGATCTATCACCTGCTCCACTTCACGATCGGCACAAGCAGCGCGTTCTTCCAGGGCGAGACCTACAAGTCCGCCCTCGACCACTACGTGATGCAGCACGACTTTCACTTCGTCGGCCTGCTCCTGGTGAAGCAGGGCGAGACGGTGCACAACGTCTACGACATGGTCGTGCTCGGCTTTCAGAGCCCGCTCGTCTCGGGCTTCTACATCCTCGCGACCGGGCTGCTCGCCTTTCACCTCTGGCACGGCATCGAGAGCATGTGCCAGACGCTCGGCCTGAAGACCAGCACCTGGGGCCGGGGCCTGCGCGCGCTCAGCCGCGCTTTCTGCATCCTCTACTTCCTCGGCAACCTCGCCATCCCCGGCTCCATCCTCGCCGGCTACGTCAAACCCTCGAGCGAAGCGCCCGCCGCCTCGGCCGCCCACACGCACTGATTTTGTTCGGTCAACCTTCCCGCCGCTCCGCATCATGAAACTGGACGCCAAGATCCCTTCCGGCCCGCTCGCCCAGAAGTGGGACCGCTACATCGCGGAAAGCAAACTCGTCGCCCCGAACAACCGGCGCAAATACGAGGTCATCGTCGTCGGCGCCGGCCTCGCCGGTGCCTCCGCCGCCGCCACGCTCGGCGAGCTCGGCTACAAGGTGAAGTGCTTCGTCTACCACGACAGCCCGCGCCGTGCCCACTCCATCGCCGCCCAGGGCGGCATCAACGCCGCGAAAAACTACCAGAACGACGGCGACAGCGTCTGGCGCCTCTTCTATGACACGATCAAGGGCGGCGACTTCCGCGCCCGTGAGGCCAACGTCCACCGCCTCGCGCAGGTGAGCGTGAAGATCATCGACCAGTGCGTCGCGCAGGGCGTGCCCTTCGCCCGCGAATACGGCGGCCTGCTCGCCAACCGCTCCTTCGGCGGCGCGCAGGTCTCGCGCACCTTCTACGCCCGCGGCCAGACTGGTCAGCAGCTCCTGCTCGGCGCCTACTCCGCGCTTTCGAAGGAGATCGGCAACGGGACGGTGCAGATGCACACGCATAGCGAGGTGCTCGACATCGTCCTGATCGACGGCGCAGCCAAGGGCATCATCGTGCGCAACCTTCAGACCGGCGCGATCACCCGGCACGCCGCCGACGCCGTCGTGCTCGCCACCGGTGGCTACGGCAACGTCTTCAACCTCTCCACCTACGCCCGCCAGTCCAACGCCACCGCCGCGTGGCGCGCCTACAAGCGCGGCGCCGGCTTCGGCAACCCGTGCTACACGCAGATCCACCCGACCTGCATCCCGGTGAGCGGCGACTACCAGTCGAAACTCACGCTCATGTCGGAGTCGCTGCGCAATGACGGCCGCATCTGGGTCCCGAAGAAGAAGGAGGACTGCAAGAAGGACCCCGCCTCCATCCCGGAGGAGGACCGCGACTACTACCTCGAGCGCAAGTACCCGGGCTTCGGCAACCTCGCCCCGCGCGACATCTCCTCGCGCGCGGCCAAGCAGGTCTGCGACGAGGGCCGCGGCATCGGCGACACTGGGCTGGGCGTGTATCTGGATTTTGCCGACGCGGTGAAGCGCATCGGCGAGGCCGGCGTGCGCGAGCGCTACGGCAACCTCTTCGACATCTACCACGAGATCACGGCCGAGAACGCCTACCGGACGCCGATGCGCATCTTCCCCGCCGTGCACTACACGATGGGCGGCCTGTGGGTTGACTACAACCTGATGTCCAACGTCCCCGGGCTCTTCGTCCTGGGCGAGGCCAACTTCTCCGACCACGGCGCCAACCGCCTCGGCGCCTCCGCCCTCATGCAGGGCCTGG
>Ga0315910_10002890_pt1 | contig 14874 bp, 14 predicted proteins | sample EdamamesoilMG_FD_204470 | JGI IMG/M metagenome (GOLD analysis project Ga0315910, IMG submission 204470) | Garden soil microbial communities collected in Santa Monica, California, United States - Edamame soil | ecosystem: Environmental > Terrestrial > Soil > Garden | place: USA: California...
TGGGCAGTGAAGCGCGCTATGCGGGCGTGGAAGCCTTCCCAGTGCCGCTGCCGGGTGTGAGTTGTTGATGAGCGGCCATTTGCCAGTCGCCAGTGGCCCTGTGTAGCGAACTACCATGCGCATCGTAGCCGCCGTCCTGTTGGTACTTATGCTAACCCTGCAGTATCGTTTGTGGGTCAGCGATAGCGGCATGCGTGAAGTGTGGCGACTGAAAGACGAAGTTGCCGCGCAGCAGGGCGAGAACGAACAATTGCAACAGCGCAACCGCACGCTCGCTGCAGAAGTGCAAGATCTAAAAAAGGGAAAGGTTGCCATTGAAGAACGCGCCCGCACTGATCTGGGTATGGTCGGTAACAGCGAGACGTTTTACCAAGTAATGCCCGACAAGACAGTGGCAACCGCCCCGGCCGCGCAATCCCAGCGCTGATTGGAATGCCGCGTTCCGCGCCGACTTTCTGGGCTGTCGTTCCCGCCGCGGGCGTGGGGCGTCGAATGACGTCCGCGACACCGAAACAGTACTTGCCGCTCGCAGGCCGCACCGTCATCGAGTGGTCGCTGCAGTCGCTTTTGAACTGCGCCAGCATTGAGCGCGTCATGGTGGCGCTTACGCCGGGAGATACGCGTTGGCCGGGCCTAACGTGCGCTGCCAATTCACGCATTCGAACTGTCGTTGGCGGCGATGAGCGTTCGGCGTCGGTGCTGAATGGGTTGAATGCGTTGTCGGGCGAGGCGGAGGCGGGCGATTGGGTGTTGGTGCATGACGCGGCACGGCCGTGTCTCGCTCATGAAGATGTGTTGCGTCTACTGGATGAGCTGTCGAACGACGCTGTCGGCGGATTATTGGCGGTCCCGGTTGCCGATACCTTGAAGCTAGCCGACCAGAGCCAACGAATTTCGAAGACCGTACCGCGCGATAGCCTGTGGCGCGCGCTGACGCCGCAGATGTTTCGTTACGGCGAGCTGCGAAGAGCGCTGACGAACGCGGCGGAGAGAAATATCAATGTGACCGATGAGGCATCGGCTATCGAGCAACTGGGCCTGAAGCCGCGGTTGATTCACGGCCGAAGCGACAATATCAAAATTACCGTGCCCGACGATTTACCGGCGGCCGAGCGGATCTTGCGCTCGCGTGCTTCATAAGGCGTAGTTATGACGATGCGAATTGGCCAAGGTTACGACGTACATGCTTTCGGGCCCGGCGATCATGTCACCCTCGGCGGTGTCAGTATTCCGCATACGCAAGGCATTAAGGCGCATTCGGATGGCGATGTATTGTTACACGCGCTTTGCGACGCGTTGCTCGGTGCTGCCGGTCTGGGCGATATCGGTATGCACTTTCCGGACACGGATCCGAAGTGGCGCGGCGCAGACAGCCGTCTGTTCTTGCGTCATGCACATTCTCTGTTAAAGGAACGCGGCTGGCGTGTGGTGAATGTCGACACCACTGTATTGGCGGAAGCACCGCGGTTGGGAAAGCATCGCGCGGCCATGCGGGAGAATATCGCCGCCGATCTGCAGCTCGATGCGAGCTATGTCAACGTTAAAGCCACGACGACCGAAGGTTTGGGTTACATCGGGCGGCGCGAAGGTTTAGCGTGTCAGGCGGTAGTGTTGATAGAGCAGGCGTGACGCGTGAATCGTGAAAGGTGACACGCAGAGTCGAAGCCCGTCTGACGGATCACGCTGCACGGTTCACGCATCACGAACGGTAAGAAGTTGGTGTTAACGTTCGATTCCCTTGCTTTCGCCCACGGCGGCCCTCTTGCCACCGGCTGCATTCGCGCCACACCCGACGATTTTATCGTACGCGAACACTTGGGCTTCGACGCCACGGGCGAAGGCGAACATATTCTGCTGATCGTGCGTAAGCGCGGTGCCAATACCAAGTGGGTAGCCAAGCAAATTGCCGCACGTGCGAATGTGCGCGTCCGTGAAGTGGGCTTTGCAGGGTTGAAGGACCGTCATGCGCTGACGGAGCAGGCATTTACCGTCACCGACAGAGTAAATACTCCCGCATCGTGGCTGGATTTTCGCGGTGAAGGGTTTGAAGTAATTGGCGCTGCGCGCCAGCGGCGCAAGTTGCGGCGAGGCGCGCATCGCGCCAACGACTTCGAGCTCAAGGTGCGAGAGTTCAATTGCGATCCCGTTGCGTTGAACGATCGCTTGCAGCGCATTGCGTTACAGGGTGTGCCGAACTACTTCGGCGGGCAACGCTTCGGCCGCAACGATAGCAATCTTCTTGCCGCCGAACGCTGGATGCAAAGCGGCATTCCGCCGAACGATCGCGATCAGCGTAGCTTCGCGCTGTCGGCTGCGCGCTCGTCATTGTTTAACGCCGTGCTCTCGGCGCGGGTCCAAGCGAACAACTGGAATCATCTGTTGCAGGGTGAGGTGGTCAATCTAGACGGCACCGGCAGCGTATTCGTAAGCCAAGTCATCGATGCGGAGTTGATCGCACGGTGCGAGGCGCTCGACATCCACCCCACGGGGCCGCTTTGTGGCTGCGGCGATTCGCGCGTGATCGGCGATGCGCGTTATGTCGAAGACTCTGCGCTTGCGGAGTGGAAAGTGTGGAGCGATCGTTTGATTGAGATCGGCATTGAGCAGCAACGACGCGCTCTTAGACTGGCAGTGCGCAATTTAACGTGGGAGTATTGTGACCGAACGCTGCGAGTTGGCTTTCGTCTAACGCGCGGCGCATTCGCCACGGCGGTGTTGCGCGAAATCGTGCAAGCACTGCCGGCCAAAAATATAGAAGACGGCGGCATAAAAGACGGCAATGGGCCTGACGAGGGGGAAAGCGATGATTGAAGAGTACAGCTACGGTCCAGTGTGCGAACTGCGATTGAATCGTCCCCCAAGTAATTTGTTTGATCCTGCTTTGGTGCTGACGTTGACCGAGCGACTCCGCGCCGCACACAGCGGCGGCAAGCGCGCCATCGTCGTGTCCGGATCGCAGGGGATTTTTTCGGGCGGCACCGATTTCGGCGCCTTTGTCGGACTGGATGTCGACGGTATCCAACGATTCGTGCGGGCGTTTTTGGAGCTGCAATATCAGATTGCGGTTTCTCCCATTCCCGTGGTGATGGCTATTACCGGTCACAGCGGGTCGGCGGGCACCGTGCTCACGTTGTTTGCCGATTACCGCGTCATGGCAAGGGGCAATTACCGCATTGGCGTGAACGAAGTGCATGACGGCGTCTGCGCGGGACGGATTATTTATGGAGCACTGCGTCGATTGTTAGGCGCGCGCAAAGCCGATTTGATGATGTGTCTAGGCCAGACCGTGGACCCGGAGCAGGCGTTAAGTATCGGTTTGGTGGACGAATTGGCGGACGTTGAGCGGGTGGTATTGGCGGCGCAGGACCACGCGGTAGCGTTGGCAAAACTGCCGCCGAAGGCGTACGGCACGACGCGGCAAATCGTGCGCGCCGATCTAATTAAATTGTTGGACGCATCCGCCCGTAAGGATGCCTGCGATGAAATCGTTGAATCTTTGCGCAGTCCCGAGGCGCAAGCTACCTTGCGCGAGCGGCAGGCGCGTAATTAAGCGGCAATAGCCGCGGCATACAAAAGTCAGGCAACAGCTGGCTGCGTTACGGACTACAATCGATGCATGAGCAGCATTAATCTCGCCTCGCCCTTGCATCTCGACCTTCCGGCTACGACCTCGGAGTCACGAGCGCTCGACATTGCCCGTACGGCCATTCTCGATCCCGCGGGATTGGATGAACGCGGGTTGGATCGCGTTCTTGGTACGGTGATGGGTGCGGCGGTCGATTACGCCGACTTGTATTTCCAACTCTCGCGCGACGAATCTTGGGCGTTGGAAGACGGCATCGTCAAAGAAGGTGCGCATAGCATCGAGCAAGGCGTCGGTGTGCGCGCGTTGGCGGGAGAGAAAACCGGCTTTGCTTACTCGGACGAAATTCTTCTGCCTGCGCTCGACGAAGCATCACGCGCGGCTCGCGCCATTGCTCGCAGCGGCAACGCCGGCAGCGTTGCCACACGCACTGCTATTACCGGTCATCGTTTGTATTTGCCTGTAGATCCGCTCGCCGGCATTTCCGATCAGGACAAAGTCAAGTTGCTGGAAAAGGTCGATGCCGAAGCGCGCCGACTCGATCCACGCGTCACGCAGGTCATGGCAAGCCTCGCAGGAGTGCACGATGTCGTGATGGTGATGGCCAGCGACGGCACGATGGCGGCGGACGTCCGCCCGCTGGTGCGCATGAATGTGTCGGTACTGGTGGAACATCAAGGCCGACGCGAACAAGGTTATTGTGGGGCGGGCGGCCGCTATGAATTCACGCGCTTCCTTGACGGCGACCGTTGGAAAGAACTGGTGAGAGAAGCGGTGCGTAGCGCGCTAGTAAATCTAGACGCCGTACCCGCACCCGCCGGATCGATGACAGTGGTGCTGGGTCCGGGTTGGCCCGGCGTGCTGCTGCACGAAGCGATCGGGCACGGATTGGAAGGCGACTTCAATCGTAAAGGCACGTCTGCATTTGCAGGCCGCATCGGCCAGCAAGTTGCGTCGCCGCTATGCACGGTGGTGGATGACGGTACTTTGGGCTCGCGTCGCGGTTCGCTCAATGTCGATGATGAAGGTACGCCGACGCAATGCACGACGTTGATCGAGAACGGCATCCTGCGAGGGTATCTGCAGGACAAACTCAATGCGCGCTTGATGGGTGTCAAACCCACGGGCAATGGTCGTCGCGAATCGTTTGCGTCGTTGACGCTGCCGCGTATGACGAATACTTATATGCTGGCCGGCCCGCACGATCCGCAAGAAATCATCGCCTCGGTGCCGAAAGGTTTGTACTGCCGCAATTTCGGCGGCGGCCAAGTCGATATAACATCCGGAAAATTCGTGTTTTCCGCCAGCGAAGCGTATCTGATCGAGAATGGCAAACTCACCGCACCGGTGCGCGGCGCAACGCTTATCGGCAATGGCCCTGACGTCCTTACGCGCGTCTCGATGGTCGGCAACGATTTGAAATTGGACGAAGGGGTCGGCACTTGCGGCAAGGAAGGACAGGATGTGCCGGTAGGCGTCGGTCAGCCGACGTTGCGGGTCGATGGCTTGACCGTGGGCGGTACAGCCACAAATTGACGATGGAAGATTGGGACGATGGAAGATTGGGTACTTCGAGCGCTGAAACGCTGGCCGAATGTGCCGGCGTTGTTCGGTTGGTTGAAGCTAGATCGACGCGGGCGATGGCTGATTCAAGGCGAGATCATCAGCCGCCCGCAGATCATCGATACAATAAACAGAAATTACGCGGCCGACGAACAGGGTCGTTGGTATTTTCAAAACGGACCGCAGCGCGGGTACATGGAATTGGAGTACGCACCGCTGGTGCTTCGCGTTGTCCAGGGCATACTTACCACGCACACTGAGTTGAGTGTCGCTCAACCGTCGGCCGTGTTCATGGACGAGACCGGCGCATTGCTGTTTCAAACGGAACACGGGCCGGGCGCGCTGATCGACGATGAATTGGAATGGGCGCTGGCGAGAATGAAAATCGCGAATCGATCCGTCAATGAAATGCAAATCGAGCAAGCGCTGCAATTGCCTTCCGGTGAGCTTACGCAGATCGTTTTGGCGCTCGAGGCCGTAGCATTGCCGATTCGCAGAATGGATGCGACGGATGCGCCTGCACATCTTGGGTTTGTGCGGGTGCCGAGGACGTAAGCATGTACGTAGGTTACTCCGTCACCCCGGCGTAGGCGGGGGTCCATCCTGACAAACGGCTTTCGATGGATCCCGGCCTGCGCCGGGATGACGACCCACGAAACTAAGATCCAAACTCGTTCTTGTACCGCTCGCGCAACACCGCCTTCTGCACCTTGCTCATCGCGTTGCGGGGCAACTCATCTACGATGTAGACGCGCTTCGGTGTCTTAAATCCCGCAAGGATAGGCCGCAGTGCCGTGATTATTTCGTCGGCAGTGATCTTTGCTTGCGGTTGAAGAGTCACCGCGGCCGCGACCGCTTCGCCGAAATCCGGGTGGGGAATGGCGAATACCGCGCTTTCGTTCACGCCCGGCAATGCGTCGATGGCGTCTTCTATCTCCTTCGGATAAACGTTTAATCCGCCGGAGATGATCAAGTCTTTCGCACGCCCGATCAGTCGTAAGTAACCGTCATTTTCCAAGCAACCCAAGTCGCCGGTAATAAAGTAGCCATCGCGAAACTCCGCGCGGGTTTTCTCCGGCATGTTCCAGTAGCCTTTAAACACGTTCGGGCCGCGCACTTCGACGTTCCCCACGGTGCCGGCCGGGACTTCTTTCCCTGCTTCGTCGGTGATGCGCACCGTTACTCCCGATAGCGGGAGTCCAACCGTTCCGGCGCGACGTTCGCCACGTAACGGATTCGACGCAATCATTCCGGTCTCGGTCATGCCGTAACGTTCGAGGATGCGGTGCCCTGTGCGCTGTTCGAATGAGTCGAAGGTGTCGGTCAGCAGCGGTGCGGAGCCGGAGACGAATAGACGGACATTGCGGACGGTATCGCGACTCAACGCGCTCTCGCTTAGCAGGCGCGTATAAAACGTGGGCACGCCCATCATTGTTGTCGCGCGCTCCAGCTCTTGCAGCGCCGACTTGGCGTCGAAACGCGCTTCCAACAGCGTCGTCGCGCCGCTAAGCAGCGCGACGTGCAGGGCGACGAATAAACCGTGGATGTGATACAGCGGCAACGCGTGCAACAAAACATCGTTGGCGGTGAATCCCCAAAGATCGACCAGCGTTAGCGCGTTCGATGCGAGATTGCCATGTGAAATCATCGCGCCCTTGGAGCGGCCGGTGGTGCCGGAGGTGTAGCAGATCACCGCCAGATCATCGTCGGCGCGGTCGAGAAGGTCGGATCGATGCGATTGCTTCGCGGCGAGAGCGGCTAGCGAGCCGTCGCTGTTCACGCCCAATGTAACCAATGTGCGGACGCCGGCCGTTTGCGTTGTCTCGCGCAGCGAAGCTTCGCCTTCCGGCGTACAGACGAACACGGACGGTTCGGCATCGCCAAGGAAGTAACCGATCTCCGTCGGTCGGTAAGCCGTATTTAACGGCAAATAAACGGCACCGATGCGTAGCGCCGCCAGATACAAGAATACATTCGCGAGCGACTTTTCGACCTGCACGGCGACACGTTGCCCCGGCTGCACGCCGAGCGATAGCAAGGCATTGGCATAGCGAGCCACTTCGTCGTCGACCTGTGCGCCATTGATGGAAACGTCCGCCGTGACGAATAGCGGCTTCGCACCCTGGGCGCGTGCGGCAGCCTGCAATGACGAATACAAGTTGGTCATGAAATTACCGAGCGATTAGACGCGTCAGATCTTTGGCCTTTGATTTTTCGATGTCCCATACAACGGCAATGACATCCTCAGTGCGTTTGCCGCCTAGATGCGGCGTCATCAATTCGCGCGCCTTATTCAGCACGTCGTCGCGGTCGAACGGATGCTCGGGAAAGCCTTTTACATGCTCAAGGAAGCGCTCGACCTTCGAGCCGTCGTCCAGCGTCAAGATCACGCGCGCCGATTCGATGCGTGGCTCCGCTTCTTGCTTGGGATCGTGTATTACTTGCACGTTGGGCATGAACGCGCGAATTGCCGCGTCGTTCAAGAATCGCTGACGCGATTGAGCGGCGACGAAGTCAAGTTTGCCGTCGGCAAGAATGATCGAGCAGAGATAGGGCAGGTTAAGCGCCGGCATTTCCGCGGCGGCAAAAGCTCCCGTGCGGCCGGGCATTTCGATACGGACGTTGCGCACGCGCTTTGCCGGCAGATCTTTGACTAATCCGAGCATCAACTCGATGACCGGCTGTGTCGGGCCGCCGACCGGATAGCGTTTGTACGCGATCAACGGAAATTCGAAGCGTTTGCCCAAATCCGTCGTGAGGTACGCCGCATTGAAGTCGGATTTTGCGCCCGTGAATAGCGATGAATTAAGCCAGCCCGGATCGCCCACGAACGGATCGCCGACGCCGGTAAAACCGCTTTCCGCCATCACGGCGCACTCGGTGCCGCGCCGCGCCGGCATGCCGCCGAATACGAAAGCTTTCTCGATATGTTCGACATCGCGCAGCCACTGCCATGAGCCGGATGCCTGCTGCACGAAGTATGAATACAGGTGATTCATGCTGTCCGGAGGCAATCCGATGAGCGAGGCCGCCGCTGCGGCGCAACCGAAGATCGGACCCACGCTGTGATTGGCCAAAACACCGTCGCGAAGATTGCGAATACCCAGTGACTTCGGCAAGCGGCAGGAGAGTTCATAGCCGACGATCATGGCGCGTAGCAGTGCATCTCCCGACACATTGCGTGTATCGCCGAGGCACAGCACGGTCGGCACGATCGACGCGCCCGGCTGTACGAAAGCGGAAGGACAGAAGTCATTGATCTCGGCTGCGTGCGCAGTCATGCCGCTGGCCAAGATTGCGTCGAGCAATGTTGCACGCTCGCGCGTGCCCAGCAACGGCGCGACCTTTGCGCCGGCGCTCTGTGCCAACGCAAAGCGTCGTCCAGTGACAGAAGCATCCAGATCGCGGCAGGCGACGATCGCCGCCAACGTGTCGAGCAAATGCCGTTTGGCAAGTTCGACGGTTTCTTCCGGTAATGCGGCAGTTTGACTTTGCGTGATATAGCGCGTGAGCGGTTCGCTCCATTGAGCGCTTTGCGGTCCGCTGCTCGCCGGGCGCGGAGCCGTTTGAGCGCCGGCATTGCCAACTCCCAGTGCGGCCGGAGCGGTCACTGCTCCCAGTACAATCGTTCGTCGGCTAAACGTTTGCATTAGTCGTTGTTCCAAAAATAACGGGCTACTACCACTGCGCGATGACACCGGCAAATAATTGGCAGAGCAACGCGGACACGACGGTCATCGACAGGCCCCAAATCAGCAATTGATAGAAAAGTTTACGCGCTCTAACCGGATCGCTCACCGCTGCGACGCAGAGGGCGCCTATCGTCGACAACGGCGATACGTCCACCATCGACGATCCAACATTGATGCTCAGCGAAATGGCTAGCGGATCGCCGCCGCCAAGTTGCTGCACTAATCCAGGCACGGTGGGTAGAAACGCCGGCAGCACGACGCCCGAAGTGCTGCTGTAAGTGGAGATTACGCCGGTAACAAACGCTATCACGCCGTTGACCGAGCCGGGCGTCGCGATGGCCGCGAGCAAGTCGGCGAACAGCTTCATGCCGCCGCTGCTTTCCAAAATCGCGATCAGCACCGATACGCCGGTAACCATCAAGATGATTCCCCAGGGAACTTGCTTGATCGCAGCGCTCTCATCGGCGGCGCGCAGCGCCAGTAGCAACAGTGCGGCTGCGAAGGCGCTGAGTCCGACATGCAGCTTGAAGAATACGACGCCCACTATCCAGGCGGCGAGCACGCACAGCGTCAATACTTGCGAGCGCGTAAACGGTTCGACGACCACGGCGTCGTCGAGGCGCGTCGTTTCCTTGGGAAGGCGTGCGATATAGAAACCGTACGCCAGCGCCGCGACCAATAGGTGGGCTAGAAAATTCGCCACCATGACTTTCCATTCGCTGCCAACTAAACCCGCAGCCGCCATTTTCGAGTTGGCGATGATGCCCACGGCGCTCAGCGGCGAGAGATTCCCGGCGTTGGCCCCGTTTGCAACCATGAGTGCAGTGAGCAGGGGCGGCAGTTGCGCGCGATACGCCAGCGCCATAGCCAGAGGAATCGCAAGTGCGACGCCGGGCACGGCGCCGGGACCGACTGCCGCCAGCACAAACCCGACAATGAAGAACAGAATCGGCAGCACGCGCACGTTGCCGCGCGCCACACGGAAAACGCGGCCTGCCAGGCCTTCTAGACTGCGATTGGTTTCGGCGACGGCAAACAGCAGCGTCGCGCCCGCCAGTGTAAGAAATAAACTCGCGGGAAAGCCTGCCGCGACCGCATCGGGTTTCATGCCCGCGCCGTACACGCCGATAATCCAAGCCGCAACGATAGCCAGCAACCCGACGTTAATGCGCGAAAACATCGACAATACGATTGCCGCAAGCAAAGCGAGTAGCGACGCCAAGGCGGTGTTCATTCGGGTCCCTCTTTTGTGAGTCGCTGCCGTTGACGCAACAAAAAACCCCTAGTCGAAGCCCAGTGCTTCGGCCATTACGTGGTAGATCACATTCTGTTCCAGCGCGCCACGGAACAGATATGCCTGCGGACCGCTGGCGTAGATCGGCACGTCCTCGCCGGCATGCGTTTCGTTGCTCAAAGGCACGGTGGCTTCCTGCATGTAGCCGGGCTTTGTCGTGTCCACATCGTTGAGATTGGGTCGGCGTCCTCGACTGCTGTCCGCTACGTCAATTGCGCGCTCGGTGGCGGGGTCGAATTCCTTGCGGCCGCCCTCGACGTATGCGCCCGGACCGTTGGCATACGACAGTGTGGTGAAAGGCTGGCCGTTTGCATCGCGCAGATTGCGGCCGTCGATGGCAGATTTACCCAGTATCGGATTGCCGCGTGAAGGATAGCCCGCCATTGAAAATGTATGACTGTGGTCGGCAGTCACGATGATTAACGTGTCTTTATCGCTGGTCAGCTTTTGTGCCGCTTGCACGGCTTCGGACAGCGCTATGGTATCCGTCAATGCGCGGTAGGCATTACCCGCATGATGGCCGTGATCGATGCGTCCGCCTTCCACCATCAAATAAAAGCCTTTCTTGTTTTTCTTGAGGACTTCGATTGCCTTCGAAGTCATCTCAGCCAAGGTAGGTTCGCCGCCGCCATCGAGATGCCGGTCCGCGGAATAGCGCATATGCGAGGGTTGAAATAATCCGAGCAAGTGATCGGTTTTTTTCGGATCGATTGCATTGAATTGCGCCTGATTCCAGACGAAGGCGGAGTTTCGATATTTTCTTGCCCACTCGCCGGTAAGGTCGCGGCCGTCGCGCCGGCGGCCGCGTTGCGTACTGTCTTCGGGATCGACCAGAGTTGTGGGCGTGAATTGCGCGCGTCCGCCGCCCAGCACGACTTCGATGCCATTGCCGTAAGGGAAATCGATGAGCTGCCGCGCAATGTCCTTCACCGTTGCACCGGCCGGCAAGTCGCTGTCCGCTTCCCAGTCGCGATCGGAAACATGCGCGTAATTAGCTGCGGGTGTGGCGTGGGTAACACGCGTGGTTGTGACAACCCCGGTCGAAAGTCCACGCTGTTCCGCGCGTTCCAATATCGTCAGCAAACTTTTTTGCTGCGTGACCTTCGCATCGGGTTCTTCGCGTTGGGTGGTCTGATCTACCGAGATTGCTCCATCGTTGGCTTTTACGCCTGTCACCAGTGCCGTTGCGGTTGGCGCCGAATCTGATGTTTGTTGGTTTGCGCTGGCTGTAATCGAGAACGCAGAGTAGGGCAGCCGCTCGAAACTCAAGCGATTAAATTCGCCATCGATGCCACGTTGTTGGCCGTCGAGAATGCGGGCCGCAGTGACCGTGGCTATGCCCATGCCGTCGCCTACGAACAAGATAACGTTTTTGGCCTTGCCGGGGTTAGGTTTGACTTGCTTGTTCTTTTGCACCGCGGCTTTGCCGGCGTCGAACCATTCCTGCGGCGATTGCGGCGAGTCGGCTGCTTGCGCAGCAGCGCCGACCAGCGTAACGCATACGCCAATAGCCAGTAAACGAATCATTGTCGAAGGCTCCAAAAGACGGGCAACAAGAAGGCGAGTGTAACTCGACGGGTTTTGTATTTACTGTTGAGAATGCTCTTGCCACGTCAACATCGCACGTTGTCGCCGCCATAACTCAGCCATCAAGAAAAATACCAGCGCGTACCCTATGCCCAGCCACCACTCGGTAATGTTCTCGATCTGGTCCTTGACGGGGTCGTCGAAGAGGCGAGCCAAGAAAACATTACTAAGGCCAAGTAATAACAGCAGCGAGCACAAGGACCGCATCGTGACAACAAAGCGTCGTGCGGTTTGTAGATGCGCTAGATTGGTAAGCAGTATCAACATGCAAACAAACGAGAAGCCGAAATAAAAAATTGTGCCGTATTGCCGCAGCCAGCGATACGCTGCGCCTTCGGTGCCGAGAAAACTGCCGTAGATGACCAAGAATAGGCCGGCTAGCACGCCGAGCATGGCTATCCATTCCGGTCCTCTAGTCGGCCGGTCGCGCGTCCGCGATCTCAGCCATTGAGCGCAAAGCCACCATGTCAGTGCTTGCAGCACAGCAGAGGGCAGTATAAAGGCGCGAAAAACGATATTGGCCAAGCCATGCCGACCGGCGCGACTGATCGATGTGCAGCCATCTAGAAGCGGATTGCAGGCCGGAATCAATTCGAGCCGCATTGCGAGCCACGCTGCCACCGTCCCGCCGATTAGCATTGCACCTCCGGCCAACAGCGGTAGCGGCCAAAGCGGAATACGCGATGCGACCGGCTGCGCTTTCATGGCGCAAGCCATTCGTAACGCAATCGGTCTTGCAGCCGGCGGCGTTTGAACGCTGCAATTTGTTCGACAATTGGTCGTATGATTGGCGTTCCGTTCATCGACTCGTTTCCGTTATGTGTTCCGCATACCGGGCATAGGATACGCAATGCTGGCCGATTTGCCGACCGCACCTTGGTTCCGACGCGGAATCGTCGCCGCTTTAATCGTTGGTATTTTGCTGCTCACCTACAGCGTGTTGCAGCCGTTTCTAGTCCCGCTGATTTGGGGCGGCATTTTGGCGTATGTCAGTTGGCCGCTAAATCAGCGATTTATCCGTTTGTGCGGCGGACGCAGTACGCTGGCTGCGTTGTGCACCACTTTTGCGGTTACGCTGGTTTTGGTGGTGCCGCTGGTGTGGCTGCTGGTTGTCCTGCGAGTTGAAGCGGTTAGCGCATATACCCAGGTGCAGTCGTTCTTGGCGTCGAAACCGGAGCTGCCGCCGGCATTACGCGATCTGCCATGGGGAGTTGGAGCCTGGTTGCAGGACGCGCTTCGACAACTATCGGCAGACCCCGATGCGCTGCGCCAGCAGGCGATGCAATGGTTCGAGCAATCGTCCTCCGATCTGACGCGTATGCTTGGCAGCGTGGGGCGCAATATCGCAAAGTTGTTCTTCGCCGTGTTGTCCCTATTCTTCTTGCTCCGCGACGGGCCGCGAGTATTCGGCGAAGTGCGCTCTATTCTCGAGGGATTTTTTGGCGCGCGAGTTCGCGACTATCTCGAGGCGGTGGGAGCGACGACGCAAGCGGTCGTCTACGCCCTGGTTTTAGGAGCTATTGCGCAGGGCGTGGTTGCGGGTTTGGGATATTGGATATTCGATCTGCGGGCACCGGTGTTATTGGGTGCGGTAACGGCGTTGGTGGCGTTGGTGCCCTTTGGCGCACCGGTGGTTTGGGGCGGATTGTCCATATGGCTCTTGGTGACGGGCGAGATTGGTTACGGCATAGGTTTAATGCTGTGGGGTATCGGTTTGGTCAGTTGGATGGACAATATCGTGCGACCGTTAGTGATCTCCAACGCCACGCAAATGCCGTTCTTGTTGGTTGCGTTCGGCGTACTGGGCGGCGTACTCGCGTTCGGCTTGGTTGGCTTATTTGTGGGTCCGGTACTGCTGGCGGTATCGCTGGCTCTGTGGCGCGAGTGGCTGGAGGAAAACCAACCGCCTAAACAATAGCCGTCCCTAAACGCGGGAAAACGCGAGGAACCATGCGCCGACGAATGTCGCGCTTGCTATAACCGCGGCTGCTATCTGAATTTTGAGCCTATCAAAAATTTGCGCACGCGTTGTTCCGTGTGCGGCGCCCAGCAAGGCTCCGCACCCAAAGCCGGTAAGATGCGCCAATACATCCGTGCTCCGGGCGGCTTCTTCCGTCCCCGGCACACCGCTGCCGATGAGCCCGAGAAGCATCACGCCGACCAATAGCGGCGCCCAACGATGCGTCCAGCGCAGCCGTCGATCGAATTGCCGCCGCCAGGAATACGCTGCGATTAGACCGAGTGCGGCGAACACCATGGTCGATGCGCCGATGCTGGTATGCGATGCCGGCATCAGGAGGCTATCGAGCGCATTGCCCAAGGCGGCGGCAAGTGCAGTGCTGGCAAACGCCACGCCCCAACCGAGCAGCCGCGCAGCCAAGTAAATAAAGTAAATGCCAAAGCCGATATTGCCCAGCAGATGCGCTTGATCGGCATGCAGCGTTAGAGCAGTGAGCGTACGCCACCATTCACCGTGTAGCCGGCCGCTGGGAAGCAGCGCACCGGCTCGATACCAATCGAAGTTCCCTGTGGCTTGGCCGGCAAAGTAAGCGACGCCGATGAGTAAAACGACGTACAGCGCCGGCGCGATTCCGGCATCGGCATGCAGATTTAGCGTCGGCTTTACGGGCCGCGAGAGGTTTTCCGCTTGATATCGTTCTATGTGGTGTTGCGCGTTTGCCGCGGCTTCAGTCGCTACCCAGAGCGAGAACGTGTCGTTGTGAGCGACAATTTCGAATGGAATGCCCACTGCTTGCAGTACAAATGCACGCTGCTCGCAGGCGGCGAGTACGGGAGAACGGTATATTTCGATGAGCTGCATGCGGCACGCTATTGAGGTTCGCTGGTTCATTGGGCCATGCCTACCGAAAGCAAGGGCGACCGAAAACAAGACCGATCGAAAACAAGGCTGAGCCATAGCGATCCGGACTTTTATTGCGTGCTTACCTCGGCTATAAGTGGGCACTCATTAATGAGTAACGCTGCGGATATACGCTCGCATGGATTCTTCCAATTCCGATTCCAACCCCGCGCCTAACGACTCGGTGCCCGTCGCGCCGCCGTTGGCCGAGCCGGCTTACGAGGCGGGTTCGACCGACGAGTCACTGCCCCGAATGGTCGAGGACTTTGCCAAGCATGGCGATGTGTACCGAGTG
>Ga0315910_10002891_pt1 | contig 14871 bp, 14 predicted proteins | sample EdamamesoilMG_FD_204470 | JGI IMG/M metagenome (GOLD analysis project Ga0315910, IMG submission 204470) | Garden soil microbial communities collected in Santa Monica, California, United States - Edamame soil | ecosystem: Environmental > Terrestrial > Soil > Garden | place: USA: California...
GCCCCCGCCTGTGCCGATCGGCGGAAGCAAGCCGCCCGGTCCCGAGAAGCTCTGAGCCGAGGCGGGCAGGTAATGCGATGCGAGCAGCATTGCGAGTCCTGCGGCGAAGAAACGCGAGGCGGATTGCGAGCGCATGCGGGATCTCCTGCAGCTGCCTGTGGTGGCAGCAGTTGTCGCTGCGGAACCTGGAACGAATTCGAGCGCGAGAGCGGCTGTCCGGGACACATTGCTCGCCCCGGTGCAACAACCCGGGAAGACGCGGCTTGCGCGCGGGCGCGGCGTCGGCGCCACGATACCACCGGCACGGAATCCAGGGGCCAGAGGCGAGCGGAGCAGCTCCCGGCCATCGAGCCGCTGGATTCCATGCGCGTCGCCGGGTCGCCAGCGGGGGCCCGACGCCCATTCCCAGCGGGCGCGCGCATCCGTAGCCTAGTCAGGAACATGCAAGCTCCCCTGCGCCTCGCGTTCCTCACCCTGTTCGCCTCGCTCGCCGCCTGCGCCTCCGCGTCCGAGGATGCGCAGGCGCGCACGGCCGCTCCGAGCACGGCCAACACGCCCGTGGAGAACGAAGGCATGCGCGCGCGCAACCAGGAGCTGGTCGCGCGTGCGCAGGCAAACCCCAAGGCTCGGCTGATGTTCCTGGGCGATTCGATCACGCAGGGCTGGGATGGCGCTGGCAGGTCCGTCTGGGACCTGGAGTTCGCGCCGCTGGACGCGATCAATCTCGGCGTGAGCGGCGATCGCACCGAGCACGTGCTCTGGCGCCTGCAGCAGGGTGCCTACGATCAACTGCGCCCCGAGCTGATCGTCATGATGATCGGCACCAACAACACGGGCCATCGCATGGACCCGCCGGCCGACATCGAAGGCGGCGTGCGTGCGATCCTGGCCGACCTGCGCCGCCGCTACCCCAAGGCCAAGCTCGCGCTGCTGGCGATCTTCCCGCGCGGCGAGAACGCCGACGACGAGATGCGCAGGAACAACGCCGAGGCGAACAAGCTGCTCGCGCCGCTGGCGCGCGAGGTCGGCGCCGAATGGCTCGACCTGAACCGCGCCTTCGTCGACGCGAACGGCGTGCTCTCCAAGCAGCTGATGCCCGACCTGCTGCATCCCAACGAGCGCGGCTACGACGCCTGGGCCAATGCCATGCGCGAGCCGATCAGCCGCTGGATGCGCTGAGCGGCCTTGCGGCGCACGCCGGCGCTCCGGGCTCGCGTCGGATCGAGGCTCACAGCGGCCGCAGCGCGGAGGTTCGATCCGTCGATCGCGCGACTTGCCGCGTCGCGTGCCTCGCGGGAGCGGTCAGTGGCCGAAGTCCGCGGGAGACGTGGCGACCGGCGCGCCGGCGCTGTCGTGGATTTTCAGGCTCAGTTCCGCGCCGCCGGTGGCGTTGAACCACTCGACGCGCAGCGTGTGCCAGCCCGCGGCCAGCGCCTCGCTGCCGAAGAGCTCCTGCGCGGAGTGCAGGCCGTCGTTGTCCACGAGCAGCGCGCCGTCGACCCACAGGCGCGAGCCGTCGTCGGAGCTCAGGCCGAAGCGGTACACGTCGTCCGCGCCCACGCGGAAGGCGCCGCGGAAGACGTACGCGACCCGCTCCTCGCGCGGGCCCTCGGGCAGGCCGATCGCGGCGACGTCGCTGCTGTCGCTGGCCTGGAGCGCGCTGAATTCGGGCAGTTTCTCGAAGGAACCGGCGAAGCGTTCGCGCAACAGGCCTGCCGATTTCGGCGGCAGGGTCAGCGCGCCGCGCGCGCTGACCCTGCGCAGCTCCAGCGAACTCTCCGCTCCGACGGCGCGGCCTTCGAAGAAGCAGCGCGCTCTCAGCGTGCACGACTGCCTCACGTCCAGCGGCGTCGCGGCGAGCGCCGAGGCGGAGCTCGGCTCGCTGCCGTCGAGGGTGTAGCGCACTTCGACCCGCGGCGAATCGGCGCTGAGCGTGACCTGGGTGCGATCCAGGAAGCGCGGCAGCGGAGCTTCGATGCGCGGGGCCTTGAACACGATCGGCGCGCCCTCGATCTCGACCGCGAGAACGCTGGCGATCGGGTCGGGAGCGCTCACGCCAACGCGGAACTCGACGCGGCCGTCGCGCGATTCGGCCGTGACGCTGCGCGCGGGATCGGCGAGCAGGCGCGCACCCTTGACGCGATTGCCCAGGCCCTCGAGCTCCAGCACTCCGTCGATCGGCCAGTCGAAGACGTGCAGGTAGAGCGTGGTCGTCGCCGCGCTGCGCAGCGTGCAGCGACCGAAGTCCAGACCGTCGAAAGGGCTGGCCTGCGTGCCATGGATCGCCTCGCCGTTCACCCGCATCCACGCGCCGATCGCCGCCAGTCGATCGACCGAACCCTGCGGAAACTCGCCTTGCGCGGTCGGCCCGACGTTCAGCAGGAAATTGCCGCCCTTGGAGGCGATGTCGCACAGCTTGCGGATCAAGTCCTCGTTCGACTTCCAGTTCTGGTCCTTGGCGTTGAAGCCCCAGTGGTCGTTCATCGTCATGCAGGTCTCCCAGTCGACGCCGGGCAGGCCCTGCGGCGGGATCTCCTGCTCGGGCGTGCCGAAGTCCCCGGGGAACTCGGCGCCCTTGGTCATGCCCTGCATGCCCGCGCGGCCGGTGCTGACGCGGTTGTTGACGATCACGTCGGGCTGCAGCGAGCGGCACAGCGCGTACAGCTCCTTGCCGAACTCGTTGGTCCAGGTCGGCTCCCATTCGCCGTCGAACCACATGACGCCGATCGGGCCGTAGTTCGTGAGCAGCTCCGTGACCTGCGCATGCAGGTACTTGCGGTAGCGTTCGAAGTCCGCGCCTTGCGCCGGCCGCGACTCCCACTCGCGCCGCGGCAGGTAGTCGGGGTGGTGCCAGTCCATGATCGAGTGGTACCAGCACATGACCATCCCATGGCGGCGCACCGCGTCGGCCAGCTCGCGCAGGATGTCGCGCCCGAAGGGCGTCGCCATCACGTCGTAGTCGCTGGCCGCCGAGTCGTAGAGCGCGAAACCGTCGTGGTGCTTGGAGGTGATCACCACGTACTTCATGCCGGCGTCGGCGGCCATCTTCGCCCAGGCGTCGGCGTCGAACCCGACCGGATCGAACTGCGGCACGAACTGCTCGTAGCGCTCGACCGGGATCTGCGCCGTGGTCAGGATCCACTCGGCGTGGCCCGTGTTCCCGTTCCATTCGCCGGCGGGCACCGAGTACAGGCCCCAGTGCAGGAACATGCCGAAGCGCGCTTCGCGCCACCAGGCCATGCGATCGGGAGCGTCGACTTCGGGGCCGCTCTTCGCATCGCGGTCCGCGGACTTCGGCTCACCCTGGCAGGCGCAAAGCAGAACGGGCAGAGCGAGACAGATCGAAGCGAGGCACACGCTTGCGTTCTTCATAGGGTGAGTCCGTAGGCGAGCACGGCGTTCGCATGCGTGATCGCATGGAACTCGTCGCGTGAAAGTCGGCGCAGGGGATCGACGTGGGCCGCGACCGCCGCGCGCGCGTCGCCGGCGAGCAGGCACACCGGCCAGTCGCTGCCGAAGATCAGCCGCGCGGGGCCGAAGCACTCCAGGGCGACGTCGATGTAGGGTGCGAGGTCGGCGGGCCTCCAGCGTGCGAGGTCGGCCTCGGTCGCGAGCCCCGAGAGCTTGGCGAAGAGGTTGTCGCAGCCGGCGAGCTCGCGCATCTGCCGCGACCAGGGCTCGAGCGCGCGTTCGCGCACGCGCGGCTTGCCGAGGTGGTCGAGCACGAAGCGCTGCTCGGGGAAGTCGCGCACCAGCCGCAGCGCGCTCTCGCGCTGCGGCTCGCGCACCAGCAGGTCGAAGCACAGATCGCGCTCCGCGAGCTGCGCCAAGCCGCGTCGGAAGTCCGCGCGATCGTAGAAGTTCGCGTCGGCTTCGTCCTGGGCGAGGTGGCGCAGTCCGAGCAGCGGGCCCGCGGCCGCGAGCTCGTCGAGCTGCGCGCCGACCTCGCCCGCGCGCAGGTCGGCCCAGGCGACCACGCCGCGCACGCCCTTCGAAGCGCCGCAGGCCTCCAGCAGCCAGCGTGATTCCTCGCGCGAATGCAGCGCCTGCACCGCGATGCATCCCGAGCCGTCGTCGTCGTCACCGAACAGCACGCGCTCGCCCGGCAGGAAATCGCGCTTCAACATCGGCATCGTGTCGTCGATCCAGGCGTGCGACGACGGCGAATAGCGCCAGAAATGCCGGTGCGCGTCGATCATCCGATGCGGTGGCGCTCGAGCACCTTGGCGCGGATGCGCAGGCCGACGCCGGGCTCCTGCGGCAGCGTGTAGTGGCCGTCGACGACGTGGATCGGCTCCTCCCACATTTCGTTCAACGACTCGTAGCAGTTCTCGACCATCATGCAGCCGGGCGTGACCGCGCCCAGCTGGACGTGCAGCTTCTGCTGCACGTTCGTGTGCGGGATCACCGGCGCGTTGTAGGCGGAGGCCAGCGCGGCGACCTCGAGCCACTCGTCGATGCCCAAGAGCTTGGTGGCGTCGGGCTGCACGATGCTGGCCGCGCCCGCCTCCAGGTAGTCGCGGAAGGAGTACTTGGTGAACAAGGTCTCGCCGACCGCGACCGGGACGTGGATCGCGCGCGCGAGCTCGGCGTGGGCCTTGACGTCCTCGGGCATCATCGGCTCCTCGAGCCAGGCGACGTCGAAGTCCTCGAGCTTCGCGCCCCACTGCCGCGCGGTCGAGAGCGTCCAGGCGCAATTGACGTCGGTCATCAGGCGCACCCTGGGCCCGATCGCCGCGCGCACCGCGGCCACGCGTGCGAGGTCCTCGCGCGGATCGGGGCGGCCGAGCTTGATCTTGACCGCGTCGAAGCCGCGCGCCACCAGGCGCTGCGCGTCGGCGACAAGCTCGTCCTGGCTCCAGCTCAGCCATCCGCCGTCGGTCGAGTAGGCCTTGACGCGCTCGCGGCAAGGCCCGAGGTAGCGCCACAGCGGCAGGCCGACCGCCTTGCAAGCCAGGTCCCACAGCGCGAACTCGACCGCCGCGATGCCCACGCGCGCGGCGCCCACGCGGCCGACGAAGTGGTTGGAGAGGAACATGCGCCGCACCAGCTCCTTGCGCAGCAGCGGATCCTGCCCGACCAGCAGCGGCGCGTAGTTCTCCGCCACCATGACCTGCGCGGCGTGCAGTCCGGTGGTGTAGCTCCAGTTCATGCCGTAGCCCGTGACGCCCGAGTCTGTGTGCAGGATCACCTGCAGGAACTCGACCGCGTCGACGGTCGACTGCGAGTCGGTGATCGTGCGCTGGTCGAGGGGCACGCGCAGCAGGCAGGTCTCGACTTGGGTGAGCTTGAGCGTCATGGCGGGCGGAGGGGTTGAGGAGCCGTCAGCGTCGCGCCGACGATCGGTAGCAGGCCTCGACGAGCGCCATGGTCTTCAGCGCGTCGTCGACACGGGTGTGCAGGGTGGAATCCTGGCCGTTCGCGAAACGCTGCAGGTTCGACATGGTTCCCGCGAAGGCCTCGGGGAACCACGAACCGGAAAGGGGTAACGCTTTCCAGCTTCCCTTGCGCGCGCAAACCTCGAGCGAGTCCGGTTTTCCGCGAGGGTAATCGAGATTGACGCCCATCGTCGCCAGCGCCGCGGCGCGCGTGCCCTCGACCAGCAGGTGCGAGGACTTCTGCTGCTCGCCGAATTCGTGGCTGTGGGAGGTCAGCACGCTGGCGCGCACGCCGCCAGGGAAATCCAGCGCGATCAGCGCGCGTGTGTCCGCGTAGCCGGGGTAGCAGGGGTCCGGCCGCGCGCTGGCGAACACGCGCCGCGGCTCGCCGAACACGCTGCGCAGCAGGTCGAGGTAGTGGATCGAATGGTAGAGGACCTCCATGCGCGGGATGCCGCGCAGGAAATCCCAATTGGACCAGGGCGTGTGCGTGCGCGTGCGCACCTCGACGTCGACCACCGTGCCCAGCCGGCCGCGCGCCAGCATGCGCTGCAGCGCGAGCATGTTGGGCGCGAAGCGCAGCTGGAAATTGACCGCGGCGGTCAGGCGCCGCGCGCGGCACAGCGCCACGATGCGCCGCGCTTCCTTCAGGTCGCGCCCCATGGGTTTCTGGATCAGCACGGCCGCGCGCTCGGGCAGGCCGCGCAGCACGCCCAGCACCGCCTCGGCCGGCACGGCCACGTCGAAGACCACGCCGCGCTGCTTCGCCGCGTCGGCCAGCGAATCGTGCACGCGCGGGATGCCGTGATCGCGCGCGAGCTCGCGTGCGGCCTTGGCGCGCAGGTCGAACACGCCGGCGATCTCGAAACCGCAGGCGGCGTAGGCCGGCAGGTGCGCCGCGCGCACGATGCCGCCCGCGCCGATGAACACGATCGGGCGCGGCCTGCTCGGCAACGGCCAGGATTGGCGCGTCGTGTCAATCAAGGTGGAAGACCTCGCTCATGTCCGCCCACCAGGCACCGCTCGCGCGCCCCTCGAGCGGGATCTGCATCGGCTCCATCAGGTCCCACCACTCGCGCATGCGCGGCGCCGCGGCCAGCGCCGCCATGCGCGCGTCGAACTCCTGCGGCGGACCGACGTACTCGAAGTAGCCGAAGAGCTGTCCGCGCAGGTGGAAGATCGAATAGTTGCGCACGCCCGCCGCGTGCAGCGCGTCGGCGATCTCGGGCCAGAGGTTCGCGTGCAGCCGGCGGTACTCCTCGAAGCGCTCAGGACGAAGCCCGAGCAGCTGTCCGAAGCGGCGCGCCATGGACTCAGCTCGCCTGGACGACCGTTTGCCGCGAGCTGCCCAGGCCCTCGCAGCCGAGCGCGACCACGTCGCCGCGCTCGAGGTACACCGGCGTGGACATGCCCAGCGCCACGCCCGCGGGCGTGCCCGTGCTGATCAGGTCGCCCGGCAGCAAGGTCATGAACCGGCTGAGGTAGGCGACCAGTTCCGCCACGCCGAAGGCCATGTTCGCCGTGTTGCCGTCCTGGCGGCGCACGCCGTTGACGTCGAGCCACAGCGCCAGGCGCTGGCAGTCGGCGATCTCGTCGCGCGTCGCCAGCCAGGGCCCGACCGGCGCGAAGCTGTCCGCGCTCTTGCCCTTGACCCACTGGCCACCGCGCTCGAGCTGGAACGAGCGTTCGGAGTAGTCGTTGTGCAGCACGAAGCCCGCGACGAAGTCCAGGGCTTGCTCGACGGCGACGTGGCGCGCCGTCTTGCCGATCACCACGCCCAGCTCGACTTCCCAGTCCAGCTTCGTGCCGCCGCGCGGGATCGCGACATCGTCGTCGGGTCCGCACAGCGCGGTCGTCGACTTGAAGAAGATCACGGGCTCCTTGGGCAGCTCCGCCCCCGTTTCCTTGGCGTGGTCGCGGTAGTTGAGGCCGATGCAGACGATCTTCGAGGGCCGCGCGATCGCGCTGCCCAGGCGCTCGTTCGCGGACACGCGCGGCGCCTTCGCGGAGTTCGCCGCGGCCCAGGTCTTCAGCCGCGCGAGGCCGCCGCTGCCGAAGAAGCTTTCGTTCCAGTCCTCGCCGAAGGCGCTGCAGTCGATGCGCGCGCCGTCGGGCAGCACGAGGCCGGGCTTTTCGCGGCCTGCGGGGCCGAAGCGGATCAGTTTCATGGTCGGCGGATGCAGAGGTCGTTGCGGGTCTTCGCGACACCGCTATAACAACTGCGGCGGCGACGGTCCAGCCGTTTCGAGCGCGCGCGGACCGCTCACTGCATCAGCACGCCGCCGTCGAGCGGGAACGCCTGACCGGTGACGAAAGCCGAAGCGTCGCTGCACAGGTACAAGGCCAACAATGCGACTTCGTCGGGGCGTCCCATGCGGCCCAGCGGCTGGTACGCGGAGAGCTTCTCGAACATCTCGCGCTCGCGCCCGGGGTAGTGCTTGGCCAGGAAACCGTCGACGAAAGGCGTGTGGATGCGCGCCGGACAGATGCAGTTGCAGCGGATGTTGCGCTTGACGTAGTCGACCGCGATCGAGCGCGTCATCGCCAGCACCGCGCCCTTGCTCATCGAGTAGGCGAAGCGCGCCTCGATGCCGATCAGCGAGGCGATCGAAGCCATGTTCAGGATCACGCCTCCGCCGCCCGCGAGCATCGCCGGCAGCGCCGCCTGCGCGCACAGGAACACGCCCTTGGTGTTGACGCGCTGCACGCGGTCGAAATCGGCCTCGCTGGTGTCGCCCAGCGTGCCGACGTGGGCGATGCCGGCGTTGTTGACCAGGATGTCGAGCGTGCCAAAGCGCGTCAGCACGAGCTCGAAGCTGGCGCGCACGGATTCGAGGTCGCCGACGTCGCAGGGCAGCGCCTCCGCCTCGTTGCCGCTGCCGCGCAGCCGCAGCACGGTCGCGCGCGCTGCCTCGAGGTCCACGTCGAGCACCGCGACGCGCGCGCCCTGCAGCGCGAACAGCTCGGCGATCGCCGCGCCGATCCCCGATCCAGCGCCCGTGACCACCGCCGTCTTGCCATCGAGTCGAAACATGGATTCCTCAGGAATGCAGCAGGAAGACGCACACGGCAGCCGGGCCGTGGACGCCCAGTGTAAGGTCGTTCTCGATGTCGCTGGTGCGGCTGGGACCGGTGACGAACAACGCCGAGGAGGCCGGCACGCCGCGCTGCGCGAGCGCGAGCAGGGCCGCCGCGAGGTCGGGCACGAGCGCGCTCGATTCCAGGATCGCCACGTGCGTGCGCGGCAGCAGGCTGACCGCGCGCGGCCGGTCCGGCGCGCAGGCGAACAGCATCGAGCCCGTCGCCGCGAGCCCTAGTTCGGCGATCGACAGGCCGATGTCGGCGTCGGCGGCGGCGGCGCGGAACTCCTGCGCGCAACCCGCGTCGCCGCGTTCCCAGGCGTTCAGCGGCAGCTCGCGCCACAGCCGATCGAAGCCCAGCTGCTCGAAGCAGCGCTTGCCGAAGCTGACCATGCGACGCGCGCCGCTCGCGCGCGCGAACTCGATCAACGCGAGCTCGAGCTGCGCCGCCGAGGCGTGCAGCTGCACGGCGCCGCCGACCTTCTCGAGCTCGGTGCTGAAGCGCTGGACCAGCTGCTCGCGCGAGTGGGCCGGCGTCGGCGTCGCGTGCGGCGTCTCGCGGCGTTGGATGCGCGGCCCGGCGCGATCCAGCTGCGCCGCGACGCGCGCCAGGAAGTCCTCGCGCTTCATCGGCGCACCTCGCGCTCCAGCTCCGGCCACAGCTCGCGGAAGGAGCGCCGCGGCGCGCGCGGCAGGCGGCGTTCGCGCAGCCAGGCGCCGGCGAGCGGCAGGCGCGTGCCGAGCCAGCGCCAGCGCGATCCGTCGCCGATCGTCGCGCGCTGCGCGAAGCGCGCCAGTCTCCCCGCGGCCGCGAACATGCCGGGCGAAGCCAGCACGCCCGCGGCGAGCTCCATCCACAGCCGCGTGCCGCGCGAGGCCGTGGGCCGCGCGGCGTTGCGCTCGCGAAGCTTGACCAGCATGTCGTGGATCGGGATCTTGACCGGACAGGCGACCGCGCAGGCTCCGCACAAGCTCGAGGCATCGGCCAGCTCGGTCGCCAGTTCGCGCTCGGGCTCGAACAGCGGATTGAGCACCGCGCCGATCGGCCCGGGATACACCGAACCGTAGGCGTGCCCGCCGATCTGGCGGTAGACCGGGCAGACGTTCAGGCAGGCGCCGCAGCGGATGCAGTGCAGGATCGCCTGGAAATCCGCGTCGCCGAGCTGCCGCGAGCGTCCGTTGTCGACGACCACGACGTGCAACTCGTCCGGCCCGTCCGCCTCGCCCTCGCGCCGCGGCCCGCTGATCACGTTCATATAGGTGGTCAGCTTCTGCCCGGTCGCGCTGCGCGGCAGCAGCTCGGCCATCAGCGCCAGCTCGGCCAGGTCGGGCACGATGCGCTCCATGCCCATCAACACGATGTGCGTGCGCGGCAGCGTGGTCACCAGGCGCCCGTTGCCCTCGTTGGTGAACATCACGATCGAGCCGGTCGAGGCCACGGCGAAGTTGCAGCCGGAGATGCCGATGTCCGCCTGCAGGAACTTCTCGCGCAGCTTGCGCCGCGCGTAGCCGGCCAGCGTCGCCGTCGCCTCGTCGAGCTTCTCGCCCGCGTGGGCCTCGAACAGCGCGCGGATCTCCGAACGCGACTTGTGGATGCAGGGCAGGATGATGTGCGCCGGGGCCTCGTGCGCGAGCTGCACGATCCACTCGCCGAGGTCGGTCTCCAGAGCCTCGATGCCGGCGGCCTCGAAGGCCGGGTTGAGGCCGATCTCCTCGCTGACCATCGACTTGGATTTGACCGCGAGCTTCGCGCCGCGTTCGCGCGCCAGCGACACGCAGATCGCGCTGGCTTCAGCGGCGTCCGCGGCGAAATGGATCACGCCGCCGCGCCGCTCGAGGTTGGAGGCGAATTCCCCGAGGTAGCGGTCGAGGTTGGCGATCGTGTGCGCGCGGCTCTCGCGTCCACGCTCGCGCCAGGCCTCGAAGTCGCCCAGGGCCGCCGCGCTCGCCGACTTGGCGTTGCGCAGCCGGTCGACGGTGAAACGCACGGCCTTGCGCAGGAACTGGTTGTCCAGCGCCAGCCGCGCGCGCTCGGCCAGAGCCTGCTCAGGCGCGTGCATGCCCGCTGTCCAGGACCTGGGCCAGATGCAGGGCCTCGATAGCCGCGCCACGCTCGCGCAGGTGGCCGGCGATGTTCATCAGGCAGCCCAGGTCGGTGCCGACCAGCGTGTCCGCAGCGCTGCGCGTCACGCAGGCGGATTTTTCGGCGACCATCGCGCCCGAGATCTCGGCCTGCTTGACGCTGAAGAGTCCGCCGAAGCCGCAGCAATCCTGCGCGTTGTCCAGGGGCAAGAGCTCCAGGCCGCGGACCTTGCCCAGCAACCGCAAGGGCTCGTCGCCGACGCCGAGCATGCGCATGCCGTGGCACGAGGGCTGGTAGGTCGCGCGGCAGGCGCGCGAGGCGCCGACGTCCTCGACGCCCAGCACGTTGACCAGGAACTGCGAGAATTCGTGCGTGCGCGCGATAAGCGCCCGCGCGCGCTCCAGTTGACCGGGATCCTCGGCGAACAGGCTCGGGTAGGAGTGCTTGAGCATCGCCACGCACGAGCCCGAGGGCGAAACGACGTGCGCGTCGCCTTCGAGCGCGTCGAGCAGCGCGCGCGCCACGCGCCGCGACTCGGGCACGAATCCCGCGTTGTAGAGCGGCTGGCCGCAGCAGGTCTGCGCCGGCGAAAAGCTCACCTCGCAGCCCAGACGCCGCAGCACGCGCACCATGCTGACGCCGACCTCGGGATAGAGCTGGTCCGCGAGGCAGGTGATGAAAAGCGCGACGCGCATGGCGCGCGTTGTTATAGCATTCCCTCGCGGCATCGAACCCTCCGTCGCTCCCAGCCGCCCACGAGGCGGCCACGCATGAAAGTCCTCGCACTCGCCGTCGTTCTGCTCGGCGCAACCCTCGCGGGCGGCTGCGGTGATTCCGCGGCGAAGAAGTCCTCGAAGTACAAGATCGCGGTGATCCCCAAAGGCACGGCGCACGAGTTCTGGCAAGCCGTCGAATCCGGGGCGCGCAAGGCCGACGCCGAGTTCGACGACCTCGAGATCGTGTGGAAAGGTCCCTCGGGCGAAGGCGACGCGGCGGCGCAGATCGCGCTGGTCGACTCCTTCCTCGCCGACGGCATCGACGGCGTGTGCCTCGCGCCGCTGGACGCGCGCGCGCTGGAGCTGCCGGTGCGTTCCGCCGCCGCGCAGAAGATCCCGGTGGTGATCTTCGACTCCGGCCTGGCTTCCGCCGATGCGCCGATCGCGAGCTTCGTCGCCACCGACAACTACAAGGGCGGGCAGATGGCCGGCGAGGAACTGGCGAAGACCCTGGCAGGCAAGGGCAAGGTGCTGCTCCTGCGCTACGTGCTCGGCTCGGAGAGCACCGAGCAGCGCGAGCGTGGATTCCTCGAGGCGATCGCGCGCCATCCCGGCCTGGAAATCGTCAGCAGCGATCGCCACGCCGGTCCGACGGAAGCCGACGCCGTGGCCGAGTCCGAGAACCTGCTGGCCAGCTACGGCGCCGACCTGAACGGGGCCTTCTGCTCCAACGAATCGGCGACTTCGGGCTTCCTGACCGCGCTGGCGCGCGACAGCCGCGGTCTGGCGGGCAAGGTGGTCGTGATCGGCTTCGACAGCAGCGCGAAGATCCACGAGGCGCTCGTGATCGGCACGCTGCACGCCACCGTGATCCAGGATCCGGTGCGCATGGGCTACCTCGCGGTGGTCGCGATGCACACCGTGCTCAGCGGCGGCACGCCGGAGAAGCGCATCGACACCGGCGAGCGCCTGCAGCGGCGCGACGACCTCAGCGCGGCGGAAATCGACGCGGCCCGGGCCCTGTCGCGGACGAAGTAGCGCAGGCTTGCTCGATGGTCGGGCCGCTGTTCTCGATGCTGCAGGTCTCCAAGCGCTTCGGAGCCACGCGCGCGCTCGAGGGCGTGTCGTTCGCGGTGCGCGGCGGCGAAGTGCGCGCGCTGATCGGCGAGAACGGCGCAGGAAAATCGACGCTGCTGTCGCTGCTGGCCGGCGTGCACGCGCCCGACGAGGGCAGCATGCAAGTCGAGGGACGCGAGTTCGCGCCGCGCCATCCCGCGCAGGCGCGCCGCGCGGGCGTGGCGATGATCCACCAGGAGCTGGCGATCGCTCCCGACCTGAGCCTGGCCGAGAACATCGCACTTGGAGACGAGCCCGCGCGCGGCGGTTGGATCGATCGCGGGCGCATGCGCGCGCGTGCGCGCGCGGCGTTGGCGCGCCTGACCGACGCGGCGCTCGACGTCGATCAGCTCGCGCGCGGCCTGCCGCTGGCCACGCTGCAGCTGGTCGAGATCGCGCGCGCGCTGGCCGCCGACGCGCGCGTGATCGTCTTCGACGAACCGACCAGCTCCCTGAGCAAGCAGGACGCCGCGCGCCTGCACCAGGTGATCCGCGAGCTCGCCGCGCGCGGCCTCGCGGTGGTCGTGGTCACGCACTTCCTCGAGGAGCTGCCGCGCTTCGCCGACACGTTCACGGTGTTGCGCGACGGCGCCGTCGTCCTGGAAGGGCCGCTGGCGGGAACCTCCGGCGAGGAGCTCGTGGCGGCGATGGCCGGCCGCAGCATCGACGCGATGTTCCCCAGGATCGAGCATGCCGCGGGCGAGGTCCTGCTGCGCATCGAAGGCTTGAGCGGCGTGCGCGCGCCCCAGGAGGTCTCGCTCGAGCTGCGGCGCGGCGAGATCGTCGGCCTCGCCGGATTGATCGGCGCCGGACGCAGCGAACTGCTGCGCTGCATTTTCGGCCTGGACCCCGTGCGCAGCGGCCGCGTGCGCCTCGCGGAGGCGCTCTTGCCCGCCGGCAGCCCGCGCGCCTCGATCGCGCGCGGCCTGGGCTTCCTCAGCGAGGACCGCAAGCACGAAGGCCTCGCGCTGAACCAGTCGATCGAGGACAACCTGACGCTCTCCAACTTGCGCGCCTACTCGCGCGGTGGCTGGTTGTCGCTGGAACGGCGACGCGAGGCCGTGCGCGGCGTGCTCGCGGCGGTGCGCTGCAAGGCCGGTGATCCGGGCGCGGCGGTGGCCACGCTTTCCGGCGGCAACCAGCAAAAGGTCGCCTTCGCGCGCTTGCTGCACCAGCAAGCCGACGTCTACCTGCTCGACGAACCGACGCGCGGCATCGACGTCAACGCCAAGAGCGAGATGTACCGCGCGATCGGCGAGCTCGCTGCGCGCGGCAAGTCCGTGCTGCTCGCCAGTTCGCATCTGCCCGAATTGCTGCACGTCGCCGACCGCATCGCGGTCTTCCGCCGCGGCCGCTTGTGCGCGGTGCGTCCGGCCGCGGAGTGGAGCGAAGCGAGCCTGTTGCGCGAAGCGAGCCTGGCCAGCGCGGGAGCCGGAGCGTGAGCAGCGCCAGCGCACGCGCGCGCAGCCTCTTGGGCATGCTGGCGCCGTTCATCGGCCTGGCGCTGATCCTGGTGCTGATCGCGATCTACGGGCAGCTGTTCAAGCCCGAGGTCGAGTTCTTCACCGCGCATCGCATCGCGCTGATCGCCAAGCAGACGGCGATCGTCGGCCTGGGCGCGCTGGGCATGACCGGCGTGATCGCCGCGGGCGGCATCGACCTCTCGGTCGGCTCGATGCTGGCGCTGACCAGCGTGACGCTGGCGCAGACCCTGGTCTGGGGCTGGTCGCCAGGCACGGCCTTGCTCACGACGCTGCTCGTCGGCTGCGCGGCGGGCGCGCTCAACGGCTTGTTGATCACCGGACTGCGCATCGTGCCGTTCATCGTGACCTTGGGCACGATGCTCGCGTACCGCGGACTGGCCGAGGCGCTGGCCGACGAGCGCAAAATCGCCGCGAACGCGCCGGACTGGCTCGCGGGGCTCTTGAATCCGCCGGCCGCGGGCAGCCTGCAGCTCTTGCCCAGCGGCGTGTGGCTGGTGATCGCGCTGGGCGCGCTGCTCGCGCTGCTGCTGCGCCGCAGCGTCTTCGGCCGCCACGTGTTTGCGATCGGATCGAGCGAGCCGACCGCGCGCCTGTGCGGCGTGCCCGTCGAGCGGCGCAAGATCGAGATCTACGCCTTGTGCGGACTGTTCATGGGCCTGGCGGGCGTGCTGGAGTTCGACAGCTTGAACTCGCAGGGCTCGCCGACCAGCGGCAGCGGCAAGGAGCTGGACATCATCGCCGCGGTGGTGATCGGCGGCGGCAGCCTGAACGGCGGCCGCGGCAGCGTGCTCGGCAGCCTGGTCGGCGCCCTGATGATGAACACCCTGCGCTCCGGCTGCGTCTTCGCCGAAATCGGCGAGCCCGTCCAGAAGATGGTCACCGGCGCGATCATCATCGCCGCCATCGCCATCGACCGCACGCGTTGATCGTAGGTACCACGCTGATCGTACGGTACCAGGCTCGACTTCATCACCTGGCCGCGGTGGGCCAACGCGCAGCGCTGGCCCACCGCGG
>Ga0315910_10002892_pt1 | contig 14870 bp, 13 predicted proteins | sample EdamamesoilMG_FD_204470 | JGI IMG/M metagenome (GOLD analysis project Ga0315910, IMG submission 204470) | Garden soil microbial communities collected in Santa Monica, California, United States - Edamame soil | ecosystem: Environmental > Terrestrial > Soil > Garden | place: USA: California...
CTCGGCCGATGCCGCGCGATGCTCCGGTCACGAGTGCGGTGCGGCCGGCGATGCCCGGCAACTTCGGTATTGACGATGTGCTCATACAACCTCGCCGGACTTCGAAGGCGCGGAATTATACTCGCGAACGACGACGCACGAGCTCGGTAAGCCCTTCGGCGAGCACGGCGCCGACGACGCCGTAGAAGTGCGCGGCAACGACGACCGGACCGCCGACGGACGCCGCGGTGAACGGGACCGGGCCGACGACTTGCTCGAACAGCAGCTTCGCGGCGACTCCCGCAGCAAGGACGACGCCGAGTTTCTCTCTACGCACGATCAGCGCGAGCGCTCCCGCCGCGACGTAGCCGTGCAGCACGCCCGATAGTCCGACGTACCACGACACTCCAGGGTCCAGCACGTAGAGGCCCACGTCGATCGCCGCCACGGACGCCGCCCCGATGCGCAGCCAGTCGGCGTTGCGGAAGACGTCTTCGAAGAGGAGCGCGACGATCGCGAGGGCAACGAGGTTCGGCCACAAGTGTCCAAAGCCCAAGTGCACGAGATGACCCGAAACGAGTCGCCAGTACTCGCCGGTGTCGATTGCGTCACGCTGCCAGCGCCCGAGCTCGCGCACCGGATCGCCGCCGGCCGCCAACAGCAGGCAGACCGCCAAAAGCACCACGATGACCCACGAGTCTCGCAGTCGCCGGATGGAGACGCTGAGAACGGCGTCCGAACTGGGATTTGGTGTCACAACCGGTGTGAACCTCTTGTGCTATCTTCGGTCCGAGTCTTCGGCAGCACCGCCGGCTCGAGCAAGGGTTGAACGTAATGCGCGCGATCAAAGCACCACTTCGCGTTTCCGAGCAAGGTTTCACGTTGCTCGAGATCATGGTCGTCGTCGTCATCATCGGGCTCCTCGCCGCCGCCGTCGTGCCGCAACTCATCGGCAACGTCGACCGGGCCGCCGTCGGGCGGGCGAAGCAAGACGTCCGCCAGATCGAGAATTCGCTGAACCTCTATCGGCTCGACAACTTCCGTTACCCCAGCACGTCGGAGGGTTTGGAAGCACTCGTCACGAATCCCGGCGAGGCGGCCGCGCCGAACTGGCGGCAGGTACTGAAGAGCGTTCCGCGCGATCCATGGGATCAGCCTTATCACTACGCGTCGCCGGGGCAACACGGCGACTTCGACGTCTTCACGTATGGCGCCGATCGCCAGGAAGGCGGTGAAGGTGTCAATGCGGACATCGGTAACTGGGAGCTCTAGGAGCCGAGGCGCTCGAGCTGCGAGCGCCGGTTTTACTCTCCTCGAGCTGCTCGTCGTCGTCGCGATCGTCGGCTTGCTGGCGGGCGCGGTCACGTTGTCGTGGCGCGCGATCGGTAACGACCAGGAAATGGAGCAAGAGACCGGTCGGCTCCGCGGCATGATCGATCTGCTGCACGAGGAAGCGCTCATGCAGACTCGCGACTACGGGCTCATGTTCACCGAGACGGGCTATCGGTTCTACACCTTCGACTATCGAGAGCTGAAGTGGCTCGAAGCGCAAGGCGACGACTTGCTCGAGCCGCACGCGCTGCGTCCGCGGCTGGTAATGGTGCTGCTGCTCGACGGCCGCGAGGTGCCCCTCGTGCGCGATTTCGAGTCGCAGGACATCGAGAACCCCGAGCCGCAAGTCATGTTGCTTTCGAGCGGCGAGGTGACGCCGTTTCAACTCGAGATGTCGCGCGACGGCATTCCCGGCAAGTTCGAGCTCGAGGCGTCGCTCGACGGCAAAGTCACCGTGTCGCAGAAAGAGTTCGACTGAGCCATGCTGCGCTCCCGCTCCGCAGGATTCACGTTGATCGAGGTGCTCGTCGCGCTCGCGGTCATCGCGCTCGGCTTGACGGCGGTGATCAAGGCGCTGGGCGACTACGTGGACGCGACGAGCTACACGAGACAAAAAACCCTCGCGAGCTGGATCGCGACGAACAAGCTGACCGAAATCTCGGTCGCGCCGGCCTGGCCGTCACTCGGCGATTACGACGAGGACGTCGAATTCGCCCGCCAGCAATGGCGCTGCGCGATCGAGGTCTCCGAGACGCCCGTCACGAACCTGCGGCGCGTCGACGTCTCGGTGAGCTTGGTCGCCAAGCCCGACGTCGTCATTCATAAAGTCTCGGCTCTCATCGAGCCCCCTGCCCCGCAGGGATTCTTGCCGCCGCAGTGGTCGGCACCGCCGAGGGGCGGCGACGGCGATGAACGCGGCGACCGCGGAGAGCGCGGATGAGGACGCCGAGCCCTTCGAGCCGCGGATTCACTCTGATCGAGTTGCTCGTGGTCGTCGCGATCCTCGCGATCATCAGCGTCATGGCGCTAATCGGCTTGAATCGGATCATCGACAACCAAGCGGCCGCGCGCGAGCAGGCGGAACGTTGGCAAAAAATTCAGCTCGCGATGCGGCTCATCACTATGGACCTGGCGCAGCTGCAGCCTCGCTCCACGCGTGAGGAGCTCGGCGAGACCTACATGCCGAGCATACTCGCCGACCCAAGCGCGCAATTCGCGCTCGAGTTCAGCCGCGGCGGTTGGGCCAATCCGGCGGGCTCGCCGCGCGGCACGGTGCTGCGCGTCGCCTACAACTGGGAAGACGACAAGCTCATCCGCTGGCACTGGGCCGTCATGGATCGAACGCTGTCGACGCCGCCGGTGCGCGCCGAAATCTTGGACGGTGTCGAGAAGGTCGAAGTCCGGTTCCTCGACACTTCCGGCGAGTGGCACCTCGTGTGGCCGCCGCTCGACCGGCGCGGTCCGCAAGGCTTGATCAGTCGGCCGCGCGCCGTGGAGTTCGCGGTCGAGCTCGAGGACCTCGGCCGCGTGTACCGCCTCGTGGAGACGAGCGGATGAGAACCGCCGGCTCGCAACGCGGCGTTGCGCTCGTCATGGCGATTATCGTTGTCGCGATCGGCACGATGATCGCAGTGAATCTCATCTGGCGTGGGACGCTGGACCTGCGGCGCACGGAATCGGCCTTGGCGGCGGATCAAGGATTGATGTACGTGCAAGGCGCCGAGGCTTGGGCCGCCGACATCCTGCGCCAGGACTTGGTCGATTCACCCGAGGCCGATCACCTCGGTGAGCTGTGGGCAACCGAGCTCCCGCCGTTGCCCGTCGACGGCGGCATGATCACGGGGCGACTCGAAGATCTGCAGGGACGATTCAATTTGAATAACCTCATCGGCGCGGACGGCAAAGAGAGTGCGCTCGCGCGCCGCCAGTTCGAGCGCCTCCTTGTCAGCGTAGAGGCGGACCCGGCGCTCGCAGGCGCCGTCATCGATTGGCTCGATCCCGATACCGAGCTGCGCTTTCCGTCGGGCGGCGAAGACGTCGTCTACAGCGATTCGGACCCGCCCTATCGAACGGCCAACTCGACGATCACGTCGACTTCGGAGCTGATGGCCATCTCGGGGTTCGACCGCGACACGTACCGGCGGCTGGCGCCCTACATCACGGTGCTGCCGCACGGAACGAAGCTCAACGTCAACACCGCGTCGGATGTCGTGCTGGCCTCGCTCTCCGACGACATCGACATTGCGACGGCGACCTCGTTGGTCGAGCAGCGCGGCGAGGCGGAATTCGTCGACATCAATGGGACGTTCGAGGGGCTCGTCGAGCCCGACGTGCTGCAGGAGATCGACGGCGTCAGCGAGCATTTCCTGTTGACCGCGACGGTAACGCTCGGGAAAAATCAGCTCACAATGCGTTCGGTGTTGCAGCGCGACCGCAGCGGCATCACGCGAGCGGTCTTCCGCAGCTTCGGAGTCGAATAGCTTGGCTGAGACGTTCTTCGTGCGTTGGTCCGACGCGGAGACTGCGACCTGGGGCGCGTTCGACCAGACAGGCCGCCTCGTCGGCGGGCTCGGCCGTGGCAGTTTGCAGTCCGCGCACACGGCGGCGGCCGGGCGGCGCTGCACCGCGCTCGTGGATGCCGTCGATGTTCTGCTCGCCGAAGCCACCCTGCCTGCCGCGAGTCAGGCTCGGTTACGACAGATGGCCCCGTTCACTCTCGAGGAGTCGCTGGCAAACGACGTCGACGAGATGGCGTTCGCGATCGGCTCGCGCCTTCCGTCCGGAGCGACGCTGGTCGCGGCCGTGGCGCGAGAACGCATCGATGCGTGGCTCGGCGAGCTGAGCGCTGCGGGAATCGTGCCGAACGCGCTGTGCTCCGAGAACGACGGGATACCCGACATTCCCGCGACGCTCGTTCTGCTCATCGAAGGCGAGCGAATCGCCGGCCGCAAACCCGGCCGCGCACCGTTCGTCTTCGAAGGCTTGGACCTCGGTCAGGTTCTGCCTCTCGTTCTGGCCCGTAAGCCCGACGAGCCCGAGCTGCACCACGTCAGAGTGTTCACCGATGCCGCCGGTCACGCACGCTTCGCCGAAGATCTCGCAGGGCTCGGCAGCCGGTTCGCGAGCGCCGACGTCAAGATCTTGAACGAAGGCGTCTTCCCGCATCTTGCCGCCACGCTCGCGCAACGCCCGGGGACGAACTTGCTGCAAGGCGCGTATGCGCCGAAGTCCAACTGGGTCGCGTTGGCGAAGCCGTGGCGCGTCGCAGCGTCGCTCGCCGCCGCGGCCCTCGTTCTCACCGTGCTGTTGCAAGGCGCCGAGTTCTGGCAGCTGCGCCGTACCAATGCCGCACTGGAGTCGGTGGTCGCGCCGGCATGCCAGCGCGTGGTGGGCGACTCGAGCACGTCGGGGTGTCAGCGCGAGGTTCGCCAGCGCCTCGGCTCGAACGCGAATAGCGCCACCGAGGACTTCTTGAGCACGCTCGCAGCCATTGCCGCGGCGCGCGATCCCGAGATGCGCATGGATATGCTGAGCTATCGCAATCGCGCGATGAACTTGCAGGTCATCGCACCGAACACCGGAGCAGTTGCCGAGTTCGCGGACGAGCTCCAGCAGACGCGCCGCTTCGCCGTCGAGATCGAAGCCAACAATCCCATCGACGGCGGCGGAACCGAAGGCCGCCTGCGCATCGTCGGAGCCAATCCGTGAACGCGTTGAAGACCTGGTACTTCGGCTTGCAGGAGCGCGAGCGCTGGATCGTCTCGATCGGCTTCGCGGCCGCCGTGGTCATCATCGTGTGGTGGACGATGACGCGCCTCGGCAACGAGATGGAGACGTTGCGCACAGCCGTCGACACGAAGCAGCGCCTGCTCATCGACGTCGCCCGCATCGAAGCCACCCAGCCGTCGGGAGTCGTCAGCAATCGCGAGCTCAACAATCAGCCGCTCTATCTGCTCGTTAGCAATACAGCGCCGTCGTATGGGCTCGAGGCGCCGCGAACTCGGGCAAATGGTCCGAGCGGCGTCGATGTGACCGTGCAGAACGCGTCGTTCGACGCGCTGGCGGCGTGGCTCGTAGCGTTGCACAACACGTACGGCGTCGACGTCGAGACGGCCTCTTTTTCCCCCGCGCGCGCGCCGGGTCTCGTGAACGGCAACCTCTTGCTGCGCAGGCTTTGATGATCATGAGCCGCCGCTCGTGGTTCGCCTTGGGGTTGGGCCTCTACGTCGCGTTCGCGTTGGCGAAGTTCCCCGCCGGAGTCGCAGTGCGTTGGTTTGCGCCGCCGGACGCGGCGTGCGCCGGCGTCGCGGGGACGCTATGGTCCGGGAGCGCCGCGACTTGCTCCGTCAACGGCTTCACGGCCGAGGCGCTGCGCTGGCGCCTCCGGCCCGCCTCGCTGTTCCTCGGCCGCGTATCGGCGAACGTCGAGGCACGCATCCCGGACGGTTTCGTCAGCGGCGACGTAACCGCTACGCCCCGCAGCGTGAGTTTTAGCGAGCTGCGCGGCGCGACTTCCCTGCCGGCGCTGGGCAATGTGCTGCCCGTGCGCGGAATGCGCGGCCAGGCCAGCGTCGCGATCGAGTCGCTCGTTCTCGAGAACGGCTGGCCGGCCACGGCCGTCGGCGAAGTCCGGCTCGCCGGGCTCGAGAGCTTGCCGTTGATCCCGGATGGCCGGGGCGCTTTCGTGCCGCTCGGCGACTACACGGTGACTTTGGTGCCGGCGCCGGAGGGCGAGCTCGCTGCAACCTTCGTCGACAACGGTGGGCCGCTCGAGGTCAAGGGCACCGCGAAGCTCGACGCGTCGCGGACCTACACGATCGACGCGCTGGTCGAGCCGCGCGCGAATGCGCCCGAGACACTCGTCCAAGGGCTCAACATCATGACTGCCGAGCCCGATGCCGAAGGTCGCCGGCGGCTCAATTTGACCGGCTCGCTGTAGCGGCCGCCGGCCAAGCGCGCACCTCGCCAAGCAACGGGAAATACAGGGCAAGCTGCACGGGGCGCGAATCGCTCGCGGCCACGGCCGCTGCGTAGCGTTCGAGCTGCGGCGCGTAGCGCGCGACCTCGGAGTCGAGGAATTCGCACAAGGAGCCGCCTTCATGTTGACTCGTCTTGAAGTCGACGATCCAGCGCTTGCCATCGGCGACGAACGTGCGATCGAGGCGAATGTGCTCGAGAGCAGACCCTGCCCGCAGGGTCAATCGCAGCTCCGATCTAGCTTGCTCGTGCGGCTCCAGCACGAACCGTCCACTAGGATCCGCGAGTGAGCGCGACAAGGCCGTCGCCACGCGCTCGGCTGCGCCGGCGAGCTCCGCAGCTTCGACGCCGAGCAGCTCCAGCTCGCGCGCGAATGCCGGCTTCAATCCGGCGACGCGCTGCGCGTTCCAGCGCTCGAGCCCCTGCTCCGCGATGCGTTGCAAGTAACGATGCACTACCGTGCCGACATGCACGGCCGCATGACCGGCCCACACGAACTCGGGACGCGGTGCAGGCGGAGCGCCCTCCGCCGACGCGTTCGCCGCGCTCGCTGCCGTAGTGATGAGCCGCCGCAGAACGGGCTTGATCGCCACGACAGCCGTCTGCGACGTCGCCGGCTCGGCTACGCGCGGCGTGCCGGAAACCAGCGGCCAAAGATGCGCGAGCAGCGAGCTCGACGGCGGCGCCTCGGCGTCCGCGGGCAACTGCCAAACCAAATGCAGGCGCTCGCGGGCGCGCGTCGTCGCCACGTAGAGCAGCCGCGAGCGCTCGGCCGCGTCGCGCTCGCGCTCCGCGCGGCGCACGAAATCCGCGAGCCGCTCGCCGTCGCCGGCGCTCGCGAACGCCGTCGGCACCATGATCAGATCGTCGCCTCCGTCCGCGTTCGTCCGGGCCAGCCACTGCAGCGCCTTCGGCTCGTCGGGCCGCGGCTCGCGCGCGAGGCCGAGCAGCACGACCGTGTCGAACTCGAGCCCTTTCGCTCTGTGCATCGTCATGATCTCGATGCCCTGCTCGCGCGGCGCGTCGGCCTGCGGCTGCACGATCTCGAGCGCGCGCTGCAGCACGGCGGGATCGTCGAGGTCGCCGCTGCGCTCGGCCACCGCGAGCAGCGCGAAGAATTGCTCCGCCGCGAGTTGCTCCGCGGCGTCGTCGAGGCAGGTTGGCCCGCCGAGCAGACCCCAGGTGCGCTCGACCCAGCGGCTAAGCGGCGCGTGCTCTCGTGCCGCAAACGCGGCCGTCAGCGTGGCGATGACGCTTCGCGCTCGCTCCCTGCCGTCGGCGCTGAGCCGCGCGAAACGCTCCGGCTGCTGCAGCAACGTCCAAATCGCGGACTTGTGATCGTCGCCGCACAGCGCTTCGAGATCCGCGAACGTCAGACCGCACCACGGCGCGCGCAGCACGGCGAGCCACGCGATGCGATCGTCGAAGTGCAGCAGCGCACGCGTGAGCCCGGCGAGATCCTGCGCGACCTGCTGCTCGCCCAAGCTATCGATCTCGACGGCGTGAACGGCGAGCCCCCGCTCGCGCAACCGCTCGCGCAGGCCTTCCAAGTGTTTGCGGTTCTGGACCAGCACGGCGATCGATTGCGCGGGATCGCGCTGCCTCTCGGCCGCGAGAATCGTGACTACGTTGTCGACCTCACCGCCCGCCGTCGCCGCGGCCGCGTGCGCGCGGACGAGCTGCTCGCCATCGGCGCCGCGCGTCGCGACGCTGTCGCGAAACGCGGCGCGCCCCGTGGCAACGTCGTCGCTCGCGGGGAACACGCGTGCGAACGCGGCGTTGACCCATTGCACGATGGCCGGCGCGCTGCGGAAGTTGCGCTGCAGCGTCAAGCTCCGCAGCCGGACGGCGCCGATGCCGCGCCGCTTTGCGAGCAAGAATAGCGACATGTCGGCGTCGCGAAAGCGATAGATCGACTGCATCGGATCGCCGACGAGGAACAGCGTGCGCCCGTCGTCCGGTTGCCAACCGGCCGTCAGCAGCTCGAGCAACCGTCGCTGCGACTGCGACGTGTCTTGGAACTCATCGACGAGCAGGTGTTGAATGCGCCGATCGAGTGCGAGCAGCAGCTCCGACGGGGCGTCGACGTGGCCGAGCGCGCGCTGCGCCGCCAATGCGAGCTCCACGAAATCGACGGCACGGCGCTCCGCGAATGCGACTTTGAGCTCGGCCGCTAACCGCAGCAGCACGATCTTGAGCGCGGCGAGACTCTGCCATTGCGGCTCCGTATAGCGCGCGTCGGGTAGCGCGCTCACGGTTTGCAGCGCGGCGCGAAGCGCGTCGTTGTCGGCAATCGTTCCGAGCAGCGCGCGCAAGCGGTCGCGCAATTGCGCATGCTCGGGGCCGAACCCTTCGGGCTTCGCGACGCGCTTGCGCCATTCTCCCTGCTTTGTCAGGAGCAACGCGGCTATGCCGCGCCACGCGGCAAGTGCCGCCGCACCGGTTGGCGGCGGCTGCTCGAGCCCCAACCAAGGCGCGAGCGTCGCACGCAGCGGTTCGCTCGCCGCGCCCGCGGCGTGCCGTAGCAGCGGGGCCAGCGCCGTCAATGTCCGCGGCTCGACGAGCGCAGCCGCGGCGCCGATCTCGTCGTCGACGAGCCGCTGCAGCGCGCCTTCGAGCAGCGGCCGAAGCGCGACGGAGCCGTCTGCGAGCAAGCGCAGCCATTGGTCGCGGCGCGGCAGCAGCGCGGCCAGCAACTGCTCGAGCGCCGCGCAATCGTTGCCGACGTCACGCAGCAGGATTCCCACCGCGCGCGCGAGCGCCGGGTCGTCGCCGGCGATGCCTTCGACGCACCGGCGAGCAGCCTCCCGGTAGAGGTCCTCGGCCTTGTCGACGACATCGGCTGCAGCCACGCCATCGGCGAGCACGGGCAGTTGCCGCGCGAGCCACGCGTTGAACGCGTCGAGGGTGTCGATGCGCAGCCGCTGCGGTTGCGCGAGTAGTTGCCAATCGTGCTCGCGATCGCGCGCGATCACCGTAAGCGCGAGCTCGAACGCCGTGCGCTCGTGCGGCTGCGCGCTGGGGCTCCGCTCGGCCGCGGCGCGCAATGCGCGTAGCACGCGCCGGCGCATCTCGGCGGCCGCCTTGCGCGTGAAAGTGATCGCGACGACTTGCTCGGGCTGTTGAACCGTCGCGAGCAACGCCAAGTAGCGCTGGATCAGAAGCTCGGTTTTGCCGGAGCCGGCCGGTGCTTGCACGATGAACGATTGAGCAGGATCGAGCGCTGCTTCGCGCGCCTCTGCGTCGGTTGCTCCACCTACCATCGCGGCACCGAGCCTCGGGCGACTGCGAGCTGCTCGAAGACGCGCGTGAGCGGCGCGTATGGCCCCTTGGCGTCGTCGTAGTCATCGACAAAGAAGCGCGTATCGCCGGCGGCGATCTCGCCCGCGAGCTCCGCAAGCTGCGCGCGCCACGTCGCGAGTTGCGCTTCCACGTCGGGATTCGCGGCCTTCGCCGTGCGCCCCGGGAAAGCCGCCTCGGGCCAGAAGCCAAAGTAGCGTACTTCGGCGGGCGTGAGCCGCGTCACCACGGCCGCGCGAACCGGCTCGGTTGCTTGACTGGCGTACAGCGGAACCTGTGCGTCGCGCAACCGCGGGCCGAACCATTCGGCGCTCGTGGCGCGCTCGTTCGTCTTGTAGTCGACGATCGCGAGCGAGCCGTCCGCGAGCTCGTCGACGCGATCGATGCGAACATCGAAAGTCAACGGCCCGATTTGGACGCTGGCGCGCTGCTCGACCGCGCGAACGCGAAACGGCGCGCGCGTCAGGTCCGCGCGCAACAGTGCCGCGAGCGCTCGCTCGAGCTGCTCTGCTTCGAGCTCGTACAGAGCCGCAAGATACGGGCGAGCGCGACCGAACAGCCCGGTGAGGGCACGTTCGACCGCCTGCGTCACGGCGTTGGCCTTCGCCGCGAAATTCGCTTGCGCGGGCTCGTCGCCGAGCAAGCGCTCGGCCGCGCGATGCGCCGCGATGCCGCGCAACCGCGCCGGCACGCCGAAAGCGAGCGCCTCGAGCGGCCGAGCACCGAGGCGGTCCTGGTAGAACGCCCGCAACGGGCAGCGCGCTTGCCGACCGAGCGCGCCCGTGCCGCCCGCCACGCGACTCGTCGCGAGCGGCGGCGCCTCGTCAGTCACGGTTTCGCGCGCGGCGGCGGGCCGCGGCCGATTCGCGGCGAGCGCGTCGAGCTCACCGGCCGAAAGCAGCGGCCAATCGCGAATCGCAGGGCTTGGCTCGGTGTCGTAATCGTACACGCGCGCCGGCCAACTGATGATGAGCTCGCGGCTGCGCGCAACGAGTCGGTCGAGCGCGCGAGCCGAGCGCTCCTGCGCGTCGCGCGGCGACGAGTACGGCATGCCGTGCGCACGCTGCAGCGCGACGGGCAAAAGCGGAAGCCCGAGCGGCGCCTGCGGCCACGCTGCATCGGTGAACCCTGTGACCCACACGGCGTCGTACCCGGGGCCGACGTCCTCGATGCGGGCGAGCACATGCACACCGCGCACGGGCAATGCCGCGCGCGTGGTCCGCTCGAGCAATCCGTCCAGCTCCCGCAACGCGGCATCGAGCGTGACCTCGCCGACGATTGGCGTGAGCCGCGCGAGCTCGTCGAGCGTGCTCTGCCACGCGAGCAGCACCGCTCGCGTCGATGGAGGTTGCCAACCGAGCTCGGCGAGAAAGCGCGTCATGAGATGCGCCCAGCGGCTCGGCGTGGCGCGCCGGATTCCGCCGACGACCGCGAGAGCAGCCGCGAGCGCGCGGGCCGAGTCCGGCGCACGTGTCGTGAGGAGCTCGGCGACGCCGCTCCGATACGCCGCCTGGAACGGGAGCTGCGAGCGCAGATCCGCGCGCAGCTCGGCGTCTATGCGAGCGCGCGCAATGCGCTCGCGGGCGCCGCTCGCGAAGAACGGACTGCGAAGCCAGCGTCCGAACGTGGCGTGGGACGCATGCGCGCCCGCGAGCGCGAGCGCCTCGACGGCTGCGCCGATCGGCGGCTCGACGGCCGACGTTCGCCCATCTATCCAGCAGCTCTCCGGCGCGCCTGGCAGGTCGGCCGCGAGCCGCTCTATCTCATGCGCGCGGCGCGCGACGCCCGAGACGACTATCGCGACGCGCGACGCACCCGCGGCCAGCCGTTGCGCGGCCCACGCGAAAGCGGCGCGCAGCTCGTCGGCGGCGTCCGCCAATCGCGCGGCGTGGCGAGCCCCCTTCGCGGCGGGCGCGGCGCGCGTCTCGATTGCCGTGCCGCGAGCAGCAAGCTCTGCGAGCAGCTCCGTTCTGGCGGGATACGGCTCCTCGAGATCCGCGAGCTCGAGCCGCCCGAGGGATGCGACGCGCGACGGCAACCCAGCCTCGAGCTCGGCGCGATCGACAAAGCCGTGGCCGTCGAGCCACGCGCGATAGCTGCGGCACCACGACAGGAAGGCGCGATAGTCGACATCGTGCGGCCCGGCACGCTGCGCCGCCGGATCGATTTGCCAGCGATTGAGCAGGGTCCACGCGGCAGCGGCCCATTGCGCCGCGCCCGCGTGGCCGATCAGCTCCCCGCTCTCGGCCGATTCCGCGACGACGCGACGCCACAGCGCGAGCGATTGATTCGTCGACAGCGCGGGACCACGCTCGCCCGCGTGCTCGAGCCAGACCTCGTCGAGCCACGCGGCGTACGGCTTGAGCGGCGGCGTCTCCCACGCTCGCGCGCCGCTGCCGAGCGCGTCGGCCGCGAGATAAAGCTCCCATTGCTGTGCCGCGAGAGCGTTCGCGACGATGATCGTAGTCGAGCGCTCGTTGCGCGCGCCCGCGTGCGCGGCCATTAGGCCGTTACGAGTCGCGGCGGTCGCTCGGCGATTTGCTGAAGAACGTGCTCGATGCGCTGGAACACTTCGGCGAGCCGGGCTTCCTCGGGCAACGTGGTGATGCGGAAGTGGTCACGATACGGCGTATTGAAGCTCGAGCCCGGCGCAATCAACACGTGCTGCTGCTCGAGCAGATCCATTGCGAACGCCTCGTCCTCGAAGCTAGGCAGTTTCTGCTTGTCGACGCCGATGAATGCATACATCGAGCCGCGCGGCGCAACGAGATGCAGGTACTCGCTCTGCTCTACGCCTTTGATGATGGCCGCGCGCGATTGATACAGCCGGCCGCCGGGCGAGCATAGTTTCGCGATGCTCTGGAACCCGCCGAGCGCAGTTTGCACGGCCCACTGACCCGGCACGTTGCTGCAAAGGCGCAGCGCCGCCAACAGATCGAGCGCGCTCATGTAGCGTTCCGAGCGATCGACGGCGCCGCTGAACGACACCCAGCCGACGCGATAACCGCACGCACGATAGATCTTCGAAAGCCCGCCGAACGTCGCGACCAGAGTGTCGCGGCACAGTGTGGCCATTGGCACGAACTCCGCGCCGTCGTAGAGCATCTGGTCGTAGATCTCGTCGCTCATGACGACGAGGTTGTGCCGTTCCGCGAGGCGCGCGAGCGCCGTGAGCCGCTCGCGGCTGTAGACGGCGCCGGTCGGGTTGTTCGGATTGATGATGACGATCGCGCGCGTGCGCGGCGTGATCAGCTTCTCGACGGCGTCGGGGTCGGGATTGAACCCTTGCGACTCCGGGCACGGGTAGTACACGGCGCGGCCGCCGTTCAAAACCGTCGCCGCCGTCCAGAGCGGATAGTCCGGGCTCGGGATCAAGACTTCGTCGCCGGGATTCAACAGGCCGCGCAGCGTGAGATCGATGAGCTCGCTGACGCCGTTGCCCATGAACACGTGGTCCGCATCGACGCCGTCGATGCCGCGCGCTTGCTGCTGCATCACGACGGCTTCGCGCGCCGGGAAAATGCCCTTCTGATTGCAGTAGGCCTCGGCCGACGGCAGGTTCTCGATCATCGCGAGGCGCATCGTCTCGGGCGTGCGCAGCCCGAACAGCCCCGGATTGCCGATGTTCAGCTGAGTGATCTCGTAGCCTTGCCGCTCGAGCTCGTGGGCGCGCCGGGCCAGCTTGCCGCGTATTTCATAGCGGACATTCTTGAGCTGGGAGCTCGCTTCGATCTCATGGGAGTGGCGCAACACGGTCGGTTCCTTCAGCAAGACGCCTGGATGGCGGGAGTGTCTTTACCATGCTACGCCGCTCGGGCCAAGCGCCTGCGTAGCAGTCGCAGCAAGAAACGGCTTGTTACGGCTCCGCGCCGGTGCGGATTGGGCGGGCCGGATCGCGGATCCATTCGCTCCACGAGCCCGCGTAGAGGCGGCCGCCGGGCAGCCCCGCGACGTCCATTGCGAGCAGCAAGTGAGCGGCCGTGACCCCGGAGCCGCACATCGCGATGAGCCGATCCGGGCTGCGGCCGCCCAGCAATTCCGTCAGCTCGGCGCGTAGCTCGGCGGGCGGCTTGAACCGCCCTGCCGCCGTCACGTTTGCCGAGAACGGCCGATTACGCGCCCCCGGGACGTGCCCCGCTTTCGGGTCGATGGGTTCCTGCTCGCCCCGATAGCGCGGCGCCGCACGCGCATCGACGAGCAAGCCGCCGGCCGCTTGCGCCGCAGCGAGCTCGCTCGTTGCCACGGCGCTGTCATGGTTTGGCAGGCTTGCCTCGTACCGGCGAGCGCGGACGGAAGGCGGCGCCTGCTCGAGCGGAAGTCCCGCCTCTTGCCAGGCCGCAAAGCCACCGTCCAACACGGCGCGGCGCGGATGGCCGAGCCAGCCGAGGAGCCACCAGAGGCGCGCGGCGATGGCGCCACTGCCCTCGTCGTAGGCGACGACGGCGTCGTCGCGCCCGATGCCCCAGCCACCGAGCGTCGCGGCGAAGCGCTCGGGGTCCGGAAGCGGATGGCGGCCTTCGTCGGCGCGCGGGTGGCGCGCAAGGTCGTCATCGAGATGAGCGTACCGCGCACCGGGAATGTGGCCGCTCTCGTACGCGGCTCTGCCCGCAGGCGGATTCGTCAGCGTGAAACGGCAGTCGACGACGATGCAGCCGCGGCGGCCGAGCTCGCGGGCCAGAGACTGCACGTCGATGAGAGGGCCGAAGGTCATCACCAGATTGTACCGGCTCGCCGGCCGGCCGCGCTCACGATGCTAAAATTTGACGCATGCAAACGATCATGGTCGGCATCAAGCGCGTCGTGGATTACAACGTCCGCGTGCGCGTGAAACCCGACGGCTCCGGCATGGCGACGGAAGGGCTCAAGATGAGCATCAATCCGTTCGACGAGATCGCGATCGAGGCGGCGCTGCGCCTCAAGGAGTCGGGCACGTTCGCACAAGTCGTGCTCGTGACGATCGGCCCTGCCGAGGCGGAGCAGCAATTGCGGACGGGCTTAGCGATGGGCGCCGATCGCGCGATTCGCGTGGCCACGACCACGGAGCTCGAGCCTCTCGCGGTGGCCCGAGCGCTGCACGCGCTCACCCTGCGCGAGCAGCCCGGCCTCGTCGTGCTCGGCAAGCAAGCCATCGACGACGATCACGGCCAGACGGGGCAGATGCTGGCCGCGCTGTGGGATCGGCCGCAGGCCACGTTCGCCTCGGAGCTGACGATCGCCGGCAACGTCGCGACCGTCACGCGCGAGATCGACTCCGGGCTCGAGACGCTCTCGGTCGATCTACC
>Ga0315910_10002896_pt1 | contig 14852 bp, 7 predicted proteins | sample EdamamesoilMG_FD_204470 | JGI IMG/M metagenome (GOLD analysis project Ga0315910, IMG submission 204470) | Garden soil microbial communities collected in Santa Monica, California, United States - Edamame soil | ecosystem: Environmental > Terrestrial > Soil > Garden | place: USA: California...
GCACCGACGTCGCTGTGGATGATTTCGAGCGAAACCTTGTCGGACTCGATCTTCTTGAGCGCTTCGACGATGGCTTCGACAGAGCCTTGGGTGTCGGCTTTGACCACAACCTTAAGTGCCTTGCCTTGCTGCGAATCGAGCGTGGCAAAAAGATTTTCCAGCGTGACCTTCCGTTTGTCTTCCTGCGCCTGCGCCCGGGCGGCTTGTTCGCGCTCGTTAGCCAGTTCGCGCGCCGTGCGCTCATCGTCCACCACGCCGAATTCCTGGCCAGCTTCGGGCACGCCGTTGAGGCCGAGAACTTTCACCGCGACGGACGGCGTGGCTTCCTTGAGGCGCTTGCCCTCTTCGTTGATGAGCGCGCGGGCCTTGCCGTAATACTGACCGCAGATGATGACGTCGCCAACGCGCAGGGTGCCTTTGCGTACGAGCACCGTGGCCATCGGGCCACCGGGTTCGATGCCGGACTCGATGACGTTGCCCTTGGCGTTGCGGTCGGGATTCGCTTTGAGCTCCAGCAAGTCAGCCTGAAGCAGAATCATTTCGAGCAGCTTGTCCACGCCCTGCTTGGTGAGCGCGGAGCAATCCACAAAAATAGTTTCACCGCCCCAATCGTCGGGCGTCAGCCCTTTTTCCTGCAACTGCTGGCGGACCTTCATCGGGTTCGCGTTCGGATGATCGCACTTGTTGACCGCGACAAGGATCGGAACTTTTGCCGCCTTGGCGTGGCTGAGCGCTTCCAGCGTTTGCGGCATCACGCCGTCGTTTGCGGCGACGACCAGCACGACGATGTCGGTGACGTTCGCGCCGCGCGCGCGCATGGAGCTGAACGCTGCATGGCCGGGCGTGTCGAGGAATGTGATTTGTTGCAGCTCGTTCTTCCGCTCAGGGTGCGGGAAGGAAATCGTGTAAGCGCCGATGTGCTGGGTGATGCCACCCGCTTCACCGGCCGCGACGTTCGCTTTGCGGACGACATCGAGCAGCGAAGTCTTGCCGTGGTCAACGTGACCCATGATGGTGACGACGGGCGGCCGCGACTTGAGTTGCTCAGGTTTGTCTTCGAGATCGACCTCGACCTTCTTGGCCGGCGCGTGAACGGCGTGATCGGCGGATTTCCCACGCTTCTCGACTTCGAACTTGATCCCGTACTTGGCGCAGACCTGGGCCGCGATCTTTTCGTCAATGGCCTGATTGACGTTGACCATGACTTTCAGCTCCATCAGATCCGCGATGATCTTGAAAGGCTTTTGCTTCAGGGCCTCGGCCAGCTCACGCACAACGATCGGCGGCTTGATGGTGATGACTTGGGCATCAGCGGGCAGAGAGATGCGCGGTTCGCCCGGGGACGGCTTGGTCGCGGGTGGAGCAGATGGCCGCGTGCCGGGTGCGCCGCGTTGGAATGGCTGCTGGCCCGGTCCGCGTTGACCGGGGCGACCATCCGGGCGTTGCTGCGGTCCGCCGCGCTGCGGGAACTGCTGCCGCGGCTGCGGCGCTTGCGGCGCGGGCTTTTCCTGCCGTGGCTGCGGGCGTGGGGTCAGTTGAATGAAACCAATCTTCTGGCCGACTTTCGGTTCCGGAGGCTTTGGCGGCACGACGGGCGCGGGCGGTGGCGGAGGAGTCGCTGGCGCTGACGGCGGGATTTCGGCCACAGCCGGTTCCGGTGTCGGCGCAGGGGCGACTTCTGGAGCTGGCGGGGCGACTTCAGCCGACGCCGGCAGTGGCACTTCCGGTGGCTCGGGCGCTTTGACTATGACTACAGGTTCATCGACTCGAGGCGGGGGCGGGGGCGGCGCAGACGGAGGCGCGGCTTGCGCGGCGGCGATTTCAGGGTGGGCTTTGAGCAGTTCCTGCTCGAGGTACTCGGCGGTGATTTTATCCAGCGAGCTGGATGCCACCTTCGCAGCAATACCCAGCTCTTTGGCTTTGGTGAGAACTTCCTTGTTCTCCAAGCCAAGTTTCTTCGAAATATCGTAAATACGAACGGGCATAGGTTTCGCAGACCACCGACCGCTGTGAGTTTCGAGCCTTCATGGCTGAATATCCCGCAGCAAAAACTTTTTCATTCCACACCGTGCCATATCAGGCTCCGTTGGAAGAGTTGTCACCGATGTTGAAATTCCGCTTCGCGGCCTCTGCGCGCGCGGCGGCAACGATGGCGGCAGCGGCTTCCCCGATCTGCGGCATGTCCGCCAGGTCGCCCGCCTCCGCCTGCAACAAATCTTCGAGGCGCAAAATGCCGTGATGCACGAGCACATCGGCTTGCTCGCGGGTGATGCCGGGGATCGCCGCGAGTGAATTCACGGCTTCGGCCACCTGTTCGTCGAAACCCTTGGTGACGACGACTTCGGCTTCGATGTCCACCTGCCAGCCAGTGAGCTTGGAGGTGAGGCGGGCATTCTGGCCACGCTTGCCGATGGCAAGGGAAAGCTGATCTTCGCTGGTGATGATCTTAACACGGCGGCGGGCCTCATCAATTTCAAAGGTCTTGAGTTTGGCTGGCGCGAGCGCGTTGGTGATGAACTCACGGATGTTGGACGACCACTTGATGATGTCCACCTTCTCGTTGTTCAATTCGCGAACGATGTTCTTCACGCGTTGGCCGCGCAGGCCGACGCACGCGCCGACGGGATCCACTTTCTCATCGCGGGTGTAAACAGCAAGCTTGGTGCGGAAACCGGGTTCGCGGGCAATGCCCTTGATCTCAATCGTGCCATCGCTTATTTCCGAAACTTCGACCTGAAACAGCTTGATGACGAAGCGCGGGTCGGCCCGGGACAGAATGATTTCCGGACCATGTGCGCCTTGCTCGACGGCCTTGACGTAACAGCGGATGCGTTCGCCTACCTGGTATTCCTCGGTGGGGACGCGCTCGCGGTTGGGGAGCAGCGCTTCGTATTTGCCGAGATCAACCAGCACATCGGAGCGTTCGAAACGGCGGACCGTGCCGCTGACGATGTCGCCCACGCGGTCTTTGAACTCTGAAAAGATCAGCTGTTTCTCGGCTCGGCGGATTTGCTGGATAAGCGCCTGCTTGGCGTACTGGCTCGCGATACGGCCAAAGTCGCCGGTGGTCACTTCAATTTCCAGTTCGTCGCCGATCTTGGCGTCAGCCTTCGTCTTGCGAGCGTCGTAAACGGAGATCTGGTCGTGCTTGGAGATAACCCGGTCGGCCACAATCAGCTTGGCGTAGGCGCGGAGTTCGCCGCTCTTGGGATCCATGGCCACGCGGAGTTCGCGTGCCGGTCCGACAGCCTTCTTGGCCGCTGATAGGACTGCTTCCTGTACAGCACCGGAGAGGACATCACGACTGATGCCCTTTTCCTTCTCGTAAAAATCCATTGCTGCCAGAATCTCAGCATTCATACGCTCACCATCCGACGCCCCATGCAGGGAACAAAAAAGTCGGAAAGTTAATTCTTCCGACTTTCGCGACTGCCATAACTTTACGAACTGGCTATAAAGTAGAGAATTGGGCAGGAAGCCGTCAAGGGGCATTTGGGCTGGAATCCGGGGTTGTTTCGACTGACTGTCGGTCGAATCTGAACGTAACAGCTTGTGTTGAAATAGCTTTGCCAAAAGACCTTTTGCCCGTCACCTTGACGGCGTGACACAGCCGCTTGCGCTGATTTTCTACAAGAAACTGCTTCCTGGGAGCACCCTGGCGAACCGCCTGCGCGACCTCAATTACCGGGTCCATGCTGCCAGTGATCTTGCCGAGTTGGTGGCTGTCGCCCAAAGCGAAGGGCCAATGGTGTTGTTGATGGATGTAAGCGCTGAAGGCGGGGAGTCAGTCGAGGCGGTCCGGCAGTTGCGGTCTGACTCCAAAACAGCTCATGTGCCTATTTTAGCCTTTGCCGAAGACGAACAACGACAGGAAGCCGCACGGACGGCGGGAGCGACCTTGGCTGCCAGCGATGCCGCGATGGCTTCGCACTTTGAGCAGTTACTGGAGCAAGTGTTACGGCTCGATTGAGCAGGAGAGGATGTCAGATTCCCCTACAGGTTATCCGGGAAAACGATTGCAAGTCTCTCGAACAAACTCTTGACGGAAAAGTAACCCGTTCTTAATGTCGGCACGTTGTAGCGACACGGTTGCAACCACCCGGTTTACACAGGCACTTGAGCGGAAGTGCTTGGCGGGGTGGCGCAAAACCCGTTTCCTGCAGCGATCAGGAGAGAATTATGGCCAGCGGCAAAGTGAAGTGGTTCGATAACAAGAAGGGGTTTGGATTCATTGCCCAGGAATCCGGCCAGGACATCTTCGTTCATTATTCATCCATCGAAGGCGGTGGCTTTAAGACGTTGAATGAAGGTGACGAAGTTTCCTTCGATGTCATCTCCGGGGACAAGGGCCTGAAAGCCCAAAACGTCCACCGCGTCAGCGCGACCTGAGGTTGTCCACCTGCCCGGGCAAAGTTGTAACCGCGGACCAAAATTCCGCGCCTTAAATTGTCGTCATGTCGTCCACGGCTTCCAGCCCGGTTCGCAGCCTTTACGTCCACGTTCCCTTTTGTGCGCAAAAATGTTCCTACTGCGCCTTCTTCTCCGAACCTTCCAGCGGTGACCAAATCAACCGCTATGTTGGCGCGCTTATCCGAGAGCTGGAGTTGATAGCCAGCGACCTCCGCCCGGAAACCATTTTCTTCGGTGGTGGCACGCCGTCATTGTTGAACTTGAAGCAATGGGAGGAAGTCTTCCAAGCGATGGACCGCTTGAAGTTGCTGGGCGCAGAAGAATTCACCGTCGAATGCAATCCCGCCACCGTTTCGCTCGATAAAGCGGGTTTGCTCCGTGAACACGGAGTCAATCGCATCTCGATGGGGGTGCAGTCGCTGGACGAAACCCTGCTGGATCGGCTTGGGCGCGTGCATTCCCGCGAGATGGTTTTCAAATCCTACGACACACTCCGCAAAGCCGGCTTCGAGAATGTGAACGTTGATTTGATGTTTGCCATCCCCGGCCAAACGCTTGAAGTCTGGGAGGAGACGTTAAACGAAGCTGCAGCGCTCGACAGTGAACATCTGTCCAGCTACGAAGTCATTTACGAGGAAGACACTGCACTCTATGCGCAGCTCAAGGCAGGCGAGTTTGACGTGGATGAAGACCTTGCTTGCGCGATGTACGAGACGTTGGTTTCACGATCAGCTGCAGCTGGCTTTCATCAATACGAGATCGCCAATTTCGCCCGGCACGTTTCCGAAGGCGGAACGCGGAACGCGAAACTTAGGGCGGCCCGTTTTCCATCGCTTGCCAGCAAACATAACCTCAATTACTGGCGAGGTGGAGATTTCCACGGTGCAGGTCCAAGTGCGACGGGCTACGTCCGTGGGGTGCGAACGAAGAACTGGTCCAACACACAGCTCTATTGTGAGCAGTTGGAAAAGAATCGTCGGGCGATCGAATCCAGTGAAACACTCGCTCCGTTGGCGCGCGCCGGGGAAACTGCCGCCTTCGGTTTGCGCATGGTCGCAGGCTGGCAGTTCGATGAATTTCTGAAGACCACAGGCTTTGATCTGCGCAACGAGTGGGCGGCGGACATGGATTCATTGGTTGCGAACGGCTGGGGGCAGAAAACCGAAGTCAGCTTTCAACTCACAGCACAAGGTTTGCGTTTCGCCGACGCTGCAGCGGAGTCCTTCCTGCGCACGCACGAAGCCTTAGCCTGAGTTGCTTTAGCGAATTTCCCGTCGCGCAAAGCTGCTTAGCTTCAGGGAAACCAGACAACAGGTGGCTGCCAGTGTGATCGCGCAACCGAGATACAATGTGCGCGGGGACAATTCGAGAAACAGAATCGGGGCGGAGAATTGACCGACGATTCTCGCCAGGCTCGCCGAGCCTTGGGCGACGCCGATGTTCGCGCCTTGCTCGTCAGCTGTTGTCAGGTTGGATAACAAACCAAACAAGGGCGGCCGCGTCAGACTTGATCCAATCGCCAGCAACGCCAACGCACCAAGCAATGTCCACCACGCTTGGCCGTCAGGTTGGCCAAGTATGCGCCACGAAAGCACGCCATGTCCCTTGATGAATGGCAACACCGCCAGGCTGGTGGCTGTGATGGCCAGGCTGGCGGCGATCACTCTGGGTTCGCCGAAGAGTTTAACGACTTTCCCGATCATCCCGCCCTGAACGGTTGCCGAGATCAATCCGCAGTAGACGAACAGATAGGTCGCAACTGTGGCAGTCACCGCGTCGTTCTTGATGTCGAGGCTGAAGTTGTCGCAAACCAACAATGCGAGCGTCACCTCGAAGCAGCTGAAACAAAGCGTGGACAGAAAGAACACGACTACCAGCAAACCAACGCCAGGTTGTGTCAACGTATGCCGCCACTGCGATAGATGAGGACGCAGCTCCACGTTCCGACCACTGCCGTGGCGGCTTTCCGGCAACACAGACAGCGCAAAGAGAAAGTTCAAACCACACAATGCTGCGGCCACCCAGCCGGGGCCCGTGACACCGAGATGTTTGAGACTGATGCCGCCGATGGCCGGACCAAAAATGAAGCCGAGGCCGAAGGCCATGCCGATCAAGCCCATTTTTTTGGAACGATTCTCGGGTGGCGTAATATCCGCGATGTAAGCTTGAGCGACCGTGATGTTTCCCCCAAACGCACCCGCGCAGGCTCTCGCCAATCCGAGAGTGACGAGCGCTTTGACCGTGTCTGATTGTCCAGAACCAAGCGCAAAGATGACATAGGATAATGTCGCTCCCGCGGTGCTGATGAGGAGCACCGGGCGGCGGCCGATGCGGTCGGAAAGCTTTCCCCAGATGGGGGCAAAGACGAACTGCAACAACGAGAACGACGCGAGCACCAGCCCGATGGCGTAACTTGTGGCGTCAAACCGCTTCGCAAAGACCGGTACCAACGGCACGACGATGCCGAAGCCGATGAGGTCAATGAATACAGTGAGCCAGACGACAAAGACGGAAGGTTTCCTCATGAAAATTTCTGAGGCGGCTTCGCAGATTGGGTGTAAAATGACATCACCATCGCGCGAGTCTATGAGCCGGCGCGTTGGCGTCAAGGGTGCGCGGTGACGCCGGTGTCTTGTTTCCAGCCGATGGTGTCCGAAATTCTTTCGAGAATGATTGCACCACAGGTGTTTTTGTCGGGCTTTGACTGGATTTTTATGATTGCCGCAAGGTTGGCTTCCAACTTGCAGTGCAACGACGTATGGGACTCCGTCGAAATAATGAGCAAAACAACCTGGGTGCAGCTGCGACAACCGCGGAAGCAGAGCAGCCTCAGTCGAATCCAAAGAGCCGCAGTAATCAAGCGGTCAATCCGGCCATGACATCCGACAAAGCAAATAACCCCAAGGATAGCCGCCGACGCGTGCTGCTTGTGGAGGATCACGCAGTGGTGCGGTTCGGCATCGCCCAACTCATCAACCGGCAGGCAGACCTCGTTGTGTGTGGTGAGGAAGAGGATGCTTCCCGTGCGTTGTCTGCGATTGCATCGCAGAAGCCTGATCTGGTGATTGCTGATATTTCGCTGAAGGATAGCAGCGGGCTCGAATTGATGCGCAACATCAAGGCGCAATATCCCGGTTTGCCGATCCTCGTCGTCAGTGTTCATGACGAGTCCATCTACGCTGAAATCGCTTTCCGTGCCGGGGCTTTGGGCTATCTGATGAAACAGGAAGCGCTTGAAAAGATCCTGGTGGCGATCCGCCGCGTGCTCGAAGGCAACATTTATGTGAGCGACGTGCTTGCAGCCCGGATGCTTCAGCAACAGGTCCGGGGTCAGACTGATGTAAACGAATCTCCCGTGAAATCGCTGAGTGATCGCGAGCTGGAAGTGTTTCAGCTAATCGGTCAGTGGAAGAAGACCAAGGAGATTGCGCAGGAACTTCATCTTAGCGTCAAAACCGTCGAGTACTACCGCGAGCAGATCAAGCGGAAGCTGAACCTCCGTGACGCTGGTGAATTGACCCAACACGCGACTTCCTGGGTCCAACGTGAAATTTCGGCCTGACCGTCCGTAATTCCGCGAGGCCATTTTAGTCCAGCCTGCCCCCGATTATCGGGCATTCATCCCAGCTGTGCCTAAGTCATTCATTGGCACGGCTTTTTTCTCTTTCCAGCCAATAATCCTTCATTAACGTCCTCGGGTGGTAACCGGTCTTGAGTACCCGGGGAATACCCGGGGAGCAGGTTCGGCGTGCTACCGGGGATACGAAGCTGGACTCCCCCGATTGTTGCACCTGATGCGGGCGTTTAGCTTGGCGGCGTGACATTTGTAACTATGACGCACCTGACTGTCATGAAAGAGAAAAACCTGTTCGTTCGTGCCCACAGCCTTGGGGTGATGTTGTTCACCGTGGTGGCCATGCTTGGCGCCCTGCCCAAAGCCCATGCGGTAAACTATGACCTCCAAGGTCAGTCCCGCGGCAGCACCACCTGGCTCAGCGGCAATCTGCAAAACTGGCGGGAACTCGATTACATCCCGTGCCGGGTTTACATCACCGGCGGCCCGGTCAACAACCGCCTGATTCGGATCACATTTCCGCACCTCACGGGAACGACCCCCGGCTTTCAGGATTTGATCAATTTCCGGACGTCTTCCAATGCCGTCATCACCGTCGCTCCGGTCCTTTCCGCTCCGATGGGGGCAGATTGGTCATACACGTTTACCGTCACGGTGCTGGATGCGAACCCGGCCGCAGTGTATTTCGAATCTCGGCTGGCGGCTGGTGCGCACCTGAACCCTGGCAGTTCACTCGCTTTGAGCGGATTTCCTTCCTCAATGGGCAACCTGCAAATCCACAAGCCCTCGGCGGGACCCGGAGCACCGGACTTGGTGATTGTAAAAAGCGGTCCGGTCACAGCGCAGCCGGGCCAGATTATCACCTACTCGATGTTCTACACCAACATTGCCACCGCTACTCCGGCGGTGGGCGTGCAAATTAGCGATATCCTGCCACCGGAAGTAACGGTGATTCCTTCCTCGCTCGGCACCAATGCTCATGTGGTTGGTAATTCCATCTTCTGGGATTTGGGTAATGTACTTCCAGGCCAGAACGGGCAGGTGAGTTTTCAGGTGCAGATCACAAACACCGTGGTCGCGGGCCAGGTGGTGCAAAACTATTCCCAGATCCTGAGTTCGGAAAACGACGTCAACTACGCGAACAATTCTTCGATCTGGAATACGACGATTGTGATCCCTTGTGTGGGCGCTTCGATCGCTGGTCATCCTCTGAGCCAGGAGATCTGCCTTGGCGAAGCTGTCACCCTTTCGGTGGCCGCGAACGGGTCAACGCCGCTCGGTTACCAATGGCGCAAAGGTGGTGCGAATATCTTGGGGGCCACGAATGATACATATTTCATTCCGTCTGTCACCATGGCGGATCTGGGCGGCTACGATGTGGTGGTGGCCAACTCCTGTGGCGGCGCCACCTCGACCGTTGCACAAGTCAGCCTGAGCGCATCCGTCGGCGCTACGCCGCTGGTGAGCCAGACCAACTGTATCGGCGGTTCGGTCATGTTCAGCACCACGGCGTCCGGCCCGTTGCCGATCAGTTACCAGTGGTTCAAGGATGGCGTCGAAATCCCGGATCAGCTGATGAACACCTTGACGTTGACCAATCTCACGCTGACGGATGCCGGGGTTTATGCCGTGGTGGTCAGTGGCGCGTGCAACAGCGTTTCCAACTCGGCCACTCTGACCATTTCGGCGTTGCCGACGATTAATTGTGCGACGAACAAGACGGTGGAGAGCGGTGTTGCTTGGGACTTCGATCTGCCAGTCGTTGGTGGCGGCACGCTCACAGTGGTTTCGACCGTGACCAACACCGGTTGCGGCAACACGCTGACTGCGATCCGCACCTGGCAGGTGGCGGATTCGTGTGGCAATGCGACCCAATGCAGTCAGACCGTCAACGTCGTGGATACGACCGCCCCGGTAATCACCTGTGCGGCGAACAAATCCAGCGAGTGTGGAGCCACTTTCAGTTTCGATGCGCCGACGGCCAGTGATGGAACGGTCAGTGTCGTTTCCACGGTCACCAATGCTGCCAGTTGCAGTTACACCGTCACCCGGACCTGGGCGGCCACCGATGCCTGCGGTAACAGTGCGCAATGCAGCCAGACCATCAGTGTGGTGGATACCACCGCGCCGACGATCACCTGCGTGGCGAACAAGAACGTGGAAGCCGGCGCCGCCTTTTCGTTCGATTTGCCGACGGTAGTCGATGGCTGCAGCACTTCGAGCGTCAGTGTGGTCAACACGGTGACCAATACTATCGGTTGCAGCTACAACGTGGTTCGCACGTGGAGTGCAACGGATGCGTGTGGCAACAGCGCGCAATGCTCGCAGACGATCAACGTGGTGGACACGACGGCCCCGACGATCACCTGTGTTGCGAACAAGAATGTGGAAGCGGGTGCGGCGTTCAGCTTTGATCAACCGACGGCCACCGATGTCGGTGGTACGAACGCCATTTCAATCATTAGCACTGTGACGAACGTCGCGGGTTGTAGTTACAGCGTCACTCGGACCTGGGCGGCGACGGACGCCTGCGGCAACAGTGCGCAATGCAGTCAGACGATCAGCGTGGTGGACACAACCGCCCCGACCATCACTTGCGTCGCGAACAAGAGTGTGGAAGCGGGTGCGGCGTTCAGCTTTGACCAGCCCACAGCGACGGACATCGGCGGCACGAATGCGATCAGCATCGTTTCGACGGTGACGAACGTTGCGGGTTGCAGCTACAGTGTGACCCGTACCTGGCGCGTAACTGATGCCTGCGGCAACGCAGCGCAATGCAGCCAGACGATCAGCGTGGTGGACACGACCGCGCCGACGATCACCTGCGTTGCGAACAAGAGCGTGGAAGCGGGTGCGGCGTTCAGCTTTGATCAGCCGACGGCCACCGATGTCGGTGGGACGAACAGCATCAGCATCGTTTCGACGGTGACGAACGTTGCAGGTTGCAGCTACAACGTGGTCCGTACCTGGCGCGCGACGGATGCCTGCGGCAACAACGCGACTTGCAGCCAGACGATCAACGTGGTGGACACGACCGCGCCGACGATCACCTGCGTGGCGAACAAGAATGTAGAAGCGGGCGCGGCGTTCAGCTTTGACCAGCCCACAGCGACGGACATCGGCGGCACGAATGCGATCAGCATCGTCAGCACGGTGACGAATGCGGCGGGCTGCTCCTACAGTGTGACGCGCACGTGGCGGGCGACGGATGCTTGTGGCAACAGTGCGCAATGCTCGCAGACGATCAGCGTGGTGGACACGACGGCGCCGACGATCACCTGCGTGGCGAACAAGAATGTGGAAGCGGGTGCGGCGTTCAGCTTTGACCAACCCACGGCGACGGACATCGGCGGCACGAATAGCATCAGCATCGTCAGCACGGTGACGAATGCGGCGGGCTGCAGCTATAACGTCGTTCGCACGTGGCGCGCGACCGATGCCTGCGGCAACAGCGCCCAATGCTCACAGACGATCAGCATGGTGGACACCACCGCGCCGACGATCACCTGCGTGGCGAACAAGAATGTGGAAGCGGGTGCGGCATTTGGCTTTGATCAGCCCACGGCGACGGATGTTGGTGGCACGAACAGTATCAGCATCGTTTCGACGGTAACGAACGCAGCCGGTTGTTCCTACAGCGCGACCCGCACGTGGCGCGCGACGGATGCCTGTGGCAACAGCGCGACTTGCAGTCAAACCATCAGCGTGGTGGACACGACCGCTCCGACGATCACGTGCGCGACCAACAAAATTGTCGAAGCTGGCAGCCCGATCACTTTTGATCAACCGACGGCGGCTGATATCGGTGGCACGAACAACATCAGCATCGTCAGCACGGTGACGAATGCGGCGGGCTGTTCCTACAGTGTGACGCGCACGTGGCGTGCGACGGATGCTTGTGGCAACAGTGCGCAATGCAGCCAGTCGATCAGCGTGGTGGACACCACGGCCCCGACGATCACCTGCGTTGCGAACAAAACGGTTTCCTGTGGTCAAGTGTGGACGTTCGATGATCCGACCGTCACCGGTGGTTCGTTGAGCACATTCACCACAGTGACGAATCTGGCGTGCGGCAATACCTTCAGTGCCACGCGCACCTGGGCAGCGACGGATGCTTGCGGTAACAGCGCGCAATGCAGCCAGACGGTCACAGTCATTGACACCACGGCGCCGGTCATCACCTGCGCCACCAACAAGACGGTGCTTTACAATCAGGCCTGGACCTTTGACGCCCCGACGGCCCTGGATGGTTGCGGCACGAATGCGATCACGATCGTTTCGACCATCACGAACGCGACCTGCGGCGCAAATGTGGTGGCGATCCGCACCTGGCGGGCGACAGATGCCTGCGGTAACACTGCCCAATGCAGCCAGTCGGTGACGGTGATCGATGACCGCACGCCGGTCCTGAATTGCGTGGCGGACAAGACCGCGGCCTGCGGTTCGGTGTGGACCTTCGATCTTCCGTTCGTCAGCCAGGGTGTAATTACTAATGTCACGACCGTTACCAATGCGGCTTGCGGCAACACCCTCGCGGCGACCCGCACTTGGACGGCAGTAGATTCCTGCGGTAACACCAAGCAATGCAGCCAGACCGTGGTGGTGCAGGACACAACTGCGCCGACAATCACCTGCGTGGCCAACAAGAGCGTGGAAGCGGGCAGCGCGTTCAGTTTCGACCAACCGACCGCGACGGACACCTGCGGCACCAACAGCATCAGTATCGTCAGCACGGTGACGAACACCGCGGGTTGCAGCTACGCCGTGACCCGCACCTGGCGGGCGACGGACGCCTGCGGTAACGCAGCTCAGTGCAGTCAGACGATCAACGTGGTGGACACGACCGCCCCGACCATCACTTGCGTCGCGAACAAGAGTGTGGAAGCGGGTGCGGCGTTTAGCTTTGACCAACCGACCGCGACCGACGTGGCCGGCACCAATGCCATCAGCATCGTCAGCACGGTGACGAACGTTGCGGGTTGCAGCTACAGTGTGACCCGTACCTGGCGCGCAACGGACGCCTGCGGTAACGCAGCCCAGTGCAGCCAGACGATTAGCGTGGTGGACACGACCGCGCCGACGATCACCTGTGTGGCCAACAAGAGTGTCGAAGCTGGTGCAGCGTTCAGTTTCGATGTGCCGACGGCGGGTGACGGAACGATTTCGGTACTGAGCACCGTGACCAACAGCGCCAGCTGCAGCTATGCGGTTACCCGCACGTGGGCCGCAACGGATGCTTGCGGCAACAACGCCCAGTGCAGCCAGACCATCACGGTCCTGGACACGACCGCGCCGACGCTCACCATCATCTCGCCGACCAACAGCGCGACATACATCACGCCGGCCACGGTGACTTTTGTCGCGGATGCCTTTGATGCCTCCGGTCCGGTGGACAAGGTGGAATTCTACATCGGCACGAACAAGGTGGGCGAGGCGTTCTCCGCGCCGTATTCCATCACGCTGTCGAATCTGACTCCGGGGGTTTACGCCGTGGTAGCTGCCGCGGCGGATGCTTGCGGCAACGCCTCGGCGTCCGCGGCGGTTTCGGTGAATGTGCTTGATAAACCTCCGTTGAGCATCGTGGGGCAGATGCGTTTCAATCCGCAGACCGGTTTGTTCGAACAGACGGTGCGGGTCTTCAATCCCACAGGATCGGAATACCAGGCCGTGCGGGTTTACATCAGCAATCTGGCCAGCAACGTCGTGGTTTACAACCGCACGGATATCACCAATGGGGTGCCTTACATCCAATCGGCCAGTCGCGTGTTGCCCGGCAGCTATGTGGATCTGCTGATCGAGTACTACGTGCCTACCCGCGTGGCGCCCAATCCGACGCTGATTCCCCAGCTGGTGCCGCTCGGTGGTGGCGGTTTCTCGGCCACGGGCAATGGCCAGAATATCGAACGCGGGGTCATGCTGCCGAACCAGACGTTCCTGCTGGAGTTCAGCACGGTCGCCGGTCGCACTTATTTCATCCAGTATTCCAGTGACTTGGTGAACTGGCAGACCGCCCAGCAACCGATCACGGGCAATGGCAGCCGCGTCCAGTGGATCGACAACGGCCAGCCCAAGACCGTCAGTCCGCCAAGTGCGGTGCAGTATCGGTTCTACCGGTTGTCGGTGGTCCCGTGAGCGAAGTGATTCAACCATTGTCCTATGACATCGAATAAAAAGAAGTGGGCGATTGCAGTCGTGGTGTTGCTGCTGGCGTTGGGCCTGTGGTGGGCGTTGACGCCGAAGACGCCGACGGAAGTGGTCCAGGCCAAGCCATTGCCTGAACCTGCGCCGATTGCGCCCGCCGCACCCGCACCGGAACCGGTCAAACCTGCCCCTACGCCGGAACCAGCGCCCGAACCGGTGAAAGTTGAACCGGCACCTGCGCCTGCGCCCGAACCGGCGAAAGTGGAGCCAGAACCCGTAAAGGTGGAAGCGCCTGCGCCCAAGCCTGAGCCAGCACCAGTGCCGGCACCTGCGCCTGCGCCCGAACCCGAGCCGCCGGTCCCTGCCGTCGTCACCACTCCGCCAGCAGCAGCGTTGGTCATAGAAAAATTGGAGCCGAAAAAGAACAAGGTCGGTTTGAGCTACCGGATGGGAATGAACATCACCGTGGATTTCAAGAAGCTGGGTGGCTTTGGCAATCCCAATGATCCTGGTCCCGATACCGGCAGCGTCGAGAATCGTAACTACGACGACGGCTACAGTTTGGTGGACATTTCCGGCAACGCTGGCGGACAGACTTGGTATTGGGGTTACACCGATCCGGCTTCGATCCAAGGCGACAGCATGGTGTTTCATCACACCACTTCACCGTCCACAGGTATTTCCAAGAACAACGATGACGGCGTGAACCACGGCATCGAGCTTTCCT
>Ga0315910_10002897_pt1 | contig 14850 bp, 15 predicted proteins | sample EdamamesoilMG_FD_204470 | JGI IMG/M metagenome (GOLD analysis project Ga0315910, IMG submission 204470) | Garden soil microbial communities collected in Santa Monica, California, United States - Edamame soil | ecosystem: Environmental > Terrestrial > Soil > Garden | place: USA: California...
GCGGGCACGGGCGCGGGTGTCCTTTATGGACGCGCGGAGCTGCTCGACGCGATGCCGCCCTGGCAAGGCGGCGGCGAGATGATCCTCACCGTGAGCTTCGAGTCGTCGCAGTACAACGAGCTCCCCTACAAGTTCGAGGCCGGCACGCCGAATATCACCGGGGCCGTCGCGCTCGGCGCCGCCATCGACTATCTGGGGGAGCTCGATCGTGCCGCCCTCGCATCGCATGAACACGACCTGCTGGGACATGCCACCGGTTCGCTCGGAAAGCTCGAAGGGCTCCGCATCATCGGCACGGCGGCGAACAAGTGCCCCATCGTCTCGTTCGTGGTCGACGGCATTCATGCGCACGATATCGGGACGATCGTCAACGAGGAAGGCGTGGCGATACGAACGGGGCACCACTGCGCCATGCCCGTCATGGAGTTCTTCGGCGTGGCAGCCACGGCGCGGGCATCGCTCGCCTTCTACAACAACGAGGATGACATCGAGCGGCTGGTCAAGGGACTCAAGAAAGCGCAGGCACTCTTCCGATGAGCGACCTCAAGGATCTCTACCGCGAGGTCATCCTCGACCACAACCGCAGCCCACGGAACTTCGGCCGGATCGAGAACGCCGATCGCGTGGTCAATGGCGTCAATCCGCTCTGCGGCGACAAGATGACGCTTTACCTCAAGCTGGCCGGCGACCAGATTGCGGACGCCCGCTTCGAAGGGACGGGCTGCGCGATATCCGTGGCCTCGTCCTCGCTGATGACGGAAAGGATCCGGGGCGCCACGGTCGGCGACACGCTCAAGTTGTTCACCGCGGTCCGCGACATGCTCACCGGCGCCACAGAACCCGACGAAGGGATGCAGAAGCTCGCGGCCCTGGCCGGCGTCCGCGACTACCCGAGCCGCGTCAAGTGCGCGAGCCTCGCCTGGCACGCGCTCAAGTCCGCCCTGACCGACGGCACGGTCAGCATCAGCACGGAATAGCCATCAAGCCCATGTATACGAGCCAGAACGAGCCAGTGACCCTCACCCGGGATTGCCCGGCGGTGCTGATCCCCGCCGGCGAGAAGGTCACGCTGCCCCTCGGGACCAGCGGCTTCATCACCCAGGCACTCGGCGGCAGCTTCACCCTCTATGTCGAAGGCAACCTGTTCCGGATCGCGGGCACCGACGCCGATGCCATCGGCAAGGAGCCGCTGAAGGCTCCGCCCGTTCCGGAGAATGCGACCGATGCCGACATCGAGTCGGCCGTCTGGGAGCAGATGCGTACCTGCTACGATCCCGAGATCCCGATCAACATCGTCGATCTCGGCCTCGTCTACCGCTGCGAGATCGAGCGCACGGAAACCGGCGGCCGCCACGTCCATGTCGCGATGACGCTGACCGCTCCCGGTTGCGGGATGGGTCCGATCCTCATGGAGGATGTGCGCGAGAAGATCGAGATTATCCCGACGGTCGAGCAGGCCGACATCGACCTCGTCTTCGACCCGCCGTGGAACCAGTCGATGATGTCCGAGGAAGCGCGGCTCCAGACGGGCCTCTACTGAACGCGGCCGAGGCGCGCGACATCATGAAGACGCTCGTCCTTTTTCGCCACGCCAAGTCGAGCTGGGACGACGAGCGCCTCGACGATCACGACCGACCCCTCGCCCCTCGCGGCCAGCGTGACGCCCCGCGCATGGGCAAGCGCCTGGCGCGCCGCAAGCTCGATCCCGACCTGCTGTTGACGAGCACGGCATTGCGCGCGCGCGAGACGGCGGACTGCCTCGCTGCCGCCCTGGGGCTTGCGCAATCGCGTATCCGCGTCCTGCGCCGGATCTATCTCGCGAGCCCCGGCGAGCTGCTGAAGCTCATTGCCGGGCTCGATGACGGCCTCGAGTGCGTCGTGCTCGTCGGCCACAACCCGGGCCTGACCGAGCTCGCGAACAGGCTGCTGCCCTCGCTCAAGCTCGACAACCTGCCGACGGCCGGCGTCGTGGCCATCGAATGCGGCACGGAGCGCTGGAAAAACCTCGAGTCCGGGAAGCTCGTGCTCGGGTTCTTCGACTCGCCGAAGCAGGGCGGCACGGACTGAGCCCGCGGAAATGTCACCCCCTGCTCACTCCACGTCGCAGAAGCAGTAGACATAGACGCCTCGCGGGTCGTTGAGGCGTTCGAGAAACGCGAGCGGCTCGGTCGCGGCATCGAGCAAGCGGTCGAGGCTGTCGGGCAACGGGTTCTCGATCTCGAGCGCCGGCAGCAAGGGACCGGTGATGCGGATCACGCCCAGCGCAAGCTGGCTGGCCCAGCCGAGCTCCGGCGCGAGCCGCTCGACGCCATAGCTTCCCGGCGCGAGACCCGCAAGCCCGGCGGCCGATTCGAGCGCCTGATCGAGCCCCCCCAGGCGATCGACGAGCCCGAGACGTTCCGCCTCGCTGCCGATCCAGACGCGGCCATCGGCTGCCGCCTCGACCGCTTCGGTCGTCATGTCGCGATGCAGGGCCACGACGTCGATGAAATCACGATACGTCCGGTCGACGAGCAGCTGGATGTACTCCGCCATGGGCGGCGATATGCCGCGCAGGGGATCCATGCCATCCGCGAGCGCGGTCGTGCCGAGACCATCGAGGTGAACGCCGAGCCAGTCGAGAGTCCGTTGCACCGTCGGGAAAGTGGCGCCGACGCCGATGGATCCGGTCAGGGTCGACGGGCTCGCCCAGATTTCGTCGGCGCCCATCGCGATCCAGTAGCCGCCCGAGGCCGCGACGCTGCCCATCGAGACGACGATCGGCTTGCCGGTCGCCCGGAAGACTTCGAGCTCGCGGCGGATGACTTCGGATGCGAAGGCGCTGCCGCCAGGGCTGTCGATGCGAAGCACGAGTGCCCGGATGCGCTCGTCCTCGCGTGCGTGGCGGATCAGGGCCGACAACGATTCGGCGCCGACGCTGCCCGGCGGTTGCACGCCCTCGAGGATGGTGCCGGACGCGACGATCAGGGCAATCGTGCGTGACCCGCTCGCCGGCAGTCGGCTCGCGCGCACCGCTGTCAGGTAGTCGCGGTGCCGGATTGCCGGGAAGTCGCCACCGGTCGCGGAATCGGCGTTGACGGCGGCGCGGATCCGCTCGCGCATGAGGTCGTCGGGCAGCGTGGCGTCGACGAGACCGGATTCGACGGCGAGCTGCCCCGTGTCGCCGCCGACCTCGCGCAGCAGCGGGACGAACTCGTCGGCGTACCGCTGCAGCTCGGCCGGCTCGAGACCCCGGGCTGCCTCGACATCGCGCTGATAGTTGCCCCACATCGCACCGAGATAGGCGCTGCGCGCCAGGCGATCGGCGTCCGACATGCCGTCTCGCGTCCAGGGTTCGACGTACGACTTGAATTCGCCCGCGGTCCAGGCGTTGTAGTCGACGTAAATCCTGTCGAGCGCGGTCTTGTAGTACGGAATGTAGCTGCTGTAGCCGTCGACGAGGACGAGCCCCATCGGGTGCATCAGGATCTCGTCTGCCGAGGCGGCGAGAAAATACTGATCGCGCGTGAAGCTGTTGCCGATGGCGAAGACCGGCTTGCCGCTGGCCTTGAAGCGGGCGATCTCGTCGGCGAGCTCCTCGAGCTTGCTCAGTCCCGCGCCTGTCAGGCTGTCGAGATCGAGCACGAGCGCACGGATCCGGTCGTCTTCGGCTGCCGTCCGCACGGCTTCCACGAGATCCGCGAGCAGCGTCTCGCTGAAGCTCATGCCTTGCGCCAGCGCCAGCGCCCGCTGCACGGGGTCGCCGCTGAGCTCGTCGACGATGGTCCCCGCGGGATCGAGTATCAGCGCTCCCCGCGCGGGCACGGCCGGCGTCGACGGCGACAGCAGTGCGTAGATCAGGACGAGTGTCGCTAGCATGAAGGCGAGATGCAGGCCCTTGCGGATCCGGTCGAGCCAGCGCGCCAGGAAAGTGAGTGATCGCATCAGCATGGTGGTCATCTCTCCGGTGAGCCCGATGCGGGCTAGGGCAGCAGAAACAGCGACAGGGCCGGCAGGAACGTGATCAGCAGCACGCACAGGAACAATACGACGAGGAATGGCAAGGTAGCGGCGCAAATCTCGCCGATACCCTTGTTGAATCGATAGCTCGACATGAAGAGATTGAGCCCGACCGGCGGAGTCATGTAGCCGAGCTCCATCGCCGCCAGGAACACGATCCCGAGGTGCACCGGGTCGACGTTGTACTCGAGCGCAACGGGGACGATCAGCGGCACGACGAGCACGATCGCGGAAAAGATATCGAGGATCGCGCCGACGATCAGCAGAAACAGCAGCAGCGCCACGAGGAAGAACGTTTCCGTGGCGAGGAACGGGCTCACCCACTCGAAGAGCCGCTGCGGCACATCGATGCCGATCATGTAGCTCGTCGATGCGAGCGACAGGCCGAGAACCATGAAAATGCCGCCGACGAGGACCATCGACTCACGCACGATCCGCGGCAATTCCCTGAGCGGTATCTCCCGGCGGAGCACGAACTCGCTGACGAGCACATAGACCGCCGTCACCGCCGCGGCCTCGGACACGGCGAAGTAGCCCGTATAGATGCCACCAAGCACGAGCGGCGGCAGCGGCAGCTCGTAACGCGCATCGATAGCCGCGGACTTGAGCCTCGCCATCGAAAACGGCGGGGCAGCGCTGGGCCGGCGATTCTTCCAATAGCAATAGAGCGACAGCATCAGGATCATCAGAACTCCGGGCCCGATGCCCGCCCGGAACAGATCGTCGATCGACACCTCGGCGACGATGCCGTAGAGAATCAGCGGCAGCGATGGCGCGAACAGGAGGCCGAGGCTGCCCGAGCTCGTGATGAGCCCGAGACTGAAGCGCTCGCCGTAACCGGCGGCGGTCAGCGCCGGGAACAGGACGGCGCCGAGCGCGATGATCGTGACGCCCGATGCCCCGGTGAACGCCGTGAACAGCGCGCAGGCGATCAACGACACCATCGCAAGCCCGCCAGGCAGCGCTCCGAGCGCGGCTTGCGACAGCCGCACGAGGCGGCCCGGAGCACCGCCCTCGCCCAGCAGGAATCCCGCGAAAGTGAAGAGCGGTATCGCGAGCAGGATAGGCGTCTCGGCAAGGCCGTAGAACTCGATGGCGACGATGGAGAGGTCCGTATCCTCGCGGGCAAAGCCGAGCATGGCGCTCGCTCCGATCGCGCTGAAGAGCGGTGCCCCGAGCAGCAGCAGGAGGACGAGCAGCAATGCGAGAACGAGGCTCACTCGCGCCCTCTCGCGAGCGCGAGCGCCTGTCGCGCGAACCGGTAGCTCATGATGGCGAAGCCCGCGGGGATGACGGACTGGAATATCCACGCCGGCCAGCCATCGAGCACGGTGTCCCCGTACGCATAGGCGTCCGCCACGAAGCGATAGCCCTGCCACGCGAGCGCCCCGGCGACCAGCGCCGCGAACAGGGCGGCCGTCGTTGCAGCGGGCCGGTGCCAGGGGCGCGGAAAGTACCTTTCGACGATGCCGATGGCGAGATGGCGGCCGTCGCGGCTCGCCGCCACGCCGCCGACCATCGCGAGCCAGAGCACCGCCAGGCGTATCAGCTCGTCGGCCCAGAACAGCGAATAGGAGAAGAAATTCCGGAGCACGATCTGCAGGGTCGCGAGGACCACGATCCCGAGCAACAGCAGGCAGAGGAGAGTCGTTTCGACGCGGTAGCCAGGCCCACGGCGTTGCTCTGCGTCGACTGCCAAATACTCGTCCTCGCTGGGTCGGGAAGCGTTGCGAACCGCTTATCGAGTTGCCCGATACTCCCGGAGCAGGGCGAGCATCTCGTCGAAAAGCGCAGGGTCTATGTCACGTCGCTGGCGGATCTCCGGAAATTGCTCCTCAATGATCTGTCGCCAGATCTCGACATCGGCGTCATTGACCGGGACGGTTTCGATGCCCATTCCGGCCATGACCCGTCGCGCCTCCTCGTTGTCGGCCCGCGAATCGCGGTCGATGCCGGCCATGACTTCGCCGATGACGGTGCGCATGACCTGCTGGTCGGCGGGCTCGAGCCCGTAGAAGACGCTGGCTTCGACGGCGAATATTCCCATCGAATAGGTCACCGGCAGCTCGGTTCGATAGCGCGTCTTCGTGTGCCACTGCAGCACGAGCGCGACGACCGGCGACGCCACGACGACGTCGACGAGCCCGCGCTCGAGACCGAGCAGCGCATCGCTGACCTCAAGCGGAACGGGCGCGAGCCGCAGGGCCTCGAGTATCTGGAAGGAGATGAGATCGTTGTCCGGCACCCAGATCTTCTGTCGCCGCAGATCGTCGACGTGGCTGACCGGGATATTCGACATCAGATTCGAGAACCCGCCCTCGCTGAAGCCCAGGCTCACGAATCCGGCCTCCTCGAGCCCGGCAACGAGCTTCCCGTCGAGCCGCGCGCGCACGTAGTCGATCTCGTCGAGCGAGCGGAAGACCAGCGGGATCCCGTAGATATTGAGTCCCGGGTAGAGCGTCGCGAGCCCTCCCATGGAGAAGGCTCCGCCCTGCAGATCGCCGATCCGGATCTTGCGCAACACCTGCTCGTCCGACCCGGCGACACCGCCCGCGCGGAACCGGAGCGCGACCCGTCCCTCCGTCAGCTCGCTGATGCGCGCACCGCCGGCCCGCATGTCCTGCATCCACTGGCTGTCGGCGGGCGCGAGTGTCGCGATGCGCAACTCCTCGGCGACCGCGGGGCCGAGACCCAGGATGGCGGCCAATGCCGGGAGCCATGATGATCGAACGCTGCGCCGCATTCAGAAGTACTCCGCCGAGCTTGCGAGCAAGGCCTCGGCATCCTTTTGCGCCAGTACGTTGAACAAGATGTAGCCGTCCTCGTCGACCGGTGCGGCCAACACCTCGCGCAACAGCCGGTCATGCAACTCCTGCTCGTACAAGAGTCTCGCATATCGTCGCGCGTATTCCACCTTGACCGACAGATCGCGCCCCGCCGAAAGCTCGAGCGACCGGTCGAAATGCGACTTGGCTACCTCGGGCTCGCCGCCGAGCGCGGGAGGCCGCAGCGATTTCAGGACACCGAGCCAGGTGTGTATGGCCCCGGCCTCGTAGCCTTCGTCGAGCTCGAGAGCCCGCTCCATCGCGGCCTCGACCCAGGGCAATTCCGCCACGGCGCTCAGGTCTTCACTGGTCGCGTCGAGGTAGCTCAACCAGCCGAGCGCGAACGCATAGAGATAATCGATCTGCTTCTCGTCGACCTCCGCGAGCTCGGCGACGAAAGCGTCGTAGCTCAGGCCGTCCCACTCGCAGGCGCGCGGGTGTGCCTGGCACATCGCGCGAGCTCCATAGTCACGCGCTTTCGCGGTGAAACGTACCGCGGCTTCCGCATCGGTGGCGAACCGGGAGCCGTACAGCGCATAGATCTGCGCGCCCGCCGAGAGCAGGCCTTCGTTGTCCGGGCTCTCGTGGATGAAGCCGTCGACGAGCAGCAGATAGGCAGGCACTCCGCTCTCGACGAGCGCAGGATCGTCCTGATTGAGGATTGCCGAGGAGAGGGTGTCCGCCGCCATCGCCCCGACAAGGCTCGCGCAACCGGACAAGGTCGTGACCGCCACCCCCGCGAGAATCAGTGTGGCCGCGCGTGCGAACATCCTTGCCGATCCAGGGGTCGACCGGCCCATCCTGGGACGTCAGACCTTTTCCTTGATGCGCGCCGACTTGCCGCTGCGATCACGCAGGTAGTAGAGCTTCGACCGACGCACGTCGCCCTTGCGAACGAGCTCGATCTCGGCGACTGCCGGGCTGTGCGTCTGGAAGACGCGCTCGACGCCCTCGCCGTGCGAGATCTTGCGTACCGTGAACGAGGAGTTGAGCCCGCGGTTGCGCTTCGCGATCACGATGCCTTCGTACGCCTGCAGCCGCTCGCGGTCACCTTCCTTGACCCGGACCTGCACGATGACGGTATCGCCCGGAGCAAAGTCCGGAACATCCTTCTTGAGCTGGTCTCTTTCGATTTGTTCGATGATCTGTGACATCGCTGAATCCTTGATCGACGCTGTTCGCAGCCGGGTATTCTCGCATCTTTGCCGCTGAGTGCCTACCCGTCTGCGGCCTCCGCCTGGAATTCGCGAAGCAGCATCTCTTCCTCGCTGTCGAGCCCGCGACTGGCCAGCAAGTCCGGCCGCCGCTGCCAGGTCCGGCCCAGCGACTGCTTCCGCCTCCAGCGACGAATTGCCGCATGATCGCCCGACAGCAGAACGGCGGGCACCGCCATGCCGTCGACGGTTTCGGGACGCGTGAAATGGGGATGGTCGAGCAGTCCCTCGACGAAGGACTCCTGCGACGGCGAATCCTCGTGCCCTAGCACTCCCGGAAGCAACCGCGCGACCGCATCGATCAGGACCGCGGCGGCGAGCTCGCCCCCGCTCAGGACGTAGTCGCCGATCGAGATTTCTTCGGCTCCGAGCCCGGTGCTGACCCGCTCATCGAGTCCTTCATAGCGCCCGGCGACGATCACCATGCCGGGCGCATCCGCGAGCTCCCTCGCTATCGACTGCGTCAGGCGTCGCCCCTGGGCGCTCATGACGACGCGCCGGCATCCGGGCTTCTGCTCGCCCTCGAGGGCCAGCACCGCATCGCGGACCGGCGGGTAGAGCATCACCATGCCGGGGCCGCCGCCATAGGGCCGGTCGTCCACCGTCCGATGGCGATCGGTCGTGAAGTCCCGCGGCGACCGGAAACGATAGCGGAGGAGCCCCCGCGCAACGCCGCGCCCGACGACACCATGTCCGATCACGGGCTCGATGATCTCCGGAAAGAGCGCGACGACACCGATCTCGAACATCAGCTTACTCCCAGAAGCTCGCGTCCCAGTCGACGACGATGACGCCGGCCTCGAGATCGACCTGGCGCACGATCCGGTCTGCGATGAAAGGAATCATTCGTCCCTCGCGACCGGCCAGCACGATCACGTCATTGGCGCCTGTCGCGATCAGCCTGGCCACCTTGCCGAGGACGATGCCGGCCAGCGAGCGAACCTCGAGCCCCTCGAGGTCGGCCCAGTAGAATTCGCCGGGCGCGCAGCGCGGCATCTCCGCTCGTCGCACGAGCACGATCGAGCCGACGAGCTCCCGGGCAAGCTCGGGAGCGTCGACGCCTTCGAGCTTGGCAATGACGTTGCGTCCGGCAAGAGCCGCGTCCTCGACATGCACGGACCGGCGCTGGCCGCCGGTCTCGAGCAGCCAGTCACGATAGGCGATCAGATTCGATCTCGGCTCGGTGAAGGAACGGACCTTGACCCATCCCTTGATGCCGTGGACTCCGCAGACTTCGCCGAGCCGCACGAGGGCTGCGGGATCGGCGCTCACGCCATCACCGCGGACCGGCGCGAGGCTTCAGCTCGCGGGCTGCGCCCGATGCTGCTTGAGCAGCTTGGCGACGCGCTCCGAGGGTTTCGCGCCATGCGAGGTCCAGTAGTCGATGCGGGCAAGGTCGACCTTGAGACGCTCTTCGCCCTCGGCGGCGATGGGATTGAAGAATCCGAGACGCTCGATGTAATTGCCATCGCGTCGTCGACGACGATCGGTGACGACGATGTGATAGAAGGGGCGCTTCAGGGCGCCGCCGCGGGAAAGTCGGATAACAACCATTGATCTGCTGCCTTGAGTGGCGATTCCGGGTGCCGGCCGCCTTCCGGCTGAGCCAACGAGGCGCGCATTCTAGCGGCTTTGAGGCCCCCGCGTAAGCCCGGCGGGGGTCAGCGGCGCCGCGGTCCGGGGCCACGCGCCTGCAGCGCGCGGTTCGCGCCACCCAGCATGCGCTGCATGCCGGCGACCCCGCCCCGGCCCACCTGTTTCATGGTCCGGGCGAGCATCTTGTGCTGTTTCAGGAGCCGGTTTAAGTCCGGGACCGACTGGCCGGCCCCGGCCGCGATCCGGCGTTTGCGCGAGCCGTTGATGATGTCGGGGCGCAGGCGCTCCTGCCTCGTCATCGAGCTGATCAGCGCAATCTGCCGCCGGATGCTGCGCGGATCGAATTGCGGCTGCATCTCGAGACCCTTGGGCATTCCGGGCAATTTTTCGAGCAGAGTGTCGAGCCCGCCCATCTTGCTGATCTGCTCCAGCTGCTCCCGGAAGTCCTCGAGATTGAGCTCCTTGCCGCGCCTGACCTTGTTGGCCACCTTGGCCGCTGCCGCCTGATCGATGCCGGCCTGGACCTGCTCGACGAGCCCCACGATGTCGCCCATGCCGAGGATGCGCGAGGCGAAGCGAGCGGGATCGAAGTCCTCGATCCCGTCGGGCTTCTCGCCCGTCCCGACGAGCTTGATCGGGATGCCGGTGACCTCGCGAACGGACAGCGCCACGCCACCGCGCGCGTCGCCATCGGCCTTGGTCAGCACGACGCCCGTCAGTGGCAGGGCCTCGGCGAAGGCTTTCGCCGAGTTGACCGCGTCCTGGCCCGCCATGGCGTCGACGACGAACAGTGTCTCCGCGGGCGCGAGCAGGGCTTGCACTTCGCGGATTTCGGTCATCATGTCCTGGTCGAGATGGAGACGGCCCGCGGTGTCGACGATCAGCCAGCGGGCGCCAAGGCGTTTGCTTTCCTGCAGAGCCTGGCTGGCCAGTGCCAGGGGATCCGCGCCCGCGCCCGCGAAATAGCCGGCTCCCGTGGTCTCGGCAAGGCGCTCGAGCTGCTCGCGAGCGGCCGGGCGATAGACGTCCAGGCTGACGAGCAGGATCTCTCCCGGCTTCGAGCCGCCGAGCAATCGGGCGATCTTGCCGGCTGTCGTGGTCTTGCCGGCGCCCTGCAGGCCCGCGAGCAGGAGCACCGAAGGTTGTCCGCGCGGCACGAGCGACGCCTTGCCGCCGCCAAGCACGCGCACGAGCTCGTCATGCACGATCTTGACGAACACCTGGCCCGGATCGAGGCTCTTGGCGACTTCCTCGCCCAGCGCCCGGCCGCGGACCCGCTCGACCAGCGAGCGCGCCACTGGCAGTGCAACGTCCGCCTCGAGCAGGGCCATGCGGATCTCGCGCACCGTGTCGCGGACGTTGTCTTCGGTGATGCGGCCACGACCCGTGAGTTGCCTCACGGCGCCGCTCAATCTCTCGCTCAGGCTCGCGAACATCGAATTAGCCTAGCACGACGCCGCGATTCACCGGCGCGAGCGCGCATCCTCGAACCTTGACACCCGGGGGCCCTTTGGGTGAAGTGAACCCGATCCAACCGCGCTCTCGAGGAACGAAGCTCTTTGAACGACGACTTGCCGCTGGGCCTGTTCGGTCTGCTGGTGGCCCTGCTTCTGCTCTCCGCATTCTTCTCCGGCACCGAGACTGCGCTCATGAGTCTCAACCGCTACCGCCTGCGGCACCTCGCCAAGAGCGGCAATCGCGCGGCGCGCGTCACGGAAGCGCTGCTCCAGCGGCCGGACCGGTTGATCGGGCTGATCCTGCTCGGCAACAACGCCGTGAACATCGGCGCCAGCGCGCTTGCGACCGTCATCGCGCTTCGCCTCTTCGGAGAAAGCGCCATCTGGATCTTCAGCGTGATCCTCACGGTGATCGTGTTGATCTTCGCGGACCTGGCGCCCAAGACCATCGGCGCGCTGCTGCCGCAACGGATCGCGCTGCCGGCGGCGTTGATCTACTACCCGCTGCTCAAGATCACCTATCCCGTCGTCTGGCTGATCAACCTCATCGCCAACGGGTTTCTGCGTCTGCTCGGTTTCAGCCCGAGCGAGATTGCCTCGCATACCTTGAGCACGGAGGAACTGCGCACCATCGTCGCTGAAGCAGGAGCGACGGTGCCCCGGCGCCACCAGCGCATGCTGCTCCGAATCCTGGATCTCGACGCAGTGACCGTCAACGACATCATGGTGCCCCGCCAGGACATCGCCGACCTCGATCTCGACAAACCCTGGGAGCACAACCTGACCGTGATCCGCGACACGGAGTTCCATCGCCTGCCCGTCTGCCGGGACGGCATCGACAACATCGTCGGCGTCATCCATGTACGGAAGCTCTTCCCCGATCTCGCCGCAGGCACCCTGACCGAGGCGAGCATGCTGGAAAAGATCAGGGAACCGTATTTCGTGCCCGAAGGCACGCCGCTGACGAAGCAGCTGATCAACTTCCAGCAGCAGGGGCGCCGCGCGGCTTTCGTCGTCGACGAGTATGGCGACGTCCAGGGGCTGATCACGGCCGAAGACATCCTGCGCGAGATCGTCGGTGAGATCGACAGCGTGACCCAACCCGCCGACGTCGGGATCATCCAGTCGCTGGAAGACAGCTTCATCGTCGACGGCGGCGCCAACGTGCGCCAGCTCAACCGTCTCATGAGCTGGTCGCTGCCGACCGACGGCCCGAAGACGATCAACGGCCTGATCGTCGAGCAGCTCGAATCCATTCCGCAGCCGGGGACGCGGGTCACCGTATCGTCGTATCCGATCGAAATCCTCGAGACGACCGAGCATGCCGTCAGCCGCCTCCGGATCTTTCGCCCCGGCGCCACGACCGCGGGCAAGCCGGCCAGGGAAGTCGCTCCGCGCTGAGCTCAGCCGGTGACCGCGGCGATCGCGTCGCCGAGTCGGCGGATCCCCGTCACTTCGATGCCGAGATCGCGGCGCGGCGCGTTCGCCTCGGGCACGAGCGCTCGCCGGAATCCATGCTTGACGGCTTCGCTCAGGCGCTCCTCGCCGAAGGGCACGGGCCTGATCTCCCCGGTCAGTCCCACCTCGCCGAAGACCACGAGATCGGGGTCGAGCGCCCGCTCCCGGAAGCTCGACAGCATGGCGAGACTGAGCGCGAGATCGACGGCGGTTTCGCTGACCTTGAGGCCGCCGACCACGTTGGCGAAGACGTCGGAATCGCCGATCGCAACACCGCAGTGGCGATGCAGCACCGCAAGCAGCAAGCCGAGCCTCTGGCTGTCGACGCCCTGCGCGACGCGGCGCGGCGCCTGTCCCAGGCTCCGGTCGACGAGCGCCTGCACCTCGACCAGCACGGGCCGCGTGCCTTCGCGCGTCACGAGCGTCACGCTGCCCGGCACGGGCTCGCTCTGCCGCGACAGGAAAATCGCCGAAGGATTCCTGACCTCCCTGAACCCGTCGGCCGCCATGAGGAAGAAGCCCATCTCGTTGGCGGCGCCGAAGCGGTTCTTGACGGCGCGGATGATCCGGAAACGGCTGCCGGAATCGCTCTCGAAATAGAGGACCGTGTCGACCATGTGCTCGAGCACGCGCGGTCCGGCGAGCGTCCCCTCCTTGGTCACATGGCCGACGAGGATCGTCGCCGTGCCGCGTTCCTTGGCGAAGCGCACGAGCTGCGCGGCGCACTCGCGAAGCTGGCTGACCGAGCCCGGGGCCGACTGGAGCGCGTCACTGTAGAGCGTCTGCACCGAGTCGATCACGAGGACAGCCGGCGGCGCCTGACTCAATGACGCCACGATGCTTTCGACGTGCGTTTCGGCCATGAGCGCAACCGGCGCCCCGCGCACGCCGAGGCGTTCGGCCCTGAGCGCGATCTGATCGAGCGACTCCTCTCCGGTCACATAGCAGACCGGGCGGGACTCCGCGAGCTCCGCGAGCGCGCGCAGGAGCAGCGTCGACTTGCCGATGCCGGGATCCCCGCCGATCAGGATCACGGACCCGGGCACGAGGCCGCCGCCGAGAACACGATCGAACTCGGAGAGACCGCTCGACGACCGGGCAATCCGGTCGACCGCGATCTGGTCGAGGCGCGCGAGCGCGCGCCCGACATCCGGGCGCGATCGCTTCAGCTTCTCCGGAGCCACGAGCCCCTCGACCAGGCAATTCCAGCCCCCGCAATCGGCGCACTGGCCCTGCCACTTGACGTGCTCGGCGCCGCACTGACTGCAGGAAAATACCGTCTTCGCTCGGGCCATGACGGCGCAGCATAGCCGATCCCGCCACGCTGCCGGGCCGGCTCAAAGTCCCGAAGCTCGCGGAAAACTTGGCTTGGATCACAGGGCCGGGAACGCTCCAATGGGATACTCGTTGGCCCGGCCCTGGCGACCCTGGCATGCGGACATTTGTGCGACACAGTGCCCACTGGCAACGCGCCGTCCTCGTTGGCGTCGCGATCGTGGCACTTCTTCATCTTCCTCCGCTGCAACTTGCCCAGCGTGTCGACAGCGAGTTGCTCGCCCTGCAATCGACCCTGTTGCAAGGCCCGCCTGGAGCCGCAATCGACCTCGTCCGCCTCGGGGCCAACGACGCGCTTCCCGTGCTCACCGACGATGCGCGGGCGACCATCGTGGGTCCTCATGCCCTTGCGATTGGCCCGCTCAGGAGCTCGCCCTGGGCCGAGGCGCTCGCCTGGTTGCTCGCGCTGCTCGCGATGGCCGCGGCCTCGATCGCCTTTCCTGGCGCGCGGCGCGCGACGGCGCTCTTGTGCATCGGCGGCCCGGTCGTGCTGATCGCGGCAAGCTCGGCCAGCTTCGCGCTCGCGAGCCTCTGGGTGCCCGTCACCGGCCCGGCGTTGTTGCTGTTCACGTTTGGCCTGCTGGCGCGCCCTGGGACTCGGCCGAGGCGGCGATCGGCGTCCCTGGCGGATACCGAGGCGGCCACGATCGGCGAATTGCTCGAACGCGGCGATCCCGAGGCCGCCTGGGAGGCCTGTCGTGCTCGCGCGCCGACGCAGGACTCACTGGCTGATTTCTACGCGCTGGGCGACCGGCTGGCCGATGCAGGGCACGTCGAGCTCGCCGCGGACACCTTCCTCCGGATAGCCCTCGTCGATCCCGCATTCGACGATGTGGCGTCCCGACTCGTCAGTCTCGGGCAAGCCGATGCGGCCGGCGATGCGGACGCGCTCCAGCGCCTGCGCGAAGAGATGCCTCCGCGACTCGGCCGCTATCGACTGCTCACGCCGATCGGCCAGGGCACGAC
>Ga0315910_10002898_pt1 | contig 14846 bp, 14 predicted proteins | sample EdamamesoilMG_FD_204470 | JGI IMG/M metagenome (GOLD analysis project Ga0315910, IMG submission 204470) | Garden soil microbial communities collected in Santa Monica, California, United States - Edamame soil | ecosystem: Environmental > Terrestrial > Soil > Garden | place: USA: California...
TGTGCCCGACACAGCTTCGGCCTCGCTCCTACCCGCGGACGGCCCCAGACGCGCCTCAGCACGCGAAATCAAACTGGTCGGCGCTCTAGAGCGAAGTCTCGAGCGGGCCCCTTGGATTCGCTTCCCCGCGGGTGGAAGCGTTCCGAGTCGGACCCTGGAACCCGACGTGCCGGCAGGGTAGGCTTGTCGTCGCGTCATGGGGGTTCTTCGTTCTCGTTGGGGCTGTGGCGTGCGCTTGTCGGTCGGGGTCGCGTGCTTGCTCGGCTTCGTCGGGCCATCCGCGACTGCCTCGGAGCTCGCACCGCAGGAGCCGGTGGCCAGCGCGATCGACGATCTGCAAGGCCTCTATCTTTGGAAACGCGGAGGCCAACGCGGGACCATCGTCGCGGTCATCACGTTCGCGGCGCATGCTCCGGGCGACGCTCCTGCGTACGACCCAAACGTTTTGTACACCCTCCACATCGACAACACCGCGGATCCATACAATCGCGGTACCTATGCCGATCCGCTGTCCGACACAAACGACAATGTCTCGGACATCCGCGTCCAGGTCCGTTTCGCCCAGCGCGATGACGGAGCGTGGATGTATCAGGTGCTCGACCTTCCAGGGGCGGATTCGCGGGACCTCCGTTCGCTCGTGGAGGGCAGGGTTTTCCTGGACGGCGGCCAAGGTACGCGGGCGACGGTGGGCGTGTTCGACAACCCAGAGTTCTTCGATCTCGAGGGGCACGAGCGGACCGTCCTCAATCTCGCGGACGAGGCGAACCCGGAGCCGGATCTCGCCTTCTCGAGCCTGCTGACGGGAGCGCCCACGGATGGTGTCGCTGGAACCAACGTGCACGCGATCGTGCTCGAGTTTCGAGCGGACGCGATCGTGAACCCTCGGACGCGCAGCACGTACGTGCACGTGTGGGCCACGGCGGCCCGCCGTCCCCCGGCGGAAGGTGGCGAGTCGTCCGGTACGACCGACGAAAGTGGCAGCTCGGGTGCGACCGGCAGCGGGAGTGGGAGCTCGTCGTGAGACAGGGGCACGAGGCACGAAACGAGGTGGCGCGAGCCCGAGACGGAGGGTCGAGATCGCGGCTCGCACTCTCGCTCGCGCTGCTCACGATCGGCGGTTGCAGTGCGGACGATGTCGCCACCGGGGATGCGACGAGCGGCCAGGCGTCGGGATCCACGACTTCACCGGCCACAGGGAGCGAGGCGACCTCGCCCGAGACGGGCTCGGGCACCTCCACCGGGGCAGCGACTTCGGTCGAGGGCTCGGAGTCGGACGGGACGACGGGAGGCGGCTCGAGCGGAAACAGCTCCGGTGACGCGGAGACCGTCGCCACGACCTCGCTCGCAACCACGGGCGGAGAGTCCCACGGATCCTCGGGCGAGCCCGGTTCTTCGTCCGGGGATGGCCCGCCCGAGGACCTTCCGTTCGTCGAGCTCGAGCTCGAAGCGTACGTCCAGGTCGACCGCGTGGGCCTTCCTCGCACGGCGCACCTCCTCATCGAGGATCATCAGACCTACAACACGGCGACCCCCGTCGAGGACGCCGACGCGATGTTCCGCGACGAGATCGATGCATCCATGGCGAGGTACCACCGCAATGGAGGAATCGTCCCCGAGCTCCAGGACCTGGGCTACGAGACGTGTGACCTCACGCTCGAGTGCAACCGCCAGGTCTACACCTACGTGATCCCCGATGTCATCGCGTTCGATTTCGCCGACAGCGAGCCCCAAGGCTTTCCAAATGGTCGGTTGCTCGATGACAGAGCCATCGACATGACGTTCGTGATCCTCTGGCTCGACATCAACAACCGCCTGCTCGAGGGCAACGAGGACGTCTCCGGGCACTTCCTCGACGCGTTCTTCGATCTCGGTGCGGTGTCGGCGGAGACCGCCGGTGAAACGGATGGACCGAGCGGCCCCGTGTCGCTCAACCCGGCGCAGAACGATCTCGAGTTCCCAGGCGAGTTCCCCTACTTGGCTCCCGCGCACTGAGAGCGCGCCGGCGTCTTTACAGACGCGCGCGGATTCGTCAGCGTAGTCGCGATGTTCGTCGACTATCGCGGAACGGTGCTCGGACTCCTCGGATGGCAGTGGCGCGTCGTTTCGGTGCTCGTGCTGCTCGCGAGCGTCGTGGTGTTGGCCAACCACTTCGTTGCCATGGACACCTTGAAGTTGCCCGCGCTCCCCATCGGCATCGTCGGCGGCGCGATCGGCATCTTCGTCAGCTTTCGGACCAACTCGGCCTACGCTCGTTGGTGGGAGGGGCGAATCCTATGGGGGCGTCTCATCAACGTCTCTCGTCACTTCGCCACCCAGTGCTTGGTCTACATCGAGCCACGGAGGCGAGAGCTCGCCGAGCAGCTCGTTCGGCGCCACGTAGCGTACGTCCACGTCTTGCGCTGCATGCTCCGGTTGCAAGATCCGCTGAAGGACGGCGATGCGCTGGCGTTCCTGTCCGCCGACGAACGAGCGGCGCTCCGCGGCGATTCCAACATGACCTATGCCTTGCTCGAGATGCAGCACCGAGCGCTCGTGGGCGAGGCAGACGGCGGACGTTTGGATCCCTACCGTCTGCAGTCTCTGGACGAGAGCCTCCGTGTGATCTTGGACGTCCAGGGTGGGTGCGAGCGCATCAAAAAGACGCCCATGCCACGCGGCTATGCGTTCATCGCAGAGCGGCTCATCTACCTCATGGCGATCGTCATGCCGCTCTCCCTGATCGATGACCTCGGGTGGTGGTCGATCCCGACGACCGTCGTCGTCTGCCTGGGATTCTTCCTGATCAGCGAGGTGGGGCGCGTCTTGGAAGACCCCTTCACCTTGTTTTGGCCCGCCTTGCCGCTCTATGCGATGAGCAAGACCATCGAGGTGAACTTGCGCGAACGCTTGGGTGATGAGGACCTGCCCGAGATCCCCAAGCCTGTGCGCGGGGTCCTCATGTAGATCCCGAGTCTTCGTCGAAGGGGAGCTTCTCGGCCGAGAGGGCCTGCCCATAGACGAGATCGAAACCTTCGACGATCCGCGCTTCGAAATCGATCGTGATGAACCCGGGCGCGTAGTCGCGGTGGAGCGTACCCGCGTTGATGACGATCAGCCGATCGAGGACACGGACCATGCGTTGATGGGTGTGGCCGCCGAGCATGAACACGAGGTCCGGATCGTCTTGCAATGGGGCCAGCGCATGGATGCCACCGAGGTGCTCCGCGGTCGTATCCGGCCGGAGCCGCGCCATGTCGTCGGTTCCAACGCCGTGACACAGGAGGAGATCCCCTGCGACGGTCTGCAGGCGTCGCGTGACGGGAAGGCTAGCGAGCCAAGCTCTGTGGGTCTCGTGGAGCGAGGCGGTCGCGTGCCGAAGCGAGAGCGATGTCGAAGAGAGGAACCATCGGTCGTGGTTTCCGCGTACCGCCACGACGCCGTTGTCGCGCAGCAACGCGCAGCAGCGGTCGCAGTCTCCGTGACCGTCGACGATGTCGCCCACGGCGACGACGAGGTCGAGGTCGAGCGTCTCGAGGTGATCGAGCGCGGTGCGCAGCGCGCGGTCCTCGCAGTGGATATCTCCGATCGCGCCAATCCTTCGCAGTCGCACGCTTCCTGAGTATGGCGGCATGGAGTCCGATCCCGCAAATCCCGCGCCAGGGACCGTTCGCGGACCACGCGCGACGACGATCGACGACTATCGACGGAAGGCCGAGTCCGGCACACACTCCCCACGTGACGACGTGTTTTCAAGGAGATGGGTCCCTCGCCTCCGAGGTCGCCCGGATCATGGGCCAAGAGCTCGGCGATGTCGCCGAGCACCTGGCGAAGATCGACGATCAACCCGAACATCGCATCCACGAGAGCCGCAAAGGCCTCAAGCGCGCCCGCGCGTTGTTGGCACTCCTCGCGCCGGCGTTGCCCGAGGCGGACCTGGCGCGTGAGACCGACGCGTGCAAGGACGCGGCGCGGCGCCTCGCAGAGGCTCGCGACGCGGCGGTGCTGGTGTCGGCGTTCGAAGCCGAAGTCGAGAGCAGCGGTCTTCCGGTCGAAGGCATCGCGGCTCCGCGGCAGTTTCTTGCCGAGCGTCGGGAAGCGCAGCGCACGTCCTCGGAGGACCTCAGCGAGGCGTTGGCGCTCGTCCAAGAGGCGATTGCACGGATCCCGGAGTGGACCGCGAGGTTGGGATCCTGGGACGAGCTTGCAAACGGGTTCGCCAAGACCTATCGGAAGGCCCGCCGTAGGATGAAGAAAGCTCGGCGCGGCGGCGAGGGAGAGCTGTTCCACGACTGGCGGAAGTTCGCCAAGTACCACCTCTACCAAGCACAGATGCTTCAGGCGCTCGGGCTCCTCGCGCCCAAGCGCGTGGAACGGCTCGATGCGCTCGCGGACAATTTGGGCGGAGCGCACGATCTCCTCGTGTTGTCCGAAACCCTGTCCGACGCGGGGCACCTCACGCCCGAACTGGACGAGTGGTTGGGTGAACGCCGGGAGAAGCTCGAACGCAAGGCGCTCGACAAGGGCACCCGGCTGTTCTCCAAGCGCCCCGGCAGCGTTCGCAAGGCTAGCCTTTCAGCCTTGAGCGCAGCTGGTCTTCGAGCTCCGTGAGGTCGATGCGAGTGCCCAGCTGCCCGAGCTTCTCCAGCGCATCCAGGATGTACTGCTGGTACTCCTCGCTCTGCGGGTTGTAGGGGACGTGGTCGATCGCCTCGAGGATCGATTCGACGGTCGTGAGCACCTCTTGGTCGCCGGAGTCGACGTAGGCGGCCAAGAACTTGCCAAAGATGTACTCGATGGCGAGCTCGTTCGGATGGATGAAGTCCTTCTCGTAGTAACGGTAGTCCCGTAGGTCGTCGAGCAGGAACTCGTACGCCGGAAAGTATTTCACGTGGGGGAACTCGTTGACGATCTCGTGGCAAGCCAGGCGCAGGACGGCCTTGCTGACGCAGTTGAGCGGCAGGCTCACCTTCGTGTGCATGACGGGGCTCACCACGAGAACGATCTCGCGGATGTTGTTGAGCTTGCTGTAGACGGCGCGGAAACCTTCTACGATCTCTTCCGTCGAGAGCACGCGTTTGCCGAACAACGACGACGGCGCCTTGTGGCAGTTCGCCACGACATGACGCCCAGCATCCAGGGTGTAGACGTGCGCGGACCCGAACGTGAGGACCAAGAAGTCTGTGTTTTGTAGATAGGTCCGCGTGTCCGAGACCGTGCGCCGCAGCTTAGCGAGCAGCTCCTCCTTCGATCCCGACCTGGGCTTGAAGTGGAAGTCGAAGTGGTTCCAAACGCCACCGGACTCGGTGATGAGACCCTCATCGAGGTTGCGCGCCCCGCTCGTGATGCTCAGGAGGTTGTAGATCGACAGCGGGTTGTAGATCGTGCCGTAGGGATTGCTGTTGACGAAAAAGCGATACTTTTGCAGGTGTTTCACCATCGAATGGGAGAATTCCGACCCGATTGAGAGAATCCGCGAGTCGTACGAGATTTTCTCCGGGTTCTCATCGATGAAGAGCTCCGTTCGGAAGGTCTGCATGGCCTCTCCATTCTAGTCCGTTCGCCCTCGTCGTCGACGCGCAGGGATCGCGGCGGGCGGAACTAGTCCACCCACGGGTGCGATCATGTCGGCAGACGTACAACGCAGGTGCTGCGTTGGTGGGCACGAACACGGTTCCGTCGGCCTTTCCCATCGCTCTTCGAGATCGGCCACCGTCGTCGCGAGTCTGGACCTCGGGAGCGCTTGGTGGGACCCTCCAGACTCTCCTGAGGACCATGGCGCACGCTCGATCGCTGTCTCCGTACGTTCTGACCCTGGTCGCTACTTTCGGCAGCCTCTCCGCCGCCCGCAACGTCGATGCCGCGGAAAAAGCATCGGCGAGCGCCTCGAAGGATGGCAACGCCAAGGCGAGCTTTTCCGACAAGTGGAAGGCATTTCGGGCCCAGGAGAAGAAGGAAGCCGCCAAGGAGCGAGAGAAGGCCTGGATCAAGCGCTGGGCGCCCGAGAACAACGAACTCGACCTCGGCGTCTACATGGGCGCGTTCGTGTTGGCGGAGAACCATAGCCTCTTCAACACGAGCCTCGGGGACCAACCTGAGATTCGTAGAGCGGCGTTCAACATGGGTTTCCGGGCGACGTACTTCCCAATCCGTTTCGTGGGGGTCGGGATCGAAGGTGGGTTTGCGCCCACGCGCAGCCCCGCGCTCGCGGCTCCTGCGACGGTCGGGTCGTTTCGTGGCCACCTCGTCGGACAATTGCCGCTGCGGGTGACGCCTCTGCTGGTCATCGGCGGTGGTTTCTTGAACATCACCTCGCCGGAGCCGCGGATGCGCGACATCGGAGGCGCGTTTCACTGGGGGCTCGGTGTCAAGTTCCACGTCACCAAGTGGATCGCGGTCCGCCTCGACGGCCGCCACATCGTCGCGGACGGCAACGATGGCAACGCGGCCCATCATGGGGAGATCAACGTCGGACTCGACGTGACGCTGCGCCTCAAGAGCCTCCTCGGGTTGGACCGCGATGGCGATGGGGTGCCGGACCGACGCGACGAGTGTCCCGACACGGCGGGCGACGGTGACGACGGTTGCCCCACGGATCGAGACAAGGATGGGATCGTGAACGACCGCGACAAGTGCCCCGACGAGTGGGGTGACCAGGCGAATGGTTGCCCGTCGCGGGACCGAGACGGCGACGGCATTGGCGATGCCAAGGACAAGTGCATACGCGAACCCGAGACGGTCAACCAGTTCGAGGACGCCGATGGTTGCCCGGACCGGCGCCCGAAGGAGATCGAAGAGTTCAGCGGCGTCATCAAGGGCATCCAGTTCGACTTCGGCAAGGCGACGATCCGGGAATCCTCGTTCGAGTTGCTCGACCGCGCCGTCGAGGTCCTCAAGAAGTACCCTGAGCTCCGCCTCGAGATCTCCGGTCATTCGGACTCGGTGGGCTCGCGCAAGACGAACCTCAACCTGTCGCAGAAGCGTGCGGACGCCGTCAAAACGTACCTCGTCAAGAACGGGGTCGACGAGGGGCGGCTCGAGACTCGCGGGGTGGGGCCGGACGAGCCCGTCGCAGACAACGGCACGGAAGCTGGGCGCGCGGAGAATCGCCGGATCGAGTTCAAGCTCCTCGATTGACCGGCGTCGTGCCTACGACCTCGGCGTTCGCAGCCGGCGACGGCGTGCGAACCCGAGGCCCATCCACAGCAAGCCCATGGGGGCGAGCGGGGTAGGGGCACCCGTGCTGCAGCTGCACCCCGCAGAGGCTGCGCCCGAGACGGCCGCGGTCTCGTCGCTTTCGCTCGATCCGGCCGCGACGCCATCGTCCGCGGACGATTCCGCGGGATCGGCATCGGAGGCGTCGTCGGCACTTTCGCTCTCGTCGTTCGCTCCGGTCTCGGTGGACGACGAAGCGTTGCCCGTCGCCGAAGCGTCCGACGTCGCGTCGTTGTCTCCGCCGGCTTCGTCCGCGGAGGTCGAGGTCGACGATGAGCCCGTGGTGTCCGCCCCGCTCTCCGTCGTGTCCTCGCCCGTCGCCGAGGCGCCTCCGCTTTCATCGGTAGACGGCGAGGGGTCGTCTTGCGTCGTGGCCGTGTAGTAGATCGCGTTCGCGAGGACTTGGAAGTTCACGCCGGAGAGATCGAGCGCTTGAGGTTGGTACTCGCCGGGCTGGTAGGCGATCACGTGCCCCGACCACTCCGGTCGCCGCAAGTCGTAGGACAGCACGCGCTCGCCTCCCGAGCCTCCGCCCTCGGAGATCCCCACGAAGAGCAGCTCGCGTTCCTCGCCCTCCGCCGTCAGAAGGCGCGTGGAGGGATAGATCTCGTCGGGGACATTGGTGAAGGAAGGATAGCTCCCCGCCTGCACCCCCAGGGCGCTGCCTTCCAGCGCCGTGGAGCCCGCAAGGGTCAGTCCCTGTGTGGTCACGAAATGATCGGGCGCCACGTTGACGACGGCCTGACCATTCGTCTCCTCCCACAGCACGCCGCTGCACGTGACTCCGAGCAGCTCGAGGATCGGCTCTTTGCCACCGGCGGTGTACATGCCGTGGTGGAACACGACGACACCGCCACCCCGGATCAGATGTTGTTCCACCGCGCGGGTGAACTCGGGCTGGCCGGGACCCGTTTGGTGGGCGAAGTAGACGAGGACGTCGACGCTCCCTCCCTCGAGGGCCGCGGTCGCGTCACCGAGCTCCGCACTCGGGACGTGCAGGAGAGACTCCACGTTGATTCCGTTGGTCGGATCGCTCAGTGCAGCCGCGAGATCTCCGGGCTGGGTCAACTCTTCCGGAGTCAAGCCGTGCGGATTGACCTCGTCGGACACGAGCAAGATCTGCAGGGGATCGTGTGCGGGCAAAGACGCCGCCCACGCGAGTCGCGGGAGTCCGAGGCCCACGGCACAACAGAAAGAGGCGGCACAAACGACGTTTCTACGGGCCGACGCGCGCAGAGGAGAAGCCATGGCCGCGATGATATCGCGGGAGTCGTTCACTCTGCGAGCGTATCGATGAGGTGCGCGTCCTGGAGCCCAGGTGCGTCGGAGAGCGCTTTCTGCCAGCGCCCCCGCGACAATGCGTGGCGCGCAGCGTTGGCGGGCTCCCTCGGAGCGACCTCGGCGTCCGCCGGTGCGGTGTTCGCGTGAGCTCCGGGGGCAGCGTCTGCAGCTTCCAAGGCGGCCGACGACAGCGCGACGATGTCATCCGGGAGACTCGTGTCGCGTTTGGCCTCCGGAGCGTCGGGCTTTCGGATCGGCTGGACGCGGGAGACGCCCTGGAGGCCCGCCGCGAAGGATGTCCCGATCGCGATCATCGGTTTGGACATCGCCGAGGCTAAGGGTTCTCTTGAGGCGTTCCATCGAAGAATTCGGTCAGCTTCCGGGAGATCATCCGATCCAAGCGCCATGCGTCCCCGAGGAGGGGGCCCGCGGTGGGGCGCCCACGGGCATCGACCGCGAAAAACGCAGGGATCGTCGCGGTTTGCAGCCCCGCTCCGCGCAGATCGGAGTGCCATGCGTCGGTGTCGATTCGGATCAGGACGATGTCGCGCGGTACCGGAGTCGGCGACTTCGCCAACACGGCGTCCACCCGACGACACGTAGGACACCATCCGGCACGCAGCTCGACGAACGGGCGGCGACCGCCGCGGATCGCCTTCGTGGCTTCCACGGCCAGGAGCTCGCGCAGCGAGCCGTCTTTGGGTTGTAGGTCGACGAACGTCTCCAAGGTGAGTTCCCGCTCCGCTTCCACGTTCGCGGTGGGGAGCGCCGCCGGGGTGGAGGCGCTCGATCGCGGTGCGGACGCGGGGATCGGTGGCGCTTGGTCGCAAGCGCCAAGGAGCGCTGCGGCGCATGCGAGCGCGGCGCGGTGGTTCACTCCGGTCGTCCGTTCGCGATCCATGTCTCGACCAACTGGATCTCCTCCAGGGGAAGCGGTGGCAATCCGAGCGGCATCCCGCGGACGCCCGGGACGGGTGTACCCGCAACCTCGGCATGGCGAGCGATCAGGTGCGCGACGAGTTTGGGTGTCCCCGCGAGCGGCCCGCTCTGCAGCGGCTTGAAGACGCTCTGACGCTTGCCATCGTCGCCGATGGAACCCGAGCGCGCGCCGTCGTACGTCGAGAGGTCCAGGCCGCGTTTGCGAAACCCGAAACCTCCAGCAAACCCTGGTCCACCGCCCCCGATGATGTCTTCTGCTGCGTGGCAGTGGCGACAGATCTTGCCGAAGACACGCTCGTTCACCTCGGCGTAGGCGACCGGCCGTTCGCGGAGGGGGAGCCGCGCGGGTACGGGCGAGGTCGCGATGGGATCGAGGGGCGTCGTGAGGAGAAACGCAGCCAAATCCTCGAGCTCTCGTTCGGTCAGCGGGATCTTCGGCATCGCGGCGGAGGGCTTGACCGCGCTGGGATCGCGCAGCCACTCGAGCAGATGAGCGGGCCGCATGCGATCGCGGACGTGCCGCAGATCCGGGGCGAGGCGTTGACCGAGCGACAGTTCCGCGGGGGTGAGCGGGATCGAAGGCGGGGATGCGGGCAACAGCGCACCCGTCATCCGATGGCAGGATCCACAACCGTGGGTTCCCGCGATCGTGCGACCTCGTGCGGCATCGCCGACGGCGGGTAGCGGTGGCTCCGCATCGGGCACGACGAACGCAGCGATTGCCGCGGCATCCTCCGACGTGATCTCGAACCGCGGCATGCTCGAGCCGAGGTTCGGACGGATCGCCGTACTCTCGAGCAGGAGCTTGGTGACGAAGCTCCGACGCAGTCGGTGCATGCCCTCGATCTTCGGGATGTCCGAGAAGGACTGGACTTCGTGCGCTCCACCCGACGGTTCGAGCGGTACAACGAGCGGGTCGCCGGCTCGGATCGCGTCGTGACATCGAACGCAGTCGAGTTCTGGATGCGGCGCTGGAACGTGCGCCCAGGCGGGCGCACTGGCGGACGCCACGAAGGTGTGACACCGAACGCACTCGTACCGATCGACCAGGGCGCGACCCGCCGTGACGAGGTTGGCCTCGGCGGCGGGCTCCGGGCTACGGCCGGGGGGCATCTCCGAGGTTCCCAAGGGAGCGGGCACCGGGGGTCGAGACCGATCTTCGGCGCTACACCCCGCGAGCAGGGCCACCGCGGCCGCGAGAACGGCTTGGGCTAGGCGAGATCGCATGCGTTCGTACCGGCGATCTCACGGCAACGCGCAAGCGAAGTATCGCGACCGCGCGCGTCCCCGCGGTGCGTCTGGAGGCGGGCCAGCGTGAGATAGCCGCCCGCGGTGGGCATCAGGTCCTCCGTCGCGAGGCGCTCGAGCATCGCATACGCCTGGCCTTCGAGGCCGTCCACGTGGGCGACGGCTTGCGCGTACTGCACCTCGACCACGACGTTGTCTCGATGCCGCGCGTGTTGGTGTTGCATGACGAACGCGGCCCACATGCGGTTCACGGCCCGCTCCTGCTCGGAATCGCCGGCGAGACCGTTGCCGACATCGACGTTGCCGTGCGCGTGGACGGTGGCCATCGCGGCAACGCGCTGGGCGCGATCGAAGAGCGGCGAAACCTCGGGCTCCGCGGGGAGCTGCTCCAGGTTTGGGAACGCCCGGCGCGCGTACTTGATGGCGCGCTGGTGGTTGCCTTCTGCGAGCCAAGCTTCGGCCTTCCGAACGTTCTCGAGCTTGGGGTCCGCGGCGGGCGGACTGCGGTGGACAAACTCTCTGCGCTTGCCGCAGGCGTGCGCGTCTTGCGGTGCTGCGGTCAGTACCAGTGCGGCGACGAACGAGGTCACCCAACAGAGAACCATGCGCTTCATTGCTTCCTCCCTCTCACAGACCCTTAGCCACGCGCGGACCCCCTCTTGGATTTCCGCTTGGTGAAGAAACTTTCTCAGCGCTGCTGGGTCCTACTTTCGGATGGCCTTGAGGGCCATGTCCCCAGCGAAGCCAGTCAGGAAGATGACCCCGAGGATCATCGCGAACACCCCGTGCCGTTGCAGCCAGGTCTGCGGAGCGACCGCATGGACGTGCGCCGGCACGTGAGGGTGCGGCATTGACGGTTGTGCCACTGGGAGCGCTCGGGATGGATTGCCGAGCTCGTCGCGGATCATGTCGAGCATGTGAGCGCGGAGCGATTTGAGGTCGTATTGGTCGACATGAGGCGTGCCATGGGGGGCGCCCACACCCGAGTGATCCGTGAGAAACAGGTACTGCCCGCCGCTCGTCCGCGCGGCCCAACGCATCAGGTATTCGCAGATCGGTTCCACGCCACTGCTCGCGATGGGGTACACGGAGACTTCGCGCCGGGCCAATGCGTTCGTAGCGCTCGCGAAGGCCTCGTAGCGTTCGGCGTGCGGAGGTGCGTCGGCGACGAGGAACAAGACCTTCGCGGTCGCCCCAGCGCTCCAGCTCAACTCTCCTGCTGCAGCCATCCCGAGGTCCATCGCTTCGGGAAAATCACCGCCTCCGTTCGCGAACTCCACGCCAAGGTGGTCGATGAATGCCGACACCGGTTCGAAGTGGTGCTGGCGAACGACATACTCGTCGCCGTGGTCGCGGTACGCGACGAGGCCATAGCGCTGTGCGACGTTGGGGTATTGGCGCTCGATCTCCTCTGCGATCGAGCGGATCTCCGTCTTGAGGTACTGGATCTCGTCCCCCATGCTTCCGGTCGTATCGAGCACGAAGCCGACCTCGAGCGTCTGTTTCGGGGACCCGTCTGGCGCCGCGCCGCGACCTTTGTGATCTCCGATTGCCGCAGCGATCTGCGCGTCGCGTTGGGTCGCCGAGGCCCGCAGTTCATCGAGGAGGCGCAAGTCCTTGCGGTCATCGATGATCCCCGCGGTCAGCGTCCCGGGTGCGAGCGAAAGGTCGTAGCTCCCGCCGCCGCCGTAGCTCCCGCCGCCGCCGCCTCGTCCAGGACCCGCGCCCGCTCCCCAGCCGTCGGCTGGGCGGGGTTCCGCCGCCATCTCACCTTCGGAGTGGAGGGGCGGTCGCGCCGTAGGCAGCGGGAGCGATGCGGGGGCGGCCACTTCGGCGCGCGCCGACGTCGCGGGCATCGCAGGCGAGACCGGGGTCCCGGTGGGAACCGGGGACGGCTCGGGGGCGGCCATCTTCGCGCTCCGTTCGCCATCGGTAGGGGCGTCCACGACCGTCGCTGCGGAATCGACCCGCTCCTCATGGGTGGACGACGCCACCAGGCTCATCCACACCACGTACGCGGGGACGGAGAGCGCGGTTGCGAGCAGCGCGGTCCGGGTCAACGGGAAACGGCGAGGGCGGGATGCGGAGTCGACGGGAGCCATGCGGTCCCCGGTTACGCCCTATCGCTTCCCTGGATCTGTACCGCACGAACTTACGAGGGGGCACCAGCGCGCCGCGCCAGTGCCCCCGTTTGGGACGGAGCCCGCTCAGCGGAATACGCCGATGCCGTCCGTATCCACGAAGCCGGTGTCGTCGCCGGACTCGTCGAAGATGCCGGTCGTCGATGTCGTCGTCGTCGTCGGGAAGCCGTCGGTATCGGAGTCGTCCCCGTCGGTATCGGAGTCGTCCCCGTCGGTATCCGTGTCGTCCCCGGTGTCCGACTCGCCCTCGGGCTCGCACACGAAGACGTAGTCCGCACAGCAGTCCCCGTAGTCTTGGCAGACGGAGTCGCAGAAGCAGTAACTGCCGTCGGGGCCCTCGCCCACACCACCGCAGTTCCCTTGACAGCTCCCGCTCGTCGCACCGATGCAGGCCACCTCGCCGACCTCGTCGAAGCCACACGTACCGCCGATGAGCGAGCAATCGGTCTCGAGCAAGCGGCGGTTGCCTTCATCGGGCCCACTGCAGCGAATCGCGACGTCTCCCTCGCACATGCCCTCGGCGGGGATGCCCTCGCAAGGATCGGGAATACACGCGAGCTCTCCGCTCTCGTCTTCCCCGCAAATGAGACCTGCGAGCGAACAATCGGTCTCGACCACGCGCCATCCACCCTCCTCCGGTGGTGCACAACGCGCGATGGTGTCGATGTCCGTGCAGACGCCCTCGGCGGGTACCGTTCCGCAGGCGAGCGCGCGATCGATCATCTCGAGCGTGGCGGGTCCAAAGATCGCGTAGACGCCACCCCAATCGCACACGAGATCGAGGGTGCCCACGCCACCGGACACCACGCCGAAGATCTCCAGCTGACGCCCTTGGATGCGGGCGAGCGGGCCTCCCGAATCGCCGTAGCAATCCTGTGCGTTTCCGGGCGCTCCGCCAACGCTCGCCTCGTACTCGTCGAGGAGGTCGAACACCGGCAAGTCTTCCAAGGGGTCTCCGTACCACCCGAGGTTGGGATACTCCTCGATGTACCTCTCGAGGGTTCCCCAGATGTTCAACGCGTGGTTGCCCCCGATCCCGCGCAACATCATCTCGCCCATGTAGCGCTGTCCGGCGTCCCCATAGTTGTTTCGAACGCCGTAACCAATGCCTACGTACGATGTTCCAACGTCGCTGTCGCTGAGCGTGCGATACGGGAGCGGAGCAATATCGGTGATGGGTTCCGCGAGGAAGGCCACGGCGACATCGCTGCCGAGGCCGACGATTCCCCCAGAAATGGTCGACTCGAGCACCACCCCGGTGATCGGGACGGTCCGGGCGGGGGTCGTCGCGTCGAACCCGATCAAGAATTCTTCGTCGCCGTACAGGTAGTCGACGCAGTGTTCGGCGGTAACGATTGCGTTGGGCGCGATGAGCGTTGCCGAACAATAGGGATAGTGCGTCGCCCGCGGGCTCAGCGAGCGCTTGTGCTTGATGTAGCGTCGGGCGTCGAGCGTCTGCTCGAGGCCACCTTCGTCGTAATAGTAGTAGTAATAGTACACCGGAAAGCCGATGGCTCCCACGGCGTTGAGGCGGGGGCTGCGAGCCGGAAACCCACCGATGATGCGCTCGTCCGTCGCCTCCGTCTCTCCCTCCGCCGGGGCAGGATCTGCATCGTCTTCCACGCATGCAGGGAGCAACAAGGGTAAAAGCATAATGCTCGACAGCTTATTGCGAATCATATCGTACCTCCACCTGATGTCTCGCGAGTTGTCTACCGACGAGCGGCGTGAACTGGCCGCGCCGACCACTATACCCGGAATCGAGGCTCGAACAATGCCGATATGAGGTGAAATCGACGAGGATCCAGATGTGGTGAGTCGCGGGTGCGCTGGATCTCGATTGCGCATGTGAAGATCCGTAACTGTCATAATCACTGTTCCTCAGTCGTGGATGTCCGGAAGGGTTGCTTCCGTAACCACAAGTCGTCGCGACGTCGGGTTCGAGCTCGCGCGGAAGACCATCGCGCTCGAGCTCCGTCCCCTGCGCGCGGGGATCGGAACCATGCGTCGCGCAAGCGTTGCGAGGCGACGCATGGCCGTCGCCTC
>Ga0315910_10002899_pt1 | contig 14844 bp, 14 predicted proteins | sample EdamamesoilMG_FD_204470 | JGI IMG/M metagenome (GOLD analysis project Ga0315910, IMG submission 204470) | Garden soil microbial communities collected in Santa Monica, California, United States - Edamame soil | ecosystem: Environmental > Terrestrial > Soil > Garden | place: USA: California...
CCATGGAGCTTTGGTTCTCACCGCACTGAGACATTTAATGTCCTATCTAATAAACCATCCATGGAGACGGTAGGATGTCCATCTTCGCTTGGCGCCGTGGCGCGCGACGTGTCAGTCTGGTTCCCCGTCTCGCTCGCCCTGGTTGTGCTGTCCCAGCCGGCCTGCCGCCTCTCCAAGCAGCTTGCCCGACACGCACCCGCGGCCTTCGGCGTGGTGGATCCTGCGGCGGCCACTTCCTCACATCGTTAAACGATGCTTAAGTGTGGGTGCGTGACCGATGCCGATCCGACATCCGGGACTATGGAAGTCCATCATGATGTTTCCTCGGCCGGTGTGCGCTTGAGATGCACCGAATGGCGCGCCCAAGGTGACGACCAGAGGAGGCCAGCCGTCATCGCGCTGCCCGGGGTGCTGGGACCGCGACGTTCCTTTGCACCGCTGGCGCGCTGCCTGGCCGATGAGTTTCGGGTCTTCGCGGTCGACCTGCCCGGCTTCGGCGAAAGCGAGAAGCACTCCCCTACACGCTACGACTACTCCATACCTAGCTTCACTGAGGCCATCGCCGATCTCTTTGGGGGCTTGGCCATTCCGCAGGCCCACGTGCTGGGTCACGGTGTGGGTGGGGCAGTCGCCCTCAAACTTGGAGCACACCATCCGGAGTTGGTGCGGCGCATGGCGCTCATTGCCCCCATGGTCCACCCTCCTCGCCTACCCATCGGCCAACAGATGTTGCTCGCGCCCGTGCTCGGTGGCTTGTTTTTTCAGCAATTATTGGGAAAAAGCTGGTTTTTTCGCATCTACCGCGATCGCGTCAATCCGCATTTGAGCCCGGACGAGTTGGCGCTTTATTACGAGAGCCTGTCTTCACCGCCGACACGCGCCGCTCTTTTGGCGACCCTGCGCGGCTGCCGAGACGGCTCTTCCTTGATCGCTGACTGCCGTCGCGTGCGCGCTCCCACGTTGATCCTGTGGGGGCTCAAGGACCGACTGATGCCCATTGAAATGGGCCGACAGCTCTCCCGCGAAATGCCCCAGGCCGGTTTGGAAATCATGCCCAGCTGTCACGCCCCCCATGAAGAACTCCCGCTGGAGACGGCCCGGGTTTTGTCTGACTTCTTCTCAGGACGACGAGCCGGGTTCGCCGATTAGCGCACTGCGGTTCATCGACGAGCTTACGGAGCAGCTGGCTCGGGGAAACCGGCCGACGGAGGGTGTTCTGAAGGCCGACGCGTGGTCTTTGCTCGCTCGATGGCGCGACTGCCCGGTTGCCCGCTGACTCTGGGTGCTGAGCGCGGCACGGTGGTTGTCTCCGGCTCGCTGGACGCCGAGTCAGACGCAGCTGCGTCAGAGCTCCGCGCCGCGGGGTGCTCGTCTCGGCTCGCTCCGTCCAGGGTCTCGCTCTCCGGGACCTCTTCCGGTGCAGGCACTTGTTCATTCGCAGGAGCGCCTTCGCTGGTCGACTGTTCGCCCTGGGCAGCGCTGCTGTGCGATTGATTACCCTGCCCGTGGAGCGTCTCCTCGGTGGGGCCTTGCCCCGTTTTGCGCAGGATGGCCGCAAGCACGACGATGGCGGCACAGCTGCCGAGCACCACGAGCACCGTCCGATGCAATTTGCGCGCGCGCGCTGGTGAAGGCCCCATGCTGAGTCGCAGCTGTTGTTCCAGCTCGGGGTCGACCACTGACTCGTGTACCACCACGTCGCCCTGCGGCATCAAGCTAGCTGGACCGCCTTCGTAGCTGCCCTCATCACCGCGCTGAAAGAACTCGTCGTGATGATCATCGCCGGGTGGTTCTTGGTCCGGGCCCGCCTGCGTGGCCAGCGCGCTCGATGGATCCGGCTCTGCGGGTGCCGGTGCCGGCGTGCTCACCACCGAGGAGCCGGTCAGGACGTCCACCCCAACCGGGCCAGGGGCTAGAGTCGTCACCACCCCTGCCGGCGCCACCAACTGATCGCCCGCAAAGGGCATCACGCTGACCACCGGCGATGCGGGCTCCAGAACAGGTGCTGCGGAAACGATCTTGGCCACGGCCGGGGCGTAATCGTTGTAACGTTCCTTGGGCTCGACCGAGGTTGGACCCGGCGGTCGACCGTGCTCGGCGGCTTCGCTGGTGCGCTCGTACGTCGGAGCTTCTTGTACCAAGTACGCCGCCTCGGGTGCTGCAATTTCGCGCCGACGACTCAAGGGCAGGGCGACCGGGCGGAATGAAGGGGTCGCGCTGGGACGGCGGCTGGACGAAACTGCATCCTTTTGCGGCCGCTCTGCTTCGTGGACTGGGCTCGCGGCGGCCGCACCCGGCGGCGGCGTCCGCGCCAAAGCTTGCCGAGAGCGTTCCTCTTCCTCGGAGACGAACGAAGGTGGCGACTTGAGTGACACGTCCGCGCCATCCACGCGGGCAGGCGCGTCCGAGGCAACGTCCGTTTCAGCATGGGCAGCAGCCGACGGACCGGGCTCAGCGCTCTCACTTGGCTTGAGACCCACGACCGCCGAGGTCCCGACCGGCGGCGAGGCTTGCGCGTCACCTTTGACGGAAACTGGAGGCGCGGAGGGACGCCAAGAGTTTCGAGCCGCTGTGGTCTTGCCCACCGGGATTTGGTGATCACTGTCGCGCGCTGGCACGACCGCCTCAGGCGTGGCGGGTGGCTCATAGATAGCTAACAGACCCTCGAAATACAGTTTCGTGATCGTAGACAAGGTGGAGAGATCCTCAAATGGACTCTCGTCCACCACGTCCATCAATGTTCGGGTCCCGTCGAACAAGCGCAGAACCCCATTGAGCTCGTCGGGAATTTCATTGAGCCGCTCCGCCAAGAGCTGTCCGTCCACCCGAAAAATCGTCTCGAGCGGCGGCAGCTGTTCACACAAGCGGCCCCACTCGTCCAATCTGCGCATGCCTTCCATGAGCAGGCCTTGGGTCGAGGTGAGGATCATCTCCGGACGATCGATGGGCTCAAACTCAACCTCGAATGTGCCTCCGGTCCAAATCAAGCAGCGATAGATGGCCTCTTCGCCCTTGAGCTTTCCGTGTTCGGCGTCCAGGACCTTGCCATCCCGAAAGTAAATCTTGGCCTCAATCTGCTTGTCGTGCAGTTTGACCACGCCGCTTTTGCGGCCCATCTCCAAGGTCTGCAGCAAGTCCACGACCCCCATATCAGCTAGGTCGCCGCTCAGGGTGGTCCGACGGCTGCCTGGGAAAGAGGCGGACATGCGCTGATGCGTGCGCCGGGTCAAGAGCAAGTGGACACGGGCGATCAACTCACGCACGAAGATCGGCTTTGTGAGATAATCCTCAACCCCCAATTCGAGGCCTCGGATCTTGTCTTCCACGCTCTTTTGGCTGGTGAGGAACACCACTGGTACACCGGCCAACGCAGGAATGTCCTTGATGCGGCGCACCAACTCATAACCATCCAAGCGCGGCAAGCGCGTGTCGGTCAGGATGAGATCTGGCGCGGACAGTTCCAGTTTGGACAAAGCATCCTGTCCATCCGCCGCGGTGGTTACACTAAAGCCTGCTTTCTTGAGGCTGACCTCAAGGACCCGCACGCTGGCCGGATCTGCATCGATGAGAAGGAGTTGCTGTTTCGCCACGCTAGTCCCAAGCGTTTCTGGCTCCCCCTGAAGTGTCAAGGGAAACCGAATTCAATCGCATACTTAGTGAGCCAAGGCCCTTGCGTCCAGCCCGCGGGGGCCCTTCTTCTACATGTGCACGCACGATGTCATCCATCAACGAAGTAGCCGGGATGGGTCGGAAATTTTGCTTTGATTTACTTCTTCCGGGCGAGCTGGTTGCGCGCGACCTTTTGGACTGCCCCCGGCACGTTCTTGCTCTTGGCCAGGGTACGCACGTCCCCGTCCCGGAGGTGGGGGATGAGCCTGGACGAAAAGGTGAATGGAGTTAGCGGGTTGGTCACCAGGTTCAGCTTCACCTGATAGCTGCGCGTCAATTCCCGGTTGTTGGCGATGATGCGCAACACTTCATCGGAAACTGAACGACTGGCAGCAATCCGCGCCGCGTCGTTTTCAGTCATACGGGGACTTTTCGCCGCTGCTTCAGCGACCAGGCGGTTGGAGTCGCGCACGAGCAACAAGCGCTCCGTGCTGTTGCCGAGCATCGCCCGACGGATGCGCTCAGTGATGCTCGCATCCGCCAGCTGCTTGAACAGCGGAACGGCTTTTTCCGTCAGTTGTTCCTGTCCCTCATCGTCGCGCTCGCACACGTCCTCCTCATCGCTCAGCTCCGCCTGTTTGGCCGCATGCTCGGTGGCCAAGAAGTGCAGATCATCGAAGGTGGGCTCTTCGCTCGATTCAGGGATCAGCTGGTTCATGATGGCTTGCGCCGCCAACTTGAACGCCGGAAAATCTAGCTCGATCTGGTTGCGCACGGCGAGTTCAATCAAGCGATCCGACGTGGACATGCGCACCGCCTTGTTCATGTAAAGCCCCTCGATGGCGCGCGGGAACTTGAGCAGCAAGGCTTCATTGGTCGCGATGATCTCGCCACAGGCTTCATCGGCCTTGCTGGCCAACAGTCCTAGTAAATCTTCCGTCATTGCATGTTGCTTCAGCAACTTGCCCACGACATCTCTGTTGTGCGCGTGACGCTCCGAAAGCGCGTGCAGCACAGGCAACTGCAGCTGGGCGGCCAGCGCCCCATCCAAGAGCGGTTTGGGCGGCGTGCTCAGTGTGGTCTGCGCGGCTTCTGCGATTTTTGGGTCGGAAGCTCCCGCGAGGACGACGATCACGCTGAGCGCGTCGGGCGGTGGCGCCCCCGGAATCACGCCTTTTGCCCCCAGCATCTTCATGGGCAAAGGAGCACTCTCGGACAGTACTTTCTGCGCGGCCGCGCCGAGCAAATCCAGCTGGATATTCACAGACTGACTATTTCACCGTTCATCGAGGCAAGCAAGGCCTAGGCAACGGCGCAGCATGTGGCCCCTCGCCTCACACGAGCTTTCCGTCTCCGCGCGTTCATTCTGCGCCGTACTTGCGGATCCGCTCCGCCAACTTCGCGGCGCGCACCTTTTGTTGGCGTTCCACCGCATCAGGGTCGACAACGAGGGCAATGGTGCGCTCGGTCTGTTCGAATTTGTCCTTGTACTGTTCGGCTTGGTACTTGGTCTTGAAGGAGCCGATCCTCACCCGGTGCCAGATCCCGCGACCGGGCACATTCGCCGCCTGGCGAAATGCTTCATGGCCGCGTGCGCGGAGCTCCTTCACAAATGCATCAGCATCCTTCTCATCTTTGAAGCTGGCGACTTGGACCATGAAGCCGCCCTCCTGACCCGGCTGCGCCAGCGGCGCTTGCTCGGGAATTTGGGCAGCGGTCACGGCCAGCTGCGAAAGTGCGTCTTTGGGCTGCGAGGTGACGCTGGTCGCCGCAAGCAGGACGCCCGCGGGCAGCGGCAGGACGGGGATCTGGTCCAGAGCAGGCGGCGGACTCGCCGTCTGCGGTGGTTCGGGAGGGGTGAGACGCCCCGCCTTGTCTTTGACCGCCACCAGCGCTGTCGTTCGATGATCGGCGTCACTGAGGACTTCGGGAAAGTCGATCTCGGAGCGGGCGACGGCGACCTCGTCTTTGCCTTGCCCGTCCGCCTGTTTGTGAGCTGCCGCCTCGGCCACCAGGGCCGCGAGAGGATCCTTGTGTTCCGATTCCAACGCGGGCTCTTTGTTGCGCATGGTCAGACCAACCACCAATACCGCGCCGGCGCCGGTGGCAGCCAGTAAGAATGTGGCGAGCCGCGGTGACTTGGCACCCGAGCCCTCAACGATGCGCTCCAAATTGCGCAAGTTCACAGGCGACGTACTCATGGTGCTCGTGACTTAACCCGGCACGCGCACAGCGGGCCAATTTTTCGTCGAAAAGCAGCCTGCGCTGCTCAAGACAGAGCGCGGCCGAGCTGCACCAAATGTGCCAATTGCTCGGCTTTCCACAGCGTTTCTTCGATCTCCTGCTGGGGATCGCTGTCGGCAACGATGCCGCCACCGCTGAAGTAGTGCGCGACATCGCCGACCAGAGTGAGGGTGCGGATCGCCATCGACAGGCGCATCCGGCCATCCCGGGCGATGAAGCCGAGCGCCCCGGTGTACAGCCCCCGTCGCTCCGCCTCCAGGCGCGCGATCCAGTCCATCGCGCTCACCTTGGGCGCACCCGTCACGCTCCCGCTCGGGCACATCGTCCGCAGCAGCTCTTCGTAGGTGCATCCAGGCGACAACTGCGCCGCGATCTCGGCTTCACGATGCAGGACCGTGGGGTAGGCCACCACACGTGGCCCGTCCACGACGCGCACGCTCCCGGGCTGCGCGAGGCGGCCCAAATCGTTGCGCTCGATGTCGATCACCATGGTGAGTTCGGCACGCTCCTTGGGGCTGTTCTCCAATTCGCGCTGCTTTCCCTGCTCCTCCTCGGGCGTGCCGCGTGGCCGGGTGCCCTTGATGGGTCGGGTAAGTACGCGCCCATCGCGCCCCACATCCAGGAACAACTCGGGCGATAGGCTCACCACGCTGTGCTCGGCAAACTTCATCACTGCCCCAAAGGGAGCAGGCCCGCTCTTTTCCAAGGCCAGCAAGAGTTCGAACGGATTGCCCGCCACGCGGAAGTCGAAGCGGCGCGCCAAGTTCACCTGGTACAATTCGCCGCGCAAAATGGCGTCCAGAGCCAGCTCGATGCGGCGGCGGTGAAACAGGGCTGGTTCAGGAGGAGATGCCCAATCGAGGGCGACGGGGCGCTCACTGCTCTCGCCAGGCTGGGTCAACACGGCGACCAGGCGCTCGACCGCCGCCTCCGATTCACCCAAGACTTTCGCGTGGCGCTCATGCAGCTCAACCACCGCCGGGTACCTTTGCCAGCGTGGCGCACAGAAAGCCGGAGCGCGACGCTGGTCAACGCGGGTTGTCCCGGAGCGCTCCAAGGCGCGAAATGCCTCGTAAGGCAGGACACCCACCCACTGGGGAACGTCACCCCAGCTCAAGGGGGGTTCCTCCAGGAGCCTCTGCACACAACTGCCGCTCGGATCGAGGGCTGAGCTGAACTGATCCGGAAAGGCGCCACAATACATGCGCTCCCGGTGACGCAAGAAAAAGGCGCCCGGTGCGTGCGCCAAGCGGAGCACCAGCTCCGCCCACGGCGCGGCCAGGTCACGCACAATCAGGCCGGGAATGATCACTGGGGGCACTTAGACCAACCCCCTCCTTCAGCCAACTGGGCCCATCATCTCTCCCGCAGCACCTTCGACGGGCACCACCTGCCCGTCGGACAGCACGATGCAGCGCTGCAGCGGGGCGCGAGCGCGTGCACCGGGCAACACCACACATTCCTGCACTACGCCCGTCCCCGTCACTTCAGCCTGAGCTCCGATCACCGAGCGCACGAGCTGAACCGAGTCGTGCACCTGCGCCCCTGCCCCCACGAGGCTCGTGCCCAGATCGTCCACGACCCGCAGGTTGGCGCTGAGGTAGGTTGAAAGAGTGCCTACATCGATGAAGTCACTCGATACATTGCGCACGGAAACACGACCGCCGGCACGCAAGTGCGGCAGCGCCCAGTCACCGATCAGACAGCCGCGCTCAGGCAAGGTCGCCAAACATTGTGCGCCCAGATGGGCGACGCCGATGTAGTCGGCCCCGTAGCTCTCTTGGCCAAAGCACTGCCCGCGCAGCCGCACCACTTGACCTTGCCCGCCGACCCCCACCGTGCCCGTGCCCACTTCCCGCGGCACCACGGCCAGGGTGAGCCCAAGGTCGGGTTGGTCCAACACATCCCCCAGGGGAAGCCGACCCGAGATGTCGCCATTGACGAGCAACACACCACTTGCGCCCAAGGTCCGCGCGACTCGACGCACGCCGCCGGCCGTGCCCAAAATCTGCTCCTCACGTGAAACATGAACTTTATATGGCAAAGTATTGATATAACTATTAATTTCACCACTCAAATGATGAACATTAACAGCCAATTCTGCGGCCACTTGTTCAAGTAAATTCTCAAGTATCAGACCCAACAACGGTCGATTGCCAATGGGCAACAGCGGCTTGGGAATGCTGTGGGTGAGCGGAGCGAGCCGCGTCCCCAGACCTGCCGCGAGCACGAGGGCTACCGAAACGGACGTCATGATCGGGAGGAGCGGAGCGCGCGAGCGGGGAAAATGCAACGCACGGCGAGAAGAAAAAAGGCCGCCAGAAATTCGCCGCGCAATTTGCGCGCGTGATAAGGCTCACCCATGTCCAGGGATCCTGATCTCCCCTCCCCTCGCTTCGTTCCTCGGGGACTCGGTCCGAGCACGTTGTGCGGTCTTCTGCTGCTGGTGGGACCTTGGGGCTGCTCCACGGGCGCCATCGCCATTCAGCAGTGTCGCGAAATCGAGCGCCAGCGCTGCGAGGCTGCGGCCGTGTGTGGGGTGATCGAGTCCAAGGAGGTAGCGAGCTGCAAACGCTTCTACAACGACCAATGTCTGCACGGCATTGCAGGAGATGAAGAGCCCACCGCCGACGAACAGGCGGATTGCCTAGGTTTCCTCGAAGACAGGCAAGCCGACGCCGAAGCCGCGCGGGACGACGATGACCAGGCCGCCCTCGAGCAGAGTTGCAACGTCTTGGCCAAGCCGTGGGATTACGACCAGTGCGCCTTCATCAATCGACAGATCGCCGAAGGCGGAGCCGGTTCCAAGGACGAGGATGAGTAATGACCACCCAGCTGCGGCGCACACTGTGCATGGTCCTGCTCGGCTTGACCCAGGCCTGCGGAGGAAGTCAGAAGCAGGACAGCGAGACGGTCGTCACTCAAACGGCCGCAGATGAAATTTTGCGCATCGCCGCGGATTGGACTGCCGATCTGCCTGAACAAGGTTTGCTCTCCGCGCCCAGCGTGGTCAGCATGTTCAAAAATACGCTGACGAGTACCTTGACCCTGACCCCCAGCGCGGCCCAGGAACGCCTCATCATTGAGGAGACCTTGCAGTTGCGTGCGGGCGGCGTCGTCCGTTGCACAACCACGATCGAACACCCACTTTCGATCAGGTATGGTCGGCGACAAGGGGAAGCCGCCATCGAGATCGTGCGCCCCGCGGTCCACACCCCGCGCACGTGCTCCGTCGGTACACCTCCGGAACCGATGCTGGACCAGCCTGAACGCCGTGCGCTGTTCGTGCTGCGGGCTGACACACTGGTTCCCGTCGAGCCACCGCTCGAAAAACGGAAATATCTGCCCATGTCACGGTGAGCACGTCTCTCGGGCCCAGGCTGCATGAATCACCGGGCCGCGCAGGTCACTTGTCAAAGCTCGCGCCGGCCTGCTAGTTGCGCGCCCATGCGCAATCGCCTTCGGCTCGGTTCAGCACTCGTTCTGATCGCTGCCCCTTTGGGCCTCGCGGCGTGCAATGACACCGAAACCGACTACGACAGTGTCTCCCACGTGACGCGCGTGACGATAGATCCTGATGAATTTGTGGGAGAAGTGGTGTGCAGTCTGAGTGGCGGTTTTACTTATCAAGCCACATTGTACGACGTAACAGAGGGTCTCGAACGCGCGTTCGAGCTTCCCAGTTCGAGCGTCGTCAGCTGTGCGGCCAAAGTGAACTTCGAGCGAGTCGTCGCCGGTCATCGTTACGTCGCCACGATCGTGGGCTTCGATCGCGACGATGTCCGCGTGCAGAACCCCGGGTCCACCTTGGTCGTCGATGAGGACGGCCAGTTGGTGCAGCCACGCTGGTCAACCACATGTTGGGGCACGGACAAGAGCCGCGATCGTTATGGTGAAGGCGGTGCAGGCCCTACCCCCGACGGCGAAGGCGGAGATGGTAGCGCAGAGGATTTGGGAGTCATCGCTTATTTGCGCACCGAAATGGTCATGCGCGGGTGCGACCCGCTCACTTCCCCCTGATCCATTGTCTGACCGTCAGGCGGCACTCGACGCGCGCCCCGTTCAGTGTCAAGTCTAAGGGAGAAGCATCTCATGCAAGCCTCCCAACAGATGAACTTTCCTGTCCCCGGCCGGGTGCTGAAAGCTGTGCTCGGCGCATTGTTCGCCACCTGGCTCGTCTTCGCCCTCGCCATCACCTGGGGTGGTGTCTCCGAGTCCTTTTTCCTGCAATTCACCGGCAACAGCGCGGCCATCGCGCATGGTGAATTCTGGCGTCTGTTCACCGCACCCATCATGCACCTACCCACGGGGTCCATCGGTCACATTTTGGGCACGCTGATTGGCTTGTATTTCCTGGGCTCCTCGCTGGAGAGCACTTGGGGCGCGCGGCGGTTTGGCTGGTTCTTGTTCTGGAGCGGTGCGCTCTCGTACGCGGTGCAGTTTGCGGTCTCGCTGCTCTTGCCCGCGCGGATCGTGGGTCACTTGATGGGGGAGTACTATTTTGGGGCCACGCCCATCATCTATGCCATCGCCATCGCTTGGGCCACGTCGTTCAAGGGTCAACAAGTGATGTTGATGTTCGTGATGCCCGTCTCGGCGCGCGCCCTCATCTGGATCACGGTGGGCATCAGTTTGATGGTCCTCATCGCCGGAGGACAGACACCCTCGGGTCACCTGGCCAATTTCGCGGGCATGGGGCTCGGTTACTTGCTCGGTGGAGCCAGCCCATCGCCCCTCAAGCGGCTGCTCCTGCGCTATCGCTTGGCGAGTCTGGAACGCCAAATCGACAGTGAACGCCGCACCCGGCGCAACAGGGGCGCGCGCGCAGGGCTCAAAGTGATCGCGGGGGGGCGTGATGATGATCCCAAAAACCACAACCGTCCGCGCAAAAATGGCATGCTCCACTAGCCGCGCAGCCCCCAAGAGCCGCATGGTGCGGGCGGACCTGAGCTATGATACCAGAGGGCCCGCATGAGGACCCTGCTTTCTCCAGAGGACGCCGAACGCGGTTTGCGCCGCCTGGCGGGCGAAATTGTCGAACGCCATCGCGGGGTCGAACGGCTGTTGCTCGTGGGGATCCGTCGTGGCGGGGTACCCATCGCTGAATGGCTCGCCCGACAGCTCGCGCAGCTCACGGGCGTGACGGTGCCGGTAGGCAACGTGGACATCAGCTTGTACCGCGACGACGCGGCCGAGGCGCTGCCCAATCCACGCATCGGCCCCACCCGCATCCCCATCGACCTCAAGGGTTACCGCGTGGTGCTGTGTGACGACGTGCTTTACACCGGGCGCACCATCCGGGCCGCCGTGGACGCGCTGTTCGACTACGGACGTCCTGCCCAAATCGAGCTCGCCGTGCTGGTGGATCGCAACGGTCGGGAATTGCCCATCCAAGCGGACTACGTGGTCAAGCGCCTGGAGCTCTCCGCGCAGGAGCGCGTCGATGTCATCGCCACGGGGGCTAGCTTTCACGCCGTCTCGGCCACGCAAGGTTCACCCACTACCCCACCCCCTGCCGATCCCACTCTACAACCATGACCGACCTGCGCCTCCGCCATCTCCTCAGCATCGACGATTTGGATCGCGACGCCGCCCTGCAGCTGCTCGATGTGGCCGAAAGCTTCCTCGAGGTGACGCGGCGTCCTGTACGTAAAGTGCCCACGCTGCGCGGTAAGACCGTGCTCAACGTTTTCTTCGAGAACTCCACGCGCACACGCACCAGCTTTGAATTGGCCGGCAAGCGCATGGGAGCAGATGTCGTCAACATCACGGCCAGCTCATCCAGCACAAAAAAGGGCGAAACGCTGTACGATACCATGGCCACCCTCGACGCCATGCACGCCGATGTCGTGGTCATCCGTCACGGCGAGTCGGGCGCACCGCACCTGGTTGCAAAGCGCAGTCGCGCCGCGGTAGTCAACGCCGGAGACGGCATGCATGAGCACCCCACCCAGGCGCTCTTGGACGCGTTCACCATGCGCCAACATCTGGGCCGCGAGCTCGAGGGCAAGACCGTGGCCATATGCGGTGATATTTTGCACAGTCGGGTAGCCCGCTCCAATGCGCTGTTGCTCAAGAAGTTGGGCGCCAAAGTGCGCTTGGCCGGCCCCCAGACCATGCTCCCGCACCGCGCCAAAGATCTCGGTTGGGAGGTCTACAATCGCATCGAGCCCGCGCTCGAGGGTGCGGATGTGGTCATGATGTTGCGCATCCAGCTCGAGCGCATCGGGGGCCCACTGTTTCCCACCACGCGTGAGTATTCACGGGTGTGGGGGCTCAATGAGCGACGGCTCGCTCTGGCCAAGCCGGGGGCCATCGTCATGCACCCCGGCCCCCTCAATCGCGGCGTAGAAATTCACGAGGACGTCGCCGACGGACAGCGCTCGGTCATCTTGAGCCAGGTCGAATCGGGCGTCGCGGTACGCATGGCCGTGCTCTACCTGTGCGCAGCTGATCCGGGGGAGAGTCTCTCCTGATCGATCGCTGATGGACGGGGGCGCAGGCCGACTAGAATAATACACGGCGCTGACGGGCTTTTATTCCCCTGCCTCCCGAGGCTGGCGGCTGCAATAATTGGCGACCAACTTTTCCAAGAAATGTCGTCCATGCATCGATTCTCTTTTGCGCGCTGCCTTAGCCTCCCCTTGCTCCTCTTGCCCTGGGCATGTTCGGGGGATCCCAATCCCCAGCATGAACCCCTGGGATCGGGGGGAGCGAACGACCAGCTCGGCAGCGGCGGCGGCGCCCACAGTTCGGGTGGGAGCAGCTCAGGCGGGAACAGCCCGGGAGGCACGGGCGGGGGAGCTGCCGCTGGCGGATCAAGCAACGCCGCCGGGGGCAACTCGGCGGGCGGCAGCAGCGCAGCCGGAGGCGACGCCTCCACCAGCAGCGGCGGTGATGGGTCGACAGGGAGCGGAGGCGGCAGCGGAGCCGCCCCCACACCGAGCGCAGGCTGTGAGAAAGGCGGCGCACGTCCCAGCGGCGGCAAGGTCTACAAGGCGGGAGAATCGTGGCTGCTCTTTCCCGAGAAGTACGATGGCAGCACGCCACTGCCCGTGCTGTTTGGATTTCACGGCTGTGGGGCAAGCAACTTTGGCGACGCCAACCGGACTGAATTTTACGATCTGACCCGCAACACGGGCTTCGAAGAAAACTACGTCATCGCCATTCCCTTGGCGATATCAGGCAGCTGCATGGACCAATCGGGTGACATGGCCCGCGCCAAGAATCTCTACACGGAATTGGTCGAGAACTACTGCGTCGACACCAGCCGGGTCTTCGGCACCGGACACAGTTATGGGTCGGGTTTCTTGATGGGAATGACCGGGAATCAGGCCGATTTCAATCACTTCAAGTGGAAGGCCATCGCACCCGTGTCCGGATGGGAAATCAACAATCAGTCCGTCCAAGTGCCCACCATGTACATCCAAGGCATCCTGGATTCGGAGCGCAAGGTCAACGGTTCTCCCTCGGACGGCGCCCAAGTGGTCGCGAGGATCGTCGACGTCAACGAATGCACCGAGACCACAGCGCCCTACGCGGTCGACGCCTGCAACAGCAACCACGACGGTGACCCGGTGGATGCCGGATGCAAGGAATACAGTGGTTGCAGCGAGCGCACCGTCTGGTGCCGCCACGACGACTCCGACTACGGGGGCACCTACCATGGCGTTCCGTGTTTCTACAAACAGGCGGTCTACGACTTCTTCGAGAGCCTGTGAGTCAGTCCCTAGCCAATTAAATCGCGTCGGCCCGGCTGCGCTCGTCGCGGCGATGGCTGGCGCGCAATAACAAAGTCCCCACGGTCATCGGCGCCAGCTCAGTTTTCACCGCGCTGGCACCGGGCGAAAATGAAAACCGCCCGTCGCGCACCTCGATGAGCTCGTGCAAAGCTTCCACTGCTTCCGCCGGGGAGTCATCCTCGAACGCGCCCACCAAAAGGCCACCCTCCAGTTCGAGCAATACGGTGCGCTCCCGCGCTTCTAAGATCAAACGACCTGTCCAGCGCTCCAGCTCCGCCATGCTGAGCAGCGTGGGGAGCGAGATCTCGCTCAGGCTACCGCTGAGGGGGGCAACGGCGTCGCGGTTACCTCCTTGCCCCAAGGCAACCTTGCGCACCGCTCGCGTCACGCTGGGTGGGATCAGAGTATCCGGCGTTCCCTCAGTGAATGAAGAGCCTTCGAAACCAGTCGCATCGGGGACCAGAGTCGAAAGCGGGCGCGCCGTCCGTTCGCTCGTGAGCACGCGTCGCTCCAAGCGTTCGATCGCGCGTGTGCAACTGATCAGCCCTTGTGTGTGTCGCTCCTGAGCCTCAACCAACCGCTCCAACAGATCCGCGAGCGCCCGTTCGTGCACCCGCGCTTGCACGCGACCAAGGTTCTCGCGCTCGCTGCTTCGGTCGAGCGCGACCTCCAGCGCGTCCATCCGGCTGATGATCAGGTCGAGGCGCGCGCGCAACGCCTGCACCCCGCGCGAAGGACGACCCGGATCGCTGACTGGGTCCGTAACAACAGGGTTCGCTCGGGGCGCCTCCTCGCTTGGCGTTGTTGCTGCGCGGGTTGGCTCTCCAGCGAGCTCCTCCTTCTCGGACTCGCTCTCCCGGGGCGTCAGGTACCCGATGAGCCACTTGTTCCACACGGCTTCACGCCAATCTGTCGTCCCACGCGTCAAGCGGCGCGCGTCTTTGAGAGAGTAGGTCTTCATGGGGGGCTGTGGGAGAGTACAGACATCCGCGCACAAATGGCAATTTGCTGCGTTTCTCGGTTTGTTGGGGGTTAGGGAACCCCCTCGTCGCGTCGGCAAAGCCGCCGACTCCTCTCCCCCTCCCACCGCCGGGTCTCCGGCGCCTCGCTGCTTCGCAGCATCGGGGGGCTTGCTTGCGGGCGGGGCGGAGCGCACCTAGCGAGACCCCTGCCCGCGCAGTGTGAGGAGCCCGGTTTTCCCGAGCCCCCCGGAGGCTCGCTTCAGCGGCGCAGACGGCTATTTCCGCTT
>Ga0315910_10002900_pt1 | contig 14844 bp, 9 predicted proteins | sample EdamamesoilMG_FD_204470 | JGI IMG/M metagenome (GOLD analysis project Ga0315910, IMG submission 204470) | Garden soil microbial communities collected in Santa Monica, California, United States - Edamame soil | ecosystem: Environmental > Terrestrial > Soil > Garden | place: USA: California...
GGGGCGCGGCGCGGTTGGTCGCGAGCTCGTGTGCGCGCCGTCGCCGCCGAACCGCGAGGCGACCTGACAGCCGTTGGGCGGCGCGGTGCTCGCCATGGAGTGCGGATCTCGGAAGCTCCGCACTCCATGGCCGAGCCTGTTTTGGACATCGCCTTACGGCACCGTTGATTCCCTTGGGAAGAAGGCGCTCCCCTGCGCCGTCGACAAGACGAGAAGCCTAGGGATCTCAACCAAGAGTAAACCGGCACCGTACAGCACCGTTGACTCCTTTTTTGAAAATGGCTCGGCCGCGGAGCACGCAGCGACTCGCCTGATTCAGATCGGCGCGGCCTGCGCTGACCACGAGCCGATAGAAGTACCAAAGACCAGCTGCGTGCTCCGCGGCGAGCACCGCGCCGCCCCAACCAACCTCATAGCCACCTCGTTCACGCGGCGCGGAGCCGCCCCACCCCGACCCTTCGCTGACCGGGCGCTCGCCTAAGCAGTCAGCAGCACCGGCAGCTCCACGCGCGTCACGTGGGCCCGGTGGACCTGCATCTCGCGATCGACGCCGATGATCTCTCCGGGTTCGAACGGCTGCCACACGTTCTCGCCCGAAAGCGGCTCGCTCGAGACGATGAAATGGTTCACTTTGCCGGTGCGAGACGGCGCTTCGCACACGTCCGACAAGCTCGAGCACCGGTCCCGGTCCGAGCACCGTCGCTTGTGACTCGACCAGAAGAGGTCCTTGCCGCCGTGCGTCGCGGCGAGGAGCTCGCCATCGGTCACCATCAAGGTCAGAAGCGACGGCTTTTCTCCGCCCGGATCGCAAACCGCGCGCACGCGCTCGACGGCCCCGCGAAGCGCTCCCGTCACCTGCCCGAGCTCGAAGCGCTGACCGAGGGGCCCGTGTTGGGAGAGCAACGTGAGGAAGAGATAGAAGACGACCTCGCTGTCGGTCTCACCGAGAACGAACCGCGAGAGCTCCGGAGCGATCGACTGCGCGAGCTCGTCACGCTTCTCGCCGAAGCGCGGGATATCCCCGTTGTGCGCGAACACCCAGCGGCCGTATTGGAATGGGTGGCAGTTGAGGACGGTCTTGTCGCCCTGGGTCGCCTTGCGCACGTGGGCGAGGACGGTCTGCGAGGACACCACCCCGCTCAGGCGATGAAACAGGCTATCACCGAGCGCCGTCTGCGGGCTCCGGGTCACGTGGGGTGCCCCGTCCACGTAGAACGCCACCCCCCAGCCGTCCGGATGGTCGTTGCTCTGGACGCCGAGCGCGTTTTCCGCCGCGAGCAGCGACCGGTGCACCTTGCTCGGTATGACGCTGCGGAAGCCGAACAGGCGGCACATCAGCGGATTATCCCACGCCGAGACGCCCGAGAGAAACGGACCTGGAACCGATTCCACATTTCTCTTTCCACGCCACCGGAATGCCTGCTATGAAGGGCCCGCCTGGAAACCCGCCGGACTCGAAAAGGCATACCTGCCCCAGGAGTCTAGGCCAATGCCCATCGAAGTGCCCATGCGCAGGATCCTTCTCTCCGGTCTTTTTCTGCTGATGCCCGCGGCCGCCCACGCCCAGGCTCAGGGTGGTCCCGATGCGCCGAAGCCGGCGGAGGCGACACCTCCCGCCGCCGCCGAGGCGCCCAAGCCCGCAGACGCGCCGGCGACCCCGCCACCCACCACGCCGGCTCCCGAAGCAGCGCCCGCTCCGGCTCCGGCGGATGCCGCGGCAGCGGCCAATGCCGGCGGCCCCGCCGGCCCGACCGCAAGCCCCGAAAAAGTGGAAGAGCGCAAGGAGACGGTCCAGGAAGCCAAGCCGCAGGTCTCGCGCTCGGGTCAGGCGACCGGCGACGAGAACGCGTGGAAGTTCGAGTACCGCGGCTACCTCCGCGCGCCGATGCGCATCGGTATCGGCAAGCGCCTGCCCGAGGACACACCCGGCTTCGACCCCGCGCTCCAGGGCGAGACGACGATCCACGAAGCGACGATCCCCGACGATCAGTACCTGAGCTTCCAGACGACGGCGCACAACATGCGGTCCTGGGGTGAAGGCTTCTTCACTTTCGGCAACGCCATCGCGTCCGGTACCCTCGGCATTCAGTCGTACAACTTCACGGAAGCCGGATTCAACGACGTCGACGCGCAGTGGGGTATCTCCCAGGGCTACGTCACCCTCACCCCGGATCTCGGGTACGAGAACTTCCGGATGTGGGCCAAGGCCGGCGCCATGGTCGACAAGTACGGTATGGCCGGCCGGTACGATCCCGGTGAGTACGATACGTACATGTTCGGCCGCACCCACTTGATGGGTGAGACGACGCACTTCGATTACGACCTCACCGACGCCTGGACGCTCTACTTCGAGCAGGGCCTCGGCGCGAAGAAGCCCGACCCGAGCCAGTACAACAACGCGCGCTTCACGATGATGCACCACGAGCATCTCGGCTTGAAGCAGGGGCGCGACCTCGAGTTCGGCGCGCACTTCATGCACTCCTGGTCCCAGGAAGAGTACCGGCAGGCACAGAACGTCGACCTCGGCACGCAGGTACCGATCCCGCGGAACGGCCTGCCGACGGGCCACCTCTGGTCGGCGGGCGTGGAAGCGCGCGCGGAGCTCGGCGCGTTCGGTTACATCTACGGTGCTTACTCGCACGTTCGCGGGCGCTACGCCGTCACCGTGTCCCGCGCGCTGGAAGTCTTGAGTGCTTCCGGCGGCGGTGAATTCGACCTCGGTGTGACCGCCAACTACTTCGACAGCCCGAACTGCACCGCGATCCTGAATCCGGCTTTCGTTCCACCTGCCGGCACCGTGTTGCCGCCCGGCTGGACCTCGCGCGACCCGAACGGCTGCAGCGACGGCAACGGCGACATCAACGCCCTCCAGGCTCACTACGAGTTCTCGCTCACGAACTTCCAGGATCAGATCTCGGGCGGCGAGCGCTTCTGGGGCCGCGGCTTCGACGCCATCCTGAAGCTCTACGCCCTCGCCGCGTTCGTGAAGAGCGAGGCACGCGACACCACCGCCGTCAAAGAGGACGGCGTCATCACCGATGCACCCGAAGGCTACTCGGTCACCAAGTGGAAGGCCGGCGTCGACCTCACGGTTCAAGCGCTCGACTTCCTCTCGCCGGGCATCCGCTTCGACCGCGTGCAGCCGAACAGCCACATTCCCGAGCAGTCGTTTGCGGTCCTCTCGCCGCGCATCCAGTTCAAGTCGGCCTGGGTCACGCACGAGCGCATCACCGTCGGCTACTCGCACTATTTCTACGATCAACGCACGTGCGAGCCCGCCGTCCAGAACGGCGTGATGAACACCGACCCGCTCCGCGCCGCTCGTTGTACGCAGGCTCCGCCGTCCCCGGTGCCGTACGACGGCTTCGGTTCGTCGGTCGACAAGCAGGACGCCGGTAACCGCGCGAGCGGCGTCAGGCGCCCGGACGAGAACGTGTTCAAGGTCGAAGCCACCATGTGGTGGTGATCGAGCCGCGCGCGTCACTCCCGCGTCGTCCACTAAGCCTCGTCCATTAAGACGAGCCGCCGGCGACCGTACTGTTCGTTGTCGGCGCCGGTGGCCAGCACTCTGAGCCCAGGGCGGAGCTCTGCCCCGCCCTGGCCCTGCCTGATTTGCTGCCGTTCGGTGACATGTCAGAACGGGGAGGTTGCCGATCCGTCCGCCAGGGTTTAGAAGATCCGGAACCGGTTCCATGTCCACCCCCTTTCGCTTCTCCGCCCCCTTAGCCCTCCTCCTCGCCTTCCCGGCCTGCGACAGCGCCGAGACCAGCTGCGTCCCCGGCGTCGCGTCGCCCGGCTGCCCGGTGCCCGTCGGCGTCCGTGCCACCACCGTCGGCCACACCACCACCGCCGGCAAGCGCGCCACCTACGTCGGTCCCGAGAGCCCGTTCGAGATCCGGAGCACCGCGGACGATTCGGTCGTCTTCGAAGGCGCGGCTGGCCCCGAGGTGACGGCGCAGGACACGGACGAGAAAGTGCGCATCATCGATTTCACCGACCTACAGGCGCCCGGCGAGTACTACGTCGAGGTTCCCGGCGTCGGAAAGTCGTCTCCCTTCGTGATCGACGACGGCGTGTTCGTCGAACCGTTCTACGGCGCGATGCTCGGCATGTACGGGCTTCGCTGCGGCTCCGCGGTGACCTTCTCCTGGCAAGGCACTTTCTACAATCACGGCGAGTGTCACATGGGGGACGTGGCCCCGGGTGGCTGGCACGACGCCGGCGACTACGGGAAATACACGACCAACGGCAGCTTCTCGCTCGCGATGATGCTTTTTGCCTGGGAGCACTTCCAGGGCAAGCTCGAGCCGCTCGAGCTCCCGATCCCCGAGCAGGGCGGCGCACTCCCGGATTACCTCGACGAGTGCAAGTACCAGATCGACTGGCTGCTCGCGATGCAGGATCAGGACTCTGGCGGCGTCTACGACCGCCTGACGCCGTACTGCGCCACCTGCGGCGCCGACAATCAACCCTTCGACCCGCTCAACATGATGCCGGAGGCGTCGACCAACGACCGCCGGCTCGCGCCGATCAGCACGCCTGCGACGGCAGATTTTGCCGCCGTGCTCGCCCGCTCGGCCCGCGTCTTCGAACCCTTTGACCCCGAGTACGCGGCGACGCTCACCGACGCCGCGATGCGCGCCTGGCAGTACCTGGTGGAGAACCCGCAAGCCAAGCCCCCGACCAACATCAACTACACGGGCTACTACCTCACGGGCGATCCCGACGACCGCTTCTGGGCCGCCGCCGAGATCTTCGAGACCACGGGCGACGAGGGCGCGCTCGCCGAGTTCGAGACGCGGGCGCCGATGATGAGCTTTCCCCCGAACTGGGACTGGGCCGACGTGCAAAACCTCGGTCTCCTCACCTACCTCTCCTCGACCCGCGAGGGCCGCAACGAGGACCGCGTCGCCGAGCTAACGACCGCGATGTTCAACCAGGCGGACACGATGAAGGCGAACGCGGACCGGCACGGCTACGGCCGCAGCCTCGACCGCACCTACTACTGGGGCATCAACGGCGTGATCGCGCGAACGGCGATGACGCTCGAGCTCGCGGCGCGCATGAGCGGCGACGACGAGTACCGGCGCACGTCGGCGTATCAGCTCGACCACCTCTTCGGCCGCAACTACTACGCTCGTTCCTTCGTCACCGGGATGGGCGCGAACCCGCCGGCGAACCCGCACCACCGCCCTTCGATCGGCGACGGTATCCCCGCGCCCTGGCCGGGTCTCTTGATCGGCGGCCCCTCGGACCGCTCGACGCCGCTCACGGCGACGACCTGGAAAGACGAGTCAGGCGACTACGAGTCGAACGAAGTGGCGATCAACTGGAACGCCGCGCTCGTCTACATCCTCGCCGCGCATCTGCCCTAGAGCATATCTCGTAATTGGCTGTGCCAATTACGAGGCGTGGCTTCGCCACGCGCGCTGCTTCGCAGCGCAGCTCTAGCTCTGTTTCTGGGGGCGTTCCCGCCCCCGCACCGGCAAGTTTGCCGGTGCGCCCCCTCACCCGCTTCGCGGGTGCCTAGAGCTCCGCAACGTTCCACGAATTACGAGACGCGCTCTAGGAAGGGTGCCCCCCCGGGCACCCGCGTCGGCTCACGCTTCGCAGTCGACCTCGACCGTGCTGCCCGAGGGCGCGTACGGCACGAGGTGGCCTTCGATCGGCTTGCCGTTCACCTTGAGCGCGACCTTGCCGCCCCGACCCTGGTTCTTCACCCGGATCTTGTAGGTGGCACCGCGGCAGCGCCGCTCAAGCGAGAACTCGCCGATCTCCTTGCCGATCACCGGCTTGACCGAGAGGCCGTCCCACTCCGGTTTCACGCCGAGCAGGTACTGCGACACCGCCACGAAGTTCCACGCCGCCGTACCGGTGAGCCAGGAGTTCTTCGCCTCGCCGTGGCGGACGGCGTCGCGCCCCGCGATCATCTGCGAGTAGACGTACGGCTCCGTGCGGTGAACGTCGCTGATCTCTTCGAGGTAAGCGGGCGCGATCTTCTTGTAGTAGTCGAACGCCTGGTCGCCCCGGCCGATCATCGTCTCGGCGATGATCACCCACGGGTTGTTGTGGCAGAAGATGCCCGCGTTCTCTTTGTAGCCGGGCGGGTAGGACGAGATCTCGCCGAGCTCGAGGTGGTACGTCTTGTACGCCGGCTGCTGGAGCACGATGCCGTACTTCGTGTCGAGGCGGGCTTTCACCGAGTCGAGCGCCTTTTTCACGTGGCCGCTCTCGAGCCCGATGCCGGCCATCGAGCAGTAGCCCTGCGGCTCGATGAAGATCTGGCCGTCCTCGCACTCCTTGCTGCCGACCTTGTTGCCGAAAAAGTCGTAGGCGCGGAGGTACCAGTCACCGTCCCAGCCGTGCGTCAGCACGGTCTCGGACATCTTCTTCACCAGCTCGCGCGCCTTCTTCGCTTCGTCGGCGAGACCGCGCTTTTCGGCGATCGTCGCGTACTCCGGGCCGATCGCGACGAACATGCCGGCGATGAAGATCGACTCGGCCGTGCGGCCCTTCTTGTTCTCGGTCGTCTGGTACGGCTCGTCCGGCGTTTCCGAGAAACAATTGAGGTTCAGGCAATCGTTCCAGTCCGCGCGACCGATCAGCGGCAGGCCGTGCGGCCCGAGGTTCTCGGTCACGTGATAGAACGAGCGCTTGAGGTGCTCGAAGAGCGGCGCCTTGTTGTTCTCGTCGTTGTTGAACGGAACGGATTCATCGAGAATCGCGGCGTCGCCGGTCTCTTTGATGTAGGCCGCCGTACCGAGGATGAGCCAGAGCGGGTCATCGTTGAAGCCGCTGCCCGCCTCGTGGTTGCCACGCTTGGTGAGCGGCTGGTACTGGTGATACGCGCTGCCGTCCGGAAACTGCGTGGACGCGATGTCGATGATGCGCTCGCGCGCGCGCTCCGGCACCAGGTGCACGAAGCCGAGCAAATCCTGGTTCGAGTCGCGAAAGCCCATGCCGCGCCCGATGCCGGATTCGAAGTACGAAGCGCTGCGTGACATGTTGAACGTCACCATGCACTGGTACGGGTTCCAGACGTTCACCATGCGGTCGAGCTTCTCGTCGCCCGACGACACGCGGTAGGTCGAGAGCAGCCCTTCCCAGCCGGCCTTGAGCTTCTCGAGCGCGGCCGTCACCTGCTCCGGCTTCGAGAACGCCTCGATCAGCCCCTCTGCGCGCTTCTTGTTGATGACGCCCGGCTTCTCCCACTTCTCTTCCTTCGGGTTCTCGACGTAGCCGAGCACGAAGACGATCTTCTTTTCCTCACCGGGAGCGAGCTTCACGTCGAGTCCGAACGAAGCGATCGGCGACCAGCCGCTCGCCACGCTGTTCTTCGACTTGCCCGAGGTCACGACGTCCGGATCGTGGAAGCCGTTGTAGAGGCCGAAGAAGGATTCGCGATCGGTGTCGAATCCAGCGACGGGCTGGTTCACGTGGTAAAACGCGAAGTGGTTCCGGCGCTCGCGGTATTCGTGCTTGTGGTAGATGGTGCTGCCGAGCACCTCCACCTCGCCGGTGTTGAGGTTCCGCTGGAAGTTCGTCTGGTCGTCCCACGCGTTCCACAGGCAGAACTCGAGCAGCGAGAAGAGCTTCACCTCGCGCGGGGCCGTGCCCTCGTTCTTCAACGTGAGCTGGTGGATTTCGGCGTCGTGCCCGTTCGGGACGAAGGCCAGTAGCTCCACCGAGAGGCCCCGGCGTTTACCGGTGATCCGCGTGTAACCGAGACCGTGACGGCACTCGAACGAATCGAGCTCCGTCTTCACCGGCGCGAACGTCGGGTTCCAGACGGTGCCGTCCGCTTCGCGAACGTAGAAGTAGCGCCCACCGGTGTCGGTGGGCACGTTGTTGTAGCGAAAGCGCAGCAAGCGCCGGAGGCGCGCGTCGCGATAGAAGCAGTAGCCGCCGCCCTGGTGCGAGATCAGCCCGAAGAAACGATCGGAGCCGAGGTAGTTGATCCAGGGGTACGGAGTCTTCGGTGTCGTGATGACGTACTCTTTGCGAGCGTCATCGAAGTTGCCATAACGCATGAGGGACTACTGACATCCCGTGAACTGGATGTCATCGACCCAGATGTCGAATTCCGCGTTCTTCACGTTCACCTGGAACTGCACGCCGTAGATCTTCGACGCGTCGATGCCGGAGTCCTTCGGACCCCAGTCCTCCTGCTTCATGGAGGTGAACGGGACCGTGTATTTGGTCCACACGTCGGTGAATTCGAAGGTCATGCCGTGGTCGTTGAAGCACTGGCTGCAGATTTTGCCGTCCGGATCGGTCTGCGCGTCGGGCACCTTGAGGCGCACGGTGCTGGTCGAGCCGGGGCCCTTCTTGGCCCAAAATGAGATGCCCTTGTACTTCGAGGCGTCGTAGGTGCCCTTCGGATCGACGAAGTTCGCGCCCATGCCGGCGTAGACGATGTCCGCGCCGCCGATCTTGCCCTTCATCCGCGCGGCGTTCGGCGAGCCGTTCGCGCCGCCGGGGCTCATCTCGAACGTGCCGCCCATTGCACCCGACGTCGGCCAGATGTCCGAGCCGCCGTTGTCCTTGGTGTCGAGGAACGTGTACCAGTAGCCACCGCGGCCCTGGATGAAGGCCGTCTTGTTCGCCGACTCGCCGTCGGAGATCAGCCCGATTTCTTTGGGGCAGCTGCGGCCTTCGGGCGAGTCGTGGGTCGCGGCGGAAGTCGGATCCACCTTCTTCCTGCAAGCACCCGTGGTCAATGCGAGCGCACAGAGCCCGCTCGTCGCCGCCAGCCAAACAATCGTTCGATTCATGATCATCACCTAGGTTTTCGGAGAGGTCCCCGTGCCCATGGCCGGAAGGCCCTGGTTGGATCGCGCTTTCTGGTGCACGCTGAAAAAGGGTCCGGGCGCGGCCGGGCGGCGGCATGTTGGTCCGGCCGGGCGAGCGCTGTCAATCGTGATTGCGGAACCGGTCCCAGGTACGGCAGGGCTGGCGCCAGGAGGGGTCGCGGCTAGACTCCCGAGCCCGGAGACCTTCGATGAAAATCCGCCACTTCCTTGCCGGCTGGCCCGCTCTGCTCACCTTGTCGGTCGGGCTCTCGTTCTCGGGCTGTGCGGCGGCACCCGTCGACGAGCCGGACGACGCCACCGGGGCGACGGGCGGGGCGGGCGGTATGGGGAGCGGCGGCATCGGCCAGGGCGGGACCGTGGGCGGCACCACGACGGGCACCGGGGGCGCCGCCGTGGGTGGTGCCGTAGGCGCCGGCGCCGCGGGCGGCGTGGGCGGGTCGGGCGGCAACACGGGTGTCATCACGGCGGGCGTCCTGAACAGCACGGGCGGCACCGTCGCCGCGTCTCTCTGCGGGCAACCAACCGGCGCGGCCGCGGACAAGCTCGTCGACGACCTCGAGGACGGCGACAACACGATCGGCAACGGCGTCGGAGCACCCCTCCCGCCGACGCGCGTCGGCTACTGGTTCACGTACAACTCGAACACCACGAGCTGCACGCCCCTCAACATGGCGGCTGGGAGCTGCCCGTGCCGGCAGTCCCCGCCACCCGATCCGCTGGGGCTCATACCCTTCCCCCCGGCGCCTGACCCGGGCAACGGCAGCCTGTTCGCGGCTCATACGTGGGGCACCGCCTGCACCGTGTGGGGCGCGGGCATGGGCGTCGACTTCAACAACTGCAGCGCGAAATCGAACGCGTACAACGTCGCCGCGTACACGGGCATTTCGTTTTCCTACAAGAGCAACCAGCCGATCCGCGTGCTCGTCTCCACCGTTCCGAACTTGCCGATGCCCGACGGTCAGTGCTCCGGCACCGATTGCCACAATCACCACGGCAAGAACTTCGCCGCCTCGACCAGCTGGGCGACCGGAACGATCAGCTGGAGCGAGCTCCAGGGCAGCCAGCAGATCGGCACGCCACCGATGAATCCCCAGACCTACGGCCAGATGCGCGCGTTCGATCCGGCGCAGGTCCTGAACCTGAGCTTTCAGGTGGACTCCGCCGGCGGCGCGAGCTTCGACCTCTGGGTCGATAACGTGACGTTCCTCTGAGCCGGGTGGTGCGGAAACGGTCGGCTCTCTAAAGACCGTACGAGGCGCCGACGTTCAGGGAGAAGCCGGTGGCGACGGCGGGGAACAGGATCATGAACCTGAGCTCCGCGTTGATCATGAGGTCACCGATCGCATACGAGGCGCCGCCGCCGGGCGCCGCGAACCCGAGGCCGGTGCGCCGCCAGGCGTGAAGGCGGCTCACGTCTTTGGCGGCGTACGCGGCTTGGTCGTCGTAGAAGTCGACGGCGACCACACCGTCCACCTCGGCGACGCCGAGGCCGAGCGACGCGAACGGGCGGATCCCCGGCTTTTCGAACGGGCGCTCACCGAGGAAGTAGTACGCACCGCGGGCTTCGAGGTGAAGCGGCAACGACCCGGCAGCGCCCTCGGCGCTCGGCGCCTGGCGAAACGCGTAGCCAACCCGCCCGCCGGCGAGCAGCCGATGAATGAACAGGCGATCGTAGCCGACCATCAGACGTGTCGTCGCGAGGCCAAAGCCGCCGTTCACCTGATTGCCGCCGGCCGCATAGACGGGATCCGGGTACACGCCCTTGGTGTCGCGGCACGAGTACTGGTCGTTGCCCGGCGTTTTCTTACCGGCGGCGTCGATCGAGGGACAGACGCTGGGCGTCGTCCCGTAGATCATCGAGTCCTGCTGGATGCTCAGGCTCACCCAGTTGAGTTTCGCCGCGGAAGGGGGCGGCTCTTCCACTTTCGGCGGTGGCGGGGCCTCTTCCTCTTCGAGCTCGATCTCTTCGATCTTCGTGCCGTCGGCGGCCACCGTCGTCATCACGACGTCGTCGGAGTCTGGCTCGGGTTTCTTCTTTCCCTTCGCCGTGCCCGTCGTCGCTGCCGGAGCCTTTGCGGTGTCCTTGCCGGCGTCCTTGGCCTTGGCGGTGTCCTTCGTCTTGCCGGTGTCCTTCGTCTTGCCCTTGTCCTTGGCCTTCCCCTTGTCCTTCGTCTTCCCCTTCCCCTTCGGCGGCGGCGTTTGATCGATGAACTCGACGTCGTCGGACTGCGGCTCGGCCTTCGCCTTTGCCTTCGCCTCCACCTCGACGGCGGCGCTAAACGCCACGAAAGACAGGGCACACACGCTCGCGCGCGTCGTTTGCCGAAAGGCCGTGCCAAGCATCCGAAGCGGCGGGACGATACGGGCCCGCCCCCGGCGAGACAAGCCTCAAGCGTCTTCGCGAGCCCCGGCGTGTGCCGCAGAAGCGAAAACTTCCACCGAGCGCCCGAAGCGGTCGCGCAGCCGCTCGCGCCACGCGTCGGACAGTGTTCCGACGGCGCGCTCGGCCGCGAGCGCGATCGCGCAGCCGCCGAAGCCGCCGCCCGTCATGCGCGCCCCGTAGACGCCGGGCACGGAGAGCGCCACCTCGACGGCGAGATCGAGCTCCGGCGAGCTGACCTCGTAGTCGTCGCGAAGGGAGGCGTGGGACGCGACCATCAGGCTTCCGAGCCGGTCGAGCTCCCCGTGCTCGAGGAGCTCCGCCGCCGTCACCGTCCGCGCGTTCTCCGTCACGACGTGTCGCGCACGCCGCTGGATCGGGTCCGGAAGATCGGACCCGAAACGTTCGAAGTCTTCCGGGGTCACGTCGCGCAGCGCAACGACACCCGGGAGCCGGCGCGCGAAGAGTGCGGCCGCTTCCTCGCACTCCGCCCGGCGCTGGTTGTAGGCGGACGAGGCAAGGTCGTGCTTGACCCGCGTGTCGCAGACGACGATCGATGCGCCGCCGAGCGCCATCTTCACCACGCGCGGCTCGAGCGAGCGGCAGTCGATCAAGAGTGCGCCGCCGTCCACACCGAGCGCCGCGATGTACTGATCCATGATGCCGCAGAGCGTCCCGACGTACTCGTGCTCGGCGGCCTGCCCGGCGAGCGCCAGGGTGACCCGATCGAGATCACCCTTGCCCGCGAGCGTGGCGAGGGCGAGCCCGACCGAGATCTCGAGCGCAGCGGACGCCGAAAGCCCGGCGCCGGCCGGAACGTCGCTCGCCACGAGCAGATCCGCTCCGACCACCGGCACCCCGCGGGCGACCAACGCCCGCGCGGTCCCTTCCACGAAGTCGCCCCAAACGCCGCGACGGACGGGCCCCGGCCGGTCGAGGTCGGCGACGAATTCGTCGGCGAGCGCTTCGGAGTAGGCGACGATGCGCCGGTCCGAGCGCGGCGCGGCGGCCACCGTCGTCCGTCGCTCGATCGCCATCGGCAGCACGAAGCCCTGGTTGTAGTCGGTGTGCTCGCCGATCAGGTTGACGCGACCGGGCGCGGAGAACACGCGTGGCTCGACGCCGAATCGCTTGCGAAACGCGGCACGGATCGCGGCCGTCACGACCGAACCGCCCCCGAACCGCCACCCGCCGTGATCACCACCAGAGGCTCGCCGTCAGCGCCAGCATGTGCTTGTCGGGGATGAGAGTCGGATCGTCGGCCAGCGGATAGCCACCCCTGACCGTGGTCTGGCTGCCGTAGATGAAGTGCGAGTACTGGAGCGCCACCTGGTCGCGTGCGTTCCAGCCCGAGCGAAGCAGGACGCGCGGCGAGATCTGGGCGAACGCCGTGTCCGTGTAGTCCACGTCCGGCCAGACCTGGTCGAAGCGGGCCGAGAAGCCGAGCCACGGCAGCACCCCGTAGCTCGCCTCGGCGCCGAGCTTCCGCTTGGTGACGCCGTCGTATAGCGAGTGACCGTCACGAGGGTCGACACTCTTGTCATCGCTTTTGACGCTGGTTTGCATACCGAACAGGCTGACGACGACGTCCGGCCCCAGGCCCTCGAACCGTTCCCCGTAGAGCAGACGCGACACGCTGAGATCGTACTGCGCGCCGACCGTGAAGAGCGACCCGGTCGCTGCGCTCTTCGGGCCGAGGTACTCCTGCATCAAGCCGGGGCCGCCCTCCACGTTGAGGACCTCGATGATGCGACCGATCGAGCGCGCGTAGTCGGCGACGTGGCTGGCAGCGCCGAGATAGAAGTGCCCGAAGCGGCTCAAGGTGAGCCGGAGGTCGGCTCCGAGGATGCTGAGCCGGCCGTCGGGTTGTTTGTTCTGGCTCGCTCGGTCGTCCTGCGTGAAGGCGACCATGTAGTGCAGACCGAGGACACCCATGCCGTCGTAGCCGACACCCGCGTGCTCACCGAAGACCCAGCCCGCGCCGGTCCTCGAATCGGCGAAATCGTTCGAGTAGTCGGGCGTGATGCCGTTCCAGGGTTTGTCCGCCTGCCCCTGAATTTCCTGCGAAACGAGCAGTGACCACTTGCCGAAGGCAAAGCCGGCGCTGATCGCTTCGCCGATGCCGTTCGTGCGCGCGATGAGCGGCGTCGCGTAGCGGCCTTCGTCCCATTCGCCCATCGTGCCGTAGCGTTGCGAGAAGGCGCCGATGTCGACGTCGAAGCGCGCGTTCTTGAGCACGTCCGCGAGCTGAAAATTCAGGTACGCGTCCTCGATGCCGGGGTTCTGCGGCGGGTCGAAGAACGACGCCGCAGCCCGCGGCATCCGCGACACGACGGAGACGGTGCCGGTGACGATCGGATTGCCGTACGTGAATTGCAGGCCGACGTACGGTTGCGGCACGGTGCCGGTGTAGTTGAAGTTCCCCCGAAAATCGGGGACGACCGGCGGTGAGTGCAGCGTGGTCTCCTGCTGCGCCGCCTCGACGAACTCTCGCTTACCGATGCTGGCGCGGAGCGGCATCATCAGCATGCCGTGGAAGTCGAAGCGCCAATCGCTCCGTTCGCGCTTGGCGCGGTGGTAGGCGGGGGCGAGGCCGCCGGGTACCGGACCCGACTGGGGTGCGCTCGGCGCGAGGCGGAGCACCGGCGGCGGCGCCGGGTTTTCCTCGGCCGCAGCCGAAAGTGACAGAGTCGCCGAGCACAGAATGACGGCGATCCTCAGGCAAGGTTTCATGAAGAACCTCTCTTCTCGTTCGAGGCAGACATGTCTCGTCACCACCACATCCCGAAGCCGGCGCTCACCACGTCGTCGTCGAGATCCTCGACCGGCGGAGCGTAGAAGTTCACGGGGAACTCCGACCCGTAGATCCACTTGTTGTACTGGAGCGACACGGTCTCGCGGCTACCCCAGTCCGTCGTGAACATCAGGCGCGTCATCAGCGCGTAGTAGGCCTGGTTCGGCTTATCGAGGTTCGGGCTCACGCGATCGAGCCGGAACTCTCCGCCGAGCCACGGCAAGACGGTCGCGAGCACGTTGAAGCCGGCGCGCACCATCGACCAGCCGTCGCGATCCGGGTCTTCGCTGCCGATGCGGCCATACTGCACGCCGATCGCGGTCGTCACGTTCGGGCCCTGACCCCAGAAAGGCTCGGGCGAGCGGTAGAGCGTGCCCCAGCTGAACTCGGCCTCCGCCGCCGCGCTCCACAGGCTGCCCGCCCAGTCTCCGTCTTCGTCGAACGAGCGCGGGCCGATCCAGTTGTTGGAGAAGTTCTCGCCGTCGCCGACGAACGAGACACGCAGGCCGTGCAGCGCGTAGGCGTTCTCCGCGTTCGCATAGAGCAGACCGGCACCGCCCTGGAACCAGTTGCCCTTGAAACCGAAGGTGGCGCCGTACACGTCGAAACGCCCGTTGTTCCGGCGCACGCTTTCGTCGATGTAAGGCGTTTCCGGGCGCGGATCCGGGTTGTAGTTACTCTGGCTGCCCGAGCGCTGTTCGGCCGGCGGCAGGTAGCCGCGTTCGTCGTAGCTGAAGTTGTTCATGTAGTGGAGCCCGCCCCGGAGCGTCACGTCGCCGTTTCTGATCAGATTCAGGTGGGCGTGGTGGACGAACGACGCCGGGTCGTACGAATCCCCCAGGTTCTGCGGTGCGACG
>Ga0315910_10002901_pt1 | contig 14841 bp, 13 predicted proteins | sample EdamamesoilMG_FD_204470 | JGI IMG/M metagenome (GOLD analysis project Ga0315910, IMG submission 204470) | Garden soil microbial communities collected in Santa Monica, California, United States - Edamame soil | ecosystem: Environmental > Terrestrial > Soil > Garden | place: USA: California...
AGTTGTTCGTAGAGCGAAGAGTCAGAGTGGAAGGCGTATTTGCGGCGAAATTCGATGGTTGCGTGAGGCTGACTGGGAGTTGGTGACTGATACTGCTGCATGCAGCCCGTGGTCGCCGCGACCACACTGCACAGCCCAAAAACACAGCGGAACCTCACTCGACGCACTTTCTTACTCCAGTTGCGCCGAGACCGCCTGCTCCCAAGCGCTAGCTTCTGCGTCGCTCAAGGTATCGTGGGAGGCGATCGTACCGGGCAGGCTGCGCGACGGGGTTTCGGCGACGGGGTGCACGCGCAGGGTCACGCGCGACAAGCGACCGAGGCGGCGCTCGCCCACGAAGAACGCGGAGAGATCGGGGCCGACCGCGCGCCGCGGCACGGGCGTGAGCGTGAAGGCGCTCTCGCCGCGGAGCTCTGCCGAGAGCCCGACCAGCGTGTGGTCCACGGGGTCTTCCCAGCGCGAGCGCGTTCCTGGTAGGCCGTCGGCGACCCAGTCTGCGAGAGGCTCGCCGCCCGCGCGCTGGATGCCCAGCGTGTAGCCGCGGCGCACCAGCAGGTTCTCGCACTGGTCGAGCGTGAGACGAGCGTCGAAATCGGCGAGCAGGGACTTCTCGTCGAGCTCGCATTCGGCGAGCTCTCGAGCGGCGCCTGGCTTGCGCGGCGCGGGCGTTTCCTTGGGGATGAGCGCGCCCGGGTTCAGTACCTGCGCGGGATCCCAGGCGCGCTTCAGGCGCCGCATCATCTCCACACCGTAACCGAGCTCGGCGCTCATCAGCGGCGCTTTGCTGCGCCCGACGCCGTGGTGGTGGCTCAGCGTGGCGCCCGCTCCGAGCGCGGCTGCGAGCGCCGCCGGCCACAGGGTGTCGTAGAGCGCGAGCGCCTTCTCGTCGCTGTCGGTCATGGCGCTGAAGGTGAAGTAGATGCTGCAGCCGTCCGGATACACGTGGCTCAGGTGGGCCAGCACGATGACGTAGCGCCCGAGCGCGCGCCGCACGTCGTCGTACACCGCCTTCAGCTTCGACCAAGGCGCGGCCACCTCCATCGTGTCGCTGAAGGCTCCGGCGCGGAACACCGGCGACTGCCGATAACTCACCGAGTAGCGATGTTCTTGCCAGGCGCGGGCGGGAGCCTCGCCCAGGTCGCGGCCGCGATGACCCGCACAGACGCGCGCGGCTCGCTCGCGATCTTCTGCCACCTCCGCCGGTTCGCCTTCGAAGATGAACACGAGCTGGCACTCGCGGAGCAGCGAGCCCTCGATCGTGCGCACGGCGCGGTTGATGGCTCGCGGGATCCTGAGGGCGCTTCTCAGCACCAGCGACGGATCCTTCTTGGGGCCCGACTTCGATCGATGCATGCTGGTGTCGAGCGCGTCGTACAGGCGCGCGACCGAAGGCCTGAGGCCTGCCTGATACATCTCGCGCAGCGCTTGCCAACCGCTCTCGACGTCGCGAAACATGAACCCGCCGTAGGCGCGTGCCCGCGGCGTTCGATGCAGCCTCAGCCGGGCGGCGCTGATGATGCCGAGCGTCCCCTCGCTCCCGATCAAGAGCGGCGCGAGGTTCGGTCCGCGCTCGCGCCAGTGCATGCGCACGGCCGCGCCCGAACCCAACACCGCGTCGCACCCCACCACCATGTCTTCGATTTTTCCGTAGCGGCCGGAACACTGCCCCGCGCCGCGCGCGGCGAGCCATCCACCCACCGTCGAGCACAGGATGCTCGAGGGGAAATGGCCCACGGTGTACCCGAGCGCTCCGAGCTCGTTCTCGAGCGTGATGCCGAGCATACCTGCGCCGACATCGACGACACCTTCGTCGGGGCGCAGCGTGAAGCCGCTCAGGGCTTTCAGATCCACCACCACCGTCTGCCGGTCGGGTGCAACGCCCCCGCACACGCCACTGCCCGCCCCAAACGGGACGATGGGTGTGGTGGTGTCGCGGGCGTAGGCGACAATTGCCGCGAGGTCGGCCTGGGAGCTCGGCCAAACGATGGCGTTCGGTCCCGCACGGGTCACATCGTGGGCCCTGAGTCGGATTAGGTCCCGCGGCCACAGATCGCGGCTGTACACGACTCGATCGGATGGGTTATCACTCACTCGTGACCCAGGGACCAGCTTGCGCAAGTCGTCGACCACACTCACGATTCGCTTGTAACGCGGGCGGGCTGGGACGTATACGTCCCTCACGCGGCATCAGCGTTTTCAGCTCTATTTCAGCGCTCTGCCAGGCATGGAGCGGAGCCGGCCACGCTTGCGGTGCCTGCCTCGGGCTGTTGCTGCTGGCCAGCGCGTGTGGTGGCGGCTCGACAGCCCCCGCGAAGGGCGCCGACGAGGCCAACGAAACCAGCGACGTCGGCTCCTCCGACACCCCGAGCGCCGCCAGCGACGAAGAGAGCGCCGAAGCAGGCCCCACGGGCCCCGACTGCAGCGACCAGACCTGTTTTCCCTGCGGCGAAGGCATGTGCCCCGTCGGCTTCTACTGCGACGAAAAGGCCAACAAAGGGCCCGCTTGCAGCTGGTTGCCCGAATGCGCCGACGCCGCCAGCTGCTCCTGCGTCACCGGCGTGCTCGGATCAGGCTGCAGCTGCGACGACGCGAGCGGCGGCCCGCACGTCACCTGCGACTGAGTTCGGTTTTTTCTATTTTCGCTAGCTGCGAACCGCTCTCGCCCGAGCTCCGCTGAGCTCGTTTTGACGCGGCTGGGCCTTTGGGCCTTGCACCGATGTCGCGACGGGTGAGTTTGCCCTCGCCCGTCGCGCACATAGGCCCCCGCGTGCCTCACCCAGTCCCCGGCTCCTTTTTCCTTCGCGAACGGCGCCTTGCGTAACGACACGCACGAGTGACCAGCGCACCTACCTGCGCGCAGCCCCACCAACAGCGTGCGCCAACCTGTGAGCGAACACTGAGAGCCACTGAACTAGCGCTGCGCTCGCCCGCCAGCTGGCATCGCGTCGAGCGCGCGGGTAAGCTTGTGTGAAAGCTTAGTGTGCCGGGCCTTGCATGCGCTGCGCACAGAACCCGAGCAGAACGTGGGAACCTCATTCATGAACCGAAGAGACTGGGTGGTACTGGGGCCTCTGTTGGGGCTGGCGTTCGCCAGCTGTGCAACCGCTGTCGAAGATAGCGACTCGATGGCGGACAACATCGTCACCGCCTCGAACGATGCCAGCTCGACCACCGAAACGTCGACCGTGGCCAGCGCGACGGGGCCCGGCAACACGACGACCATCAACACGACCGCGTCGCACACCGCAGCGACCACCGGCACGTCGACGGATGGAGGGTCGAACGGTGGCAGCGGCAGCAGTGGGTCCGAAGGAACCAGCGACGACACCACCGGCGAGAGCTCCGGCGGAGCGGGGTCTACGGGTAGCGAGACAACGGTGACTACGGATGGCGGCGGCGGCGACACCAGTTCGACCACCGATGCGACCGAAAGCTCCACCAGCGACGACTCGACGACGAGTTCGACCTCGACCACGGGCGCCGCGGGCACGACCACCGGTGCTGCGGGCACGACCACCGCTGCCGCAACGACGGCCACGACAGGCTCCGCGACCACCGGCAGCACGTCAGCGAGCGCAACGACGTCCAGCTCGAGCACGAGCACGAGCACGACCGGCGGCGGGGGCGATCACTGCCTGACCGATTGGCGCGACGATCCAGCCGCGGAGAGTTGCTTGGACGCGGATCAGGAGGACAAGCGAAAGTGCTCGATCGTGCTCGATTGTTGGCTCGACGAGGACTGTGGTCCGGACGACGCCTGCTCGAGTAACCAGGACGCCGCGTGCGGCACCAACACCATCGGGGTGAACCCGATCGCGATCGACTACGCCGAACCGGTGTACGAAGCGCTCTGCGGGAGTTAGGCCGGCTTGGCTTCGACGACGATCACTTCTGCGTCGGGGCCGGGGGGCTCGCCGGCAAATCCGCCGTGGAGCGCTTCGATACCGAAGCCCGCTTCGGCCAAGCTGGGCGCGAACTGGTCGAGCAACCAATAGCGCTGGCGGACGAGCGACGTATGCACCGCCCGGCCATGCTCGTCGAGATACTCGTAGGTGATGTCGAGCCGCTGCGCTGGCTTGTCCCAGTGGCTCGTCTCGAAGACGCTCAAGCGCGTGGCACCATCCACGACGTCGACCACCGGTTCGCGGACAGACTCGTCGAAGTCCTGAGGCTCGCAGCCGACGTGAAAGCTGTCGGCCTCGTAGACGTCGAACAAGAGCCGACCGTCGGACGTCAGATGCTCTCGGCAGCGCGTCAGGCAGGCCTGCACGCCCTCCGCGTCGAGCAAGCAGTACAGCCCCGAATAGGGGATCAAGATACGATCGAACCTCCGAGCGAGTTCGAAGCTTCGCATGTCGGCAGCGTGAACTTCGAAGGGGGCGGTGCCGGCGTGGGCTGCCAACTCGCAGGCCGCGAGATCGAGCAGACCCGCGTGAACGTCGAGGCCGGTGACGGGCACGCCAGCGCGCAGCAGAGGAGCGGCGACTCGACCGAACCCGACACCGAGTTCGAGCACGCTGCGGGCGGGCGTGCATTTTTGCAGGTAGAATTCGACGTCGCCCGCGTTGCCGCGATGCAGCAAAGCGTAGAGGCGGGCGTCTCGAAGATCGTGGGCAGTGGCGAGGGTCATGGGGGTGGTTCGGGGACGGCACACCTACCGATCACGCGACCGGAGGTTGTGCCAGGGGGCAGCCGGAAAGTTGGCACATCTTTGGCCGTTCGCGGCAAGATCGTGGCGGTCCAAAGCTGGCTCGCGGTTTGCTACCCCGCACTAGGCCTCGAGAGCTCACTCATCGAGGTAGGCCCAGCCAGGCCAATGCGAGCCAAACCGAGATATCCGCGGCCCGTATTCGGGGCGAGAGAGCGACAAGGATAGGGACCAACGACATGCAGGCAAGGGACGGGCGGGGGCTTGGACGAGTGATGCGCGTCTGCTTTCATGCAGCGCTGTGCCTGTTCCTGCTCGCGCTGCCCCTCGGCTGCGCACGCTCGGACCTGGGAGCCCAAGGCACGGACCTGGCGGCGACGTGCGGCGACGCCGTGTGCCAACCCTATGAGCAGGACTGGTGTCCCAGCGACTGTAAGACCGACGTTTGCGGCGACGGGGAGGCTTGCGATTGTGGCGACGGTAGCTGCGGCTCGCATGAAAGCAGCGAGACCTGCCCCGAAGATTGCGGCGGCGGCGATTGTGGCGACGGCACCTGCCAACCCTTCGAGAGTCCAGGGTGCCTCGCGGATTGTTCGCCCTGCGGCGACAACTACTGCTCGGCCGCCGAGGTCGGCGGGAGTTGCCCGAACGATTGCCCGAGCAGCTGCGGCAATGGCCGCTGCGAATCCGGCGAACAGGGGCGCTGCATCGACTGCCCTGTCTGTGGCGACTTGGTGTGCCAGGCCGGCGAAGAAGAAGCCTGGTGCTCGGACTGCAGAACGACCTGCAACAACGGTCAGTGCGATGCGGGCGACGCCGAGCAGTGTCCCGAGGAGTGCACGGAATGCGGCAACGCCATCTGTGAAGGCGACGAACCTACGTGGTGCCCCGGCGACTGCGGGAACATCTGCGGCAACGGCATCTGCGAGTCGAGGGAGCCCGAGTGGTGCTGGCAAGACTGCAACGGCTACTGCGGCGACTACGTGTGCCAGGACGACGAGGCGGTGTGGTGCCCCCAAGACTGCGGAACCGGCTACTGTGGCGACGCCATCTGTACCGGCAGTGAGCCCGAGTGGTGCTGGCAAGACTGCGGCAGCTTCTGCGGAGACCTGGTCTGTCAGGGCGAGGAGTACTGGTACTGTCCTCAGGATTGCGGCGGCTGGGTCTGCGGCGATCTGATCTGCCAAGGCGAGGAAGCGATCTATTGTCCGCCGGATTGCGGCGGCGGTTTCTGCGGCGATCAGTTCTGTATGTACGATGAGTTCCGCTGGTGTCCGGAAGACTGCGGCACCTACTGCGGCAACTTCGTGTGTGAAGGCGACGAATACGGCTGGTGCCCGCAAGACTGCGGCGGCCTCTGCGGCGACCAAATCTGTGTCGGAGACGAGCCAGCCTGGTGTCCGCAAGATTGTGGCTTCTGCGGCGACGGCTGGTGTGTGGCTGGTGAACCCGGCTGGTGTCCACAAGATTGCGGCGGCAATTGCGGCGACAAGATCTGCCAGGGTGAAGAGTACTGGTACTGCCCACAAGACTGCCAGTACCCCAGTTGCGGCAACGGCTACTGCGAACTGAGCGAGCCCTCGTGGTGCCCCGAAGACTGCACGACGAGCTGCGGCAACAACTACTGCGATCCCGGCGACTGGCAAGTCTGCCCGGAGGAGTGCGAGTACAGCTGCTACAACGGCTACTGCGACCCCTCGGACTATCAGACTTGCCCCTGGGAATGCCCCGACACCTGCGGCAACGCTTGGTGCGAGCCGCACGAAAACCCGACGACCTGTGCTGATTGCTACTGCGGCGACGCGCAGTGCTCGCTGTTCGAAGACGCCTACGGCTGCCCCTGGGACTGCGGCTGGTGCGGCGACGGCACCTGCGGAAGCAATGAAGATCAGAGCTGCGCGTGGGATTGCGGCTCGTGCGGGGACAACGTCTGCGGCGTCGGCGAAGACAGCAACATCTGCCCGCGCGACTGCACCGAGACGAGCTACTGCGGCGATGGACGTTGCGCTCAAAACGAATCGCCCAACACCTGCTGGGACTGCTACTGCGGGGACTACGTGTGCAGTGCGTCCGAGCACCCCAACAATTGCTCGACCGACTGCGGTCCCCCAGTCCCGTTCTGCGGCAATGGGCTCTGCGACATGGGCGAAACCCCCGCGAATTGCGCCAGCGACTGCTGGGTCGAGGCGTATTGCGGCAACTACGTGTGCGAGCCTGGTGAGGCGGTCGGCTGTCCTTGGGACTGCAACGGGATTTTCTGCGGCGATCGGATTTGCGAGCCGGACGAGGTCGGCTGGTGTGCGCTCGATTGCGGCGGGCCTGGCTGCGGAAACTACGTCTGTGAGCCGGGCGAGTTCGGGATCTGTTACGTGGACTGCGGCTACCGCAGCTGCGGCAACTACATCTGCGAGCTCGACGAGCCCGACTGGTGTGCGCAAGACTGTTATGGCGCGTGCGGGAACGGGGTGTGCGAGCCCGCCGACATTCTGAGCTGCCCTGACGAATGCTTCGGCAAATGAAAGCACGCTGCGCGCGTCGGCCGACGGACCTGCGCGTCAGAAAGACGGCCGGTGCGCTCAGCCGGCCTGGTCTTCGCACGAGAGCTGACGAGGCGCATTCAGACTTGCGCGAAGTAGGGGCGCCCGTCGATCATGTAGAGTGATGAGCCCAGGAGAAGCTCGAGAAACAGCAGGTCGGTTGGCGCAGTGGTTGGTCGAGAAAGGGCGGCCTGACGAAGCCGTTTCGCTGCTCAGTGCGTGGGCTGCCAAGGGCGCCAACGATTCAGACGGACAGCAGCTTCTCGCCGACGCGCTGCGCATCGACCCGAGCTCGCGCATCGCTCAAATGGCGTTCGAGCGCATGGAGGGGATGTCGGGCGACCACGCGGACCTCGACGCCGCCATCGCCACCTACTCCGACGCCGAGCTGAAGCGGCTCGAAGGTGAAATGCGCCGCCCGACGTTTCGGAAGGCGCAGATGGGGTTCAACAACAACATCAAGTGGCAAGGGCACGTGTTCCACGTGCAGACCGAGGATTCGGGCCTCGACCAGCCGCACATCGTCACGCATCTCTTCGCCGACGGCGGGCGTGTGATCAAGAGTCACCGGCGTTCCTACGCGAAGAGCGTCAAGCGCGCCGATGTTGCGGAATTCGTGCGCGGCCTGATGAAGGGGCAACACTTCGAGATGATCCTCGCGTTGCGCGAGGGCCGCTTCAACGCGATCCTGGAAGGGCGCGAGATCGGTGGGCTCGACGAGCTCGTCGAGCCGCCCAACGTCGACATCAAAAAGCTCACGAAGAAGAAAGAGCGCCGTGATTCGGGCGAGCTCGCGGTTCCGTCGAAAGCCGAACCAGCCCCGCCCGCCCAGCGTTCGCACTTTCAGCTACGCGTGCTTCGAAGCCTCGTCGGCGGACCGGAAATCTACGCGCCACGAGGCGAACAGGCGATCGTGGGTTCGAAAGGCTCCATCGCGCTCAACGGCGAGGCGTTCTGTCATCCCGAAGAAGCGGTGCTGATATTCCGGGACAACCGTTTGTGGCTCGAAGACCTGGATGGGGGCAACGGCGTTTTCCTCAGGATCCGCACGCCCGTCGAGCTCGAAATCGGCGACGAATTCGTGGTCGGCGATCAGCTGTTGCGCGTCGAAAAGAATCCGGTGGCTGATGACGGCCCGGACCCCGACCCCACCTACTTCTACTCGTCGCCGAAGTGGCCTTCGTCGTTCCGTGTGGTCCAGGTGTTCGAAGGTGGCGCTTCGGGCGCGTGCGTCGTGGCGCGCGGCAACACGCTGCAGATCGGCTCCGCCGTCGGCGACTTGGTGTTCCCCGACGACCCGCTCGTCGCCGAACAGCACTGCATCGTCGAAGAACAGGCGGGGGCGGTCGTTCTCACCGACCTCGGCTCCCGCACGGGGGTCTTCGTGCGCATCCGCGGCGAACAAGAGCTGGCCCACAGCGACGAGATCTTGGTCGGACGCACCCGGCTCGTCGTCGATCTGCTGGGCGGCCAAGCCGCGTAGGCACCCCCTGCCTCAGCCCAAACGGGCCGACGGCCCGCGAAATAGAGAAAAGGCTGAGACGAAGTTCGCCTCAGCCTTTCTCAGCTTTAGGAAATACCGAAGCTGATTACTCAGCCGGTGCTTCCTCGCCACCCTCTGCGGGAGCTTCCTCAGCCGGAGCTTCGCCCTCAGCCGGAGCAGCTTCCTCTTCAGCAGCCGGAGCAGCTTCCTCAGTCGCCTCTTCGGGAGCGGCTTCTTCAGCAGCGGCACCTTCGGGCGCCTCGGCCGGAGGAGTCTCGCCGCCGCAAGCGACGCAAAGAGCCAGAGCAGACAGAGCTAGAGTTGTACGAATGATCATGGTGCTTTTAACTCCCATCCGGGCGGGGAATGGAAGTGCCCGGAGTCGGTGTTGAGATGCTCCGATTAGCGAATATGGCTCACGAGGGCCTAGCTTTTTTCTGAAACAAGAAAATTAGTACAATAGTTACAATTACTTATCACAAAAGAGCGGGCAATAGGCCGACGGCCGAGTGGGCTCCGGACGCGAACTAGGGCACGCTCTTGAGCCGAAAGAGGCGGATGAGGCGTCCAGACATCGAGAACCCCATGGCCGGCTCCCCCGCCCACCTGCGCCTCGTGCAGCACGCTGTGCCCGCACCCGGTGTGCCTGACCTGCGTCGCACACCGCGCATCGTCTCGCCAGATGAGGTCATCCACGAAGACAGCGACGAATCCGCTGAGCTCGAAGCGCTCGAAGATGGGCGCTTGGTCACGCTGGTCGCACGCGGCGAGACTCAGGCCTTCGAGACCTTGTATCGACGCTACGCGGCCTTCGCCATCAACCTGGCAGTTCGCATCCAAGGCAACTCTCGGGACGTCGAAGACGTCGTCCACGACGCGTTCTTGCGGGCGCACGACAAGCTGGGCGAGCTGCGCGACGGACAAGCCTTCAAGGGTTGGCTGGGCGCCATCATAGTGAGCCTGATTCGCTCGCGCCTGCGCAAACGTCGCTTGATGGGTGCGTTCGGCTTGACCTCGAAAGATCCCATCGATCTCGATTCTATCGCTTCCGAAACAGCGGGCCCCGAAGCGCGCGCGCAACTCGCGCAGGTGTACGCGCTGCTGCAGACGATGCCCGCCGACGAACGCATCGCCTGGACGCTGCGGCACGTCGAGCGTCACAGGCTGGAAGCCATCGCCGAACTGCTCGGTTGTTCGCTCGCGACCGCGAAGCGGCGCATCACCCGCGCGCAACACTTCATCCAAGATCACTTCGTGGCACCCTTCGAGGAGGGCGCGCCATGAGCCAGCAGCGCAGACCCCCCCAGATCGAAGCCGCCGCGCTCCGCGACAATGCCCAGGGTGCGCGGGTCGAGCGGATCTGGAAGCGGCTCGAGTCGAACCTCGTCCCGACACGGCGAGCGCCCAGGCGGTCGCTGCCCATGGCTTGGGTTCCGGTATTGGCGGCTGGGCTCACGCTCGGCTTTTTGGCAGGCCGCGAATCGGTGGTGCCCGAGCTCCCGCCGTCAGGGCGCCTGGTGGCCGAGCCGGCGGCACCCGAGCCTGCAGGGCCTCGCGAACAGCCTCCGAACGCCGAGCGTGCTCCGGCCCGTGAACCCGAGCAGGATGAACCTCGAGGGCTGCGTCCACCCGTGAGGGCCCCGCGGCTCTTGCCCAGCGCCGAGCACGTTGCGCCCGAATATGCCGACGTCCCCGTGGCGCCCACGGCCATGGCACCTTTGGTTCGGGTTCCCGCTCCGGCTCCTTCTCCGGCGCTCTGGCTCCAGCTGGCCGATCGGGGCGACTACGAACGCGCGTACCATGCGCTCGAGGAACAAGGGGGCTTCGACCTGGTGCTGTCGAAGGCATCCGCCGATGAGCTCATGGTGTTGGTCGACGTTGCACGCGCTACCGGTAACCGTGGCCGTGCCATTCAAGCGCTGCGGCGGGTTACCGAGAGCTTCGTGAGCAACCCCAACGCACCCATCGCGGCGATGACGCTTGGTAGGATGCTGATGCAGGCCGGTGATCGGAAGGGCGCTTCCGAGGCATTTTCACTGTATCGGCGCCTTTCTCCCGAGGGTGATTTCGCCGAGGATGCGCTCGCCAGCGATATTCAGGCTGCGGTAGAAGAAGGCAATTGGGAACGCGCCCAAACGCTTGCGAAACAATACGAAACCGACTTCCCAGACGGGCGCCACCTTGAGCAAATTCGCGAACAGCTCAACTCCGCAGAGCCAACCGACGGTGCGGCGGTGGTTCCCGAGCCCGAAGTCGGCGACGCCGAAGCACCCCCAAGCGCCGGTCACGAGCGCGCCGCAGACGAAGTACTCCCGCCTGCGGACTCGCCCTACTAACGGGCTGCTTAGCAGCAGCCTGTTCGGGCTAACGCTGATAGCGGCCAGCGGCGCCAGCGCAGCTCCAGCAGCGCCCGACGTCGTGGTCGAGATCAGCCCGGCGGCGGGCGAGGTGCTGAACGACGGCGTCACCCGTCGCCTGATCCACCTCGAGCTCGCCGAGACCAAGGTCACGCCCAACCCGAGCCGGCCGGACTCGAGAGGGCTGACGCTCTTCTACCGACTGGTGCTCACCCCAGCGGGCGAACTGCGCATCGAACTATGGGAACTCGGCGAGTTCTATGGCGCGCGTCGCGTGTCCACCGCACATGGCGACAAGAAGCTGCTCGCGCGCCACATCGCGCTGGCAACGGCTGAGCTCGCCCAGCGCTTGTCGCGCGCTCATTCGCAGAAAGCAAAACAGCTCGACCGTGAGGCTCGACAAGAACGCGAATCGCAGCGGGAGCGCCTCGAACAGGCCCGGCGCGAACGCTGGGCGCTCGTGAGCCAAGGCTCGGCCGCGTGGTTGCCCGATCAAGACGCGTGGCTCGCAGGCCCGCGCCTGGGCGTGCAGCTGAACCACCCCTTCCGAGGCCGCGTGGAGTGGAGCGCGGCTTGGCTGTTCGGCGCGGCGCGAGGCATTCCCGAGGTTTCCGGCCTGGAGTGGTTGGAATTGCGCGCGGCGCCTCAATTTCGTTTCGATGCCCAGGACCTGGCGCTCGGCGCCGAGTTCGCCGCTGCCAGCGTCAGCTTGGGAGGTCCAGTCTCGGTGGATGCCATCCCTCAGCAAAGGCAGACCTGGAGCGCGCGCGCGGGGTTGCACCTCGAGTATCAGCCACGCCTCGCCGAGCAGCTCCGGCTGCACCTCGCGGGAGACGCCTCCTTCTTGCTGCGCAACATCCCTATCGAGACCGAGACCGCGAACGAGCGCCTGCGCGGGGCGTGGTTCGGTCTCAGTCTTGGGATCGTGGTCGAGCCATGAGCGCCTGGAGCTCCTCGCGCGCTGGCTTCGAAAAATTCACCAGCCTGAGCTCGATGCGATACTGCGTAGCGCTCACGCGCTGACAGCTCCGCACCCGCCCCTCGAACACGCGCGAGGCAGAGACGAGCTCGACCGGAGCACCGGGCGGGGCGCTCGCCGCCGCTAGCACGCTCACGCGTTCGCCGGAGATTGCACTGACCTCAGCATGATCCGCGGATGGCGATTCATTCGAAACAGCGGGAGCCCCGAGCGTCAAACGCAACGCCATCTTCAACGCCTCCGCATCGCTTGGCGTGCTTCGCGGTCGGCCTCGCGGTCTTTGATCGCATGACGCTTGTCGTGCGTCTTACGACCTTTCGCCAAACGGATCTCGAGCTTGACCCGACCTTGCTTGAAGTAGCACTTCGTGACGACGATGGTCATGCCATCGCGCTCCACCGCCGCCTTCAACCGGGTGATCTGCTCGGCGTGCAACAGCAGCCGGCGCGTACGGCGTTCTTCATGTCCGAACGCGGCATGCGCCATCGGCGGGATACGCATGCCCTTGACCCAAGCCTGGAAACCGCCGTCGATGTCGACCCAGGCATCCGTCAGGTCCGCCGCACGCTCGCGTAGCGATCGTGCTTCGCTGCCGATCAGCGCAACCCCCGCCTCGTAACTGTCCGTGAGCTCGTAGTTGAAGCCCGCACGTCGATTCGTCGCGATCACTCGATCGGAGGACTTGCTTTTTTGCTCGGCCGCGCGCGCCATCGAGCCGCGAACTATGCCTGCTCATCCCCAGATGGCAAGCCCCGCCTCCCCCAAGCCACGAATCGGCCCGTTTCCGACGGCCCCTGAAAATACTCACAGGAAGACGGGAAGAACCGGAAGGATTTCAATTTTGCGCTAGCTGAGCTCCCCTTGGACCGAGGGTTCCCGTCAGTAGGCATGAGCGCTGCGGGTTGGATCGCTCATCTCGACACTCGATCTTCGAACAAGCCAACGGAAGCCCGAGCCCGCAGGGTTCGCAGCTAGCGAAAGAAAAGAAATAACGAACTTTGCAATCCCAGACGGCGAGGCGGTTATCGCCGAACGCGCATTTTTGTGAAGCTTCCTGTCTTCCCGTCTTCCTGTGAATGTTTTTCTGATGGCTTCGAGACGCTCACAGGTAGCTGAAGCTGTAGTAGTAGGCTTCGCCGAGTGGGGTTTTTCCGGAGGGCACGATCTCAGCCGTCATGATCACGTTCTTCTGAGAGATGCGCAGCATCCCGTGCCAGCTCTCGCCACTCGTGCAGCGGCTGTCGAACCGCACCGCTTCGTTGACGCCGCTCTGGAAGCGACCGTGGATCTTCATGTCCTTCTGGCAGCGCTGCCCCAAGATGACGAGCATCTTTTGGACCAAGACCTTGTCCGTCACCGCTCCCTGGAACGGCGGTAGCACCGCCACGACGTAGCTCACACCCGCATCGTCCTGGACACGCCAGGTGCGGTTGCCATTCTCGGCTTGCGGCTCGGCTAGCTTGGGAAGCCCGACCGAGAATCCGCCGGTGTCGTCGGTGAGCTTGACCCAGCCCGCTGGCAAAGCCACCGGCACTGCCGGCGTGTCGTTCGCCGCGGGCGGCGTTTGGCCCGATTCGCACGCGCTCAGTCGCTGAAACTCAGCGGCGCATTGGCCCACGACGTTGGAGCAGACGAGCCCCGGCGTCGCCGCCTGGCAGTGGACCGCGGCCAGCGTGGCTTCCCCGCAGCTTGCCGCCAAACTTTCGTACCGCTCACAGTTGGCGCGGCACTTCCGCGCGCTCTTCGCCGAACACTGCTCAGTGGCTTGAGTGCACAGCTTGGCGCACGCTTCACTCACTTCAGCGACGTGGTCGACGGGAGGCGGCGCGGTTGGGGCGGGCTCCGGCTCTGGCGGGCTGGGCGCCGGTTCGGGCGCGCCGGCAGCCGTGGCCTCGGCAGCCGGGGGAGCGGTTGCGGCCGTAGCCGGCGCCGAAGGAGCAGGCGCCGGGGGAGATGCAGGTGCAGCTTGCGGGGCTGCGCTGGAACACCCAAGCAAGGCCGGGGTCAGCGCAAGCCACGCCGAAATCGCGCGACGAGCGACACTCATGATACGCGCGAGCCTACCTCATCTCGAGCGCGTGAGGAAACACGCCGAGCCCGCAAGCACGCAACTCTTCACCTGGTGTTCACTCAGTCAGGCGGCCTTGGTACGCCGGTGGCTAGTCCGCTGGTGGTTGGTCCGCTGGTAGCGCGCTCGCCGCGAAGCGCGTATCGCCTTCTGTGAGCCAAGGCCAGCGCTGCCGAATTGCTTCGGCGACGGCGCCATCGTACGTGTGTCCGATGTCGCCGCCGGAAGCGATCTCGACCTGGACGCCCTGCTTCTGCAGCAGCTGGGCGGTCTGCTTGCTGGCGTGGCGGCAAGCGCTCTGACCGCAAGCGAACAGCACGCGTGCCCCTCCTCGGGCCACGAATGCTTCGGCGCGCGCCTTGTGCCACCCGCCGTAGCCACCCTCGATGAGCACTGCGCGCTGCACCCGTGGCAAACCATCGGGCCCCGAGAGCAGGGGCACTCCAAGAATCGCGCCCAACGAGAAGCCCGTGAACAGGGGGGCTTCGGCATCGACGTGGGCTGGAAAGCGTGCGCCCAGCGCCGCGAGAGCCGCCCGCAGCTCCTCCGCGAGTTTCGCAGCAGTCGTATAGGTCCAGCGATCGGCGCTCTTCGGCGCGTCAGCGCGCGGCACACCGCGCGGGCACAGTACCCAAGGGAACCCTCCGGTGATGCCTCGCCAGACTTCGCATTGCCACTCGGGTCGGTCGTAGTTTCCGTGGAGAGCGATCACCACCGGGCGGGGCGCGCGCGCCGCGAGTGGAACCGAGACCACAGCGGTACCGAAGCC
>Ga0315910_10002902_pt1 | contig 14841 bp, 13 predicted proteins | sample EdamamesoilMG_FD_204470 | JGI IMG/M metagenome (GOLD analysis project Ga0315910, IMG submission 204470) | Garden soil microbial communities collected in Santa Monica, California, United States - Edamame soil | ecosystem: Environmental > Terrestrial > Soil > Garden | place: USA: California...
TGTCACCAATCAAGTCTTGCCGCTCTTGGGCGCTGCCGAAGATAAACGCCGCCCGGTCGCGACCACATCGAACAAAACACTGATCGTGCGCGGGACCGTGTTGATGGGCGGCCTCGAGATCAAGAATTAAATCGCCCGACCGCGCTCGTGCATCCACTTTTTTCGCAACCTGCCCGTCTCGCGCTGTATTTCGGCGTTTGGCTGCTGTTCGGCGCGCTGCTCGCCGGTGTGCTCGCGATCAGCCATCAAACGCCCATCGCCTGGGCGTTGCAATTTGCCCTCCCGCAAACGACGTTGCTTGGCGTGCTGTCGCTATCGACGTGGTACTTGGTGCGCGCATTGCCGGCATCGGAAACGCCGATGTCGCGGTTACTCGGCACATGGTTCGGCGCGGCCGTCGTACTGCTGGCGATTTGGCTCAGCATTGCGTTGCTGTGGGGTCGCTGGCTTGCGCAGGGTTTGGCTTTGCCTGCTTTGCAGGATACCGCGCAACGGTTGGCGCCATTGTTGGTGTTCGTCGGCGCGATCGGGCTGCTGCTGGCGGTGCTGGGCCACTACATGTTGGCGGCGTTCGATCGTTCGCGCCGCGCCGAAACACGCAGCTTGGAATTGCAGGTACACGCACGCGAAGCGGAATTGAAATCGCTGCGCTCGCAACTCGATCCGCATTTTCTGTTCAACAGTTTGAACTCCGTCGCCGCGCTGATCGGCTCCGACGCGATCGCCGCTCGGCGCATGTGTTTGCTGCTGGCGGCCTTTTGCCGCAAGAGCATTAGCCTCGGACGCGAGACCTCGATTCGATTCTCACAGGAACTGGAGCTGACCGAGACCTTTTTGGGGATCGAAGCTGTGCGTTTCGGCGAGCGACTGAATCCGCGATTCGATATCGCCGAGGAAACTCGCAACCTCAGTGTGCCGCCGCTCGTCTTACAACCGCTGGTGGAAAATGCCATTCATCACGGCATCGCACATCTTCTATCCGGCGGTGAAGTATTTATCGGTGCGCGTCAGCGCGAACATTTGCTGGAACTCATCGTTGAAAATCCTTTCGACCCTGAAGCACCCAAGTCCCGCGGCGCCGGCGTCGGCATCAACAACGTGCGTGCACGAATCGACACGTTGTATGGGCACCGCGCCAGCATCGAAGTGGATAGTCGCAACGAACGTTTTCGAGTCACCCTGCTGATGCCCGCAACACTCATGCCCACGGCAGCTCCTGCCGTTCCAGTCACTTAGCTCAAGAGAACTTGTATGCGAATCCTGATTGTGGACGACGAAACACTGGCTCGCGCGTACTTGGTCGAACAGCTGGCCGGCGTGGCGGGCGCGGAAGTGGTCGGCCAGGCCGCCAACGGTTTCGAAGCCGTCAAACTGGTGGACGAGTTGTCGCCGGATCTAGTGTTGCTCGACATTCAAATGCCCAAGCTCTCCGGGTTCGAAGTGCTTGAATTACTAGGCGAGCGCGCGCCCGCGGTCATCTTTGTGACGGCCTATGACGAATTTGCCTTGCGCGCGTTTGAAGTCCATGCGGTGGACTACCTGCTTAAGCCGGTAGAGCCGCCACGACTCAAGTCCGCGCTGGAGCGAGCTGATGCAAGATTGCGTAACGGCGCGGCATTGCCGGCGTCCGCGCAATCAACACAGGCGCTCATTGCTGCCACACGGCCGCCCGGCGCCAGACTTGATCGCGTTCTGATTCGCGAGGAATCCAAAGTATTGGTGTTGCCGGTGGAGAAACTCGATTACATCGAAGCTCAAGACGACTATCTGTGGTTTAACGCCGACGGCAAACGGCACCGCAAGCAACAAACCATGTCGGACTTGGAAACGCAGTTGGATCCGACGCGCTTCGTGCGCATTCATCGTTCGTACCTGCTAAATATCGATCGCCTATCGCGGCTTGAGCTTTACAGCAAGGACTCCTGGCTGGCGATTTTGACCAGCGGCGCGCACCTCCCGGTGTCGCGCGCCGGTCATGCAAGATTAAAAGAACTCATCAGCTAAGACGTCTTTACGGCTTGGCAGGCGCGGCCTTCTTCTTTTCGTCTTCGCGCGCGCCCGCAAGAATTCCCGGCAACGCATAGTTGCCCTCATGGCAGGCGTATTCGTAGATATTTTCGGGAACGGCATGCCACGGCATTTCGCCGCGCCAAGTCTGCGTAAACGTGTCCGGATCTTCGATCGCGAATTGATACAGCAACGCGTTATCGGCTGTGCGCGTGAAACGTTCCACCACTTTAAGATTGGGCGACACCACCAAACTGCGGTAGCTGGCGAACATGCCGATCTGAATTCCTTGCTCGGGACGCAGATTGGTGGTTTCGACGACCAAGGTATCGCCTTCCCAGCGCCCGATCGAATCGCCGAGCCAAGTGCGAATGTTGCCGGGGGAATGCTTGCCGTTGATTTTGATAATGCGCGCGTCGTGCACCATCTCGACCATGATCACTACATGGTCCTTGGACTGAACGATTTGATAATTGCTGTTGTACATCACAGGCAGCATCGGCGGACCGCTGACAGAACCGAAGCCGACGATGCAACGTTCGCCTAAGGCGCCGACTTCCGGACCGGCATAGCGGTTGTTCATGAACAACGCACGGCGATCCGCTGCGCGCTTCTCGCCCGCTGGCGTATAGGCGGGTACGCGCCCGCTTGCGGGCTCAACAATGACCGACGTTCGCAACTCCCCGTTGACGCGAATGACTTTATTGGCTGGGTTAAACCAAAACGTGTTGTAACCGCCTGGATCGCCTTTACCGTGCTCTTTGGTAAGATCGCTCGGCTTGTCCGATTCGGTCACGAGGTTTTCCATTTGCTTTTCGATGGCTTGAGCCTCTTGCTCTGTCATCGTGCGGCGATCGCCGAAGTTGGCTTGCCTTTCGATAGGCGATATCGTCGCGTTACTCCACACGCCTTGCAGATCGGGTTGACCATCCAGCGTACGCGGCGCGCGGTAAGACTTGGTGGGCTCGGCGGCAATCGCCGTCATCGACACGGTGCAAACGGCCGCCAGTGCATAGCGCAAAACGTTTTGCGAGTTCATAAGCACCTCCATTCGGTGAACTTGAAATGCGCCCAGAATAGGCCTTATCGGCTGATAATGCCTTTCCTTTGCAATTCTTCTAAGTGAGCCTCGTCGATATGCAATCGCTCGCGCAACACAGATTGCGTGTGTTGCCCCAACGTCGGCGGCGCCAGCGTGTACCGCGGCGGCGTGGCCGACATTTTTATTGGATTGGCAACCAACGGGACCGAACCGGATACCGGATGCGGTACATCGATTTTCATACCGCGAGCTTGAACTTGCGGGTGCTCGAATACCTGCGACAAATTATTGATCGGGCCGACAGGCACTCCGAGCGCCTCTAACGTAGTCACCCATTCCTGCACCGTACGTCGGCGAAACACTTCGGCCAACATAGGAATGAGCGTTTCTCGATTGCGCACGCGATCGGCGTTCTTTTTGAATCGCTCGTCTTGGTGGTAGTTAACGTCGGCGGCTTCGCAACATTTTACGAATTGCGAATCGTTACCGACGGCGATTACGAATTGCCCGTCGCTGGCGTCGAACACTTGATAGGGCACGATGTTCGCGTGCGCGTTGCCTTGACGCTGCGGCACTCTGCCGGATACGAGATAGTTCATGTTCATGTTGGCGATCATTGCGACCTGCGTGTCGAGTAACGCCATGTCGATGTATTGCCCCATGCCCGTTTGAGTGCGATGGACCAGCGCCGCGAGTATCGCCACGGTCGCGTACAGGCCGGTGGTGATGTCCGCAACGGCAACCCCCACTTTTTGCGGACCGCCGCCGGGTAAGTCGTCGCGCTCACCGGTGATGCTCATCAAACCGCCGATGCCTTGAATGATGAAGTCGTATCCTGCGACGTTGCGCATCGCGCCGCTTTGCCCGAAACCGGTGATCGAGCAATAAATCAATTTTGGATTGAGCTCCTTCAAGCGTTCATAACCCAGCCCGTAGCGTTCGAGATCGCCCGCTTTGTAATTTTCGATCAGCACATCGGATTGCAGCGCAAGCCGGCGGATGAGTTCTTGGCCTTCGGGTTTGGCAATGTCGATGGCCACGGATTGCTTGCCGCGGTTCGCGCCCAAGTAATACGCCGACTCGGCCGTATCATTGCCCTCCTTATCCTTGAGGTACGGCGGCCCCCAGCCACGCGTATCGTCGCCCGTGCCGGGGCGCTCTACTTTAATAACGTCGGCACCCAAGTCGGCCAGGATTTGCCCGCACCAAGGGCCGGCGAGAACGCGGCTCATATCGAGAACACGGAGCTGGGAAAGAGCTTGGGGTGTGGATTGCGTCATAGATGCGCGCGCGGCAGTGATAGGCGCGCATTCTATTCGAGACGCAAAACATCAAGCACGCAAACTTACAGAACTTAGCGGCACCTGACGCTAGCGCGTACGACGCGAAGACTTGTGAAGCGACGGCGCAAAACTCGGATCTTGTGCCGACAGGCGATACTCCTTCGACGGCCGCTCGCTTTCGTGCAACCACGGGCGCGAACAACGGCGAATCTCGCTGGGTTCCACAATGCGCAGCTCGCTGGCATCCATTTCTCCCAGGCCATCTTGCTTACCGAAAGGATCGTCCTCCGACGGCCATTGCCAGCGACTATTGCCGCGCTCGTCGAACACAACACGTCCATGCGGCGGCACCAGCCAAACATCGGATGCCTCCATCCAGTCACTCGACTCTCGAGCGGATGGCTGTTGGGTATTCAATGTCGGTTCGGTCTCAAGTGTGCGCGACTTCATATTTTGCTTGCCGTATTTGTTTAGCGAGGTGGCACAAGTCTTTGTTGTGCATCCACCTACAAGCACTCTAACGACACCCGGCCATTTACCTTAATGGCGCATGAGCGCTTTACGTATCCGGCTTGCGATGCGGTTCACATGCAAACAACTGACGCATAAAAAAAGCGCTCATTTAGGGCGCTTTTCTATTCCTACCTGCTTATTCCTACCCCTTTATTGCTACTGGGTCTGGTGCCACTTGAGCGTGACCCGGTTCAGTGTGCATGCCCCGCATGCGCGCCATCCACTGCCGCCTTAGCGCTACGCCGCTCGCGCTCGGGAAAATTGATGAGACATCCTGGCGCCTCCACCTTCGATCGCTTGACCGATTGACCCGCCAACACAGCCGTCAGCGCATCCTGCAAGTAATGTTCTTGCGGCGGCCGCTGCCGCTCATAGCTCAAACGATCGTCGATCGGACCGCGATACATCAACTTCCAGTCCTTGGTGCGAATAATCAACACTTCGGCGGTGCGTGTGAAGTGCAAGGCCTCGCCAACCGTTTGTTTGCTATCGAGCAAGATCGGAATATCAAAAGCGAACTCTTTTGTCTCTGCCGCAACGGCTGCACGATCGTCGTGCAGATTGGAATTAATCAACAAGAACGTAACGTCGTTAGGCGGAAACTTGGCGCGCACCTCGCGCAGCGCGGGCATAGCAAGACGAGCGATCGGACAACCGTTGCCTTGCGTCATTAACACGACGGCCTTGCGATCTCGCAATGAATACAGCTCGTGCGTCTTGCCCGTTTCATCGGTCAGCTTGAAGTTCTCGACGGGTTGGCCGGGATTTAACGCCCACGCCGCATTCAACGCTAAGATTACGGACGCGATGCCGCAAAACCGCGCTACGCTCTGCAAAGTACTGCCGGTCGAATTCATAGCAACCTCTAATCCCAAACAAGTCACGTCGCTTGCATTGGACACTGACAGAATAGCCGAGTTGCGCTTTAAGAGCCCAAATAGCCCGCATCTTTCACGTCAACAAAGACGGTATTACGGCAAAGTTTTGTAGTGCACGGCGAATGGCTTATGCCGGTTCCGGCACAAATGCCGATTTCAATTCCTTTTTGAGAATCTTACCGGCCGGATTGCGCGGCAGCGGTTCGTTCCAAAATTTCACTTTGACCGGCACTTGAAAACTCGCGAGCTTGGTTGCGCAGAATGCGCGCAACTCCTCTTCGGTGGCGCGTATGCCCGGCTTGAGATGCACCACAGCGCCCGCCTCCTCTCCCAATGTCCGGTGCGGAATGCCGACCACAGCAGCATCCATCACGGCGGGATGCTCGTACAACACGCTCTCGACTTGAATGCAGTAAATATTCTCGCCGCCGCGAATCAACATGTCCTTGGCACGGTCCACCAAGAAACAGAATCCTTCATCGTCGATGCGGGCCACGTCGCCCGTCTTTACCCAGCCATCGATAAAAGTTTGCGCGGTGGCCTCCGGATTTTTCCAATAACCCTTGATGACTTGCGGGCCCTTCACCCACAGCTCGCCTACTTCGCCGCGCGGCAACTCCTTCGTGCCCTCTGCATTCATTACTTTGATTTCTCCGACCGCCGGCGCAGGACCGCAGGAGTCGGGACGATTTTGATAGTCCTCGCCGTGATTGCCCATAAATCCGCCGGACACTTCGGTCATTCCCCAGCCGTTCATTGGATACGCCAAGGGAAATACAGTCTTGATTCGTCGCACCAACTCCGGCGCGGACGGCGCACCGCCATAACTTAAGAATACCAACGACGACAAATCGTATTGCTCGCGCGCCGGATGCTCCAGCAATTGCCACGCGATCGTCGGTACGCCGCCGGCTTGCGTGACTCGCTCGCGCTGAATGATCTCCATCGCCTTGTCGGCATCCCACTTCCGCATCAACACCAATTTGCTGCCGTTGAACATTGCCGGAATCAACCACGCGTTGAAACCGGTGACATGAAACAGCGGCACCACCAACAACACTACGCGCTGCGGATCAGCGGGGCTTGGCACGGGCGGCGGCTCGCCGCGACGCAGAAACGAACGATGCTGCACGCAAGCGCCCGTCAACGCATTGGTCATCATGTTGCGATGCGTGCCCAACGCGCCTTTCGGCTTGCCGGTAGTGCCGGAAGTGTAAAAAATCGTCGCGTCGTCTTCACCGACCAAGTGTTCGGAAGGCAGCGGAGCTTCCGGAATATCGGCCCACGCGTTCGGCGCGCCAAGCAACGCTTCGAGCTGCGCTGCTTTAGGATGCGTTAACGCCTCACTGGCACGCGCGACATATATACGCTCAAGATCGGGGCAACGGTTGGCGCACTCCGCAATCCGCGCATAGCGTTCTGCATCCACTATCGCGATCTTGGCGCCGGAGTCGGTGAGTCCATACTCGAGCTCGGGCGCGGTCCACCACGCATTCAGCGGCGTCACGATCGCACCGCATACCGTGGCCGCAAAAAATGCCACCGCCCATTCCGGCAAATTGCGCATGGCGATGGCGACTCGATCGCCTTTTTGCACACCTTGCGCCCGGAACTCTTGGGCCAACTTCGATACCGCGCGATAAAATGCCGCGTAAGTCACGCGATCGTTCTCGTAAATCAAGAACTCACGATCTTTATGGCTGCGGGCCAGCACCAACAAATCGCGAATGGTCGCCGGTGCGTTTTTCCAACTGCGCGTCTTGACACCGAATACCGTCACTTCTTCCGTCTCGAATCGCGCACCGGGCGCCGTAAGCCTTGCATGTGCCTCGGCAATGCTTACAACCGGCCAAGATTTATTTGCGGCAGTGGGAAATGCACTCATGAGCGAGAAAGCGGCCAGCGACTGTTCGAAGGGACTGCTAGTCTAGCGGCTTGGCGCACGGCCTCACAGTGGAAGAATGTCAATCGCCGATTCGAACGGCGAAATTCCTCACACCGATTTTACGGGTAACTGAATGTCGACAGCTCGCACTCTGCCGCTACAAGGCGGTTGCAATTTTCGCGATCTTGGCGGCTATCGCACACGCGATGGGCGTCAAACCGTTTGGGGAAAGGTATTCCGCACCGGGGTACTCAGCTATCTCACTGCCGACGATCACACTTGTCTTAATGCACTGCAAGTGCGTGCGATCTGTGATTTGCGCCGCGCGGAGGAGCGTGCGCGCGAACCGACGCGCTGGCCGGGCGAAACAACGCAGCATTTGCATTGGGAAGATGGCGATTCGCCGCCGACAATTCGCTCTTTAGCCGCCCATAGATCGAACAACGCCGCAGGAATGCACGCCGCCATGTTGGATTTATATCGTGCGCTTCCCGCCTGGATGATGCCGAGATTGCGCGGCATGTTCGACCGCTTGGCCAACAAGGAAGTACCGATCGTAGTGCACTGCGCGGCGGGCAAAGACCGAACCGGTATTGCGATCGCAGTGCTGCTCGAAGCGTTACACGTGCCGCGCGAAACTATTATCGAAGACTACTTGCTCACCAACGCCACCGATTTCGAGCAATTCATTCTGGCGCAACACAATGCGCAACTCGGCGTGGCAGTGAACGCGCATCCTCTCTTGACGTTGCCCGAAGAGGTGCGGCGCGTGATATTCGCAGCCGACGCTGCGTACTTGGAAAGTGCATTCGAGCAACTTGAGCGCAACTATGGCGGCGTCGAAGGGTATTTGTCGCAAGCCGGTATCGATACCGCACAACTTACGCGCGTACGCGAAATATTGTTAACGTCGGCTTAGCGTCGCGTCGCGACTGCATTGCCGTGCTAACGTCGCGTTAGAAATCTCAGAGGACTCCCCGTGTTTCGATCCACACTACGACTGACCGCATTGCTGATGCTTTGCAACACCGCAGCTTTCGCGCAAGACAAGAGCAAACAAATCGAAATTGCCGACACCACTTTCAAGTGCTTGAGCGAGATGACGCCGGTGCGCGGTTTCTTTGTCGCAAACCTACTCGGCAAATTGGATGAAACGCTCAAAGTCGCCAAGTCACCGGCCGGCGGCAAGTACCCGCCGGGTTCGGTCGTGCAATTGGTGCCGAATGAAGTGATGGTCAAGCATCACGAGGGCTGGAATCCGGCGACCAAGGATTGGGAATTCTTCGAGCTGACCACTTCAGATGCCGGCAGCAAAATCAAAGTGCGTGGCGCCACGGAAGTAGTGAATCGATTTGGCGGCAATTGCTTCGGCTGTCATGTGGCGGCGAAGCCCGAATGGGACTTGGTATGCGAGAAAGACCATGGTTGTGCGCCGCTACCGGTTACAACCGCACAAATCGCCGCAATTCAGAAGGCGGACCCGCGCTGCAAGAAATAGCCGCCGACGTTCGCGGTGCTATGTATGGGCACCGCACGAAGCGCGAATGACCAGCTCCGCCGACACCGTTTCCACGCGCGAGCTTTGCTCGCCCGGATTCTCGATGGCGGTTGCAAGTTGATCCAACGCGCGCGAACCCAAATCGGCAATCTTGATGCGCACGGTGGTAAGCGTCGGGCGCACGAATCGCGCCGTGGGAATATCGTCGAAGCCCGCGAGAGCCATATCGCGCGGCAACTGTAATCCCGCATCCAGCAAGGCCGACATGCAGCCTATGGCCATCATGTCATTGGCGGCGAACACGGCATCCGGACGCACACCGCGCGTCAAAATCTCCTGCCCTGCCTTGTAGCCGGATTCTTCGGTGAAATCGCCTTGCAGAATCAACTCCGGCGAGCGCGGCAGCGCCGCGGCCAACTCATCGCGATACCCGCGCAAACGCTCCTGTGCATCCATGTTCTCGGCCGGACCCGCAATATGCGCAATTGTTTGCCGACCGCTTGCAACCAAGTGCTTTACCAATGCACGGGCACCGCCGTAGTTATCGACGTGGACCGACATATGCACATGCTCCGCGTCGGCAGTGCTCATCAGCACCACAGGCATCGATCCTCGCAACGTATCCTGCAAGAAACGCCCGTCGACGTGCGGCAACATGACTAACATGCCATCGACGCGCCCCACCATCGCACGCAACGCTTCGCTGGTTTCCTCGGCGGCGTCATGCGCCGTTGACACCAACAAGTGCAGACCTCGAGTACGCGCCGCGGCATCGATGCCGCGAATCAGTTCGGAAAAGAATTCGCCTTGAAAGCTGTGCAACAACACGCCGATCATGCGCGTGCGGCGAGTCATCAAGCTTTGGGCGCCGCTGTTGGGAACGTAGTGCAGACGCGAAGCAGCTTCGACAATGCGCGCACGAATCTCGTCGGTTACCGCACCGGTGCCGTTAATGGCGCGTGACGCCGACGCCATGGATACGCGCGCTTCGCGCGCAACATCTTTAAGTGTCGCACCCATTGCCTACCCGATTGTTCGCCAACCGGCCCCCATATGCAGCATTGCCGAAAAAGAGTAGCAAATGCCGGCGCGCGAATATAGGGAAGCGAGCTTTAAGCGGTGCCGCGTGCTTGCCGCACTGCGATTTCGCGCACTAAACGCGCATGTGCGACCGCATCGAGTTTGTAGAAGAGAATGACGGCACACGAGGCCAATAGGCCGAATACCGCGACAATTGTGATGAGTGTCCTTAGGCCCGCGAGCGCGGTCGGTGTCTGCGCTTGATTTGCGACGTAACCCACCCAACCCAGGTACGCGCCGACAAACGCCGAGGACACGCCGAGCGCAATCTTTTGAATCAGCGTTACAAATCCGAAGATAAACCCTTCGGCACGCATGCCGCTGCGCCACTCGCCATACTCGACCGTGTCCGGCACGATAGACCAGAAATTTACCGCTATGGAGGCACTGCCCACGGCGTAAACGGCAAACAACACATACACTGCCGGCATGCTGAGTTCGGCAGTGAAATACAGGACTAGCAAAGGCACGATGGCAATGCATAGCCCCACGATCCAAGCCAAACGCTTACCTAAGTAGCGACTAGCGAGGGTCCACGGTGGAATCGCAAGCATCTGTGCGATCGGAATCATACCGACCACATTGCCAATGACGTCCGCGCCTTGGCCCATGTAGTACTGCACGAAGTAAGCCAGCGAGGAGTTCACGACCAAATTGCCGAAACTAAATAACGCGATGCCCGCCATCGCCTGCAAAAACGGCACATTGGTTACGATCATTTTTAGCAAATCACGCACCGGCGGCTGCACGTCTTCGTTGGTCTGCACGCGCTCCCTCGTCATTGCAAAACTCAATAGCGTCACCAGTACGGCGACAGCCGAAAGAATGGCGGTCGAAATAAAATACGCCGCAGTACCGCTCGACGTCTCGAAGTGCGCCACCAGGCGCGGCGTGTAATAGCCGACCACCGCAGAACCGCTAAAGGCGCAAAACATCCGCACTCCGGCCAGCCAATTTCTCTCCATCGAATCACGAGTCATCGACGCCATCATCGCTCCGTACGGGATATTCACTAGCGCGTACATGGTGCGGAACAGCAACTGCGTGGCCAACGCGTATGCGATGAGCGCAGTGTCTTGCAAGGAAACGGGCATAAACATCAGCGCAAAGCTGGCCGCCAGCGGCACGCAGCCGAACAACATGTAGGGCCGATAGCGGCCGTAACGCGAGCGGGTTTTATTGGCGACGACTCCGATAGCGGGATCGATCAATCCATCCCAAATCAGGCACGTCATGATGATCGCGCCCGCGGTCGCGCCGCTTAAGCCCAACACGTCGGTGTAGTACTTGAGCAAGAATACGCTGAGCGGCAGCCAGTAAAAATTAAACGCGAAATCGCCGAGCCCATAACCGATGTATCGACTTGGCGTCAGCTTCTCGGCCGTGGCGGTCATGAGAATCCCCTTTTTTGCCTGTAAGTATTTTCGGATCTCAAATCGGCTCGTCCATTCTCATTCGACGCGCCTACGTCACTGCATTGGCGGCGGCGACTTGCGCATACCAATACCCCGATTCTTTAATCGTGCGCTTCTGCGCGTCTGAAAAATCCACGTGCACGATACCGAAGCGCTGCGTGTAGCCCTCGGCCCATTCGAAGTTATCCATCAAGCTCCAATAGTGAAATGCGCGAATTGGTACACCGTCATGTATGGCTCGCGCCATCGCCAGCAAGTGACCGCGCAGATATTCGATGCGTTCCTTGTCGTGCGTCTTGCCGCTAGCGTCCGGCGCGGTGTTAAACGACGCGCCGTTCTCGGTGATTTCGATCGGACGGCCGCCGGTCTCGCGCGCCATGCGCACTAAAATATCGTAGAACCCTTGCGGATATATATCCCACCCGATGTCCGTCTTCGGGTGATCCCCCAGCATCCGCGCCCACTCGCTATCCGTATTCAAGCCCGGCACACCGTTGCCCTGCGGCGCATCCTTCACGATCCAGGGGGTGTAGTAGTTCAAGCCGATGAAGTCGAGCGGCGCGCGCATCAACCGCTCGTCGCCTGGCTCAAAGCCCAACAATTCGTTCTGGCGGTCCGGCGGCAGCACGCCTTCCGGGTATCGACCTTGCAATGCGGTGTCGACGAACCACAGATTCTGAAACTTGTGCCAGCGCTCAGCCGCAGAAATATCCGCATACGATTGCGTAGCCGGGAACATCGGCGCGACGTCGAAGGCACTGCCGATCTGCAACCGCGAGTTGATCGACTTCATTGCTTTAAATGCCATGCCCTGCGCAAGGTTCACGGTATGCGTCGCCCGCAGAAATGCCAGCGGCTCTTTTCGACCCGGCGCATGCACACCTTGCCAATAACCGATGCCGGTGAATGTTTTCGGCTCGTTGAAAATAGTCCACCGCTCGACGCGGTCGCCCAATGCACGCGTAACCAGATCGGCATATTCGGCAAAGCGCTCCGCCGTATCGCGATGCGGCCACCCGCCCGCGTCCTCAAGCGCTTGCGGCAAGTCCCAGTGATACAGCGTCACAATCGGGCGAATTCCCGCCGCCAGTACCGCATCCGTCAAGCGCTTATAGTAGTCCAGGCCCTTGCCGTTGCCGGCACCTCTGCCGTTCGGCTGAATGCGCGGCCACGAAATCGAATATCGGTAGCTTCTAAGATTGAGCTGCCGCAGCAAGGCGATGTCTTCGTTAAAGCGTCGATAGCTATCGCATGCAACGTCGCCGTTGTCGTTGTTCTTAATGCGACCCGGCGTATGCGCGAAGCGATCCCAAATCGACTCGCCCTTGCCGTCCGCATTCCATGCGCCTTCTATTTGATAAGCGGCGGTCGCCGCACCCCAGGTGAAGTCGCAAGGAAAAATAGTTTTTAGGTCTTTTGAATTCATGGCGTAACACGCATCTGTTGGACCAAACGCCTAGAGAAGACGCTCGCTGAGCGACTCATCATCGAGCCCGCGGTGTATTCGCGTGCCGCATAGTCAATCCGTAATACGTCACATACAGATAGCAACACATCGGAACAATGAACGAATTTCCGAGCCCCATACGGTCTGCTACGAGACCCTGCACTATCGGTACAAGTGCGCCGCCGACAATAGCCATACACAGCAATCCCGCCGCTTCCGCGGCGCGCTTACCCAGCCCGCGAATGGCCAGCGCAAAGATGGTGGGAAACATAATTGAGTTGCAAAGTCCTATCGCAATTACCGACCACATCGCAATCGACCCCGTGGTGTTTATCGCTGCAATCAGTAAGCCGCTCGCGCAAGCGGCGTTGAACGCCAGGACACCGCTTGCGGACAGAACTTTCATCACTGCCGAACCGATGAAGCGCCCCACCATCGCGCCCGCCCAATACACCGACAAGTAGCCGGCGGCCGTTCTTGCATCCAAACCGCCGATGTTCGGGTTTTCCAGAAAACTAATCAGAAAGCTCCCGACAGCGACCTCTCCACCGACGTAAAGGAATATCGCGAGCACACCGAGCATTAACGGACGATGAGAAAGGAGCGCGCCGGTTTGATTTACCGCAGTAGAGTCATCGGCTTCAGCCGCAACTATCGCGGGCATCTTTGCGATCGAGAAGAGATATGCGCTTACGACCAAGACTGCGGCAATCGTTAGGTACGGTACGCGTGTCGCGTGCGCTTCGACGTGTGCACTCGAGTCGGTCGCAGTCGACAGAATAAAGAGCGCTCCCACCAATGGTCCGACGGTGGTTCCCAGAGAGTTGAAAGCTTGCGCAAGATTTAGGCGACTCTCTGCGGTTTTCGACGCGCCCAAACGAGTCACATATGGATTAGCAGAAACTTGCAACAGGGTAATTCCGGACGCAAGCACAAACAGCGCGGATAGGAACAAGGAGTAAGACTGCAGGCCCGCACCTGGATAGAACAGCAAGCAACCTGCGGCGGCTACCGACAATCCGAGAATAATCCCGCGTCGATAGCCGACTCGGGCAACGAGGCGGCCTGCCGGCCATGACACGATCGCATAGGCACCGAAGAAGCAAAATTGAACGAGCGCGGCCTGCATGTAACTCAAAGAAAACGCCGCCTTCAAATGCGGAATGAGAATGTCGTTCAGCGAGGTAATCAGCCCCCACATAAAGAACAGAAATGTCACCATAGCCAGTGACGCGCGGTAACTAACCGAGCCGCTTATATTCGATTCGCTCATCATCGAGATTTTTTTAGCCGGTTCCCAATCTTCGTATGCCTAGTATCGAGCAACCCGAACTTGTCGTAGCCGCCGGGCACGCGGCGATTATGGCGAAGTCAGCGGCACATTAAAGATACGATTTACAAAAAATATCGGTGAAAGCGCTTTCAACTTTACGATCTCTCGATCGCGAAAAAATAGTTTTATTGAAAGCGCTTTCACGTCATTCACCGCGTTGACAGTGCATAACACGGTGCCCAGACTCCTGCCTCGCTAAGGATCCGACTCCATTAAGCGAATCAAAAAAGGCGCATGCGCCGGAGCGCAGAGAAAGTCGCCGCGACGTGGGGTCATCGCTATAAATCGTTTGGTAAGGGGGTCGTAATGTCAGCTACATCTTTTCGCAATCGTCGATCGACGCTATTGAGTGCAACCGTCTCGTCCTGTTTGGCATCGTGCATTGCATTGCCCGGTTACGCCGCGGATAGCGCGCTGGACGAAATTTTCGTTACGGCAAATAAGCGTGAGACCAACTTAC
>Ga0315910_10002903_pt1 | contig 14839 bp, 14 predicted proteins | sample EdamamesoilMG_FD_204470 | JGI IMG/M metagenome (GOLD analysis project Ga0315910, IMG submission 204470) | Garden soil microbial communities collected in Santa Monica, California, United States - Edamame soil | ecosystem: Environmental > Terrestrial > Soil > Garden | place: USA: California...
CCGCGGAACTCGGTGAAGGCGGCCACGCGCTCGCCGCGCCGCGCGCCCTGCGGCATCGACCACGTGCGGCCGTTGAACTGCGTCAACGACGGTCCACGCCAGTACAGCGCGCTGGCTCGCGGTGGCTGCCCGTCGAACTCGACCCGGAACGCGATCTCGTCCGAGAGACCGAGGTTCGTGATGTCTCCGGGGCTCATCGTGTCGCTCAACCCGGTTGCACCGCTGCTCGTGCCGCCGGGCATGGCCCACAAGGAGCCGGGCAAGCGCGGGAAGAACACGAACAGCACGACCATGATCGGGAGCGCGTGCAGCAAGAGTCGTGCGCTGGTCGCGGCCGTCTTGCGATTGGCGAGCAGCTGTCCGCGCCGGCCGATCTGGAGCAACGCGATGGTCGTGAGCCAGACGAGCAGCACGACGTAGATGGCCGTCAGCGGGCTGCGCTCGGTCAACATGCTCGCGAACATCAGGAAATACGAAATCATCACGAGCACGAGCTCGTCGCGCTGACTGCGCGACTCGAGGAACTTCAGAGCCACCATCACGACGAGCAATGCGCTGCCGGCCGCGACGCCGTTCAACGTGCGATATTGGGACAGCACCGCAAAGAACGTTGCCAGCGCGAGCGCCAAACGTATCGCGCGGGGCACCATCGGCCATGCGTACAGATTTACGGCGAACCGCCACATCACGGCGGCGCACAGCAGCACGGGAATCCACGCGGGCAGCGTGCTCCAGTGCGGTAGGCTCGTGCCGACCACGATCGCGGCGGTCCAGAGAAGGCGCTTGGTCTCGAGCGGCAACTCGCGGCCGAGTAATGTCGCGGCCAACGTCATGGCGGCGACTCGAACAACGCCAACGCCTCGAGGCACGCGGCCAAATGCTTCGGTCCCGTGCCGAGCGGAATCTCGGTGCCCGGTAACCGTAGTGCGACATTGCGGCCGGCCTGATCGGCGTCCAGACACCAGCGCGCGAGCTGCGCGAGCCGATCCTCGGGACCCAAGTCGGGCAGCATTGCCCACTCCAACACGCAGGGTTCCTGCGTGCCGCTCGAAAACTCCTTCAGCAACAGCACGTCGTTGCGTGCATACGCCTTCCACGCGATGCGCTGCAGTGGGTCACCGGGCGCTGCGGCGCGGAGGCCCGCGAAATCGTCGTCGCCGGCGGTTGGTGGGCCGTTGACGCCGCCACCGCCGCTGAACGGCAACGGCCGCCCCGGTTCCGCGGGACGCGGATAGACGAGGCAGCGCGCCTCCATGTGGATCCAGCTCCAGGCCCGGCACAGCCGCGCGGGGTAGCGCGTCTCGACGCGGAACCGGTCGAGCTTGACCCAGCCGCGCCGCGTGGTCGGCGCGCCGAGGCGCAACATCTCCGTGCCACCGGCTTCCACGTCGACGGGTCCTGCCGTGTGCTCGCGGTGCACGAGCTCGAGGTCGAAGCGAGGCGCGGCCGCCGCGTTGCTCACCGCGATCTTGAACTCCGCGCGCTCGCCGGCGAACACCGGCGCCGCGCCGACGAATTTGATCTCCGTGCCGAGCAAGTTGTTGTGGCAGTGGTGAAGGATGACGAGGCCCAGGCCCGTCAGCAGAAACGTCAGCGTGAAGCCGAGGCTCGCGCCGTAGTTCAGCGAACCGAGCAACATCGCGAACACCATTGCCGCGAACAGGATTCCGAAGCGGGTGGGCAGGATGTAGATGCGCCGGCGTCGCAGCAGCACAGCGTGGGCATCCGCGCCCTGGCGGCGACGAGCCCAGGTCGCGGCCCAGCGTTCCATCGAGCGAGCCACGCCGAGCGCCATCGCCTACGACCTCAGTGGGATCAAGGCACCGGGACGGCGCCCACGATCGCGGTGCCGAGATCGGCTCCGCGCTCGATCGTGCTGCCGTGCGCGAGCTGCAGCCGATGCGCGACCACGCTGCCGAGCACGGTTTGCAGATCCTCGGGATGGACTCCGCCGTGACCCTTGATCAGTGCCCAGGCCTGCGCGGCCCGCAGCAGCGCGATACCGCCGCGCGGCGATAGCCCTGCGACGAACTCACCCGATTCGCGTGTGTACGCGAGGATCGCCTGTACGTAGTCGAGCAGCGCCTCCGACACGTGCACGCTCGGCACTTGCTCTTGCAAGCGCAACAGGGCGTCCAGAGACAGCACGGGTTGTTGCTGGTCGACGAGAACGCGGCGCTCGCCGTTCGTAAGCAGGCGGCGCTCGTCACTCGGCGCGGGGAATCCGAGCTCGATCTGCATGAGGAATCGATCGAGCTGCGACTCGGGCAGCGGAAACGTGCCGATCTGATGCGCAGGATTCCGCGTCGCGACGACGAAGAACGGGGAGGGGAGCGCGTACGTCGTGCCGTCGGTCGTGACCTGCCGCTCCTCCATCGCCTCGAGCAACGCGCTCTGAGCTTTCGGCGTGGCGCGGTTGATCTCGTCGGCGAGCACCAGTTGCGAGAAGACCGGCCCTTTGTGGAACTCGAAGCGGCTGGTGTCCCGATGGAACACGGAGACGCCGAGCACGTCGGCGGGCAACAAGTCGCTCGTGAACTGAATACGGTGGTAGCTCAGCCCGAGCGTCTTGGCCAACGCGTGTGCGAGCGTGGTTTTGCCGACGCCGGGCACGTCCTCGATCAGCAGGTGTCCGCGCGCGAGCAGGCACGATAGTGCAAGCTGCAGCTGTCGAGTCTTGCCGATCACGATGCGCTCGAGCGCGTCGAGCACGGGTCGGATCAGCACTTGGGTGTCGGCGGCGCCGCGCGCCGCGATCAACGTAGGGGCCATGAGCCGCATGGTCGCCTAGAACGCCCGGTCTCGACTACCCCAATCCGGCGCATTTGTGACCAATTCCCGCCATCGTGGGGGTCTGGCGCTGTCCTCGAGCGACGTCGTTTGACGTTCCTGCGTCGACGCCCTCGGGTGCTTTCGGCAGCGTCGGCGACAGGGATGTCGCCGCGCAGCCTACAGGGATGTACTTGCGGCGGTGCCGAAAGCGCCCGAGGGCGGCGGCGCAGGAACGGGCACCGGGACAAAAAGGATCCGCTATCCGAGCTCGGCGAGGCGGGCCAGCTGTTGCTCGAGCTGTTGCGTGCGCTGCGTGAGCTCGGCGATGCGCGCGTTTTCCTTCGCGACGATCTCGGCCGGCGCGTTCGCGACGAAGCTCTGGTTCTCGAGCTTCCGGCGCACCTTGCCGAGGTCATCGGCGGTCTTCGCGAGCTGCTTGCCCAGGCGGTCTCGCTCGGCCGCGACGTCGATGAGCCCCGCGAGCGGCACGAGAATTCGCAACGCTCCGAGCAGCGCCGTGGCCGCGCCTTTCACGGAACTGCCGGCAGCCAGGAACTCGATGTGCTCGAGGCCCGCGAGCTTGCGCAGGTGGCTCGCGTTTCGCTCGACGCGTGTGCGGTCGCTCGGCGTGGCCTCCGCCAACTGCACGCGCAACGTAGCGGTGCGCGGCAGGTTCGCTTCACCACGAATCTGCCGAACGCCACCCACGAAGCCCTTGAGCCACGCGATCTCGTCCTCGGCCGCGGCATCGGCTTCGAAGTGGTGTTGCTGCGGGAATGGCTCGAGCATGATGGTCGCGCTCTTGATGCCGCGTTTCTTCGCGACTTCGAGCCACAGCTCCTCGGTCACGAACGGCATGAGCGGATGCAGCAGCTTGAGCAGGCTGCCTAGCACGTCGACCAGCGTGCGTTGCGCGCCGCGTCGAAGCGCCGCATCGGCCGCCGGATCGTTCAACACGGCTTTCGTGAGCTCGAGATACCAGTCGCAGAGCTCGTACCACGCGAAGTCGTACAACGTTTGTGCAATGAGATCGAGGCGATAAATCGCAAAGTGCTCGTGGACCGACGCAATCGTCGCGCTCAAGCGCGAACGAATCCAACGGTCCGCTGTGCCGAGGGATGCGGGGCCATCGTCGATGCCGTCGAGCTGACTCAGCACGTATGCCGACGCATTCCACAGCTTGTTGCAGAAGCGGTGATAGCCCTCGGCGCGCGAAAGGTCGAAGCGTGCATCGCGGCCCGTCGTCGCCAAGGACGCGAACGTGAAACGCAACGCATCGGTTCCGACGCCCTCGATGCCGTTCGGGAACTCCTTGCGTGTGGCCTTCTCGATTCCGGCTTGCAGGTGTGTCTGCATGAGGCCGTCGGTGCGTTTTTTCAGCAACGTGTCCAAGCCCACGCCGTCGATGAGATCGAGCGGATCCAAGATGTTGCCTTTCGATTTCGACATCTTGTTGCCCTCGTGATCTCGTACGAGCGCATGGATGTAGACCTCGCGGAAGGGCACGTCGCCGATGAACTTGAGCCCCATCATCATCATCCGCGCAACCCAGAAGAAGATGATGTCGAAGCTCGTGACGAGGACGTTGGTCGGATAGAACTTGCGTAGCTCGGCCGTATCGTCCGGCCAGCCGAGCGTCGAGAACGGCCAGAGTGCCGACGAGAACCACGTATCGAGCACGTCCTCGTCCTGACGCAAGGAGAGGCTCGCGGCCAAACCGTGCTTGCGGCGCACGTCGGCTTCGTTGCGGCCGACATAGATGTTGCCGGCATCGTCGTACCACGCGGGGATCCGGTGTCCCCACCACAGTTGCCGCGAGATGCACCAGTCCTGAATGTTGTGCATCCATTCGAAGTAGGTCTTGCTCCAGTTCTCCGGCACGAATCGCACGCGGCCGTCCTCGACGGCTGCGATGGCCGGCTCTGCGAGCGGCTTCGCGCGCACGTACCACTGGTCCGTGAGCAGCGGCTCGACGACGACGCCGCTACGATCGCCCTTGGGAATCATCGAGGTGTGATCGGTGATGGCGTCGAGCAGCCCTTGCGCTTCGAGATCCGCGACGATGCGCTTGCGCGCGGCGAAACGGTCCAGGCCGCGGTAGGCCGCCGGCGCGTTGTCGTTCAGTGCAGCGTGCTCGTCGAGTACGGACACCATCGGCAGCTTGTGGCGTTGGCCGACTTCGTAGTCGTTGAAGTCGTGCGCCGGCGTGATCTTCACGCAGCCCGTGCCGAACTCGGGGTCGACGTACTCGTCAGCAATGATCGGAATCTGTCGGTCCGTGAGCGGCAGCGCCACGCGCTTGCCGATCAGATGTTTGTACCGTTCATCCTCGGGGTGTACGGCCACCGCGGTATCGCCGAGCATCGTCTCGGGCCGCGTGGTGGCGACGACGAGGTGAGTGCCCGGGGCATCGGCGATCGGATAGCGCAGGTGCCACAGCTTGCCGCGTTCCTCGGTGCTCAATACCTCGAGGTCCGACAACGCCGTCTGTAGCACCGGGTCCCAGTTCACGAGGCGCTTGCCGCGGTAGATCAGGCCCTCGTCGTGGAGCCGAACGAATACCTCGGTCACCGCGCGGGACAGACCTTCGTCCATCGTGAAGCGGTCGCGGGTCCAATCGACGGAAGCGCCCAGGCGCCGTAGTTGCTGGGAGATCGTGTTGCCGGAGCGTTCCTTCCACTGCCAGACGCGCTCGACGAACCGTTCACGGCCGAGCTTGTGCCGATCGGTGCCTTCTCGATTCAGCAGCCGCTCGACGACCATCTGCGTAGCGATGCCGGCGTGGTCGGTGCCTGGTTGCCACAGCGTCCGGAACCCGCGCATGCGGTGGTACCGCGTCAGCGCGTCCATGATCGTGTCTTGAAGCGCGTGGCCCATGTGCAGCGTGCCCGTCACGTTCGGCGGAGGGATCACGATGCAATACGGCGTGCCGTCGCCGGCCGGGGCGAAATAGCCTGCCGCTTCCCAGCGCGCGTAGTGGTGGGCCTCGATCTCGGCGGGGCGATAATCCTTTTTCACGATCGTGCTAACCAGTATGCGTGTCGAAGTGCTCGCGCAGCGTCGCGTCGATCAAGTCCGGCAGCTCGCGGCGGAGCCGACTCGAAATCTGCTCGAACAGCGACGCTTCCATCTCCGCGAACGCGGAACGGAGTAGGTCGTCCGCGAGCTGGAACGTGCGCGAGGCGAGCTTCGTCTGCACTTCGGCGAGCAGCGTTTCGACGTCAGTAGGTACGGGGCTTGCCGTGCGAATGATCTCGGTTAGTGTCGGGATGTTCCGTTCGACCGTGGGGGATGTCGACATCGATTCAAACCTGATGAGTGTTGAGCTTGTAACCGCGGTCGCGGTAGAAACGGTAGCGCTCGCGGCTTTGCTCTCGCCGCGTGGCGTTCGCGTCGACCACTTCGGCGACGCGCTCGTACCGGCTGAAGAATTCCGGTACGTCCGCGGCGAGATTGATCATCACGTCCCAGCGGCCCGGAGCGGGTGGTCGGTTCACGCCTATCAGCACGGGTTCGCGCGGCTCCTGCGCGAGCTCGTCGCGCACGACGCGGTGCGGGATGAAGCTGCCTTGCGAGAAGGTCCACAACAGCTCGTCGAGCTGTTTCGCTTCGGTTTCGGACGTGGCATTGATGAAGACGTGGTTGTCGAGCTGCGTGGCCTTGTCGACGATCTTGCACGCCAGGCGTAGCCGCGCGTCGTCGGAGTCGCTGTCGAGAATGTAGAAGTCGACTTGCGTCACTGCCCGGCCGCGTTGAGTAGGAAATCGACGAGCAGCGGTACGGGCCTGCCGGTCGCGCCCTTGTTTGCGTTCGCGCGCCACGCGACTCCGGCGATGTCGAGATGCGCCCAGGGCAACCCGTCCACGAAGCGCGACAAGAAGTTCGCACCGACACTGGCGCCGCCGTCACGCGTACCGGAGTTTGCGAAATCCGCGAAGTTGCTGCGCAGAGAGTCGCCGTACTCGTCGTGGACGGGCAGACGCCACACGAGATCGAGCGAGCGGTCGGAGGCTGCGAGCAGCTCCTTGGCAAGCGCCTCGTCGTTGCAGAATAGTCCCGAGTAGACGTGGCCGAGCGCGATCACGCACGCGCCGGTAAGCGTGGCGACGTCGACGATGCAGCGAGGCTTGAATCGTTTCGCATACGTGATCGCGTCGCAGAGAATCAGGCGACCCTCGGCATCGGTATTGATGATCTCGACGGTCTGGCCGGACATGCTCTTCACGATGTCACCGGGCCGTGTGGCGCGGCTACCCGGCATGTTTTCGCACGCGGGCATCACGGCCACGACGTTCAATTCCGGTTGAAGCTCACCGATCGCGCTCATGGCGCCAAGTACGCCGCCGGCTCCGCACATGTCGAACTTCATCTCGTCCATCTTGGCGGCCGGTTTGATCGAGATGCCGCCGGTGTCGAAGGTCACGCCCTTTCCGCACAGCGCGATCGGCGCGTCCTTGGCAGCCGCGCCGCGATACTGCAGCACGATCAAGCGAGGCGGCTCCGCGGCGCCTTGGGTCACGGACAATAGCGCGCCCATGCCGAGCTTGCGCATGTCCGCTTCGTCCAGCACCTTCACTTCCATGCGCGCGCTGCGCTTCGCGATGGCCCGTGCGGCCTCAGCCAGGTGCGAAGGCGTGCAGACGTTGGCGGGTCGGTTGCCGAGGTCGCGCGAGAGGTCGCTGCCGTTGGCGATCGCGGTGCCCACCTTGATGCCGGCGCGGATTGCGGTGGTGCTCGTGTCTTTGGCGTAGGCGAGCGCCAGGCGTGTCAGGCGCGACGGCGGGTCGTTGCGGCTCTTGAGCTCATCGAAGCGATAGACGCTGGCGCGGGCGGTCTCGACGCTGTGCCGTGCCGTGTCGGTCGGGGTCAACGTCGCGCCGGCGTCATAACCCAAGAAGCTCGTGGCTTCCTTCGCACCGCCGCTGCGCAGTGCGTTGATTGCCGCGGCCAACGCGACGTTGAGCTTCTTCGCGTTGAAGTCGCTGCGCTTACCGCAGCCGACGAGCAGCCAGCGAGCCGCAGCACCACCCTGCGGACGATGGACGAGGGTCGTCGTGCCGAGACGTGCGAGCGCGTCGCCGCCGCGAACCAGCTTCTTGATCGCACCGCGCGATGCTCTGTCGAAATCGGCCGTGGCTCCGTGCAATGCGGAATCGTCGAACAGGGGCAGAATCGCGCACTCGGTGCGAATTCGTGCCGGGCGATCCGCTTTGACGGGAAAATCCATGCTCGATCTCCTTCCCTTGCGGTGTACTGCAACGTCCGTGCACCGCTTCGCGCGCCGCTGCGCTGCAGCCGCGCTGTGCTATCGTGGTGGAATACCGTGGAAAAACCGCAGTTTAGTTCATTCGATTCGTTGAAGGTACTGGGCGCCGGACCGACACCGTGAATCTGATTGACCGCTACATCTTCCGTGAAGCATTCGGCTCTTGGTTGATGGTCATGGCGGTGCTGTTCATGATCTTCATGACGAATCAGCTTGCCGACATCCTCGGCGATGCGGCGGCCGAGCGGTTGCCGCGTGAGGCCGTGTTCGCGATCTTCGGGCTCACGGCATTGCGTTATCTGACTCTGCTGATGCCGATCACTCTGTTTCTGGGCATCACGCTCGCTCTCGCCCGCTTGAATCGGGACGGCGAGATGGCAGCTCTGTCCGCGTGCGGCATCGGGTCTGCGCGTTTGTTGGTGCCGATCGGCAGCTTCACGCTCGTGCTTGCCCTCGGCTTGAGCTGGCTCGCGCTCGTGTCGACACCCGCTGCGAGTAGACGGATCGAGGCAATCCGCTTTCAGGCGGAGCAAAACGTCGAGCTCGCCGCGATCGAGCCGGGCAAGTTTACGTCGCCGGATTCCGGAGACACCGTGCTGTATGCGCGCGAAGTCGTCGGCAACGAGCTTCACGACGTCTTTTTGCAGACGCAGCAGGGCGACCGGGTGATCGCGGTGTTAGCGGAACGAGGTCGGCGTGTCGTGAACGAGCAAGACGGCTCGCAATCGTTCGTGCTCTACGACGGGCGGCATTACGAAGGCGTACCGGGCGAAGGCAATTTTCTCGTCGTCGAGTCGTTCGACGAGCATGGTATTCCGGTGCGCTCGGAGCGCGAGAAAGAGCTCGTCGAGGCGGCGGCCGCAAAGCCGACCGGCGACCTGCTGCGGTCCGGCTCGTTGGCGGATCGCGCCGAGCTCCACTGGCGTTTGTCAATGCCGCTGTCGTTGTTTGTGCTCGGTCTGCTGGCCGTGCCGTTGAGTCGCACTGCACCCCGGGAGGGTCGTTACGCGCGACTCGGTGTCGCGTTGTTCATCTACTTGATCTACACGAACCTGCTCTCGATCGGGCGGGTTTGGGTCGAAAGCGGCGTCGTGAGCGACGCGGTCGGTCTTTGGTGGGTACACGCGCTCGTTGCGCTGGTCGCCCTCTGGATGCTCGCGCGGGAAGGCGGTTGGTTCATAAGCGCCCGCCCGATCGAGGTGCCGGCGTGACGTTACTGAGGAACTACATCGTAAACGCCGTGTTGTGGGGCGTCGCAACGGTGTTGGCCGTGCTCGTCGTGGTCACGTGCGCGATCGAATTCGTCGGCCAGCTCGACGACGTCGGTACGGGCGATTACAGCGTGCGCTCGGCGTTGATCTACGTCGCGCTGCGAGTGCCGAGGACGGTGTTCACGACGTTGCCGATCGCCGCGTTGATCGGCGGCCTCTTGAGCTTGGGGAACATGGCGGTGCATCGCGAGCTCGTCGTCATGCGAGCGAGCGGAGTGTCGTCGTGGCAACTGCTCTCAGCGGTGGGTCTCGCCGGTTTCGTGCTCGCGGTGTTGATGGTGCTGCTCGGGGAATCGGTCGCACCGTCCCTCGGTGCATATGCGAGCGAGATGCGGACGCGAGCGATCAACGAGGATCTGGCCGTGGCCGAGGGTCAAGCGACGTGGCTGCGCGACGGAGACAGAATAGTGAGTCTCCGTCGGCAGTCGGGCGACCTCGGTTACGAAGCCGGCGTGCTGATCTTCGACCTTGGTCCCGATCGATCCCTGAGGAGCGTGGCGAGAGCCGACTCCGCGGTTCTCGATTCCGCAAATCGTTGGGTGTTGTCGAACTTCGCAGAAACCGCGTTCGAGGAGAACGGGGTCGCGGTTCGCAACGAGCGGCAAGCGACGGCTCTTGGATTGAACCCGGACTTGCTCGAGCTATCGGTGGTTCGCGAGGACTTGCTCGATATGCCGTCGTTGCAACGCTACATCGGCTACCTGCAAGCGAACGATCTCGATGCGCGTCCATACCTGATTGCGTATTGGTCTCGCATCGCCAACATCGTATCCGTCGTGCTGATGACGGTGCTGTCGCTACCGTTCGTGTTCGGAAGCCTGCGCTCGGCTGGCGCTGGCGCGCGACTCGTCGTCGGCCTGATCGTGGGTCTGTCGTATTACGTCATCGGCGAAGTCTTGACGAGCGGCGGCGAGGTCTATGGCCTCCATCCGCTGCTCATCGCTTGGGCGCCGACGAGCCTCCTGTTGATCACGACGGTGATTGCGTTCGTCCGCGTGCGTTAGCGGCTACGAGCGCACGACGCGCGTGCCGGTCCAGAGGTCGTGCCAGCCGCGCTTGCGATCGTCACTGAGCGCCCACCAGAAACCGAGCCCCGCCGGCGCGATTGCCACGAGGCCGGCGAAAAATCGGCCGCACGCCTGCAGCCATCCGATGCGACCGCCGTCGTTCGTGACGAGCCGAATACGCCACGCGCGCATGCCGACGGTCTGGCCTCCGAGCACCCAGAAACCGCAAAAAAATGCCATCGCAATGGCGAACAGGCACGACGGGAACCAAGAGCTGTCGGGCGGCACGGGCTCGCCTAGCCGCAGTGCGATCACGATCAGCGTGAACGAGAACAGCAAAGCGGTGAGCAGCAAGAGGTCATAGAGAAGCGCCGCCAGCCGCCGCAGCAAAGGGGCCGGCTCGAGGTTCTGCTTGGGCGCCTCCGCGCTCAGGCGACGAGATCTCGATAGTCGGGGCGGCGGGCGATGAAGGTCGCCACGAACGGACAACTGGCCACGACCTTGTGATGGTGCTCACGTGCATAGCGCAACGCGTGCTCCGTCAGCTGCGACGCGAGCCCGCTGCCGCGAAGCGCAGGAGGCGTGTACGTGCGATAGAGATCGAGCGTGCGCCCATCGTCGAGCGGGCGATACTGAATCAGGGCCGTGAGGCCGTCACGGTCAATCGCGAAGCGATGTGTTTCCGGCTCGTGGCGGATATCCGCAGACATGCGGAGGAGTCTACACGGCGGCGTCGGAGGCGTTGCAGGGCGGGGCGAGTCCCGTCTGGAGATCCGCGAGGATGGCCGCGCGCGTCTTTGCGTTTTCTTCCTTCAGCACGCCGATCACGTTCGCGTAGTACATCTGAAAGCACTCGTCGCGCGGGTGCGCCCTGAGCGCGGCCGACAAGTCTGCTGCCTCGCCAACGAAGACTACTTCGTACTTTGCCGGTTGGCCCGGATCCATCGTGCGCGAAGCGACCACATACACGCCGGGAACGGCTTTGAACTTGGTGTCCCACACGTAGATCCGACAGTCGTAGCGACGTCCCGAGCCGCCGACGAAAGTCACTTGATCTATTTTGGTCGTCTTGGCCAAGACGTGCCGCTCGCGTTTGTTTGCAGTACGCACATTATAGAAGGCGCTGTTTCGTAACACTGTGAGTTGTGCCACGGCGCTCGAGCGCGAATGGACGCACCGTAAGCAGAGATGCGCGCTGACAATCCGACGTCGCAGCATCGAGCCATGCGGCTACGTGACGACGAACGTCGCGCGTGCCACGAACGCAAGGCGCCGAGTCTAGCGACGCCGTGTTTTGCCCGCGTGGTCGTATGGATTGAAGCCGCCGCCCGCATCTCGTTTGGGTTTGAGCGGCTGGCTCTTCGTCGTTTCGGCAGGAGGGTCGGGCTCTTTGGCCCGTTTTGGTACCGGCCTTATATCCGTCTTCTCGATGGCCAGGTCGTCGTTCTCGAGCAACTTCAACAATCGTTGAGTCTCGTCGTCAGCATCCCACTGCCAGCGATTGGCCCCGCCGTCAGCGATGACCCTGCCCGCGCGATTGTCCTTCAGAGAGCCGATCCACTTCTTCGAGTCTGGCATTCAGTGTCACGCCGAAACCCTTGATAGCTAAAGTGTATCGCAAAAAAGAGAGCCCGACCGCTGGGTCGAGCTCTACAGGGGGCTTCAAGATCTCCAATCGGGGAGGAAATTCTTAAAGCGGGAAGAAGTATAGGCCCGACACCTCGAGGGTGCGGTCAAGAACTGTCAAGGTTTCGGCCGAGGATGGCCGGTCCGCCCATCTAACTCATTGATAGATGGCGCTCCCTGCGGGAATCGAACCCGCGTTTTAGCCTTGAGAGGGCCACGTCCTGGACCGCTAGACGAAGGGAGCGCGGGTGCCGCGCCTTTGGCGAGGCTGTTATGATACCGGCCTTTCTTGCACGGCGAAACCACGGCAGCTTGTTGTTGAACGACACGGATCTAGCGTCGCGCCACGGTCTCGTCATCGTCCCGCGCGCCGAGCACAACGTCAGCCGGGCCAATATCTCGCCCAACGCCCTCAAAGTTCTGTACCGCCTCAAAGGCGCGGGCTTCGAGGGATTCCTCGTTGGGGGTGGGGTCCGTGACTTGTTGTTGGACAGACATCCAAAAGATTTCGATGTCGTCACGAACGCCGACCCCGATCAGATTCAAGATCTGTTTCGGAACTGTCGGCTGATTGGCCGGCGGTTCCGTCTCGCGCACGTGAGGTTCGGCCGCGACATCGTAGAGGTCGCGACGTTCCGCGCGGCCGGTGCGGAGCCCAATGACGACGATCGAGCGCATTCCGACAGCGGTCGAATCCTGCGCGATAACGTTTACGGCACGATCGACGAAGACGTTTGGCGTCGCGACTTCACGGTCAACGCGCTCTACTACAACATCACCGACTTCAGCATCTGGGACTACGTCAACGGCGTCGAGGACGTGCGGGCCCGCACGCTGCGCCTGATCGGGGATCCCGAGAAACGCTATCGCGAGGATCCGGTCAGGATGTTGCGAGCCATGCGGTTTGCCGCGAAGCTCGATTTCACACTTGCGCCCGAAACGGCCGCGCCGATCGCATCGTTGGGACGATTGCTTGCCGACGTTCCACCGGCGCGGTTGTTCGACGAGCTGCTGAAGCTGTTCTTGAGCGGCTACGCGGTGCGTAGCTTCGATCTGCTCGTCCAATACGACCTGTTGCGTTATCTGTTCCGAGACACAGCCGAGCTTCTTGCGACCGATGACCGCGAGCAGATCGCGAATTTCATCCGGAGCGGCCTCGAGGACACGGACCGGCGAATACGCGGCGACGGGCCGGTTACTCCGATGTTCCTGTACGCATTGTTCCTGTGGTTCCCGATTCGTGCGCTGGCGCGAAGACTCGAGAGCGAGGGCTGGAACTCCGGGCAAGCGATGCTCGAGGCGAGCCAACGAATCGTTGCGACGCAGCAGACGGCGTTCCCGCGGCGCTTCAGCTCCCCGATGAAGGAGCTCTTGAGCATGCAGTGGCGATTCGAGGAACGGCACGGCGGCCGCGCGCTTCGCTTGCTCGATCACAAGAGATTCCGGGCCGCGTACGATTTCTTCTTGTTGCGCGCCGGTTGCGGCGAGGTGGATCGCGAAGCGGCAACCTGGTGGACCGACATCCAAGCGATGCCGATCGAAGAGCGCAACAAGCTTCTCAACGTGAAGCGCCAAGGCAGGCGGCGGCGAGGCGGTCGTGGTCGTCGCGCGCGCCAGGGCGAGATCAGCGACGTTGTCGTTTAACTTGGCAAAGGGGCCGCGCACGAAGTCCGCGCCGGCGGCGCCGTCCGCGCGACCAGCTGCGAAGGGCGCACCTTCGGATCGTCCCGGTGAGGCGATCCGCTCGGACGGCCCTCGTTACATCGTTGTCGAGGGCCCGATAGGCGTCGGTAAGACGAGCCTCGCGAAACGTCTTGCGGCAAGCTTCGCCAGCGAGCTGATCTTGGAACGGGCAGAGGAGAATCCGTTCCTCGAAACGTTCTATCGGAATCGCGGCCAGTCGGCGTTGCCGACTCAGTTGTTCTTCCTGTTCCAGCGCGCGCGGCAGATCGAGCAGATTCGGCAGAGCGACATGTTCTCGCCCGTGCGCATTGCGGACTTTCTGTTGCAGAAGGACCGCCTGTTCGCCGAGTTGAACCTCGATGCGCACGAGCTCGGGCTCTACCAGCAGGTGGCCGACACGCTCGACCTCGATCCGCCGACGCCGGATCTCGTCGTGTACTTGCAAGCGCCGGCGCAGGTGCTGTTGAAGCGAGTCGCCACTCGCGGTATTCCGTACGAGCAACTGATCGAGTCCGATTATCTCGAAAGGCTGGGCGAAGCCTACGCACGCTTCTTCTACGATTTCGATGCGGCGCCGTTGTTGATCGTCAACGCGGCAGCCATTGACCCCATTCACCGCGAATCCGACTATCAGGAATTGTTGCAGACGATCCTACGCATCAGGCACGGGCGACACTTTTTCAACCCGGCCGGCGCCGCCCTGACCTGAGCGGGGCGGCCGGAGGTCGACATGTACAAGCAACTTCAGCAGCGCGGAATGGATTCTCCGCCGGTCAACGTCGGCACGCTGCGCGACATGAAGCAGGCACGCGAGCCGATCGCGTGCTTGACGGCCTACGATGCCAGCTTCGCCGAGCTCGTGGACCTCGCCGGCGCCGACGTCGTGCTCGTCGGAGACAGTCTCGGGATGGTGATTCAGGGGCTCGACACCACGGTGCCGGTCACCGTCGCCGATATGGTCTACCACAGCCGTTGCGTCGCGCGCGGCTTACGGCGTGCTTTCCTGATGGTCGACATGCCGTTCATGAGCTACACCTCGCCATCGCAAGCGCTCGACAACGCGATCCGCCTGATGCAGGAAGGCGGCGCGAAGATGATCAAGCTCGAGGTCGGCGAGGGTCAGGCGGCGATCGTCGAGCACCTTGCCAAGCAAGATATTCCGGTCTGCGCACATCTCGGACTCAAGCCGCAATCGGTGCACAAGATCGGTGGCT
>Ga0315910_10002904_pt1 | contig 14836 bp, 6 predicted proteins | sample EdamamesoilMG_FD_204470 | JGI IMG/M metagenome (GOLD analysis project Ga0315910, IMG submission 204470) | Garden soil microbial communities collected in Santa Monica, California, United States - Edamame soil | ecosystem: Environmental > Terrestrial > Soil > Garden | place: USA: California...
TCGAGCACCGCGCACACCTGCTCGGCCACCTTCTCTCGCCAGAGCTCGCGCGGGTAGCGATAGCTCGACAAGCGCGAGTCGACGAGCTGTAGCAACGGCCCCGGGCGAGGGCTGGTGAAATCGTAGTGCTCCAGGATGTCGTGGAAGAAGCTGCCCGCCTGTGTGCCGCCGGGAAACTCCGCGAGGATCAGCGGCTCGCGCGCGTCCGCGTCCCCCACGGGGGCCGCCGCGACCGTGTCGTGGTCCGCGATCTGCTCCTCGCGGCTCTCGGTGGACGGGGCATGGCTCGTCAGCGCGGAGAAGCTGCTCGTTCGCCAGCGATCGTCGATACGCCGCGTCGGCCGTCGCGCTGCGAGCTTCTGCGCCTCGGGGCTCTCCTCTCGAGGCGCCTCCAGCGTGGCCGCCGGACGCGGGCGCCGCAGCGCGATCGGCGCCGCCGCGCGCAGACGCTCGAGCACATCGTTCCAGGCTGACTCGTCCAGGCTGCCGAGGTGCGCCTGGATGACCTCCACGTCCGGCGCGCGTTCGGGCGCATCGGGATCGACAGCCGGCGGGCACAGCAGGTAACCGAGCGCCGACGTCGCGTACTTGCCGATACGCCCCCAGACGACGCTGCAGCGGTGCCGCGCGCGCGTCAACGCGACGTAGAGCAGGCGCAGGTTCTCGGCGAAGACCTCGAAGCGTGCGCGCTCGAGGTGGAGCTCGCGCTCGGGCGAGCCGATGTCCAGCACCAGCTCGCCGCTCTCGAGGTGCAGCTTGGGCGCTTGCTCGTCGCTCTGATGCAGCAACATTCCGTGCCACAGGTAGGGGCAGTACACCACCGGGTACTCGAGCCCCTTGCTCTTGTGCATGGTCGTGATCTTGACGGCCTCGGAGTCGTTCTCCAGCCGGATCTGCGCAGCTTCGGCCTCCATGCCGATGATCTCGCGGCGCCGCTCGCGCGCCAGGAAGCCGTATAGGCCGCTCGGGCCGAGGTGTCCGCGCGACCCGGCCGCGTGCAGCAGCTCGATCAACTGCAGCAGATTGGTCAAGCGGCGCTCGCCGTCGGAGAGCGCGATCAGCCGCTCGTGCACGGCCGCCCGGGTCATCAGCACGCGCATCATTTGCACGAAGCCGCTCTGGGCCCACACGGCGTTCCATGCGTGGAACGCCTGGCTCCACTGCTCCCAGGCGCTCTCGTTCTCGTCCATGTGCGCGAGCACGGCCGCCGTGATCCCGAGCAGATCCGTGGTGAGGGCGGCGCGGATCGCGCGCTGGTTGGTGGGCTCGATGACCGCGGCCAGCAAGCGCTCGAGCTCGTGGGCTTCATGCGATGCGTAGACGCTCTTGTCGCCGAGCACCACGCTGACCACACCCACCCGGCGCAGCGCCGCCTGGATCTGGAACGCCTGATCGTTGGTGCGCGTCAGCACCGCGATGTCACCGGGACCGAGCTCCTGACCTTTGCACGTGAGCCCGTCGGCGAGCGCGCCCTGGATCTCGCGCGCCACGAGCGCCGGCAGCTCGTTGCCGATCCAGTTCTGGTCGTAGCCCTTCTCCGAGCCGCCAGGCGGCTCGGGCAAGAGCAGCTCGATCCCGGAGAGCCTCGCGCCGTCCGAGCCGAGCAGCACGTCCTCGGCCCCAGGACGCGCGTGTACGGGCTCGAACTGGATCTCCTGCAGCAGGAACGGGTGGGCCGAGGCGGCGAACAGGTGGTTGACGGCGGAGACCATGCTCGGATCCGAGCGATAGTTCGTCGTCATGGTGAAATGGCGATCGCTGGAGGTGCGCCGCGCCGCCGCCACGTAGCTGAACACGTCCGCGCCGCGGAACGAGTAGATGGCCTGCTTCGGATCCCCGATCAGGAACAACGACGTGTTGGGCGCCGAGTAGATGCGCTCGAAGATCCCGAGCTGGCGCGGATCGGTGTCCTGGAACTCGTCGATCAGCGCCGCCGGATAACGCTCGCGGATCGAGCGGCTCAGCTCTTGGCCGGCGCGTCCGTGCAGCGCCGCGTAGAGCCGCTCGAGCAGGTCGTCGAACGAGAGCTGGCGTTTCTGTCCGGTGCGGCGCGGCAGCTCTTCCCTCAAGTAGTCGAGCAGACCGAGCTTGAAGCGCAGCGCCTCTGCCGCCAGCGCGCGCTCTAGCCGCGCGTGCTCGGCGAGCAGCCGATCGCATGCCAGGAACAGCTCGTGGCTGGCGAGCGCCGTCCCGCCCGCCTCGATCAAGCGCGGCGTGCAGAAGCGCTCGAAGCTCTTGGGGGGACATGGAAACAGGCCGACCTCGCTGCCGAAGAACTCACCCACGGCGCGCGCCCAGGCGGGCGTGTAGCGGCTGTTATAGGAAGTCTTGCGCACGCTCGAGCTCGCGATGATCGCGAGCACGTCGTGTCGCTGCCAGATCTCGCGAGCGCTGGCGAACTCGCGGCGAAAGCGCTCGATGTCCACGGGCTCGGTGGCGGGCGGCGCCTCGGGCACCACGCGCACATCCGGCGTGCGCAGCACGGTATAGGACAGGCGGCGAGCGAGCTCGATTCCGAAGCGCGAGCCCTCGGTGCGCATGTAAGCGAGCAGCTCCGGCGCCGCGGGGCCGGCATGTGTCGCCCAGTAGTCGAGGATCAGCTCGTCGATCATGGGGCGAGCGTCTCCGTAGAGCTGGCTGTTGAACGTGACGTCGCTCTCCAGCGCGCGCTCCATCAACATGCGCTGACAGAAGCCATGGATGGTCGAGATCTCGACGTTGTCGAAGTCGTAGAGCGCCTCGCGCAGCCTCGTCGCGCTACGCTCCGGGTCACCGGTGCGGGCGATGATCTCGACCAGGGCGGGGTCATGCTCGCCGGGCGACTCCGCCGTCGCCGCAGCCAGGCACTCCCGCACGCGCTTGCGGATGCGATCGCGCAGCTCGGCGGTCGCCGCTTCCGTGAACGTGACGACCAGGAGCTGAGTGGGCGAGTGTTCTGTCTCGAGCAGCAGCCGCACGAACAGCGTCGCGATCGCGTACGTCTTGCCCGTGCCGGCGCTGGCGTCGACGAGGTTTCTGCCACGCAGCGGGATCTCGGTGACACTGAACGGCTTCACGTCTCGTCCTTCGTTGTCGACAGGTGCTCGAGCAATGGCTCGAACACCTCCAGCGCGAGCCGGGTGAAGCCGGTCCTGCCGGCCTCCGGCTCGAGCGGAAGAGCCGCGTCGGTGGCTCGGTAGACGCGCTCGAGGTGAGGGTCTTCGGACACCTCGCGGCGCCACTCGCGGGCGATCACGCTCGAGAGATCGTAGCCGGCTTTCTGTTTTTTGCCGTGTTGCTCTGCGAACAGCAGCGACGTTGTGGGGAAAAACGCCAGCGGCCAGCGCTGGCCTTCATCATAACGCGCGACGAGCGTGTCCAGCAGCGGCGCGGGCTCGGCCACGGGCGCGAGCTCGTGGCGCAACACCCCCGCTCCGGTCAGCGGACGACCGATCAGAATGCTGTGAGCGGCGCTCGGCCGCAGCCAGCACGACACCAGGTGGCGGATCCAGAAACCGAGCAGGTGTTTGGCGCGCACACGGGCGAACTGGTACTCCACCAGGCGCCCCTCGAAGCCCTCCGGCAGGGTGCCGAGCAGCAGGCGCCCGCGCGGCAGGCGCTGCTCGAGCGGCAGCGGCCCGCTGCGTTCGCCGCGCCGCGCCGCGCGCACCTGCTCGGCGATGGCGCCAGCGTCCCTGGCGATCTCCATGAAATCCAGCTCGCCGGGCGAGCCCAGCGGCAGCGCTCCGGTGGCCTGGATCAGGCTCTTGGCGCGCTCGACGGGGACGTCTGCCAGCATCAGCTCGAGCAGCTCGTTACCCGCGGCGTAGCGATCGAGCGGCGTGAGCTCTTGCGGCTCGCGATCGGGCACGTCGAAATCGCGTTCACGCAGGAACAGCTCGAGCCGGCGGTTGAGCAGGAACGCCGTCGGGTTCTGGAAGAAGCGGACGAGGTCACCGAGGCCCGTGGCGTCGGACTCGGGCAGCGGCGGCAACAGGTCGGCGAAGAACGTCGGGGCGTCGCTCGTGCGCGCCGCCGCCGCACCCGCCACGTAGTGCTCGGCGAACGAGAACAGGCGCGCGTCGGAGCCATCGAAATAGCGGGAGCTGAACGCCTGCAGAGGATGGCGCACGATGACGCCCTCCAGCGAGGCCGCTCCGCCCGGGACGCTCTGTGCCAGGTAGTCCCAGAGCTCGCTCACGAGCACGCTCGGCGGCAGCGAGGCGTTGTCGCGGATGCTCTGCCCGGTGTAGGTGATCAGCAGGCGCTCGCGCGCCGAGAGGACGGCCTCGAGGAACAGGTAGCGATCCTCGCTGCGGCGAGAGCGATCGCCGACCCGGCGGCCCTCGGGGCCGTGCGCGATCAGGTCGAAGTCGGTGCTCTGCTCCTTGCGCGGCAGCTCGCCGTCGGACAAGCCTACGAGGCAAACGACACGGAACGGCAGCGTGCACAGCGGCACCATCGAGCAGAACGTCACGCCGCCCATCAGCAGACCACGCGCGGGGCGCGCTCCGTTCAAGGTATCGAACAGCAGCTCCCGGTACGCCGAGCCACCGATCGGCTGTTCGTAACTGGCGCTCGCCGCGTTTTCTGCGAGCGTACGCACGGCCACGCGCACCTCGTCGTGTTGCCAGGCCGTATCGCTGTCGTTCACGCACAGCGCTTCCAGCGCACCCATCACGACGTCGGGCCAATCCGCTGGCGCGTGCGGCTCTGCCAGCGCTTCGGCCGCCGTGAACAGCGCCTCGACGAAGTCGCAGAGCCGGCCGAGCGCCGCGGCTTCCAGGCCCTCGGCTTCGGCGGCGGGCAACACGCTGCCGAGCAGCGCCGGGGGCTCGTTTTCGACCGCGTATCCCAGCAAGAGACGCGAGAGACCGAAGCGCCAGCTCGTCTTGTCCGACAGCGGGTGGCCGTGGGCTTGGCGGTGCTCGGCGTCCCGTCCCCAGCGCACGTTGACGCGGGTGAGCCAGCCCGTGAGCTGCTCGATGTCTCGCGGCGTGATGCCGAAGCGCCCTGCCACCACCTCGAGTGCCAACAGATCGAGCACCTGCGGTGTGGAGAAGCGCTGGTCGCCGAGCGCGAACACTCGCCCGAGGGCGTCGACCACGGGCGCCGCCATCTGCACGCTGCGATCGGCGATGGAAAACGGGATCGCCGACGGATCGCCCGGGCTGCGACGGAAGACCGCCTCGATCAGCGGCGCGTAGGTCTCCACGTCCGGCAGCATGACCACGACGTCCCGCGGCTGAATCTTGCGCGGCTCGTGCCCGGTGCCCGTCGCCAGCAGCGCGAGCAGCTGATCGTGGAGCACCTCGACCTCGCGCATCGGGCTGTGGCAGACATGAATGCGGACCGACTCGTCCGCGGAGGGGGGCCCGCCGTCTCGCGCGAAGGGGCCCGCGTTTCTCAGGATCTGACGCTGCAGGCGCCAGAGCAGCGTGCTCCCCGAGGGCGGCTCGTACAGCTCGAAGACACGCGAGCCGACGTTCTGGCTGGAGAGCTCTTTGGCCAGCACCGCGTCGAAGTCGAGCGCCAGGCCCCCGAGCGACTCGACCAGCGGATTGCCGCGCGCCACCCGGCTCGCTCCCGCTCGAGCAAAGGTGCCGCGAGCAGCGTTCGGGCTGCGCCCGGCCGCCGCCGTGAACTCCGTCGGCCGCAGCTGAAACATGTGCACCGACACGCGCGGGCACAGCGCCACCAGGATGCGTGCGTAGCTCGGTGGCAGGTGGGTCACGCCGAAGCAGCTGATGCGCGGCGGCAGGTTCTCCAGCTTTTCGCTACGCGACAACATCCGGGAGAAACGCCGCTCCAGCGCCCCCGCGTAGACAGGACCGAGCCGCTCGTGCAGGGCGCGCCACAGGAGCGGTTGCCAGGCCTGGGGATCGCGTGCGCCCGAGAAGAGCGCGAGCTGCGAGAGGTCGGGAGCCGCGTCTGCCGCGCGCCGCCGCTCCCAGCTCTGCAGCAGGTCGGGGCGGTAGGTCGCATAGCGGTCGAACGTGTACGCGATGCGCCGGCACAGCTCGAAATAGCGCAGATCGCTCGGGTCGGCTTCGACGTAGCGGCGCAAGGTCTCGAACGCGGGCTCCGACAGCAGCGGGCGCGCGACGCTGAACACCGTCCACAGCAGCCGCTCGGGGTCGATCGCGGTGAGCGCCTTGCCGGGTTTGCCGAGCACACGGTCGAGCGCGAACGTGACGAAGTTGCGCGGGTAGAGGTAGAGAACGTTGGACCACACGCCGAAGCGCTCGCACAGGCGCATGCTCAGCCACTGCGCCACGCCACGCCCCGGCACCAGGATGCACTCGGGATGCAGCGGATCGGCTGCAGCCTCCGCGAGCACGTCGCCGAGCGCCTCGGCGAGCTTCTCCATGCGGTTGCTGCGATAGATGCGCAGGTGCTCCGAGCGAACGTCCATCGGCTCGCGCTGCCAGTAGCACGCGGCGAGCGGCGCTGTCCCAGATCGGTGAGCCACCGGGCGCCCGGGACGCCCCGCTCGCGGGCGCGCTGCGCTCGGCGCAGGTCAGCTATCGCCCCTGCGCTCGGCGCAGGTCAGCTATCGCCCCTGCGCTCGGCGCAGGTCAAATGCCAAAGTCGACTTCGGCCGGCTCGCTGTCGACCGGTTCCGACGCGGGTCTTTTCGGCACGCTGCGCGGCTTGGGTTTCGTGCTCGCCGCCGGCTGCTTCGGCGCGGGCTTGGCTCGCGGGGGCGCGACGTTCTTGCTCGGCGCGGGCCTCGCCGCCGGCGGCGGGGCCTCTGCTGTCTCTCGGTGGCTGCCGGCTTCTCGATGACCCGCCGTGGGAGAGCCGACCGGCGCCGCACCGAGTGAGCCGCGCACCTGGTCGGCGAGGGCCGCTTCGGTTGCGGGGCGCTCGTGGTTCTCCCGCCAGGAGCTCGCGCCGCTGGCGGCATTGCCGCTGACGCCGTTCGACCCGACGGATCCGGTACCGATGGCACCGACGGCACCGATCGGTAGCTCGGAGGCTCGCTGTGGCGCGAGAGCGGCGCGATCTCGGCTCGGCAGACTGTCCTGTGCCCCCAGCTCCCGGGTTTCCGGGGCGGGCCCGGGCAGCGGCCCCGGCCTCAACGCATCGACCTTCTGTGCACCCGGGAACTCGACCTCGATGCCGGTGTCTGCTCGATTGATGAGCCAGGCACCCACCAGGGTCAGCAAGCCGAGACCCGCGAACCACAAGCTCATCGCACGTGGGCGACGCATGGCCGAGAGCGTGGGCGGGATGGAGGAGCCGTGCAGAGCGGCGCGCTGCGCGGGCGAGAGCGCCAGCGGATCGAACGGGGCGAGCTCGGGACGGGTGGGGCGCTCGGCGGGCAGCCAGCTCGCGTGCAGCGAGCGATTGCAGACGTCTTCGACGACGCCATGGCTCTCGAGCCAGACCGCCATCGCTTCGCCCAGCTTGCGAGCGCTCTCCCAGCGGCCGTTGCGATCCTTGGCGAACCCCGTCTTCAGGATGCGCCAGAGCTCGGAGTCTCCGGCCTGGAACACGGTGGCGGGCACCGGCTCGTCGTGGATGATGGCCCAGAGCAGGGCGTTGTAATTGTCCCCATGGAACGGGGGCTTGCCGACGAGGCACTCGTAGGCGAGCACACACAGAGCCCACACGTCGCTGCGCGGATCGAGATCCGTTTCGCCGCGGGCTTGCTCGGGCGACATGTAGTCGGGACTGCCGATCAGCGTGCCCGCTTGCGTGAGCTTGGTGCTGTGGAAAGCGCTCTCGCCGCGCAGCTTGGCGATGCCGAAATCGAGCAGCTTGGGCTGCATGCCGCCGCCATCCGTCTTGGCGATGAAGACGTTGTCGGGCTTCAGGTCGCGGTGGATGACGCCGTGCCCGTGCGCGGAGTGCAGCGCATCGATGATCGGCAGCAGCGTCTGACACAGCTCGACCGCGTCGATGGCGCCGAGACGCGAGAGGCGCTGCCCCAGCGTCTCGCCCTCGAGCAGCTCCATCACGATGTACGGCTCGTCCAGCTCGGTCTTGCCGAAATCGAAGACGCGCACGATGGCGGCGTGCTGGAGGCGCGCGGCGAGGCGTGCCTCGCTCAAGAAGCGCTCGTTGGCGGAAGCCTCGGCCACGTCTGCCCGAATCAGCTTCAGCGCGACGTTGGCCTTCAGCGCCATGTTCTCCGCCACCCAGACGGAGCCCATGCCGCCTTCACCGAGCAAACGCACCAGGCCGTACTTGCCGCCGATGACGTCACCCGGCGCGTACTCCCTACGCACTGCCTTTGATGATCCGATTACCTGCGTCATGGGTGGGCTAAGAAAATCGACGGCGGCGCAAATGTCGCCTGAGGATAGCCCAGTTTGTCGCCAAGGCTACTACGCTGCAAGAGTAATCTGCGAGGCCCCGGGGCCCTCTGCCGAGAGCACTCGGCCCATACTTAGGCGGCCCATACTTAGGCGGCCCATACTCAGGCGGCCCATACCTAGGCCTGTACCTATACCTAGGCCTGGACCTTGATCCTGACCTCGTAGGCCTAGTCGAGCCGCCGAGCGGGTTTTTCCGCTGATGCGGCGCGGAGCGCGGCGTTGCTCCAAGAAGCGCTCCCGGACATTTCCCCGGTCATGTCCCAGGTCATTATGAGCCCCGCTTTGACCTCGTTGCCCGTGATCTGCCTCTCCTGGCGCGATTCGTAACGCGGCTGGTTTGGCGGGCCAGAGAGCAGGGGCCATCGAGTGTACCGAGAGGCTTCCGTGACCTGGCGACTGAAACATTGTCCACCTCATCACCCGTCCGCCTCGTTCCGCCCTTCTCAGGCTCGAGCTCCGTCTCCCCTGGGGTCTCGGTTCGCGTTCCTCGCTGTTCCGCTCCCTGCTCGGGGGACCGTCCGAAGTCTGTTCCCCACCGGCTCTACCCGCCCTCGACCTCTGGATCACCTGGCAAATCATATCGGCCATCGGTGGCTCGCCCGTCGGAGCGTCCCACGCAAACCGTTCGGGTGTCCATTATCTTCGAGGCCGCCAAACCCCTTCTTTTCCTGCTTATCTCAGGGGCCCGTTTCAGGCCGTTTCCGCGGGGAAATGCACTGCCCGGCGTCTTACGCCACGACCGTCGTTCGAGGGCCAGCGTGGCGAGGCACTTTTTCCCGCGCCTTCCGGCGTCCTTCGCGGTTGTCGTCCTGGCTGCTCCTTCCCCTGCTCCTCGTTTTTCTCGTGCTTTCTTCCGGGTCACTCACGAGCGGTGCTCGTATCGCGCCGTCGGGGCGAGCCCCGCATCAGCATGGGGCCGAGACGAGCGCTGGCGAGCCCATCGGAGCGCTTTTTTGGCGCCCTGTCAGCGGCGCTCTTTGCATCGCTGGGGCCTGCTGCCGCGATGTCGCGACGGCTCGACCGATCGGCACCGAACCTGCGAGGAGATGCCTCTCGCTCGCTCATCGAGCGCGTTTCATGCGCTCTTCGCGGCTCGGGTCGGCGAGCAAAGCCAGGTTCGGCGACCGCTCCGGCTCGGCTCGCGCCGACATCGCGTTTTTGCCCAAAATGACCGGTGCGATCTTTGAGTTCGGACCTCGACGCGTTGCACCGGAGAGCAGCTATCCCGCCGCAGGCGCCGGAAACCTGTCTTGGAGCCCGTGCTCCGGAGCGACGCGGGCAGGGTGCGCCGTTTGCGATGTCGGGCCCTCGTGTGCGAGCGAATTCTTAACTCGGTGGCGCCGCCATGCGGGCGCCTCCGACCGCTCAGGGGATGGCCCTGCGGTACGCGCTCGCGAGGGCGTCCGCGTATTCGTTCCAGCGATAGCCGTTGTGTGACTTGATCCAACGCAGCTCGATCTCCGGTCGAGCGCGCGCCACGCGATACAGCTGCTGCACGAGGTCGAGGTTCTTGATCTCGCCTCGCTTGCGCTTCCAGCCGTTTCGTTCCCAATCTGCCGCCCATGAATTGATCGTGTCGACGCACAGCTGGCTGTCCGTCAGCACGATCGCCGATTTGCCCGTCGGCACCAGGTCGTAGCCCGCGAGCAGAGCGGTCAGCTCCATCCGGTTGTTCGTCGTCTGAGGCTCGGCACCGCGCGCCTCCGTGACGATCTCGCCCTCGAGCACGTACACCGCGCCCCAGCCTCCGGGGCCCGGATTCGGGTGCGCCGCGCCGTCCGTGAACACGCCGCTGGCGGGGCCGTCCGTGTACGTATCGAGCACGTCGCGCAGCGTCAGCGCTCGCTCCGGCGAGGTCGCGATCTTCACGCTCGACGCCGCCCCGCTGTTCGTCCCGCGCGGCCGGCGCTGCCCTGGCCGCGCGGCCGCGGGGCGCGCTGCGGAGTGACAACTCAGGCAGTTCTTGGGCTGCCAGGACGGGTACTTCTCGAGGGTTTTCTGGGGGACGGCGAAGCTTCGGCCGCAGCTCTGGCACTCGTACGTGTTCATCGGCGACGACGATTATGGTCAGCGATCGTCCCGATCGCGACCTCTGGTGTGAGCTGTGCTCGGTTTTTGTGCGCAGATTCTCGCTCGCGGGACGGCCGGCGGAAGCACGCGCCGCCCGCGCTGCGTCGCTTCGACGCATGTTGGCGTTCGAAAAAGCGCTGGCTCGATACAATTGCTGCTCTAGGGCAAGGCTCCTCCACCGTTCAGCTCAACGGGGGACATTGATGTCCCCCGCGTCTCTCGAAGACGTGAGTCTCCACGGAAGGAGCAATGTGGCGCGCAGGCGAACCGCCCGCGCTGTCACGAAACCACCCGATTACCAAACCCCGAGCAAGCTCAAGTCCCGGCAGGACGAGGGTATTTCCCCCCGCGCTGGGCCAATCAGCTGAGTACAGCTGGCGCTTCGGTTTTAATCGGGTAACCGGGGCGCGACCGCGACGTCGGCGGGCAACGGGTCCGCCGGCGTCGCGGTCTTGATTTTTCGATGAGCGAGCCGGGCGCGTGTGTTGCACGCGAGAAACACTAGGCGCCGCCGGCGCCCTGCGTTGGGTCCAGCCACCGCGCTGGGGCGCGGAGCGAGGTATCCCCGGTGTCCCGGGGCCGCGACGTCCCGTGGCCCGTGCGCACCACCGAGAGAGGCCGCGCGCTGGTGAAAGGGCTGCGCACCGGTGAAAGGCGTGGGGAGGTGCCGGGTAGGGCGTCCGAACGCTGGCCGAGCGACGGCCGGAGCCACCGAGACGCGCGCGGCGTTCTCCGCGGGCTACACGTTTTCAGGGCAGCGCGACGCGCCGGAGCACGTGCTTGTCCGCGCCTGAACGCCGCGCTATAGCGCTCGAGCCGCCATGTCCGCCACGATTGTTCGCTGGGCGTCTCTCCGCCATTTTTTCCGGGCGGCTTCACGCCGCGCGCGCGTGGGGCTCGCCGTCGGGCTCACTGCCGGCCCTGTCTCTTTCGCGCTCGCCGGCGGCTGCTCCGCAGGCGGCGCCGGTGAGGGGAGTGTGGGCGTTCAGGGCGGGAGCGCCGGAGGTGCGCCGGTTCTACCAGCGCCATCCGCGGGCGGTCCTAACCCTACGAATCCCGATCAGGGCTTTTTGATCGGCGACGGCAGCCCTGCCATCGACTCCAACGGCAACCCGGTGAACATCGGCACCGAGATCGCCTGCGACGGGGTGGACGAGAACGACAACGGCGTCATCGACGACGTGGACAAGGGCAAGGATGGCCTGTGCGATTGCCTACGCATCGGCTTCCTCGGCGATTTCGCCTCCGACGCGGGCAATCGCACCGGCGCTTTCGAAGCCTGGTTGGAAGAGCGCAGCGACGTGCCCGTCACGCACATCGGCGCGACCGACACGTTGACTCCGGAGCTGCTGCGCGATCTGCAGGTCATCGTCGTTGGGAACCTGTCGCAGCGAGCCAACGGTCAAGCGTACGGCGCGACCGAGATCGATGCCGTCCGGCAATGGATCGAGGTCGAGGCGGGTGGCTTCATGACGCTCGCGGGTTACACCGCGCGCGAGACGGACATCGTGCCCACCGTGGCGCTGCTAGCGCCGACGGGCTTGAGCTACGACTACATGGGCCGCGGTCCTGGCGTGCTCGGCACCGGGGCGCCCCCGCTGCTCACCGCCGGCATCGTCGCGGCCGATCACCCCACGCTCGCCGGCATCACGAGCATGGGCATCTACAACGCCTACCCGGTGATCGGGGACGGCCAGGTGCTGATCCGCGAGGGCAATTTCAACCTCGCCATGGCCAAGACGCTCGGCGCGGGCAACGTGTTCGCGTTTTCAGACGAGTGGATCACGCAAGACGCGCTGTGGGGGCCGATGCTCGAGCGCCCGCTCACGCCGTGCCAGCAAAGCTGTCGCCAGTGCGACATGCAGTGCTCGAGCTGCGATCAGCAGTGCACCGCGTGTCAGGCGCAGCCGTGCCAGGGCGGGCAGCAAGTGCCCGACGGCGGGACCTGTGCTCGCGGCTGCGACCAGGCGTGTCAGTCGTGCTCGCAGCAGTGCACGACCTGCGAGCAGGCGTGCACGACCTGCACCGCGCTCGAGCCGTCGAACGAGCTCGACATTCCGCGCTTCTGGCTCAACACGCTGCGCTGGCTGACACCCGCCAACGAGTGCCAAGTGCCGGTGCCGATCGAGATCGTGTTCTGAGGTGTGCGGCGTCGCGCAGCCGTTGCTCGGCGGCGCCTCGTTCGACTGCCCTGGCTGGACCCCGAGATGTTCCGCGCCGGGACGTAGGTGCGCGGCCGTGCCCCTGCGCGCCGCGTCCACTCTCGCCTACCGAAATGGGCCGTGCCGGCGTGTTCTCGCTTGGCAATCCGCTGGGCAAAGACATGGTTAATTTTGCGGACTGAGAGCCCGCCGTGCCGTTGATCGGGTCGATCGGGCGGAAGTACCGATAGGCCAGACACCGCCGGAGCTCGAGTACGATGCCAGTCGATTCCACTTTCAACGAGACCGAGAGCTCCTCCGAGGAAGGCCGGGACGAGGTCGTGGCCGCGCAACGTACGCCGGGGCCGCCGCGGCCGCCGCGGCCGGTTGGCAAGCGGAAGGGCTCGGGTCTCATCCCCATGCCCTCGCCGCAGAGCGCTGGCTTTGGCCAGGGCGATGCCAGCGAGTTGGAGGCGGCGCCAGGGGTCGACTTCGAGGACGAGCGCGACGAAGCCTTTCCGCTGATGTCGCCGCGCGTGCAGAGTGTCGAGCCGGAGGAGTCATTTGCCGACATCGACGCGGAGTTGCACGAGACGGCGCCACCGGCGCGGCTGAGCGGATTGCTCGACGGCGCTGGGCCCGTCGAGGCGACCCCGCCCCGGGCCGGAGCCGGCTACGGGCGCGAGGAGCCCGAGCCGACGCTCGTCGGCAAGGTGCCAGAGAATTTGCTCGAGCTGTCGGGGGCGGGCGAGGAAAACACGCGCGCGTTCACCGCACCGCGGGAGCTGATCGAGCTCGCCCGCCGCAAGCGTGAGGAGCGGCTCGACTCCAAGGCGCCAGCGGACGCGCACCTGCGCGACACGCAGCGGCCGATCCGCGGGGCCAGCTCCCGCGCAGAGCCCGAGGAGGATGGGGCCGACGCCGCGCCACCGATCCCGGTCGACAGCGCTCCGCCGCGGCGTCTCGAAGAGGACGCCGCGCCGCCGATCGCGCGCACGAACTCCGGGGAGATGGAGGCCGTGGCCTTGCCCCCGCGCGGAGCGCCGGATTCCGAGCCCCGCGGCTCGGGCCCGGTGATCGAGATCGAGCCTTCTTCGGAGATGTCGATCTCCGTTTCCTTCGACGCTGACTCCGTCGCGAAGGCGCCGGTCGCGCCCCCCTCCGAGCAGGTGCCGAGCCGCATCCAGTCCGGCATGTCGCTCAAGCCGGCGCTGCTGGTCGGCGCGCTGTTCGTGCTCGTCGGCGTGGTCATCGCCCGCTGGCACGAGCTCATGCAGCTCTTGCGCTGAGGTCCCGAGCGCGTCGAGCGCCAAGGCCACGCGAGCCGCCTCGCATGGCCGTCGCCGGCTCCTGCCGCGGCCTGGCCACGTGGGGAGCGCCGCGTGCTCCGCGTGCCGGCGCGCCTCGGGCGCGGGCACGCCCGTTGCTGAGACCGTGTCGCGGCGATCGCCGGCACGTGCTCGCTCGAGCAAGACGAGCCGCGCGGTGAGCTGCCGCTCGACATTTGCTTTCACGGGAGACGCCACATGGCCAACACGGAAAAACGCATGAACGACAGGCTGCGCAGCATCATGGGCTCGCTGCAGAAAACGTTCGGTTCGGAGAGCATTCGCCTGCTCGACGGCGAGTCCAACACCGCGCTCGACGCGACCTCCTCCGGCTGCCTCGCGCTCGATCGTGCGCTCGGCATCGGCGGCTACGCACGCGGGCGCATCGTCGAGATCTTCGGCCCGGAGTCGAGCGGCAAGACCACGCTCACTCTGCACGCCATCGCCGAGGCGCAACGAGCGGGTGGCATCGCCGCGTTCGTCGACGCCGAGCACGCCTTCGATCCCGCCTATGCGCGTGCCACCGGCGTGCGCACGAGCGAGCTGCTCTTGTCGCAGCCGGATAGCGGGGAGCAGGCCCTCGATATCGTCGAGAGCCTCGCCAACTCGCGCGAGCTGTCGCTGGTGGTGGTCGACTCGGTGGCGGCGCTGGTGCCTCAAGCCGAGATCGACGGCAGCATGGGTGACAACCACCTGGGCCTGCAGGCGCGGTTGATGAGCCGCGCGATGCGCAAGCTGGCCACCGTCGCGGCCAAGACGAACACGACCATCATCTTCGTCAACCAGCTGCGCCACAAGATCGGCGTCACGTTTGGCAGCCCGGAGACGACGCCCGGCGGTAACGCGCTCAAGTACTACGCGAGCCAGCGGCTGGACGTGCGCCGCATCGGCAAGGTCAGCGCCGACGAGCGGGTCATCGGCAACCGTACGCGGGTCAAGGTCATCAAGAACAAGTGCGCCCAGCCCTTCGAGGAGGCGGAGTTCGATATTC
>Ga0315910_10002905_pt1 | contig 14830 bp, 18 predicted proteins | sample EdamamesoilMG_FD_204470 | JGI IMG/M metagenome (GOLD analysis project Ga0315910, IMG submission 204470) | Garden soil microbial communities collected in Santa Monica, California, United States - Edamame soil | ecosystem: Environmental > Terrestrial > Soil > Garden | place: USA: California...
GCGACAAATATTACGTACCGCATAGCAGCCATTGGCCGATTTTCGGCTCGGTTGCCTTGTTTCTGACGATGATCGGCGCGTCGATGATGCTCAATCATCGCGGCGTCGGCGGCTGGTTCTTCAGTGCCGGCTTACTGCTGGTCATTATCATGTTCATCGGCTGGTTCGGCCGCGTCATCAACGAGAGCGAAGGACACCTGTACAACGCCGCGGTGGATCGCTCCTTCCGCATGGGCATGATGTGGTTCATCTTCTCCGAGGTGATGTTCTTTGCCGCGTTCTTCGGCGCTCTGTACTACGCGCGTACATTTGCCCTGCCGTGGTTAGGGGGCGAAGGCATGAAGCCGTCCACCAACTGGCTGCTGTGGGATGCCTATGAAACCGCGTGGCCGACCAACGGTCCCGCTGCCGTAGGCGGCAAGTTCGAAACGATTCCTTGGAATGGCGTGCCGCTGTTGAACACCGCGCTGTTGCTAACGTCCGGTGTCACCATCACCATCGCGCACCATGCCTTGAAGTCCGGCAATCGCACGATTCTGAATATCTTCCTGGCGCTGACGTTCTTGTTAGGCTTTACCTTCGTATTCTTCCAGGCCGAGGAATACATCGAAGCGTATAAGCACTTAAACCTGACGCTCGGTAGCGGCATCTACGGCTCGACGTTCTTCATGCTCACCGGCTTTCACGGCTTCCACGTGACCTTGGGCGCGATCATGTTGGTGGTCATCTGGATACGCTGCTTGAAGGGTCACTTCACGCCGACGCATCACTTCGCGTTCGAAGGGGTGGCCTGGTACTGGCACTTCGTCGACGTTGTATGGCTTGGCTTGTACGTATTCGTGTACATGCTCTAGGCCGCGCGCATTGGAAGTAAAAAACGCCGGAGCGCCGCAAGGTACTCCGGCGTTTGCTTTTGGATGTGTTGAGTGCCGAAAACGCGCCGCGACTAACGGCCGAAGCCGTGCGGTTGAATCCAGCCTTGCCACCATGCAATCAGCAGAAATACGAACAAGCCTACCGACAGCACAATACGTACCGTGAGCGCCCGCACCATGCGCTTGGATTCGCCTTTGTCGTTGACGAGATGGAATAGCCCCGTTCCCAGACTGGCAACGATACCGAGCAGGCATACGATGACGATGAATTGGACCATGACTTTTACACGCGATTTGAACTGACGCGCCGAAGTATACGCCTCATGCCGTTTTCTCTTCGCCTCGGATCGCGTCAGTTTAAACCCTCACTTGCGGGCACCATCGCCACGCTGATAGCGCTGCCGATCCTGTTGAATCTGGGCTTCTGGCAGTTGCGTCGCGCCGACGATAAACGCCAATTGATTGCAAGCTACGAAACAGGCGCTACGACGACACAGCAACTCAGTGCGGAAAACATCGCCTCGTTGCCCCGGCTACAAAATGTGGTCGTCTACGGACGCTACGACCCGGGAAAACAGATTCTCCTCGACAATATGCCGTCATCGAAGGACGCGGCGAATCGCACCCGGCCCGGCTACCATGTGCTGACACCGCTGTGGTTGAATGCTCGCGAGGTCGTGTTGATCGATCGCGGCTGGGTGCCCATGGGCAAAACGCGTGACGAATTGCCCAACGTCGCGCTGCCGGAAGCTGCGTTGCAACCGTTATCGGTGCGCGGTCGATTGGTCGAACCGCCGCGCGCGGGGATGCATATGCCGACGACGGCGACCGGATGGCCCAGGGTATTAAACTTCCCGACTGTGCCGGAACTGCGCGCGCTATACGGTGAAGGATTATTCGCACGCATCGTGCTGTTGGATCCCGCCGATGCCAATGGTTTTGCGCGCGATTGGTCGGCACGCTACAGCGTCGGCGAATTCGGTCCGGAAAAACACATCGGCTATGCCGTGCAATGGTTTGGTTTAGCCGGCACGCTGGTCATCATTTATTTTGTTCTTACCTTACGTAAACGCCCATGAGCACCGATCCCGCTATTCTTCAATCACGTCGACGTCTGGTTTTATTGGCGGCGTTGTTCCTTGTCCCGCTATTAGCTGCATTCTTGTTGTACTACGGCAATCTCTGGCGGCCGCAAGGCGGGACTAATAAGGGCGATCTCATCACACCCGCTCGCCCGCTGCCGCAGGCGGCATTGACGCTTGCCGACGGCACGCAAAGCTTGCCAACGGTGTTGCAAGACAAGTGGAGTTGGATCTACATCGGCGACGGTCAATGCGATGAGCGTTGCCGTATCGCGCTAGCCGATATGCGCCAAGCTCGCTTGCTGCTCACAGACAAAATGGATCGTGTGCAACGTGTCTTCTTGTTTACCGGCACCTGCTGCGATCAAGCCTACATCGCTGCCGAACAGCAAGGGTTGATCGCTGCGCGCTTCGACAATCCGCAATTAGTCGCACAGTTTCCAACCTACGACGGCGTCCCGGTGGAAAAGGCCGGACGCATTTACGTCGTCGATCCATTGGGCAATCTCATGATGAGTTACCCCGCGACAGCACCGGCCAATTGGTTGATTCTCGATCTTAAGCAACTGCTTAAGCTTTCGCATATCGGCTAGTGCTAGCAATACCACGAGTAATTCAATTTCTTGGATCCGCTCGCCCTGAGCCTGTCGAAGGGTTCCTTTGTCTTAAAGCAAAAATCGGAGAACCCTTCGACAAGCTCAGGGTGAGTGGAGATTAAAGCTCAGAAATAGCTCAGCTAATCCGGCTCTCAAGTATCAGATGCGCACTTCATATCATGACACCCAATAATCGCCTGATTTTATTTCGCCGGCTGGCGCTCTTCGGCGTTCTACTGACCTTACTCGTCGTTGTGCTCGGCGCATGGGTGCGTTTGAGCGCCGCTGGGCTCGGCTGTCCCGATTGGCCCGGCTGTTACGGACATATCAGCGCCGGCGCGGCGGAGAAAAACCTCGATCAAATTACCACTGCGTTTCCCGAACGACCCTTCGAATACTCCAAAGCCGTCAAAGAAATGGTGCATCGATACTTCGCCAGCACGCTGGGGTTTGTATGCCTATTGCTTGCAGGGCTCGCCATCTCGAATCGCAAACATCCGGAACAGCCGGTTGCGCTGCCGATTTTTCTCGTCGGCCTGGTCATCTTCCAAGGCCTGCTCGGCATGTGGACCGTGACGTTGCTGCTAAAACCGCTGATCGTTACATTGCACTTAGTCGGCGGCTTAAGCACATTGTCGGTGTTAGCGTGGTTGGCGATGAAGAAACCTTCAGCTGTGTCGCCAGCATTGGCAATCGATGCAACAACGCAAGCTGCTACCCCCTCTCCCCAACCCTTTCCCCTCAAGGGAGAGGGAGTAGAAACGAGACGACTGCAAGGCTTAGCGCTTGCCTCACTCATCGTTCTCGTGATGCAAATCGTTCTGGGTGGCTGGACGAGTTCCAACTACGCCGCGCTGGCATGTCCCGATTTTCCGACCTGCCAGAACTCATACTGGCCCGAGATGGATGCGAAAGACGCATTTGTGTTGTGGCGCGGTTTGGGCATCGATTATGAAGGCGGTGTCCTCGATCACCCGGCACGAGTGGCGATTCACTTCGTACATCGCTTGGGTGCGATCGCAACGGCGTTACTGCTGGGATTTACTGCGTTCGTCGCCTGGCGAAACGGCGGTGCAACTCGAGCGGCCGGTACTTTGGTAGGCATCGCATTGCTCACGCAGCTGATTCTTGGGCCGATCATGGTAATGCGCGCGTTGCCGCTGGAATTGGCCACGGCGCACAACGGTGTCGCAGCACTGCTGTTGCTTGCCGTTATTCGATTAAATCGAGTGTGTACTCGGTAACACTTAACGAAACTTTCGCACCCGCTGCAAAGTTATGCAAACGCACCGATAAGCCGCCGCGTCGCGATTACGATTCCCGTATCAATTTACGGTGGATTCGTATGACGCTCACGCGCTGGCAAAGATTTTCGTCTTCGGTTGCGGTACTCATGCTGTCGATGTCCGCGGCACGTGCTCAATCGAACGATCATCCCGGCAAAGCCATCTACGACCGCGCTTGCGCCGCTTGCCACAATAATCCCGAAGCGACCAAAGCGCCGGCGCTCGATACACTGAAGCGCATGCGCTATCAAACGCTGAACTACGCGCTCACCGAGGGAAAGATGAAAGCGCAGGCATCGATGCTGTCGGAAAAAGACCGCTTGGCATTGGTGGATTTTCTCGCGGGGCGCGAAGCGGCAAACGACGAGTGGATCGCCAAAGCAGCGTGCTCCAAGGATCGCAAGAACGTGGACCTCAAAGCGCTTGCGACCGTCACCGGCTTCGGCTTCGACAAGCAGAACCATCGTCACCTCACGGCGGCGCAGAGTGGCCTTAAAACCGAAGACTTCCGTGGGCTCGAACTGGCGTGGTCGATGGGTTTCTCGCAGGCCACCACGATGCGCTCGCAACCGGCGATCCTCGGCAATACGATGTTCTTGCCGGTCGCCGATAACTCACGCTTGTTCGCCATCGATATCGGCGGCGACACACCTTGCATCAAATGGACTTATCAAAACGATGTGCCCTTGCGCACGGGTGCCGCATTCGGCGAATTGCCGCTGTCAAAGCGCAAGGTAGTCGTATTCTCGGACTTGGCCGTCACGGTGCACATGCTCGATGCCGAGACCGGTGAAGAGTTATGGAAGCAAGCTGTTGGGTTGCATCCGTACTCACTGCTCACCGGCACGCCTATCATGCACGCGGACAGAGTATATGTACCCGTCTCGCAATATGAGATTACGGTGGGCGCCAACGACAATCATGAATGTTGTAAATCGCACGGCGCGGTGACCGCGTTGGATGCGGTTACGGGAAAATTCGTGTGGACCGCGCATACGATGGAAGATGCGAAGCCCATTCGCGACCGCGGTGACGGACAGATGATTTGGGGACCTTCCGGTGCGCCGATTTGGAATTCACCGTCGATCGATGCAAAGCGCGGCCTGCTGTATGTTGGAACCGGTGAAGCCACCTCCGAACCCGCACACGCGAACACCGACGCTATTCTTGCTATCGACTTAAAGAACGGTGCAATCCGCTGGAGCTTTCAAGCCACCGCGCAAGATATTTTCTTAACCGGTTGCGGCCGACCTGCGGGCCCGCCGCAATCGAATACATCGCTGCCGGCGAATGCCGAAGGTGCGAATCGCCCGCGTACACAGCGACTCAATTGTCCGTTGGAGGCCGTTCCGCGCGATGTGGACTTCGGGGCCTCGACCATCATCGGCACAACGTCCAACGGCAAAGATGTGCTGCTGGCCGGGCAAAAGTCCGGGACCTTGTGGGCGCTGAACCCCGATAACGGAGCGGTAATTTGGCGACAGGATTTCGGCCAAGGGTCACCGCTGGGCGGCATTCACTGGGGCATCGCGTTCGACGGTAAGCGCGTCTTCGCACCGATCAATCGTCCTGGACGACCGGCCGGTAATGAAATGGACAAGTCGCTCAAGCCCGGCATTCACGCCGTAAATGTCGATGACGGCAAAGTGTTATGGAGCTTTGCCGCCGAGCCGGACTGCAGTGGCGATCGCAAGCAGCGCGTGAAAAGCTGCGACAGCAACATCGGCATGTCGGGTGCGCCGACGGTCATCGACGGAGCGGTCGTCCAAGGGAGTCTGGATGGATTCTTGCGAGCATTCGATGTATCCACCGGCGAGCTGCTGTTCAAATTTGATACCGGACGACAATTCGATACGGTCAACGGTGTAGCGGCCAACGGCGGTGCAATCGACGCGGCATCGATTGTTGCGGCGGATGGATATTTGTTCGTGCAATCGGGGTACGGTTTGTTCGGTCAGCCGCCCGGTAACGTGCTCTTGGCATTTAGACCGAAGCAAACAAAGTAGTAGTCGAACGCTTATGGCATGCTTAATCGCAAGCTAGTTGCGAACTTGGACGAACACGGTGGCTTTGTGAATTTTTCCCGCTGCGGCAATCTCACTCGACGCGATGTGCTGCGGGCATTGAGCGCCGCGTCTGCGTTGGCGTTACCGGCGCGGTTATTGCGAGCGTCGGAGTCGTTGCGTCTAAAAACCAATCCTTTCGCATTGGGTGTCGCCTCGGGTTATCCAACTCCCAATGGTGTGGTGTTGTGGACACGGCTCATGACTGACACATCGCAGAGCATCGAATCGGATGCCATTCCCGTAACACTGGAAATTGCCACCGACGAACGCATGCGTTCGATCGCGCATCGCAGTACGCACTATGCCACGTCCGAGTGGGCGCACTCGGTACACGCCGAGATAACCGGCCTGAAGCCCAATCGGGAATATTGGTTTCGCTTCACGGCTGCTGGGCATCAAAGCACGGTGGGACGTACACGCACCGCACCCGAGGTCGACGCCAATATTAGACGCCTGCGCGTCGGCGTCGCGTCGTGTCAAAAGTACGAGAACGGTTACTACGTGGCGTATCGCCACATGCTGAATGACGATTTGGATTTGATCGTGCATACCGGCGATTACATTTACGAATACGCAAGTACGGTCGGTGGCGGCAACATCCGTGGCGACAGTTCCCGTGAAGTGTTTACGGTGGACGACTATCGTGCGCGCTACGCTCTGTATAAAAGCGATCCGGATCTACAAGCTATGCATGCCGCATGTCCATGGCTTGTAACCTGGGATGACCACGAGGTCACGAATGACTACGCCGGCGACTCGACTTACGACGGATCGGGCGAATCCGTGCTGCTGCGCCGTGCCGCGGCTTATCGGGCCTACTACGAGCATATGCCTTTGCCGCTCAGCGCCAGACCGGTCGGCCCGAACATGCTCCTCTATGCGCGTTCTACTTTCGGGGCGCTGCTGCAAATAAACATGCTCGATTCGCGGCAATATCGCTCGCCGCTCGGGTGTCGCGGCGCTGAAGATACGGGCGGAGCCGGTGCGAGCTGTGCATCGCTATTCAATGCGGCACGAACCAAACTCGGAGCACAGCAGGAGCAATGGTTACAGGCCTCGTTGGCAACGTCCAAGGCGCGTTGGAATGTCCTGGCGCAAGGCACACCGATGGCGCACGTGGACGGCGATGCCGGTCCGGGCGTTGCGTATCGTCGCGACATTTGGGACGGCTACCCGGCCGCACGTCAGCGCTTGCTGGATGCGTTAGCGGAAACGCGAACGCGCAACCCGATCGTGCTGGACGGCGATATTCATGCGTTTCAGGTGGCGCAGATAAATCGAACGGCCAACGATCTTGAGTCGCCGATCATTGCCAGTGAATTCACGACCAATTCGATTACTTCCGGTGGCATATCGCAATCGCGCCTGGATCAGAACCGGCAGCTGAATCCCAACTTGTTGTATTCGTACAGTCAGGAGCGAGGCTATACGACGTTGGAGTTTACGCGCAATACCGTGCGTGCGGATCTGATTACCGTCGATTCGATAAGGGATCAGAACGCAAAGCGAAATCGGCTGGCGAGCTTTGTGGTGGAGAACGGTAAGCCGGGGCCGCTTCGGTCGTGATAAATCACGCTGCCGGAGCGCGATAGTCGGCTAGCACCTTTCCAACCGCGAGCGTTTCTTTTTCATGAGGGTCATCGCGGAACGTCTCCGCGAGCGCATCCGCATACCATTGTTGCATCGACTTCAACCCTAGCAACTTATTCACATACGCCGTGGCTGGCGCGCCTAGTTTCAATTGATACGTCTGGACTCGAAAAGCGACGGGCGCATAAAAGGCATCGACCGCAGTGAATTGCGCGCCTCCTAGGAACGGTCCACCGAAGCGTTGCAGACCTTCGCTCCACAGCTCGTCGATGCGCGCTATGTCTCTCGCAAGCGCATCGAGTATCGAATTAAGCTGCACGCGTAAACCGCAGGTCATCGAGCACGTGTTGCGCAGCGCTGCGAAGCCCGAATGCATTTCCGCCGCAGCGCATCGCGCCCAGGTACGTGCGGCTTTGTCGGCGGGCCATACCTTTGGATGCATTTCCGCCAGATACTCGGCAATACCGAGCGAATCCCACACAGCCACCGAGCCGTCGACCAAGCACGGCACCTTGCCACTGGGGGAGAATTTACGGAACGGTTCGAAATTGGAGCCCGGGATGAATGGCACCAGTCGTTCTTCGAAGGCGATATCCAACTCGCGCATCAACACCCACGGCCGCAGCGACCATGAAGAGTAGTTTTTGTTGGCGATGTAAAGCTGATACATGTGCGCACCTCAGTCTAAGGCTAAACACTAAAACCGCAGCGTCACACTTGCAAGCATGCCTTCGAATTCGATTTCGAGATCGGACTCGCCTGGCAGCGACTCGATATCCTGATCGCGCCAATAGTAGCCGCCGCGCAACGCGATGTTTGGAATCGGGCTCAGCACCAGCGCCATGTTCGACGTGAACGCAGTATCGCTGTCTTCGTCGACTATCGCGCCCACTCTGCCCTCGATGGCAATGAATTCATTTACGACAAAGCGGGGTGCGACACTCAATCCCAACCCTAATGCCTTGTCCTCTATGGTTTCCAATCGAGCATTGGGTAGGCGGCTTTGCGTCGTCACAGTCATGCGTTCGTACGTAACACCCAGCGACGGCTCCAACTCGAAGTGCGGACCAAACTTTAGCAAGTGGTTATAGGCAATGCGTCCCGATTCCGAGTCGGCGGTGTTGTCGATTATCTGCGGACCGGAAATCGGACCTTCGCCCGTCTCTACGTAATGATTGAGATCGATGCGCTGCTCGCTGTGCCCGCGATAGCGTTCGTAATTGAATTCCACGCCGCCTTGATTGTGGTTGCCCATGGCCATCGTGAGCGGGCGAACGATCATCGATCCCGTGCGCGCGAGCGTGTCTTCGTCATTGACATTAATCGGGTCCAATATTTGTTTATCCAAACATTCGCAGCCGCTTAGCGTGACGGCCAACGCTGTCGCACCGAGGATCGCTGCCAGCGAGCGGCATTTCAGCAGTGACATCCGGGATTTCATGGCGAGACTCCTTTGCAAACTCTAGGGCAAAGAAAGTAGGTCGCCGAAATTTCCGGAGCAATCGCTTGCGAGAAGTGTCGGAATTCGCGACTGGGGGAGACGCCATGCGCTACCGTGCGCAGCGGTTCGTCAGTGCAAGTGGTCTATGGTGCTACTTGCACGCGCTTTAAGCGTCCGGATAGACCGGATTTGATGGTGACTTTCGATTTACTCACGCCAAAGTGTTCGGCGATGAGCTCGACCAGCGCCGCATTGGCTTTGCCATCCACCGGCGGCGCTTTTACCTGCGCAATCCAAGTGCCGCCTTGCTCGCGCAAAGACGAAACACGCGCGTTGGGTTTAACTTTGACTTGAATGATGGTAACCAAAGCGAGAACTCGCGCTGCCACTGCGATTGAATATCGACGCCTGGAATTTCAAGACAAATTATCGGCCTAGGAATTGCGGCGGTCGCTTTTCGCTAAACGCGCGCATGGCTTCTTTAAAATCTTCCATGCCGGTCAGTGCGGTGAAATGCATGAGTAGATGATCGACCGTCGCCTCAAACGTCTCCTCTTGTCCGACACGCATCATGCGTTTAGTCGTCTGCACGGCCAACGGCGCGTTCGCCGCAATTTCTTGCGCCCATTGCATGGCCGTCGGCATGACCTGATCGAAGGGCACAACGGTGTTTGCCAAACCAAGTTGCAGACATTCTTGCGCGCCGAGCGTCAAACCGCGATAGAAAATCTCGGCCGCCTTCCCCCACCCCACTAAGCGAGGCAGCAACCACGTTCCACCGCTCTCGGGCACGACATTGCGCTTGACCATCGTTGCAGCCAACTTGGCGGTATCGGACATGATGCGCATATCGGCGATCAAGGCCAGATCCATACCGAATCCCGCGGCTGCACCGTTGATCGCGGCGATAACCGGCTTGTCCATTCGCCACATCGCCGTGATGGGCGAGTTATCCAAACTGAATAATTGCTTCGCTTGCCGCGTGAGTCCGAGATCCTGACCCGAGGCTACTCGTTCATTCGCGTCTTTCAAATCCAATCCCGAGCAGAAGCCTTTGCCGGCACCGGTAAGAATGATCGCCCGCACGTCGGGATCGTGATTTGCTTCTTTAAGCTTGGCGGCGAGTTCATTCAGCATCGGTCCGCTAATCGCATTGAGCCGATCGGGACGATTGAGCGTGATCGTCAATACGTTTTCGGTTTGCTGTAGCAATACATCGCTGGTTGCGGAGGGCGTCATGGCGGTTTCTCTTAGCGGAGTGAGTACAAGTTCTGTTCTGAGTTTGCACGCCCGAATTCTATTCGGTCGTGAAGTGGAACAGTCTGAAGAATGTTTGACCGACGCACTCCACATCGTCACCCCGGCGTGACCTCCAGGGATGGCGGAAATAGTGGCGGGTGAATGATCCTATCAACACCCGCATTCCCTACGTCCTTGTAGATCAGAAATGCAGGCCGGCACACGCTCCTGCTAAGCCGGCATTCCATACATCCATGTACATCAGAGCAATTTCCAGCTAGGGCGGGGTACATCCTTCCAGAGAGATGGATTCCGGCCTTCGCCGGAATGACGCGAATTAGTTACCACTCGCTTCAAACCCGCGGGCGACGGAGCCGGAGATCAGATCGTGCGAAGCGACCATGTACACGCATCCCGCAATCGGCGGCATTTTGCCGGGATACTGCGTCTGCTTGAAACCTAGGCGGGTATATAACTTTACCGCCGGTGCATTCGATTCCAACACGAACAGCGAACACTCGCTCGTTTTTAAATCACGGCAACCCAATCGACAAAGCTCGCGAATGAGAAAAGCTCCTAGCGCTCGGCCACGGTGTGCGGGTGATATCGCCAGACGAGCCAAGTGGCAGCGAGCTTCGCGAACGTAGTATTGCCCGAATCCGAGTAGCTCGCCGTTGTCCGCGACCATCGAGTACGACGGCAGTTGCGGACGAATGTCCTCTCGAAACGAGGCCTCGGTATACGGATAGCGGAATTCGGGTCCGGCCCAAATCGAGCAGCTGTGGCGGTCGGGAAACCAGCGCATCAACTCCAACAAGTGGGGATTCAGTACCGCAGTGAGCTTCATTGATTTGAAGGAACATCGGTCATTGCGGATTACTCACCCGCAATGACGCCTTGCTTAACCAGCTGCTTTTTCACCAGCCCAACGAAGAAATAAATAATTGCCGCATGGATCAATCCAAAAATTAGAAAGATAGCCAAGAAGATGCTTAAGTTTTCCATCTGCGACGACGGTATGACCGCAATACCAACCAATCCCTGCAGGGCGATATTGAATGCAGCGAAACTTGCTACGACGACATTCTTTTCTTGCGCCGTGAAGTAACGCTTGTTGCGCTTGCCGAACTCTAAGCAAGGCCACATCACGCTGCCAATCAAGACTGCGACCGTGAATCCGCTATTCGAACTTAATCCCAGCAGGCGAATCACGATGCTCGCAAGTATCGTTAGGCCGACATAGGCCACCGCGAATCGCCAAAAGACGCCTTTAAGATCCATTGATGAACTCGACTTTACGTTGAAGATTATTCACCGGCATACACACGTGGTTGCTTGAATGTCGCGATTAGATAGGCGACAAAGACAATAACCATAATCGTATCAACAATCACCCCTACTCGAATTTGGGAGTCGAGTAACTGCTGGCCGTACAGTAGAACAAGTGCGACAAAAGCGCCTTTACTCACCGACGCCACCACCAGCACCATTTTTCGATTTGCTTCGTTGAAGGCACCGTAGATCAACATTAGGCCGATCAGCCCGACCAGCACGCCCCAGTTCCTCACGACGATCTGCGGCAACGGATCGCTCATGGCGATGGCCGTGCCGAAGGTTTGCTGCTGCCATTCTTGCGGAGAGATAGCTGCCTGAAACATGGTGACGGTCAATAGCCCGCAAACGAGCATGATCCACTTCATAGAGCGAATGAACGAATTCATGGATAAATCTCCAATAACGTCACCGGCTTCGCCGAGCAAGCCGAAGTGCAATCAGTCGCGCAACCAAAACGATTGCTTTGATAAACAAGAATTGCGAAATGCGCCCGGTACGGGGCGACGTCTCGCCTTTAAGGATAGCAGCTAGCGTCCACTTAACCGGCTGCGTATCTGTCGATTTGGTCAGTCTAGCAATCCGACTGGTGATGTTGGCTTCCAGTGGATCGAGCGCCTTGCTCCCGACGTAGATAAATGCAGGGGTGAAGTAGGCTTTAGACCTCACAACGTCGACTTGCACCGCGCCGGGAATGTCTTGGCCGTTCTTTAGCTTGTAGGTCGCATACGCGATGAAACTACCCGTAACTTCCGCAAGCGAGAGTTCCAGCACGGGCGACACATGACTCTCGTCACCGCCATTCTCGCCATCATCATCGCCTACGAATTGCCATAGCGGATGGCGGAGAAGGTCTGCTTCGGTAAGTTTGCTGACACAAAGCGAAATGTCGGAGCTCACGTGCGAACCCAACTGGTCCGGTTACTTCTTCGCCCAATCATAAAGAGGTTTGCCTTTATCGACGATGTGAACAGTTAGGAGTTTGATCGTTTTCTCTCCCACGACCTTGTAGCCGGCATGCATCACGTCGCGCAAGTTCATAATTGGGGAGCCGGTGACAAGGGCAAATGCGGGCTGGCCCGCTATCTCAACCATACCGCCCTCCAACACGTAACCTGTTTCCACGCCATGATGAAAATGTGCGGCAATTTCATCGCCGGGTTTTAGTTCGGTGATCGAGAGAACCACTTCCATACCGGGCGCGCCGGAAAGATCGACTCGGCGCAATTCCTTCCGCGCATCGGAGTCTTGAGCCGAGACCAAAGTAGAAGTTGCGCACATCAACGTCAGAACGATGAAGGACAGTGCGCGATGGGCTTTACAGATCATTGGACTCTCCGCTTGAAAACTTGATGTGCCGCCACTTCCGCTCCCCGACCCATAGAGCGTACGCCAACCATACTGACCCATCACATTGAGTGCATAGTTACGTCCGCTCACGCCAACTGGAAGGATTACGGCGCACATGGAACACGGACAAAACGATGAGCCGAGTGCCACGGACCCTAAAGAATATAAAATATGGGAATCGCTGAATGCGTGTACGTTGGACGTCAGACAGCACCATAGGAAATCGCTGCGGTGCTTCACAGGCAGCTCGTAATGCTCGATCAATCTCGTCAACAAATTCGCTTCCGAGACCGCCTTTTTGATTTTCATACCAGATAGCCGCTTCCTCGTATTCGAGTCGTGCGGCTTTGCGAAAGAACGGCTGTAGCGTCATTTCCCTAAACGGGACAGCGTGGACGCCTTGACTTGCTCCCATGGAATCACGTCGTTGGGATGAGCGTCGTCCTCTTCTATTCGCTTCTGAAGCTCGAGGCGCTGCGCATCCGTTAGCGGCACCGCTGCGCTATCCGCTGCAATGCTGTCCCAAAGGTCTTCGACTAACGCCAGTCGCTCTTCAATCGGAAGACGATCAATACCAAGGGACTTAATTGAGGTGCTCATGGTCACGGTTTCCGACGGTGATAGCGTCAATATATCATTGTCGGCACAGCCCATCGTATCCACTCCTACGCATTCGAAGTATGGATACGCAGCCTATTGCCCCATAGCCAATACAACCAGCGCCATTTCCGGCGTGATTACTTAGTAATGGAGTGCGTGTCGATGCTTACGTCATCATCGAAGGGTTGGGCCTTTGCCTGCACTCCGAGTGCTACGCTTTACATGAGCATGCCGACAAGGCTAGCCAAGAGCACCAAACTTACAAATAGATCCGCACTTTCGGTACTGGTGTAAACATAAGAGGTTGTTCAGAGCAACGTCGCAGCCAACATCTTCTCATGTTTACACCGGTACCCGAGATCCTCGCTCTATTGACTGAAGTAGCACTGCGTACCGCCTGATTCGAAACCCTGAGCGGTAAGACCACCAAAGAGAGCTGTAATTGAGTCGAGAGAGGGTCGATCGTGAATAGCCAGCCCGACAATCGCTCCCTTGGAGAGATTCAGAGCGGTTCGCAAATGCTTACCAACCTCCTCACACGGCATTTTTCGACCGGGCTCGTCCACCGCTTTGCGCACTAAGCAGTCGCGAGAGTCGCCCACTAGCGATACATAGACTTGGGCTCGATCGGAACAGCCTGGTTCGGCTATGAACCCGACGCGAGTAACTGGCCTCGATGTCTCCGATTTCCCATCAATGCCCTGCGACGGTGAATTGCAGCCACATAAACTTAATACCATCATCGTTAGAGAACAACGCAATGTGGCGTTCATGACGGCGCTAACGCCGCCGCTAAGACGCGCGCGCATTTTTGCGCGCGTCGTTCTTGAGCGGTTTGTTAGGTGGCATAAACCACCTGCACATGTTGACCTGGCAACAGCTTTTCTTGCAACCAACGCTGTCCTTTGGTGTTACCGCCATCAAGAACCGTGAGCGAGTCTACTTCCAGCGCGCAACCGTGCTGGGTCCAGTTCAGCACGGCCTGTAGCTGCGCTTCCTCACCAAGAGCGGCGTTGATGTGAGGCTGTTGATCAATGGAAACACGCAGAACCGCGGGTTGAGTTGCTCGAGATAACTTTGGAACACCGTTAGGGAAGCGTTCGCGAAAGTGGGCTTTCATTTTCTCTAGCTCTTCGGCGACTTTCGATGGATCGGCGGAGTGAACGGTATGTGACCTTGGTGGTGATGGTTGGGCGTTTGCCAAGAGCGCGATATCAATTCGATCGCCCGGGCTAAGTCTCTTGGATAGCCAATCGAGATGTTCGTTGCTGTCAGAATCCGCAATGCGCATTCCGTGAACACCAATTGACACATCTCCGGATGAACCCGCAATTACGTTTGCCGATAGCACACCAATATCCTCGGCACCTGCG
>Ga0315910_10002906_pt1 | contig 14822 bp, 12 predicted proteins | sample EdamamesoilMG_FD_204470 | JGI IMG/M metagenome (GOLD analysis project Ga0315910, IMG submission 204470) | Garden soil microbial communities collected in Santa Monica, California, United States - Edamame soil | ecosystem: Environmental > Terrestrial > Soil > Garden | place: USA: California...
GCGCAACTGTTTCGGGCAGTTCATCGGGCAGCTCATGCCCGTGGAGGAAAGGATGCATGTGCCGCACATCCGGCAGTCGAACAGAAAGCCCTTCACGCCCCTTTCGACCAGCGCCATCGGCTTTTCTCTGCGGCCATATCCGATGAGACGAAAGACGGGATCGACGGAAGGAAGAGCCCTCGAAAAGAGCCGGTAGAGTGTTTCGAGGCCCGCGGAATGGCGCACGGACCACGCGCGCAGGCTTACCCTGCGGCGCCGGCGCCCGTCGGCAGAGAAGTGAACCGGTCCACCGTCTTTCTTTGCGGTCTTTGTGGAGGCCAGAGCCTTGGGTGCTCCATTCACGGCTTCGAGCATTCACGCCCCCCATTGCTCACAGCGACGGCGAGTCGGGCATCGTCCCAATCGGCTTCGAGCGCGGCACAGGTGCGCTCGACGGCCTCCTTGGGATCGCCTTCGACTTTCACCGGCGCTCCTGTGCGCCACTCGGCCAGATACGCGTCCGAATCCTTGGCGCCGCTCGCCATGGCCGCACGATCGATGGCTTCGGCAAACCGCGGCGCGAGCTCCCGGCGCACGGTCTGCCGGCCGCTACCGCTTTTGACCTGTGCCGGGATATCTCTCCAGTAGACGACGACCAAATCCGCCATGGCGTTTTCTCCTCGCCGATAGTGGCGGGGTCCGGCCGCTCCCGGCTGGCTCCGCGCGACGACAGCATGCCTGAAAACGACGTACGCGATGCCGGCGGCGGTTCCGGTGTGCCCGCCGTTTACGATTTGCCCGCAGCGGATTTCATGGCGGCCTCGAGATCGCCGTAACCCGTAAAGCGGCGCTCGTAGGCGAGGTTGAGCCACGATGCGGCAGCGCGCGCCTCTCTGTCGAGCTCAGGATCGTCGGTCTGAGCAAGATAGACCACCCGCTCATAGTGTCCGAAGTAGTCGCCCATCAGCTCCGGGTGCTTGTCGAGACCCAGCGGCTCCACGAAGAACGTCTGGAAATTGCGCACCAGGAAGTCGGTGAAATAGAACGAGGTCATGTCCTCGGCCTCCCGTCGGGTGAAGGCATCGAGGCCCTGATAGAAGGCGAAGCAATGCGGACCCGGGATTCGCACTACCCCTTCCTCGATCAGAACCGCATCGAGAAGACCGCCCGTCCCGCAATCTCCGTAGCCCGCAAGGATGGTCTGATAGCCGGCGTCCTTGGCCTCGCGGATCGCGGTCCGCATGGCGAGAGGTATCTTCTGCGGCTCGAAATGAAGTTGCGCCGGCAGGCAAGTGATATCGATGTGGTCAAGCTTCCAGCGCTCGCGGATCGCCAAGATCTCGCGCGCGAGCATTCCGCAGGCGATCACGAGCACACGACCCGCTTTTTTGCTTGGCGATGAGGTCTCGCGGCCGGCCACGCGCTTGATCCCCCTGGAAAAGAGAGCAATTCTTGTCTCAATCGCTCCCTGGATCGGGTCGGGGCCTGCGCAAGTCAGGCCATCGGGAGCTGGTTGTGCTTGCGCTTCATGAACTCACGAGCCGTTTCGACGGCCACGGCCGCATCGCGGCAATAGGCGTCGGCGCCGACGGCCTTGCCGAATTCCTCGTTCAGGGGTGCGCCGCCCACCAGCACGATGTAGTCGTCGCGAATGCCCTTTTCCTTCATGACGTCGATCACGACCTTCATATAGGGCATGGTGGTGGTGAGAAGCGCGGACATGCCGAGGATGTCGGCCTCCTCTCTTGCGATGGCATCCAAGTATTTCTCGACGGGATTGTTGATCCCGAGGTCGATCACCTCGAAGCCGGCACCTTCCATCATCATGCCGACGAGGTTCTTGCCAATATCGTGAATGTCGCCTTTGACCGTGCCGATGACCATCTTGCCGAGCTTCGGCGCGCCCGTCTCCGCGAGCAGAGGGCGCAGAATGACCATCCCCGTCTTCATGGCATTCGCCGACAGCAGCACCTCTGGCACGAAAAGTATGCCGTCCCTGAAATCGATACCGACGATGCGCATGCCCTCGACGAGGGCCTTCGTCAGGACGTCGTAGGGTGTCCATCCGCGATCGAGCAGAATGCGCGTGCCCTCCTCGACCTCGTTCTTCAGGCCATCGTAGAGGTCATTGTGCATCTGGGCGACAAGGTCGTCGTCGGAGAGCTCGGAGAGGATAATCTCGTCGTCGGCCATGTCTTGAGGTTCCCTCGGGTCGGCGGAAAATAGCTCTTGCTCATAGGGCGCAGTGCCTGCGCCGGCTTGTCCAATTGCGACGCCGGAAAAACGGAAAACGACCACGGGCGCTAAGTTTTTTGTGACCGCGCGAAGCCTCGACTCTCTCCGCTCTTGAGCCCATAGTCATGCGCCATAATTACCGAGCTCCTGTCATCGGCGAGGAGAAGAAAATGAGCGACGAGCCCGCAACATCAGAGCCGGCCGGGGGCAGGCGCGGGCGTAGCGCGCGTCGCGCAGCGCGCGGCGGCGGCGGACCAGGTGTTCAGCTCCCCTACATCACGCGCGCCATTGCGACCTACGACGTCCTCGACGAAGAGGGGCTGGCGCTGATCGAGCGCAACACCGATACGGTGCTGGAGGAGATCGGGATCGAGTTCCGCGACGACGCGGAAGCCCTCGACATGTGGAAGAAAGCCGGCGCCGACGTGAGGGGCCAGCGTGTGCACCTTCCGAAAGGCCTCTGCCGCTCGCTTCTGAAGACCGCGCCGGAGACGTTCATCCAGCACGCGCGAAATCCGGAACGCAATGTCCAGATAGGCGGCAAGGCCACCGTCTTCGCTCCCGTCTATGGACCGCCCTTCGTGCGCGACCTGGAAGGCAAGCGCCGCTATGCGACGCTCGAGGATTTCCGGAATTTCGTCCGGCTTGCCTACATGGCGCCCGCCATCCACCACTCCGGAGGCACCGTTTGCGAGCCGGTCGATATTCCGGTCAACAAGCGCCATCTCGACATGGTGCTGACGCACATGACGCTTTCCGACAAGCCGTTCATGGGGTCTGTGACCCATCCGCTGCGAGCCGCCGACACGATCGAAATGTGCCGCATCCTTTTTGGGCGCGAGTTCGTCGACAGCAACTGCGTCGTGATCAATCTCATCAACGCCAACTCACCGATGGTGTTCGACGAGACGATGCTCGGCGCGGCGAAAATTTATGCGCGCGCCAACCAGGCGACGATCATCACGCCCTTCATCCTCGCGGGCGCCATGAGCCCGGTCTCCGTCGCCGGTACGCTGACGCAAGTGTTGGCTGAGGTCTTGGCCGGTGCCGCATTCACGCAGCTCTGCCGCCCTGGCGCGCCGGTCGTGTTCGGTACCTTCGCCTCCTCATTGTCGATGCAGTCCGGAGCGCCGACGTTCGGCACGCCGGAGCCGAGCCTCGTCTCCTACGGAGCCGCGCAGCTCGCGCGGCGGCTCAAGATTCCGTTCCGCACGGGCGGCTCGTTGTGCGCGTCGAAGATTCCGGATGCCCAGGCAGCCTACGAAAGCGCCAACACGCTGAACTCCACGCTTCTCGCGGGCACCAATTTCGTCCTCCACGCCGCCGGCTGGCTCGAGGGTGGACTGTCCGCGTGCTACGAGAAGTTCATGATGGATATCGACCAGCTGGCGATGTCGCAGAAGTTTGCGGCCGGCGTTGATCTGTCAGAGAACGGGCAGGCGATGAGCGCCATCCGCGAGGTGGGGCCGGGGAACCACTATCTCGGATCGAAACATACCCAGGCGAACTTTGAGACGGCGTTCTACCGCTCGATGATTGCCGACAACAATTCCTACGAGCAGTGGCTAGCGGAAGGCGAGAAGACGGCGGCTCAGCGTGCCAACGAACTCGCGCGCAGCTGGCTCGGCCTATATCAGAAGCCGGCGCTCGATCCCGGGATCGAGGAGTCGCTCGCGGCGTTTGTCGCCACCAAGAAGGCCTCGATGCCCGACGCGTTCACTTGAAGCGAGCCCGAGGACGGCCGGGCTAAAGTGGCCAAGCTGTTTCATAAGGAAGTCTGGGGCAGCCTGTTCCGGATCGTCGAGTGATTTTCCGCCGGCTGCGATCCCGAGAGCAATCAGGGATACCCTCATGCCTTGTAGACGGTCGCGCCGCCATGCGCGGCGCCGGCGTGCGCCTCTGCGGCCAAAACTCTCTGACGCTCGATGCGGGGCGAGCGACCGTAGAGCGTTCTGTAAGATTTGCTGAAGTGGCACACCGACTGGAACCCGCACGCGATGGCAATCTGCGTGATGGACATGCTCGACTGAGTGAGCAGTGCCCGGGCCTTCTGCAATCTAAGACGCAGGTAGTACCTGGTTGGTGTCGTCCCGAGCGTCTCGTGGAAAATGCGCTGGATCTGGCGCACCGAAAGTCCGCCCATGCGGGCCAACTCCACGGCCGAAAGCGGCTCCTCCAGATTCGCCTCCATCAGCTCGGCGACCTTCTGAAGTGCGACGTGATTGGGTCCGATGCGAGCGGCCAGCGGGATATACTGGCGGTCATCGCTGTCGCGGACCCGGTCCAATATGAACTGGTTGGAAATCTCGGCGACAAGGGTCTTGCCGAAACGGGCACGCACGATTGCAAGCATCAGGTCGAGCGGCGCGATGCCGCCGCTGCACGTGACGCGGTCCCGGTCGATGACGAAGAGCTCCTCCATGAAGTTGACTTGCGAGTATTGCTCGCGCAAGCCAGCCATGTTCTCCCAGTGGATCGTGCAATCGTAGCCATCCATCAATCCTGATTGGACCAGTGCGTAGGCGCCTGTGCACAGTCCACCCAGCATGATGCCATCGCGAGACATCTGGCGCAGAAGCGCGTGTACGCGCCTGTCGACGTACTGGGTGACATTGGTCCCGCCGCACACAAACACGATATCCAGATGGCCGGCGGATTCGTAGTCGGTCGCCTCCCGCGGCGTCAGACCGGAGCTGGAGGAGACGGGGCGCCCATCGACGGAGAGGATCGACCACTGATAGTAGTCTTCCTCGAGGAGATGATTGGCCATCCGCATCACTTCGATGGCACTCGTCAGGGCCATCATCGTGAACTCGTTCAGGGTCAGAAAGCCGACCCTGCGAAGTGCAGCGACATCCTTGCTCACGGCACCGCTTTCTCCCGTGCGGCCTGTCGGTGATGCCATTGCCTCGAATAAACTCACCCCGGGGGGCAAGCTGATCTGCCTTTCAACATACCACATCAGCAATCCAAAGTAATTTCCGATCCCGTTCGGCCAGCCAACGCAACCTGACCCGGCCCTGACGGTCCGCGATCACCCAGGATGCGTCGTGGTGAAGTCGCGAGATGATGGCGCGCTTGTCGAGATGGAAGCGCGTGCCTCCGATCAAGGGCGGCACCACAGTCTCGGGACACGTGCCGATCTCAGGGCTGCGTTTGAATGAGACGCGATCTCGCGGACGAAGCGATCCGCACCCCGACTTTGCCCTCTCCGCCCGTTTCACCGTCCATAGTTGGATTCGCGCCTGACCCGCATGGCAGGCCTTTCCGACGCACGAGATCGGGTTTCTCGGTTGCTTCACATCAGCAATGGGCAGTTGATTCCCGCTCAACCCAGGCTGTAAATTGACTGGCCAGTCAATCAACATGCCTCGCGAAGGGGAGAGCCATGCGGCGATCCTTGAGTCGAAAGCGCCACTTGTCGGACCCATCCGCAGCAGGCGACCGCGGCCGCCACTTCGGGCCTTCATTGGCCTATTCGCCTGTGAGCCGGGAGCAGGTGGAAAAGCTAGTCGAGGCAGCGCTGGAGATCCTGGGCGAAACAGGCGTCAGGTTCGAGCCCGGAACCGAGGCCGATGCTTTGCTGAGCGGAGCTGGCTGCACGGTTCGCGATGACGGCGTCGTCCGCATTCCGCCGGAGGTCGTGCGGGCGACACTCGCAAGCTGCGCCAAGAGCGTGAGGCTGTGGAGCCGTGACGGCACGCGCTTTCTCGAAATCGACGATCGGCACACATGGTTCTTTCCAGGCATGACCTGCATCAAGGTCTATGATCTGGAAACCGGCGAACCGCGCGACAGCACGCGCGAGGACTTGGCGCTGATCACCCGCATTGCCGATGGGCTACCCAACATCGACGGCATGTGCGTGGCATGCAAGGACGTAGCGAATTCCAATCTCATGGGCGAGATCGGAGAATTTTCCTGCATGGCCGAGAACACGACGAAGCCCTTGGAGTATTTGTGCGAGTATTCCAGGTCCCTCGAAGCCGCCATTGCCATGGCCGCAGCCATTCGAGGCAGTCGCGAAGCCCTCGCCGAGAAGCCTTATTTCCTGCAGATCGTCACGCCGCTTCCTGTCAACTTTGCTCGCACACACATCGAGCAGATCATCATTGCGGCGAGGGCGGGCGTTCCGGTCAGCGTCGGCACGCTGGCGATCGGCGGCGCTTCCTCCCCGATCACCATTGCGGGGTGCATTGCGCACTGTCTGGCGACCGACTTTGCCGCCATGGTGCTGGGGCAATTGGCGAGACCTGGCGCCTTTTGCATCGGCAGCTCCAACGGCTATTTCATGGAGGCCGCAACTGGCGGCATCGGCAGCAACACGCAGCTGATGCTCGGGGAGCAATTGATTTGTCAGGTGCGCCGAGAGCTCGGCCTGCCCTCCTTTACCGGGATCGGCGGCGAAGCGAAATCACGCCGTTTCAATCAGGATGCCGTGTGGGAGATATCCACGCTGATGACTCAGCAGTTCTTCACCAGGCCGGCCACCTGCGATTACCTGGGTTCGCTCGATCAAGGCATCACCTTCTCCCTGCACGCGCTGTTGTTCTGCGACGACATGGTGGGCATGCTTCGCACGTTGTGGAAGGGGGCCATCATAGACGATGAGCATCTCGCCGCCGGTGTGGTGCGCGAGGTGGGACCGTTCGGCAATTTCCTCGGTCACGTTCACACCGCAAGCCATTGCCGGTCCGCCAACTGGCCGAGCGCCTATTTCGGCGCCAACGAGCCGGTAAGCACTTCGGGCAAGCCCGACCGCGACCTTTTCGCCCGCATCGACGACGATTTGCGCAAGCGTCTGGCGGCGCCACCACCCGAGCCGATGTCGGCAGATCTGCGGGCCCAGCTAGACGACATCCAGCTCCAGTACGGCCGGGAGCCGGCCTGAGATGCTGACGAAAAGAGATCCGCGTTTTGACCTGCTCTTCGAGCCGGTAAGGCTGGGGCCGGTGACGGCACCAAACCGCTTCTATCAGGTTCCGCACTGTACCGGCATGGGATACGCGTTGCCCGAGACGTTGGCAGCGATGCGCGCCATCAAGGCAGAGGGCGGGTGGGGAGTCGTCAACACGGAGTACTGCTCCATACACCCCTCATCGGACGACATGCCCTACCCGTTCGCGAGCCTGTGGGACGATGGCGATGTCAAGAGCATGGCAAGAATGGCGGAGCAGGTTCACGCCCACGGGGCGCTGGCCGGTGTCGAGCTGTGGCATGGCGGACAGCGAACGTCCAATTACCACTCGCGGGAGACAGCATTGGGCCCGGAGAGCCTGCCGACCTTCTATGGCCCCTGGCAATGCCAGAAGATGGACGCGGCGGATATCAAGGCCTTGCGTAGCTGGCACCGCACGGCAGCCCTTCGTGCGAAGCGCGCCGGCTTCGATCTCGTCTACGTCTATGCCGGTCACACCTATCTCATCGCTCAGTTTCTCGATCCGGCAACCAATCAGCGCAACGATCAGTATGGAGGCTCGCGCGAGAACCAGGAACGCCTGTTGCGCGAGATCATCCAGGATACGCGCGACGCCATCGGCGATGCCTGTGCCATTGCCTTGCGCATCGAGGTCACCGATGAGGATGGCGGCGGCAAGGAAGCACGCTCCGCGTTGCTCCGATCGATCGCGCCATCGATCGATCTCCTCGACGTGACCGTTCCCGACTATTCCCATGAGATGGGCGCCTCGCGCTTTGTGAAGGAAGCGTCGCTCGAGGCCGAAATCGCCCATGTGCGGGAAATCACCGGCAAGCCTGTCGTCTGCGTCGGCCGGTTCACGAGCCCCGAGACCATGCTGTCGCAAGTCAAGCGCGGAATTGTCGATCTCATTGGCGCGGCGCGGCCGTCGATTGCCGATCCCTTTCTTCCTGCCAAGATCCGAGACGGCCGCCTCGATGACATCCGCGAGTGCATCGGCTGCAACGTGTGCTACGCCTATGATGCGTCCGGCGCGCCGATACGTTGCACTCAGAATCCAACCATGGGCGAGGAATGGCGCCGCGGCTGGCATCCCGAGCGGGTGACGATAGCCAAGACGCGTGAGCCCGTGCTGGTGGTCGGCGGCGGCCCCGCTGGCCTCGAGGCGGCTCTCACTCTCGGACGCCGTGGCATCCCCGTCATGCTCGCAGAAGCGAGCAATGCGCTTGGCGGGCGTGTGACGCTCGAATCGCGCTTGCCGGGATTGCAGGAATGGGCCCGCGTCCGCGATTGGCGCGTTCATCAGATATCGAAGCTCGCCAATGTCGAACGATTTCTCTCAAGCCGCATGTCGCGCGATGACTGTCTGGCCACGGGCGTCAGGCATGTGATCGTCGCAACCGGCAGCCAATGGCGGCGCGACGGCCGCGGCCTGGCCTTTCCGGCAGGCGTGGCGAGCTATGCCGACGCGCGCACGGCTACGGTGGACGATGTCTTGCGCGGGGCGCGGCCGGCAGGAGCGATCGTCGTGTTCGATGACGACAACTACTATATGGGCCCGTCGATCGCCGAGGCCCTGGCGCGCAGCGGTGCATCCGTGACCTATGTCACGTCCAAGGGTGGGGTCGGAGCGTGGATGGAGCGGACGTTCGAGCAGGGACGCATGCACTCGGTGCTGGCAGACCTGGGAGTCCACATTGTCGTCAACAGCACTGTCAGCCGGCTCTTGCCGGGCCGGGCCGAGGTCAGCTGCGTCTTCACCGGCAAGACCAGCGAGATCGCCTGTGATGCCTTCGTGCCCGTGACTTCGCGATCACCCGAGGACGACCTCTGGATCGAGCTCAGAAGCGCGGGTCTTGCTTCGCTGAGCCGAATCGGCGACTGCAAGGCGCCCGGGATCATCGCACAAGCCGTCTATGACGGTCATAGGGCAGCGCAGATGTTCGGCGAGACAGAGGGATCGAGGCGGGAGCGGCCGAGCGTAGATACAATAGAGGCTGCGAAACTATAGCCCGCCCCCCTATTGCGCCGCGTTGCCGAGAGCTTCGTTCGGTCAGATCGACGGTGAAGATTAGCAGCTTGATGGCGGCGATGGCATGGGTGTCCACCGCGCCTGCCTTCGCCACTTTCTTCAGCACGGTGCCGAGGCGAGCCGGCACTTGCGGTTGCCGGCATCCCTTGCGAGATGGTACGGCTCCCGAATGACACGGCGCGGACGGTACCTGGTGATCGCGAGTCTTGCTCTGGCCGTCGCGGCGGTCTCATTGGCCATATTCGAGCCGCGGCTTGCCCTCGTCTCATGCCTCCTCGGATGGGCCATGCTCGCCGTCGCCGCGACCGACATGCAGCACCTGATCATTCCCGACGTTCTTTCTCTGCCTGCGATCCCCGCAGGCTTGCTCGTGGCGCACGTCTTGGGCGGAGATCAAGCCTATGGCAGCGCCGCGCTCGCGCACCTTGCCGCCGCGGCGGTCGGAGCCGCCTCCCTCTATGCGATCCGACAGCTCTATTTCGTCTGGCGCGAGCGTGAGGGCCTGGGGCTCGGCGACGTCAAGCTCGCGGCAGCGGCCGGAGCCTGGACGGGACCTCTCGGTCTCGGCCATGTGCTTCTGTTGGCATGCGTGATCGCGATCGCGTCCGTGCTCATTGTCCATGTACGCAGATCCGGGACCATAGGAGCGGCGACGGCCGTGCCGTTCGGCGTCTTCCTCGGGCCGTCGATCTGGATTGTCTGGTGCGCAGGCGTGTTCCGAGCCGATGGCGTTCTGGCGGCGCTCGCCGCGCAGCCCTGAGGCGGGGCGTCCCCGCTCGCCGGCCACCGGCGACGCCAGGCTACTTGGCGCTCCCGAGTCCCGAGGTTTGCAGCTCTGCATCCCAGGTCGCCGGACGCGGCGCCAGCGACTGCATGCCTGCGCGCACCGCCTCGGCGAGATTGCTCGCGTCCTTGGGGTCGCGGATCACCGACGGCCTCAAGAACACGACCAGCTCGGTTCGTGCCTTGCCGATGTCGGTGCTGCCGCCGAGCACGTCGCCCAGGTAGGGGATCTTGTCGACGATCGGAACGCGCTGCTTGTCGCGGTTGCCTTGCTCGCTGATGAGCCCGCCGAGCACCACCATCTGGCCGCTTTGCACGGCGATCGTGCTGCTGATGCGCCGCTGCGAGATCGTCGGCGAAAGCGTCTCGCTGGTCGCCGAGCGGGTAACGGCGCTGATCTCCTGCTCGATCTCCATGGTCACGAGCCCGTTCGAATTGATGCGCGGTGTGACTTTGAGGATCACGCCTGTGTTGCGGTAGGTGATCTCGTTGACCACCGGCGAGTCGGGATTGATGACGCTCGTTGACTGGCGCGTCGTGATCGGCACCTCGTCGCCCACTTGCAGCGTTGCCGGCTGATTGTGGAGCACGACGACTGATGGCGAGGAGACGACGCGCACCGCGGTCTGCGCGGCGAGCGCATCGAGCACCACGCGCGGATTGGCGACGGAGCCGACGATGAAGTTGAGCCCCGGCACCGCCGGCGAGATGTCGATCTCGGTGCCGTTGGTGAATCCGAGCGCACCGTCCTTGCCGTGGTTCTTCTGCAGGAAGAACTGCACGCCATATTTGAGATTGTCGTTGAGGGTCACCTCCGCGAGCGTGGCGTTGATGAGCACCTGAAGCGGCGGCTGATCGATCCGGCGCAGGATCCCGAGGATCTTCCTCAGATCTCGTCCGGAAGCCTTGATCAGGAGCGTATTGTTGCGCTCGTCCGGCGTGATGCGCACCTCGGCCGAGGATTGGGACCCGCCCCCGTCCGGCTCTGCCTCGACCGGATGCTCGTCGGCTGGCGCCTCGGGTGAATGCTTGCCCATGGTCGCGGGTGCGCTGTCGCGAAGTGCGCCGTTGCCGAACGACGATTCGGTGCGCAACGCGGCCTCGGTCGGCGCGACCTCGGATTCCTCGGCGCCGCGAACGGCGTCGCCGGCGCCCGTGAAGGCCTTGGTCAGGAGCGATGCGAGATCCTTCGCCCGCCCGTTCTCGACGCGGTAGACGTAGTAGTTCTCGCCTTCCGAGCTGCCGCGGTCGAGACGCGTGACCCAGGTCTCGACTTCCTCGAGCATCTGCGACTTCTGCGTGAGCACCAGGATCGCGTTGAGCCGGCTGATCGGCTGAAACCGCACCAGGCCCTTGCCTTGGCTGTCGGCCTGGAAGACTTGGTGCAGCTCCTTGATGACGTCGTCTGGCGCCGCATTCCGAAGCGTGAAGATTCCGGCCGACTGACCCTTCATCCAATCGACGTCGAACATCGACACGACCTCGAGCAGGGATGCGCGCTCCCGGCTCGTTCCGCGGACGATGAGCAGATTGTTGTGCACGCTGGCGCGCACGCCCTCCTGCTTTGCGGAAAGAGACTCGACCATGCGCATCATCGTCTCGGTCGAGACATACTTCAGCGGGAAGATCGACACGCCATAGCCTGGGCCGATCTCCTTGCGCTCCTTCACGTAGTCGAATGACGAGATCTGCCGTCCATCGCCCTCGGGAACGATGCGATAGAGCTTGCCCTCGACGATGAGCGCGCCGTGGTGCATGGCGAGCACGCTTTCGAGAATGGCGAGAAGCTCGTCACGCGACACCGGCCCGCCGGTCGACAAGGTGACGCGACCTTGGACCTGAGGATCGAAGGCGTAGGGAATTGCGAGAGTATCCCTGAGAATGACCTTGGCGAGCTCGGAGAGCTCGGCATCGTTAAAGTTCAGCTCGTAGCCGTTGCGCCCCTGGGCGACGCCCTCTGATTTGAGCTTCTGCCCGACGATCCGGTCATCGCCCGGAAATGTCTCGGCGTCGGATCCCGCCTCGCCGCCGCCGAGCCCTGCGTCGTGAGCGCGGCGCGCGTTGCGGGGAGGCGATGCAGAGAGATCAGCATTGGCGAGCTGATCCATGAGATCCGGCGGCTCGAGATACGGCACCTTCTCAAAGGATGAGCATGCCGTGAGCAGCGCGCAAGCGAGACTCGCCAGGAACAGAGCGTTCCACCGAATCATGAACGAGCCCCCTTCAACGCAATCACCAGTTCGGGAACCTAGGTTTGGTGCTTCTTGGGCCGATGCGATCAGGCTTGTCGCCGTCGCACGAACCATCTTCGCGTTTCTTTCACTTATCGAGCTGCTGCACCGGCAGGCTCGATTGCCTTCCCACGCATGAACTTCGGCTTGCCGTCTCTATAGCCTCCAACCTCGCCGTTGCACGGGATTGTTGCGGATCGCGATGTGTTTGCGGCTGGCCTGTGGCGGCCACGTAACTTAACAGCCCTCGTCGTTTCGCCCTCGATCCCGCGCAGCGTCGCGGCCGGAATGCACACGTCACAAGCGTCGGCTTTGAAGCCTGCGTCGAGACGTTCGCATTCCCCCAGCACTCGCGCCGGGCGCTCTCAGAAACTTCGGTGGTCTCCCCGAATTCATCCGCCCTGACGATGCGTGACGCGACATGCTGCAAGCGCAGGATCGCGTCCCCAGTCGTCATCCCCAGAGAACCATCATGACATCAGACTGTCGCAGGTTTGCGACAAAGTCTGCCGGCTCCCGAGACGCCCTCCACCTGCGAGCCGATCAATCGCGGGACGAGGCTCAGGAAAACGAGGGAGCGCCTCGCGAAACTGTCACACAACGGAAATATGACAACTGCAGCCATGCTCGAGAGCTTTGAGGACTACCTCGTCAGTCAGGGCCTGATCACCAGGCCCGATCTCGAGAAGGTCGATCGCTTTCGCAGAGAGACGGGAGCGCCGCTCTACTCCGCATTACGCAAGTCGTCGGCTCTGCAGTCGCGGGCGCTCGTGCGCGCAATCGCCGACTATCACGACATCCCCGTCGTCGAGGACGAGCAATGGCTGCAGCCGACGGCCCACCTCGACGGGATCTCGCACGCGTTCCTTCGCGAGAACAGGGTATTTCCGCTCGGCGATAGCGACCAGGGTGTCCTGCTCGCCATGGAAGACCCCTCCGATGCGCGGACCATCAATGCCGTGCGTCTCGCGCTCGAGCGCCCGGTCATTCCCCGTGTCGCGGCGGCCGAGGATATCCAGACCGCAATCGAGCGCGCCGCCCGCGGCCGCGAGGCGCCGGCGATCTGGCAGGAGACGTCACGCAGCGAAGGCGCGGGCGACGACGTCGAGCACTTGCGCGACATGGCGCTCGGTGCCCCCGTGGTCCGCTACGTCAATCAGATGATCCAGGACGCCGTCCACGCGCGCGCGACCGACATCCACATCGAGCCCTTCGACGGCCGCGTTGCCGTCCGCATGCGCGTCGACGGCATGCTGCGCGATGTCGCGGCGCCGCCGGCGCAGATGGCCAAGGCGATCGTCTCGCGCGTCAAGATCCTGTCGGGCCTCAATATCGCGGAGCGCCGCCTGCCTCAGGACGGACGGGCGCGCATCCGCGTCAACGAGCACCGGCTCGACCTGCGCGTGGCAACGATGCCGACCATCCACGGCGAGGCAGTGGCCGTCCGCCTGCTCGACAATGTGCGTCGCAACCTCGACTTCTCCGCTCTCGGATTTCGCGCGCGCGACGAGGGCGTCATTCGTCGCCATCTCTCTGCCCCCCACGGCCTCATCCTCGTCACCGGGCCGACGGGCAGCGGCAAGACGACCACGCTCGCCACCGCGCTTTCTCTGCTCAATCAGGGCCACAGGAAGATCCTCTCGATCGAGGATCCGATCGAGTACGAGATCGACGGCGTCAATCAAACCCAGGCCAAGCCCGCAATCGGTCTCACGTTCGCCAACGCCTTGCGGTCGTTCCTGAGGCACGACCCGGACGTGCTGATGGTGGGCGAGATGCGCGACGCCGAGACGGCGAGCATCGGCATTCACTCCGCCCTCACCGGCCACCTCGTGTTGTCGACGCTCCACACCAACACCGCAGCGGGCGCCATCCCGCGCCTCCTCGACATGGGTATCGATGCCTACCTGCTTGCCTCGTCGTTGCGGTGCGTGATCGGCCAGCGCCTCGTGAGGCTCCTGTGTGTCCATTGCAGAGAGAGGACGCACGAGCCCTTGGATCATGCCCCTTCGAGCCGCGGCGCCGCGCTGCCGGCGCTCGCCGGCAATGCGCGAAGCTGGCGAGCCGTCGGATGCGAGCGCTGCTCCGGCACCGGCTACACGGACCGCATCGTCATCTCCGAGGTTCTCGACGTCGACGACGAGGTGAGGGACCTGATCCAGCCGAATGCACGCCCCTCCGTCATCGAGGAGGCCGCGCATCGCAAGGGGATGACGTCCATGGTCGCCGACGGCCTCGGCAAATGCAGGGACGGTCTCACTACGCCTGAGGAAGTGCGGCGCGTGGCTCTCGACATCTGAAGGTTCGTCGCACGGCCGCACCGATCGCTGACGGCAATTGGGAAGCAGGGAAACATGGGGACCCATTGGTTCGACCGCCACCACCAGGCACGCCCCCCGGCGCACGGCGCGGGTCCGCGGCCGTGACCCTCTATCGCTACAGCGCGATCACCCGCAGCGGCAGCAAGCTGGCGGGCGAGATGGAGGCGGCGAACCGAGCGAGCGTGCTCGACGACCTGCACAAGCTCGGGCATCTGCCGGTCGACGTCACCGAGAGCCAAGGCGACCGGCAGCAGCGGGGCGTGCCGAGCCGCCGTGTGACGTTCCTGGGCAGGGTGTCGGACCGCCAGATCACGCTCTTCACG